>CAEZYR010000065.1_pt1 | contig 18732 bp, 19 predicted proteins | sample 7265551 | NCBI WGS metagenome assembly CAEZYR01 (sample SAMEA6813938, study PRJEB35770) | uncultured Acidimicrobiales bacterium | biome: Freshwater; feature: Freshwater reservoir; material: water | place: Czech Republic | collected 2017-04-14 | depth 30m m
CGTTGGCCGAAGCCGGTCGGCCGGTCGCCGCGTGGGACCTGAACGGCGACCGCGCCGTCGCCGTCGCGGCCGAAGTGCAGGCGAAGTACGGCGTCGCGGCGATCGGCATCGGCATCGATGTCACCGATCACGCGGCGTTCGTGTCGGCTGTTCGTGGCACACGAGCGGCGCTGGGTACCATCGGTGGGCTTGTCCACGGCGCAGGCATCGTCGGCGCAGGCCCGATCGATTCGTTCGACGATGCGGTGTGGAACCTCGCCCTGGCGACGCACCTCACCGCTGCCGCGGTGCTCATTCGCGAGCTCAGCAGCGATCTCACGGCCAACCCGGGTTCGGCGGTGGTGCTCGTCGCGTCGATGGCTGCCATCGTCGGATTCGATGCCAACCCTGCGTACTGCGCCGCGAAGTCGGGGATGCTCGGGCTGGCCCGCTCGGCCACGGCGCGTCTCGGCCCGCTCGGTGTGCGCATCAACTGTGTGTGTCCGGGCTTCATCGACACGCCGATGATGGCCCCTTCGCTCGATGCTGCGGGCCTCGAACGATTCGCCAGCCGGGCGCCGTTGCGTCGAATCGGTCAGCCGTCCGACATCGCGACCGGCATCCGGTTCCTGCTGAGCGACGACGCGTCGTTCGTCTCCGGCACCGAGCTGGTGGTCGACGGTGGCGTTTTGGCCACGACGTGGTGAGTGGTCAGAGCGCGTCGAACCCGCGGACGTGGTCGCCTGCGAGGTGACCTCCGTCGACCGGTACGTCGACGCCAGTGACCATGCGCGCCAGGTCGCTCGCCAAGAACACCGCGACGTCGGCGATCTCGTCGAGCGTGACGTTGCGCGCGATGGGCCTCGTGTGGTGATAGGCGTCGATCTCGTCGGCGAGGCCCGATAGCTTCTCGCCCCAGGGCGCGTACATCGCGGGGTTGCCGCCAGCGGGACACACCGTGTTGACCCGGATGTTGTCGCGACCGAGTTCGACCGCGGTGGCCTTGCTGAGCCCGCGCAACGCCCACTTGCTCGTGGTGTACGCGCTGAGCCCGTTCATCCCCTGCAGGGCATCGATCGAGGCGATGTTGATGATGGAACCCCCGCCGTTCGCGCGCATGACTGCGGAGACCGCCTTGATGCCGAGGAATGCACCGAGCGCGTTGACGTCGAAAACCCGTCTGAACTCCGCGGCCGTCGTGCGCTCGATCCCGCCCATGTGCAGCACGGCTGCGTTGTTGACCAACACGTCGACGCGACCGTGTTGCGCCACGACATCGTGCACCAACGATGTCCAGGCGAGCTCGTCGGTGATGTCGCACGCGTGGAAGGTGGCTGGCGCTTCGAGGATGTCGGCGACCGCCCGGCCTTCGGCCTCGAGGACGTCGACCACGACGACCGTGGCACCCTCCTCGGCGAACCGGCGCGCGATCACCGCACCGGTGCCGCGGCCGGCGCCGGTGACGATCGCGACCTTGCTCTTCAACAGCATGGTGTACCTCGGCTTCAGTCTCGGAGGGTCTCGACGCTCTCGGTCTTCGGCGCGGGGTATGCGTGCCATCGGGTGGGGGAGTCCTCGATGATGCAGACCATTGCGTCCCTGCCAAGGAACGGTGAGTCGATGCGCCCGACGTCGAACTCGCTCCCGCGGAAGCGGATGCGATCGCCTGGAACGAGGTCCGGAACGGGGATGGATTGCCATGTCGCTGCCATGGGCGGAGTCTGCCCCAACAACTCGGGTGCGTGCTCGATAGTGTCGACCCACGACCATCCGGCGGATTCCCCGCGGATCATGAAGAGGAGCCACCTCATGGGTGTTTACGACATCGAGATCGACGGCATCGACGGATCTCCCGACCTACTCGGTTCGGTGAAGGGCAAAGCGGCGCTGTTCGTCAACGTGGCCTCGAAGTGCGGGCTCACGCCGCAGTACACCGCGCTCGAGGCCCTGCACGAGGAACTGAAAGACAAGGGCTTTTCGGTCATCGGGTTTCCGTGCAACCAGTTCGGTGGCCAGGAACCGGGCACCGAGAGCGAGATCGTCCAGTTCTGCTCCGAGACCTACGGCGTGACGTTCCCACTGTCGGCCAAGGTCGACGTCAACGGCACACCGCAGCACGCGTTGTTCAAGCAACTCAACGAGACCGCCGACGGAACTGGCCACGCTGGCGACATCCGCTGGAACTTCGAGAAGTACGTCATTGACCGCAACGGCCAGGTCGTAGCCCGGTTCGCGCCCACCGTCGCCCCCGACGCCCCCGAGGTCCGCGAGGCCATCGAGAGCGCACTCGCGTGATCGGCTCCTGATCCAACGGGTGCGCTGGCCGGCGGTCTCACGTGCCGGCCAGCGCACCCGCGATCTGGGCCGCCGACGCGGCGTTGTTCTTCACCAGCGCGATGTTCGCGACGAGGCTCCGCCCCGCCGTCGCCACAAGGATTCGGTCGAGCAACCACCGCGTGACTTCACGCCCGCGCACGTCGGCGAGGTCCAGCTCGTCCAGCGCCGCGTCGATGATGCCATCGATCTCGCTCCGCGGGATCTCGTCCGCGTGGGGGATCGGGTTCGCGATCACCACACCGCTGCGCAATCCGAGTGCCGACTGCGCCGCGAGGAACGCGGCGATGGCCGTCGGGCCGTCGAGGCGTCGCGGTGCCTCGAAGCCACTGTTGCGACTGTAGAACGACGGGAACTCGTCGGAGCCGTCGACCAGCACGGGAACCCCGAGCGTCTCGAGGTGCTCGAGCGTGAGCCCGATGTCGAGGATCGACTTGACCCCGGCGCACACGACGGCCACCGGTGTGTGCGCCAGTTCGGCGAGATCGGCCGAGATATCGAAGCTCGTCGGAGCGCCGCGGTGCACGCCGCCGATACCACCAGTCGCGAAGACGCGAATGCCCGCGAGGTGCGCGACGTGCATCGTGGCCGCGACGGTGGTGGCCCCTGGCCTGCGGTTGGCGAGCAACCACGGCAGGTCACGCGTGGTGGTCTTGTGCACTTCGCCACCGCGGCCGTCGCCCACGAATTCGAGCTGCTCGTCGGAGAGTCCGACGACGCATCTGCCGTTGAGAACGGCGATGGTGGCCGGGGTCGCGCCGTTTGCACGAACGATGGCCTCGACCTCGCGTGCGGTCTCGATGTTCTGGGGGTAAGGCATGCCGTGACTGATGATCGTCGACTCGAGCGCGACCACGGGTTCACCCGCAGCGAGCGCACGAGCGACCTCGGGATGCAGCGACAGAAAGGGATGGATCACGGAGCCTCGTGGGGGGTGTCGAACACGGTATGGCGCGCGCCTGCGTCGAGCCGCACGTTGACGCTGGCCCTCAAGCATAAGGTGAGCAGCGCCGCGGCGATGCGGCTCATTACGTCGGCGGCGGTGCCGCCGATCACCACGATGCCGGCGCGCGCAAGGACATCCGTGTCACCCATGGCGCGAGACGACGTGGAGGTCAGGCGAGAGCAGCTTGTACTGCGGTTCCGGCGAGGGTCACGCTCGGCCATGCGAGCTCGGGGGGCAGGCCCCCGCACAGCGGTTGCATGCCGAGCGGCATGCCGGAGCGGACCTGAGCCGTAGCCTCTTCCACGCTGAGGATGCGGTACGGCCCGTTCTCCGCGCGGAGTTCGTCGGCGTTCACTGCTTCGCTGCGGCTCGACGCAGCCCGGTTCTCGCCCATCCAGTCGCGGTACATGGCGACGTCGTGCATGAGGTACGAGCCCATCTCGCTCCACGCACGGTCGACGTCGTCGGCCACGAACACTGTCGTAGGTGATTCCTTGGTCGGTATGAACGCAAAGCCCGGCGTAACACCCGCTTCGTTCGCCGCTTCGTTGTAGATGTCGACGAGCGACTGCGAGCCGCCCTCGGCGAACAGGTTGAGGCCGAGGCGACCAGCGCGTCGGGCTGCGGCGTCGCTGTGGCCGCCATACGCGAGCGCTGGACCACCCGGGGTGACCGGAGCGGGGGTCACGTGGACCGTGCGACCGTCGTAGCTGAAGCGCTCGCCGGCGAGCGCGCGACGTAGAGCGTCGAGCTTGTGGTCCATCAACTTGCCGCGCGTACCCATGTCGACGCCGAACATCGCGTGTTCCTCGGGTCGGTACCCAAGCCCGATCACATAGGACACGCGGCCGCCGCTGATGATATCGAGCACCACCATGTCCTCGGCCAGCTTGATCGGATCGTAGAAGTTGAGCAGGAGCGCGCCGACCACGATGGGCATGGTGGTCGTGCGGGCCGCGATCGCCGTGGCCAACACGATGGGGGACGGCAGGTAGCCGTCGGGCGACGTGTGGTGTTCGGAGATCAACGTCGAGATGCAACCGTGCGACTCGCCCCACGCGGCCATGTCGATCGCGGTGCGATAGAGGTCGGTGGTCGTGGGGCCGCCGGCGGGGGCACGCATGTCGAAGCGCAGCATGAACATGCGGGGCATGTTGACACAGCCACGTCGGTCAGGTGGCCGGCGGCTGCGAGGTGTTCGGCACCACGCCACCCACATTTCGCAACACGTTCGAATGCGTCGCGTGACCTGACCGATTCAGTCGCGCAACAATGCGAACGTCAGCTCGTGGCGATTGTGGTGCAAGTGGAAGAGCTGGCTGCCTTCGATGGACGCGAACGCACGAGCGATCTCGTGGTCGGTCTCGCCTTGGAACTTCATGCTCACGATCATGTTGCGCACGTTTCCTGATCGATGCCAACGCTCGACCAGTGCGTACATGCGCTTCGGATAGGCGATCACATCGCTGCACAACCAGTCGAGCTCGCCGAACGATTCGGGTTCGATCGAGAACGCGCTCGCGCTGCGGAAGCGCACCTCGGGCATCCCCTCGACGCGTTCGTCGAGGGGCGCCTTGTCGACAGCGGTGACGTATGCCCCGAGGTGCGCGAGCATCCACGTCCACCCACCGGGGCTCGCGCCGAGGTCGAGACAACGCTCGCCCGGTGTCGGCCAACGCCCGACGCGCAGGAACGCTTCCCAGAGCTTCAGGTAGGCCCGGCTCGGGGGACCGGTGCGGTCTTCGATCAGGTTGGCCACCCCGTTGGGGAAAGGACTCGAGCAATGCGCTGCGGCGAGCATCAGCCCAGGCGACAGCAGTGTCCACGAACCGAGCGGAGCGTTCGGCGCCGGTGCACCAATTGCCAGTGCCTTGGCCGAGACGTGCGGCAACTTGGCGGTGATCAGCTCCGCTCGCCCGCGATGGTGCGGCGCGTACGCCGCCCAGCTGCGCTGGCGCTCGCGCAGTGCATCGGCCGCTTCGCGGATCGACGGCACGCCCAGGTACTCGGCGTCGAACCACGTGTTCATCGCCCACGCCGCGGCGATCGGCTCATCCTCGGTGATGAACAAACGATCGTGACGCTGGGTGACCTTGACTCCGTTCGCGGCAAGCTCCTCGCCGAGCTGCGACTCGTAGTCCTCTGCTGCCAGATATGCCGTTGTCACGCGACCAGGGTGACAGACGCGCGACGTTCGCACCGAGCCCGGCCCGGTCACGGTGCCCGGCAACTCGCTGGCCCCTTCAGTGCCGGAGCGAGGATCATGTGCGTCATGCACCCCCGTAGCCCGAGCATCGAACTGGTGGTGTTCGACTTCGACGGCACGATCCTCGACACAGAGTGGCCGCACTTCACGGCAGTGCGCGACACCTTTGTGCGCTACGGGGCCGAGCTGACCCTCGACCAGTGGCAGCACCGCGTCGGTCGCGCCGATCACCCGCATTGGTCGACGCTGCTCGCCGATGCGCTCGGCGCGGCGAGCATGAGCGGCAACCGCGTGAAGGTCGACCTCGACGCGATGATCGCGGAGTGTCGGGCGCGCAAGGACGCCGCCACCCTGGCCGAGCTGGTGCGGCCCGGCGTGATCGAGTTGTTCGATCGCGCCGAGCAAGCCGGTGTCGCGATCGCCGTCGCGTCGAGTTCGCCGCGCGACTGGGTCGAACCCAACCTCGAGCGGCTGGGGTTGCTCGGGCGCGTCCACGCGGTGCGTACGCGCGACGATGTGCCGCGCGCGAAGCCGTGGCCCGATGTGTACGCCGCGGCGTGTGTTGCGGTGGGCGTAGGGGCGCCAGCAGCGGTGGCCATCGAGGACTCGCACCATGGGCTCGCTGCGGCAGTGGCGGCTGGCCTTCCGTGCATCGTCGTACCCAATCGGGTCACGACGGGCCAGGACTTCGCCTTGGCCTCGCTCGTGGTGGAGTCCCTGGTCGCGGTCAGACGCGGCACGTTGGGGCTGCCGTAGGGCTTTTCCGTGCGTGCTCAGATCTGGCGGCTGCGGGCCGTCCTGATTCTCACCTTGTCCTGAGCTGGGACTTCATCCGATCCGGGCCGTTGGGTCGGACACTGACTCACGCACTTCGAGGAGGGATCCGCCGAACGCCGTGTGGGTTCCCGATAGAACCGAGCACCCCGCCGCCGAGTTTCGTTCTCGGGACTTCGTCGCCGTGCTCAAAGCCGCCGGATTGTCCGGCTCGATGGGCCGAGTCGCCGGCGCCGCCGGCAACGCAGGGTCACCCCCGTCGAATTCGAACTCGCCTTCACCGACCATGCAGCATGATCGAGACACAACAACCGGCAACCAAAGTCGCGACAGACCCGAGCGTGTGGCGCAAGATCGCCGACGACGATCTCGCCAACTATCTACAACGAATAATCGACGTACGAGATTAGGTTTCGTTGACCACCTGGAAGAGCACGCGGCGGTCGCTCTCGGTGCCGAACCCGGCCGTCGGCCGCAAGAACTCGGCGACCTGGCGCGTGACCACCCCGGTCTCGCGAGTCCAGGTCTCGTGGGCCCGACGCTCGGCGCCACCGTCTCCGTCGAACTCGTCGTAGAGGAGCAGGCTCCCGTGCCCGAGCAGCGGGGTCAACCAGCGAAGCGCACACAACGTCGAGGACTCGAGATCGGCGTCCAGCGAGGCGAGCGCAACCCGGCCGACGCGACCCGCCAGTGCATCGTCGAGAGTGTCGTCGAAGTAGCCGACGACGAACTCGACGTTGCGGATGCGCGGCACAGCGCAGGCGAACGTTCCGGGCGCCAAGGTCTCGAACGGCTCCGGCAGTCCCTCGAACGAGTCGCAGGCGAACAGCTGACGGCGTCCGACCTTGGGCTGCTGGCGCCGGAGGTTGCGAAGCTCGCTGCGCAGGACGCGAGTTGACGCGCCCTCGGCCACCCCGAACTCGATGACGTTGCCCGGGACACGCACTGCGCTGCGCACTGCAAGGCGCAGGACCTGCTCACGCGAGATCGGGACGTTGATCAGCGGCTTGCGCACGCCGGTGGGGGTCTCGCTCATGAGTCCTCCCGGAAGTACGGACGTGAGCCGGAAACCGCGCAACGTTGCATCCTTCGATAGCGGGGGTAATGGTCGCCGAGCGCACGGTGGACCGTGCTGGCCTCATCCCATATCACGAGATCATGCTCCTGCCACTGCCACCGGACCTGGAACGCCGGATTATCGAGATGGTCGACGAGCGAGGCTAGCAGTGATGCCGAACTCTCGGCCGACAGCCCGGTGATGAACTCGGCGTACAGGGGGCAGAGGAAGAGCGCGGGCCGCCCGCTCACCGGGTGCGACCTGACCAGCGGATGTTCCACGGGCGGGTTCTCGGCGATCAGCCGGTCGGTGATCTCGTCTCCGTGGTGGACCCGGACCGTCTCGAAATAGTGCGGCTTGGGGCGATGGCGCAGCTTGAGCCCTCGCACCTGCTGCTGCACCTCCGGTGACAGCGCGTCGTACAACGAGAAAAGATCGACCCAGATGGTGTCGCCCCCCGAATCTGGGATGACACGGGCGTTGAGGATCCCGAACGCTGGCGGCTCGCTCAACCATGAGAGGTCGGTGTGCCAGGGGAACTCCGCCGGCGGCCGCTCTTCGGTGTCCTCGATGTAGGAGATCCGCTTGAGCGAGCCCTTGAGGCTCGCGACCGGGTCGGCGCAGAGCTCGCCGAACTGCGCGCCGAACGCGAGGTGCTCCTCGGCACTCAGGTCCTGGTTGCGGAAGAACAGCACCTGGTGCTCAGCCAGCGCGGCGCGGATGAGGGCCAGAGCCTCGTCGTCGAGCGGGTCCCGCAAGTCGACGCCAGAGACACTCGCCCCGAGTGCTGCATCGTGCGGCACGATCTCGATCCGGCTCGTCTGAGTCTCTATCATGGTTCCTCTTAGCATGTGGTGCGATGTGCGACTGCCGCCGTCGCACCTTGTCCGACGAAGCCTTGTTTCACTGGGAGTCTGCGGAACTCACTTGGCGGTGCCGACGCGCGAAGAACTGGGGCACCGACCGTATATCGGCAGAGGCGACACCCGCAATCGTCGCGGGTCTGAGGACGAGTACCGGCCACCCCCACGGGGGCGGGTTTTTTACTAGGGAGTGGGGTGTTATTTCACTAACACCCCCGAGTGGAGCTGGAGGGAATCGAACCCTCGTCCGCTGAAGGGTCACCGCACGTGATACGACCATTCCCGGTTTGTCCCTCGAACGGCTAGGACAACGCCGGGTCGCACGGGCCGAAGCCCCGCCGCCGGGTCTTTCCCCGATGCCAGTGTTCTTTCACACCGTCAGTCGTCTTTCCGACCGTCACCCTCCGCTTCTGTTACCGGGCTGCGGTGAGTTGGCCCTGCGTGCCATTGCTGGTCGCTATGACTCTCTACTACCTGATCTAGATCAGGCGGCGAGAGCGAGATCGCTGTTGGCGTCTCTGTTTTTTGCCCCGTTTAACGAGTCTGAGCCACTCGGGTCGCACGCAAACGGATTCCTGCCTCACCGTCGAAACCGATCAGCCCCGTATGCCCTATCACTGTAGGCCGCGGCCGCCCAGGCAGCACCCGACTTCGGTGCCACGGGGCGCCACGTCGGCTGAGGGTCGGAGGATTCCTTGACCTAGTACCAGGAATTCCTCCGACGCTGTCCGGTGACCCGTTCGACGCGCTGCTCGTCCGCCCGCGCTGTCGCACCCCCTCGGCAATATGTGGGCCCATGGCACGAGAGCTCCGACTCAACCGCCTCGCAGCCCAGCAGCATGGGCTTGCCTCCCGTCCACAACTCCTCAACCTCGGTTTCACCGCGTGGGAGATTTACGGTCGAGTCACACGCGGCGTCTGGGCACGCGTCGCGCCACGGGTCTACGACGTTGCGCCCGCGTCGTTCGATCCCCGGAGGGTGCTGCACGCGGCGGTGCTCGCATCCGAGGGTTGGGCGTCGCACCGCAGCGCGGCCGAGTTGCTGGGCTACGTCGGCCGAGCATCGGGGCGGCCGGCCGTGGTGATCGCCGAGGCGCGACGTGTCGATTCGATCGCGGCCGACGTCCATCGATCGCTCTTCTTGGAGGCGAGCGAGCGCACCACGGTCGACGGCATCGCCTGCACGTCCGCGGTGCGCACGTTGCTCGATCTCGGGACGCTCGTCGACGAGACCGAGTTGGACGACGCGTTCGGTCGCGGCCTCATTTCGGGGCGGGTCACGCTTCGGCGCGTCGACCGATATCTCGACCGGCCGATGGGCGGGCGACCTGGCGTGGCGGCACTGCGGCGCGTGGTCGATGCCCATCGCGATCGCGGCGCAGCTACGCAGAGCAAGCTCGAGGTGATCGTCAGTCGAGCGGCCACGTTGGGCCAGCTGCCGCCGGCTAGCCACCAGCACCCGGTGACCATCTGCGGCCGCACGTTCCGCCTCGACCTCGCGTGGCCGGCCGAGCAGGTCTTCCTCAAGGCGGATGGCGCGGCGTACCACCGCACCCGCAAGGAGTTCCTCAACGATCGCGAGCGCCAGAACCTGCTGGTCGTTGCGAGGTGGCGGCCCCTTCGGTACACGTGGCCCGTCGCCAACGAGCAACCAGCGCTCATCGTCGACCAGGTGCGCACCCTGCTCGACGATCGCCGGCACGGCGCCTCGTGACGAGCCGACCTCGCTGTCCACCTGCATCGGAGGATCTGTTGGTCTCACGCCAAGAATTCCTCCGACCCGCAGCACACCGCCTTCCATGGCAACTCGGTGGGTCGCTTCCCCCTGCCCGGCTACCCTCGTGCACCTCATGGCCGCGCCGGATCGCAAAGGAACCAAGCTCGTCGCCACCAACCGCGCCGCGCGGCGCGACTACGACGTGCTCGACACGCTCGAGGTGGGGATCATGCTGCGGGGCAGCGAGGTCAAGTCGCTCCGCGAGTCGAAGGTGCAGCTGAACGACGCGTTCGCCCGCATCGACCACGCCGAGATGTGGCTCTACGGCATGCACCTCGCCGCGTACTCCCACAGCACTGGCGTGTTCGGCCACGTACCCGAGCGAAACCGCAAGCTGCTGGCCCACAAGTCCGAGATCCTGCGCTGGAAGGCCCGGGTCGATCTCGAGCGGTTGGCCATCGTGGCGTTGAGCCTCTACTTCAAGGATGGTCGGGCCAAGCTCGAGCTCGGACTCGCAAAGGGTCGCCGCAAGGGCGATCACCGCCAGGCGCTCATCAAGAAGGAAGCCGACATCGAAGCCCGCCGCGCTATCTCCGCGGCTCGCCGCGAAAGGGGCTGAGCGGCCGTGCTCGAACTGACCCGCGATGTGTACGAGTCGATGCTCGCCCACGCGCTCGGCGGCCTGCCCGACGAGGCCTGTGGGTTGTTCGCGACCGATCCGGCCACGTCACGCGTCGAGCGCTTCTTCCCGATGACCAACACCGCGGCGTCGAGCCAGATCTACCGACTCGACGGACGCGAGATGATGAACGTCGAAGCCGCGGCCGATGCCGATGGCCTTCTGGTCGCCGGGGTCATGCACAGTCACACCCACACCACGGCCTTTCCTTCGCCCACCGACGTGCGCGATGCCGAGGCGTTCGACCCGTTCGGTGCGTGGGTCTTTATCATCGTGTCGCTGAAGCATGCCGAGCCGGCGTTGCGGGCCTATCGCATCCTCGGCGACCAGATCACCGAGGAGCCCGTTGTCGTTGCCGGGTAGGTCACGCCGCAGGTACCGGTCTAGAATGTTGATCAAATCACTCGGGAATGTTCGGTGGTAGCGATGACGGTCTACAACTCGGTGTTCGACCTGATCGGCAACACGCCTATCGTCGACGTCTCGAACCTCAGCCCGAACCCGAACGTGCGCATCCTGGCCAAGATGGAGATGCAGAACCCGGCGGGTTCGGTCAAGGACCGCATCGCCAAGGCCATGATCCTCGCGGCCGAGGCCGATGGCACGCTCACCCCGGGCAAGACCATCATCGAGCCGTCGTCGGGCAACACCGGCATTGCCATGGCGATGATCGCCCGGACGCGCGGCTACCCGATCAAGATCGTGCTGCCCGAGAATGTTTCGATCGAACGGCGACAACTGCTCGAGATCTGCGGGGCCGAGATCATCCTGTCGCCCGGCGAAGAGGGCTCGAACGGCGCGGTGAGCCGCGCCCAGGCTCTGGCGGCCGCGCACCCGGAGTGGGCCTTCCTCTACCAGTACGCGAACGATGCCAACCCCCGCGCTCACTACGAGGGAACCGGTCCCGAGATCTTTCGTGATGTCCCTGACATCACGCACTTCGTGGCCGGCCTCGGCACCAGTGGCACGCTCATGGGCGTCGGTCGCTACCTCAAGGAACAGAAGCCGTCGGTGCTTATCTACGCCGTCGAGCCGCCCATCGGCGAACGGGTCGAGGGCCTGCGCAGCCTCGACGACGGGTACATCCCGCCGGTGTTCGAGAACTGGGGCGGCCTCGAGTTGCTCGACGGAAAGCGCATCGTGCGGCCCCGCGAATCGCTCGAGTGGACACGGCGCCTACTTGCCGAGTGCGGCATCTTCGCCGGTATCTCCGCGGGCGCAGCGCTCGCCGGAGCAGCCCGCGTGGCCGAGCGCATCGACGAGGGCGTCATTGTGTTCGTGGTGTGTGACGGCGGTTGGAAGTACCTGTCCACCGGGGCCTGGACTGACGATCTCGACGTCGTCGTGAAGCGCGCCGAGAAGATCATCTACTTCTGAATCGACGCGGCTTGGCCTGTCGACCTTTGCGCCGCCCCATCGTGCCGGCCTCCGCTCGGAGGGTGGAAGTATGGCAGTGCGACGAGAGCCGATGAGCGGGCTCGGTCGATCCGTCATCGGCCACGCGTACCCTTTCGGCATGGTTCGTATGCGCACACACGTCGCGGTGCTACTTCTCGCCGCCCTGTCGTTCGCCGCGTGCGCAGGAGGGTCGAAGGGTGCGGCTTACGATCCGGCCTCTCGCAACACGAGCGAGCTTGACTCGGCGATCCAGGCCCCACCGGTGCCGAAGTCGCTCTCGACATCCACGACCCTGGCACCGACCGGTGCCACCTACTACGTCGCCAGCCGGGGCAATGACTCCAACACGGGCACCAAGGACGAGCCCTTCAAGACGATCTCCCACGGCGTCGGCCGGCTGAAAGCCGGCGACACGCTCATGATCGGTCCTGGCGAGTACGTAGAGGACGACGGGGATGCGGGGCTGCGCATAAAGAATCTCAACGGGACTGCCGCGAAGCCGATAACCATCGCCGCCGGATCGGCCGAGAAGCCCAGGCTGACTGGCGGCCTATGGAAAACCGTCGCCGTCGAGAAGTCTTCGTTCATCGTGCTGCGTGGTCTCGAGACGATCGGCACCGCAATGACTGACAAGAAGCCCACCTCGGGCATCGAGATCATTGATTCGCACCACGTCACGGTCGCTGATAGCTACGTGCACGATGGCGGCGGAGGCGGCATCGGATCGATCCGATCGAACCACATCAGTGTGATCGGCAACTACGTCGCCGGCATGGCCAAGTGGAACCCATTTCAGACGTCGGGCATCTCGCTGTTCGATTCGACCAACATCGGCGGAGATGCGGATGCGGACGGGTATTCGATGCGCATCGTCGACAACGTCGTGTTCGGTACCGAGAACATCGCGCTGCCGAACGGCGGTAACACCGTCACCGATGGCAACTGCATCATCGTCGACACCGGTGACACAAACCGTTACGCCGGACGCACATATATCGCGAACAACGTGTGCGCCAACAATGGCGGGCGAGGTATCCACGTCTTCAAGTCACAGAACGTCGTTGCGGTGAACAACACGCTGTACCACAACATGCAGACCGCGAAGTTGAAAGAGGAAGGCGGAGAACTTTCCGCTGTGTCTGCACGCGGTGTCATCTTCCGAAACAACCTCGTGGTGGCTCGTTCGAACAGGAAGGCCTCGCACACCTACCAGTCCGAGGGGATCACCTTCGACGCGAACCTCTATGAAGGTGAGGGCAAGGCACCGACCGGCACCGAACTGATGGCGCCGAACGTTGGTCTCGCGGCCCCGGACGACGGCAACTTCGCACTTCTCGCCGGAAGCCCTGCGATCGATGTCGGTGACTCAGACGGCGCGCCCGCCACCGATCAGGAAGGCAAGCCGCGACGCGGCCAACCCGACGTCGGCGCGTTCGAAGCGGCAAGCTGACACCTCACCGACAGAGCGAGGCACTTCATGCGACCCGACGGACGTCTGCCCGACGAACTTCGTCCCATCTCCTTCGAGCGTGACTACACCGAGATGACCCCCGGCTCGGTGCTCGTGAGCTTCGGCCGCACGCGCGTCCTGTGCACGGCTTCGGTCGACGACGAAGTGCCGCGCTGGATGCGCGGTCGCGGCACCGGCTGGGTGACCGCGGAGTACGCCATGCTGCCCGGCTCGAGTCCCGAGCGCGTACAGCGCAAGGTGTCGGGCCGATCACAGGAGATCCAGCGGCTCATCGGCCGTTCGTTGCGCAGCGTGTGCGACATGAAGGCGCTCGGTGAGCGGCTCATCGCCGTCGATTGCGACGTGCTCCAGGCCGACGGGGGCACGCGCACCGCGTCCATCACCGGAGCGTTCCTCGCGCTGCATGACGCGTGCGCGCGGCTGGTACAGGAGGGCAAGTTGAAGGCGAGTCCGCTCACTGAGCCATGCGCCGCAGTGTCGGTCGGCGTGGTCGACGGCGTGCCTGTGCTTGATCTGCCCTACATCGAGGACTCGCGCGCCGAGGTCGACATGAACGTGGTCATGACCAGCTCCGGTCGATTCGTGGAGGTCCAGGGCACCGCCGAGGGCCAAGCGTTCAGCCGCAGCGAACTCGACTCGATGCTCGGGCTCGCCGAGAAAGGCATCACCGAGCTCATCGTCCTGCAACGCGAAATGATGGCGATCGACCTGCCGCGCCGTCCTACCTCGCGGTGAACGAGCGGGCACCGATTCGGCTGGTCTGCGCGACCGCCAACGCACACAAGGTCACCGAGATCGCGGCCGTCCTCGGCGACGCGGTCGAACTCGTGGCGCGGCCGGACGAGGTGCCCGAGGTGATCGAGCACGCCGACACGCTCGAAGGCAACGCTCGGCTCAAGGCCTTCGCGCTGTGCGAAGCGACTGGTCTCGCGGCGGTTGCCGATGACACCGGGCTCGAGGTCGATGCGCTCGACGGTGCGCCCGGCGTGCGTTCAGCGCGCTTCGCAGGCGACGAAGCCGACGACCGCGCGAACGTCGCCAAGTTGCTCGAGGTGCTGCGCGCCGTTCCCAACGCGGCGCGCACCGCTCGCTTTCGTACCGTCGCGTTGGTGTGCTGGCCCGATGGACACGAGACCATCGCGTCGGGCACCGCCGAAGGCCGCATTGCGCCGCAGCGCCTCGGCCACGAAGGCTTCGGCTACGACCCGGTGTTCATACCCGATGATGGCGACGGACGATCGTTCGCCGAGATGGTCGCGGGCGAGAAGAACGCGATCTCGCATCGGGGCCGCGCGTTCCGGGCGCTGGCCGCGAAGCTCTACGACGAGCGCTGATTGTTGAGCATCGTCTCGATGGCCATGGGATCGAGCGGCCGGGCGAACAGGTAGCCCTGCCCGAAGTCACAGCCGAGCTCCTTGAGCAGGTCGCGTTGCGCGATGGTCTCGACGCCTTCGGCGACCACGCGCAGCCCCAGGCTGTGCGACAACGCGATCGTGGCCTTGACGATGGCCGTGTCGTTGTCGTCGGTGCCGAGTCCGTCGGTGAACGTGCGGTCGATCTTGACGAAGTCGATGGGGAAGCGCTTCAGGTAGGAAAGCGACGAGAACCCGGTGCCGAAGTCGTCGAGACCTAGTTGGATACCCAGCGCGGTGAGCTGGTTGAGGGTCTTCTCGGTGGTGGGGTTGCCTTCGATGAGTGCGCTCTCGGTGAGCTCGAGGCTGAGCAACTCGGCCGGCAGCCCGGTGTTCGCGAGCTCGGAGGCGACTTGCTGGGCGAAGGAGCTGTCGGCCATCTGACGAGCCGACACGTTGACCGCGACGTGAAGCGATTGGCCGCTGTAGCGAGAAACCCACGAGGCAGCCCGGCGCGACGCGAGCGCCAGCACCTGCGCACCGAGCCGGATGATGAGGCCGGTGTCCTCGGCGATGTCGATGAACTCGCTGGGCAGCATGAGCGAGCCGTCGAGCTCGCGCAGGCGCACGAGCGCCTCGGCGCCGGTGATGGCGTCGGTCTTGAGATCGACGATGGGTTGGTAGAGCACCTCGACGAGCCGTTCGTCGAGCGCGCGACGCAGATGCTGCTCGACGCTGTGCCGGCGCACGGCTTGGTCGCGCAGGTGATCGTCGAACATGTCAGCACGGTCGCGGCCTTGGTCCTTCGCCCGGTACAGCGCCGTGTCGCTGTCTCGGAGCAGGTCCTCGGGCGACTCGTGACCTTCGGCCACCGCGATGCCGAGGCTCGTGGTGACCACGGTGGAGTCGGAGCCGAGCTTGATCGGCTTCGCGATGGCCCGCCGGAGGCGTCGGGCCGCGAGCACGGCATCTCCGCGGCGGACCATGCCGTTGATGATGACCACGAACTCGTCGCCACCGAGCCGGGCAACCGTGTCGCCCGGGCGGATGATTTCCTGGATACGGCGGGCCACTTCGCGCAGCAGTTCGTCGCCGGCGGTGTGGCCGAGCGAATCGTTCACGATCTTGAAGCGGTCGAGGTCGAGGAAGAGCACGCCGACCATGCGCCGACGTTCCTGTGCGTGCTGCAGCGCCTCGCGCAAGCGTTCGAGCAGAAGCGCGCGGTTTGGCAGGCCGGTGAGCTCGTCGTGATAGGCGCGGGTGGCGAGGATCTCGGCGGCTTCGACCCGATCGCTGACGTCGCGTGCGTTGAGGACCAGCCCGTTCACCGCGGGGTTGTCGACGAGGTTGGTGGCCACGACCTCGAAGTGGCGCCACGAACCGTTCGCGTGGAGCACGCGCAGCTCGATCGGGCCGCTCATCGTGGGCGTGTTCGTGAGTTCGGCGGCGGCGACCTTGACGCGTTCGAGGTCGTCGGGATGGGCGAACGTGAAAATGTTGCGCCCTTCGAGATCGCCGGGGGAGTGCCCCAGCACCCGCATGACCGCCGGGCTGGTGTACACGATGCGGCCACCCGGGCGAACGACGCACACGAGGTCGCTGGCGTGTTCGACGAGCGCGGCGAGGCGGATCTCGCTGGCGCGCACGCGTTGCTCGGCGTCGCGCAGGTCGCTGAGATCGCGGGCCACCAGCGATATGGCTTCGATGAGGCCGTCCTCGCCATGGTGTGCGACGAGCAGCGCCGAAACGGGGATCTCGTCACCGAATCCGTTGGCGAACGTGAGCTCGCCCTGCCACGACCCGGTGCGGGCGAGGGCGGCGAGCGTGGACGTGGCGTACTGCGCCTGCGACCACTCGTCGAGCATGGCGAGCATCGAGGTTTCGTGGACTTCGTGCGGCAACAGGAACTGGCGGAACGCGTCGTTCGCCCACGACAGGTTGTGGCCACCCGGGTCGAGGATCGCGACGAGGTCGGGCGTGGCCTCGAGGACGCGGGTGAGCTCCTCGGCGCGGTGGTCGGCTTCGACGTTCTCGGTGATGTCGCTGAACGTGAGCACCATCGGTGCGCCCGGCGCGGCATCGCCCGCGACGCGGTCGGCGTCGGTGGCCGGCAACGGCGTGGCGACCACATCGATCCAGCGCACCTCGCCTTCGACGGTGAGCAGCCGTAGGCGGCCCTGTAGGCGCTGCGCGTCGAGGCTCGCGGCAAGGAGCGCGTCGAGAAACTCGGCGCAGCCGTCGGGGTCGATGTGCTCGATCCAGCCGCGCCCGAGCGCTTGGGCGCGCGACTGGCCGGTGATCTCGCTCCAGCGGGGGTTACACGACCGCATCGAAAGGTCGGGCTCGATGCGGGCGATGCCGGCTGCGGCGCGCTCCATGAGCGTGGCGAGCTCGCCGGCATCGACGCCGACCGGTGGGTGCGGGGCACGTTCGAGCGACGCCACGAGCGACGAAGGCTCGCTGTCGACCCGCCACACCCGCAGCGTGCAGTGTTTGGTGTGCGCTCGCGGCGAGGGGGCCCGCAGATCGACGTCGATGCTGCGACTGTGCCCCGCGAGCGCGTCGCGCAGCACACGATCGATCTGATCGCGCGAGCCGTCGTGATCGAGGAGGTCGTGCAACTTGACGTCGAGAAGCGCGTCGGCCCGCGCATCGAGCACCGTCGCGAACGCGGCGTTGGTCCAACACAGCAGCCCCTCGGCCGTGAGGCGCGCCACGCCGAGCGGCGCGTGCGCGAACACGTGCTCGAGGTCGGCCACGGCGTTCGCACTCGCGAGCGACGCAGCAGCGGGGGCGGGGGGTTCGGACAGCGTCATGATTTGCAGTTGTGGCGTGGGATCCCAGTTGCGTTGTGCGGACGGGGGGACTCGAACCCCCACGCCTTTCGGTACCAGAACCTAAATCTGGCGCGTCTGCCAGTTCCGCCACGTCCGCGGTTGCGCGCCCGATCGTAGGCGCTCGCCGGGCTCAGGTGGCGCCGACCGCGCTCCGTGGTCACAGGTCACTGCCTCGTCGCCGTGGGTGCCCGCGGTCGGGGCGGTGCGTCGGAGCCGCAAGGAGGGCCGCTACCCTCGTCATCGGCCCGGCCCTACCGCGGCGACGACCTTCGAAGGAGACCCATGACGCCCGACCTTCCCGGCATGCCGTACGCGTCCGATTTCGGCGGTGGCAATGGGCAAGGCGACATCTTCAACCGTCTGCTGAAGAACCGCATCGTGTTCCTCGGTACCGATGTGAATGACGAGATCGCCAATGTCATCACCGGCCAGCTCCTCTATCTCGAGGGTGAGGACGCCGACAAGGACATCTGGCTCTACATCAACTCGCCCGGCGGTTCGGTCTCGGCCGGCCTCGCGATCTACGACACCATGCAGTTCGTCACGCCTCGCGTCGGCACCATCTGTCTCGGGCTCGGCGCCTCCATGGGCCAGTTCCTGCTGTGCGCCGGTGCTCCGGGCATGCGTTTCGCGCTGCCCAACGCTCGCATCATGATGCACCAGCCCTCGGGCGGGGTTCGCGGCCAGGCATCCGATATCGCCATCCAGGCCGAGCAGATGGCGCACACCAAGAAGCTTTTGGCCGACCGCATCGCGTTCCACACCGGCCAAACCGCCGAGCAGATCGAGATGGACAGCGAGCGCGACCGTTGGTTCACCGCGTCCGAGGCCAAGGACTACGGCATCATCGACAAGGTCATCGTGCGTCGCGGCGAGATCAGCTGACGTCGAACCAACGACCCAAGGGGGCAATCCGGTGGGGGACGAGCCAGTAGTCATCGTTTCGAGCGACACGCACATCGGACCGCGGCTGCGCGAGGACCTCCGGCCCTACTGCGAGGCGTCGCTGTTCGGTGCGTTCGACGAGTTCGCAGGCGGGATCGAAGCCCACCGCGCCGCGGTGTACGCGAAGGTGCCCGGGCGTGCCGCCACGTCGCAGACTCCGAATCGACGCACCGC
>CAEZYR010000066.1_pt1 | contig 18718 bp, 22 predicted proteins | sample 7265551 | NCBI WGS metagenome assembly CAEZYR01 (sample SAMEA6813938, study PRJEB35770) | uncultured Acidimicrobiales bacterium | biome: Freshwater; feature: Freshwater reservoir; material: water | place: Czech Republic | collected 2017-04-14 | depth 30m m
CGACTTCCGCCAGAACCAGGTGATGAAGAAGGTCACCAGCTGGGCGGCCATCGTCGCCGTGCCCACGCTCATCACGGGGTACTACGGGATGAACGTGCCGTACCCGGGCTCGGGCCAGCAATGGGGCGCGCTCACCGCAGTGGGCCTGGTAGTTGTGCTGTCGGCGTTCTTGTACGTGTTGTTCCGCCGACGCGAGTGGCTCTGACCCCGCGTCGTCGCGCCGCGCTCCCCTCACTCAGTCGCGCTGTGTCCCCACGCGAAGATCGCGGAACGGTACGTCGCGGTCGACCTGCGGCTCGCGGGGCAGGCCGAGGAGGCGTTCGCCGATCACGTTGCGCTGGATCTGCTCGCTGCCCCCTTGGATTCCGTGCGCCGGTGCGATGGTGATGGTGTCCGCGATGTCGGTGCCGTGCAGCATCGCCGCCGGCCCGGCGATATCGGCCACCAGGTCGCGGCACATGCGCGCCACGAGCACACCGCCCAGGTACACCACCGAGCTCTCGCCGCCTTCGCGACCGGCCTTCGCGCTGGCCTGGCCGCGCAGCCCGGTGAGTCGCAGCGCCTCGTAGAGCGAATGCAACTTCGCGAGGCGTTGGCGGATGTTCGGATCGTCGGTGCGGTCGAACCTGCGAGCGAGGGCGATCATGGCGTCGGGCGTACCGATGGGAAGCCCGTTGGCGATGTTCGCGTACGCACGATCCTCAGCCAGGACGTCGGCGCACGTGCGATCGAGATACCCGAACCGCTCGCCGCCCTCGACCGTGCGCAGGGTGAAGGTGCCACCACCGGCGAAGTTGGCCCGCTCGTGTTGCAACACCGTCATCGCGACCGCCCAACCGGCGTTCGGCTCACCGATGCGCTGGGCGTCCGGGAGTCGAGCATCGGTCAGGAAGGCCTCGTTGAACTCCTCGAGCCCGTTCATCTGCTTGATGGGGCGGATGTCGACGCCCGGCTGATCGATGTCGAGTATGAAGAAGCCGATGCCCTTGTGCTTCGGTACGTCGACGTCCGTACGGGCCACGAGCAGCGCACGGTCCGCGAAGAGCGTGCACGAGTTCCACACCTTCTGGCCGTTGACGACCCATTCGTCGCCGTCGGGCACCGCTCGTGCTTGCACCGCCGCGAGGTCAGAACCAGCGCCCGGCTCGCTGAAGAACTGCGCCCAGTACTCCTCGCCGTAGGCGAGCGTCGGGATCCATCGCTGCTTCTGCGCGTCGTTGCCGAAGCGCAACAACATCGGGATGGCCATCGATGGCCCCGCGCCCTCGGGCGGGCCGAGCACGTTCGCGCGGGCCAGCTCCTCGTGAACCACCGTCGCTTCTTCGGACGACAGATCCTGGCCGAACCACGCGGATGGCCAACTGGGGAAGCCCCATCCGCTGTCGACGAGGATGCGCCACCACGCACGCACGGTGCGCTGCGGATCCCAGTTGGCGTCGAGCCACTGCCGGACCGCGGCGCGCAGTTCGTCGTTGTCCGGCGTCGTCGAACTCGTGGCCATCAGTACATCCTCGCTCACCGGGTCTGCTGCACTCTGCCAGAGCGCCGCCGTCTACGAGATCCCGAGCGGGACCCAAGTGGCACACGACCGAGGTCAGCTCCCGCCACTATCGACATCAACTATCGATAGTCGATAGGGTCCCGACGCGACGACCGAGGAGCGCCATGCACATTCCGGACGGCCTCATCGGGCCCGGCACCTCGTTCGGGGCCAGCGCCGTCGCGGTCGGCGCGCTGGCCTGGTGTGTGCGCGACCAGCACACGTCGATCGACGATCGCCAGGTGCCCCTCGCCGGCATGGCCGCCGCGTACATCTTTGCGGTGCAGATGCTGAACTTCCCGGTGGCGAGCGGCACGAGCGGCCATCTGCTCGGCGGTGTGCTCGCCGCGGTGCTCGTGGGGCCCCGCCTGGGCGCCGTATGCGTCTCGGTGGTGATCGTCGTGCAGGCAATGCTGTTCGCGGACGGCGGATTGTCAGCCCTCGGGCTCAACATCGTCAACATGGCGCTCGTCGGCGCGATCGGTGGCTACGCGATCTTCGTGACGCTTCGCCGAGTTCTGCCGCGGCGCCCGCAGTCCGTGGTGCTCGCCTCGGGAATCGCCGCCGCGCTCGCTCCACCTCTTGCCGCGTTGATGTTCACCCTCGAATACGCGCTCGGCGGCAACGAGGCCGCGTCGGTCACCACCGTTGCTGCGTCGATGGTCGGGGCGCACGTGATCATCGGCATTGGAGAAGGCGTGATCACGGCGCTCACCGTGAGCGCCGTGATCACGGCACGCCCCGAACTCGTATGGGGCGCGTCCAATCTCGGTGCCCTACAGCACACGCCAGCCGGTGCCGCGGCCGACACTGCGGCTAGCACTGCGATCGACAGGATGCGCTGATGCCGCTCGTGTCTTCGCGCAAGGCGTCCGGGGGGACGACGGCCATCGTCGTCGCGGGGCTCGCGGTCGCCCTCGCCCTCGCGTTCTTCGTCAGCCCAAACGTCAGCTCGTCACCCGACGGTCTCGAGATGGTCGCCGCGCAGCTCTCGATCGACACCGGCGAGCGCCCCCACGCGATGGACGACGGAACCCTCGCCGACTACACGATCCGCGGCGTCGATGACCCAGCGCTGAGCAAGGGTCTTGCCGGCGTCATCGGCGTCGCCGCCACGTTCTCGGTCGCGACCGTCGGCTTCGCTCTCCTTCGTCGCACGGCCCGGCGGCGCGTCGATGTCGGCGCTGTGCCGATTCCCGGGCCGCCCTCGTGACGATCGACCCGCAACGATGAGCGGCGCGCACACGCAGTTGCTCGCGCCTTACGGACGGCTACACGCGATTCCGGGCGCGAACAAGATCGCCGCGACCGCCGCATGGGTACTGCTCGTGACGTTCACCCCTCGCGCCGCCTTCTGGGCCTTCGCCGCGCATGCCCTGTGCGTCGTCGGCATCATCGCCTACGCGCGCGTCCCGGTCGCTCACGTCGCACGGCGCCTAACGATCGAGCTCCCGTTCGTCGCCTTCGCATGTGCACTGCCGATCATCGGCAGCGGCAACCGCATCGGTATTTTCGGCGTGTCGCTATCAGAGCGTGGGCTCTGGGCGATGTGGGCCATCCTCGCAAAGGGAACGCTCGGTGTCGCAGCTTCAATCGTGTTGGCGGCGACCACACCGGTGAGCGAGCTCCTGCGAGGTCTCGAACGACTTCGAGTACCAACGCTCTTCGTCGGCATCAGCGGATTCATGGTCCGTTACAGCGACGTTCTGCTCGACGAACTACGCCGCATGCGCATCGCCCGACTTTCGCGCGGACACGACCCTCGCTGGCTATGGCAATCGCGCGCGATCGGGGCAACAGCAGGAACGCTCTTCGTTCGGTCGTTCGAGCGCGGCGAGCGGGTGCACATCGCGATGCTTTCACGAGGCTACGACGGGCGCATGCCCACGTTCCGCGCCGAACAGACCATGCGATCTACCGCTCTCGTCTTCGTGCCGGTGGCCTTCGCTCTCGTGGTCGTGGTCGTCGCCCGGGTCCTCGCATGACCCCGCCCGCGATCGACGTGACCGACCTGAGCTTTCGTTACCCCGACGGCACGATCGCACTGGACCACGTGAACCTACGCGTCGATGCCGGCGAGCACGTCGCAGTGCTCGGCCCGAACGGAGCCGGCAAGACCACGTTGGCACTGCACCTCAACGGCATCCTGCGCGCGAACTCGGGCCGCGTGCACGTGACCGGCCTCCCGGTCGTCAAGGCGAACCTGGGCGAAGTACGCCGCCGGGTCGGAATCGTGTTCCAGGACCCCGACGATCAGTTGTTCATGCCCACCGTTCGCGACGACGTGGCATTCGGCCCGGCAAACCTCGGGCTACGAGGCGCCGAGCTCGACCGTCGGGTCGAGGACGCGCTTGGTGCGGTCGGGTTGCTCGGCCACGGCGACCGCACGCCGCATCACCTGAGCTTCGGCCAGCGACGGCGGGCGGCCCTGGCCACCGTCCTGGCGATGAGACCCGAGGTGCTGGTGCTCGACGAGCCCTCGTCGAACCTCGACCCGGTGGCGCGACGAGAACTTGCCGAGCTGCTGCGGACGCTCCCCCAGGCCGTGCTGATCGTCACGCACGATCTGCCCTACGCGCTCGAGCTGTGTGCCCGCGCCGTGATCATGAACGACGGGCGTATCGTCGCCGACGGGCCCACGCGAACCATCCTGCGCGACGCCGAGCTGATGCGGGCAAATCGGCTCGAGCTGCCCCCTGGCTATGACATCGACCGCGCCTGAACGCAGTCGGGTCGCTGGGGGCTGATGCACCGGTTGCAGAAGCCAGACCAGGCGAAGTGGTCGGGCGCCACCACGAAGTCGAGCTCGTCGCGTATGCGGCGGTGCAACGCCTCGAGCCACGCGGCCGGCACGAGCACGACGCGACCGCATCCCTCGCACACGAGCGACTGGCGTGGGTCGGTGGCGAGATGCCAGTAGGACGCCGTGTGGCCGAGATGCGTGTGGCAGATCACCCCGAGTTGCTCGAGCGACTCGAGCGCGCGGTACACGGCCGCCTCGTTGGCCCGAGGCCACGCGCTGCGCACGGCCACGAGCATGTCATCGGCAGTCAACCAATTGTCGCTCTGGAGCAGGGCGTCGATCACGGCCCGGCGGCCTGGTGTGACCCGGCCGCCGCTCGCCCGTACGAGCTCTTCGATTTTCGCCACCGACATCGGCATGTCGTGGCGGCGCGGAAGAGCGGGACGGGACATAGTCGAACCGTAGCGGCGAATGACCTCAGCCACGGCCGCTCAGCGCTCAGGGCAGGGGCAGCGTGCCGACCAGCGAACGACCGTCGGAGGTAAGCGTGAGGATCTCTACCCCGCTGTCGGTAACCACCACGGTGTGCTCGAACTGCGCGGAGGGCAGCCCATCGTCGGCGAACTCGGTCCAGCCGTCATGGCCCTGATGGAACGTGGAGACGCCGGAGGTGATCATGGGCTCGACGGTGATCGACATCCACGGCTTGAGCAGCGCCCGGTCGCGCGGCTCGATGGTGTGGTTCACGTGGGGTGATGCGTGGAACACGCGGCCGATGCCGTGGCCGCCGTACTCCGAGATGATGTCGTACCCGAACTGATCGACGTAGGGCACGATGGCCTCGGCGATAGCTCGCAACGGCCGTCCGGGGGCGATCGCAGCGATGCCGATGAGCGTGGCCAGACGGGTGGTCTCCACGAGCTTCGCCGTGGACGCCTCGACGTCGCCGACGAGCACCGTGGCCGAGGTGTCGCCGTGCATCCCCGACCTGTAGGCGGTCACGTCGATGTTGACGATGTCGCCCGCCTGCAGCGGGCGATCGTCGGGGATGCCGTGACAGATCACCTCGTTGACCGATGTGCAGATCGACTTCGGGAACCCGCGGTAGCCGAGCGTCGACGGATAGGCACCCCGGGCGATATACGCCGCATGCGCGACCGCATCGATGTGGTCGGTGGTGACCCCTGGAGCGACAGCTGCGGCCGCTTCGATCAGGACCTCGGCCGCGATCCGACACGCTTCGCGCAGCGCGGCCAGCGACTCGGGGTCGTGGATCTGCGCGGCGCCGGGGCCGATACGCCCACCACTGACGTACGGCGGCCGGACGATCGAGTCGGGCACGGCACGACGAGGGCTCACCGCGCCGATGATGACCGGCGTGCGCTCCAGCAAGCGCCGATCCAGATGGCACCGCTTCAGTTTGCTGCCACTACCGCAGAAGCAGGGTTCGTTCGCTCGAAGACGCACGAGCAGAGTTTACCGGCCGACCCATCGAAGCTTCTCCGGCTTCGTGACCCAACTTCGGTGAACCGCCGATCAGTGAAAGCTCTCGCCGGCGTTGGCATAGAGCGCCTGGCCGGTCAGGGTGCGAGACAGATCGGAGGCGAGGAACACGATGCAATCAGCGACGGCGTCGGCGGTGACGAACTCATTCATGGCGTTCTTCGCCCGGAACGCCGCGTACACAACTTCGGGCTCGACGTTCGCCGCCCCCGCCTGCGCGTCGAGGAAGCCTTGCAGGTTCCGACCCCAGATCGGGCCGGGGTAGACGGCGTTAACACGTATGCCGTCGCCGCCGAGCTCGGCCGCGAGCAACTTGGTGTGATGGGCGAGCGCGGCCTTCGATCCGGTGTACGCGCCGAAGGATGGCTGGATCACTTCGACGCCGTGCGTGCAGACCATGACGATTCGGCCCGACCCGGATGCACGCAGCGCCACCAGCGCGGCTTGGGTCATGGTGAGCGTTCCGAAAACGTTGATGTCGGCGGTGCGTCGCCACGACGCGAGATCGGCGTCGGCGAAGCGCTGGTAGTCACCGCCGTCGTAGGCGTCGTTGACTAACGCATCGAGCCGGCCGAACGTGGACAGCGCGTCGCTGATGGCGCGGTCACAAGCATCACGATCAGTGATATCGGCGACGACGCCGTGCGCCTCGCCACCGTCCTCGTGGACCGCCCGAACCGATGCGGTGACTGCCGCTTCATCAAGGTCGCTGAACACCACCCGGGCGCCGTGCGCGGCGAGTCGGCGCCCGGCGGCTCGACCGAGCCCGGCACCGGCCCCCGATACCAGCGCGACCTTGCCGTCGAGCAACATCTGGTCCTCCACGCAAACTCGCCCCGCGCCCGCTGCCGCATCGCGCAGTCCTCAGGTTAGGAGATGTCCCCCTGCAGGTCGCAGATGGCCTGCAGTTCGTCGCAGCGTCTTACGCGCCGGAACGAACTACGACTTGATCGTGAGCCCGTAGGACTTGGTCAGGCCAAGGCCGCAATAGGGCCGCTGCGGACACTCCGGCGGGCCGCCAAGGGTGAGCGTGTCGGCGACCGTGGCCAGATCCGAGGTCTTCACCAACTTGTACTTCGCGGCGGTTGCCGCGGTGACGACGAATCCGTTCTTGTCCTCGGCTGGAGCGGGCTCACCCAGCACGATGCCCTTGGCCGCAGCCAGTGTCGCGAGCTGCGCGACTGCCGCCTTGACGTCGGTGGGCACCGTGGCATCCTTGCTGAGGAAGCTCGTGTACGACCCCACGTACTCGGGGTACAGGTCGAGGTCACCCTTTTCGAGCGCAGGAGCGACCACCTCGCGGCTACCAAGTTTGAACTTGCGCTCGACCTTGGCCCCCGCGGCCTCGAGGACCTGTGCGTAAAGCTCCGCCACGATCTCCTGCTCGCCGAAGTTGGTCGAACCGACCCTGAACGTACCCGTCAGCTTGGCTCCGCTGTAAGGAACCAGCTTGTTCTTTGCGAGCCACGCCTTTGCAATCGCCGACGAATCGGACTTGTCCTGGCTCTGTTGCCGGTTGAGCTCGGTGAGCTCGGCGGTGGTGAGCGGCTTCGACACGGAGTTCAGTGCATCGCGCAAAGGTTGCGCGTCGACCGTCTTTCGGATGGCCGGGATGAGGTTCTCGGCCGGCTGCAGCAACTTGTCGTCGGCCAGCAGCACCCACTTGTTGACCGCAATATCGGCGTCGGAGGTGAACACCAGCGCGACCTGTACGTCACCTTTGGTGAGGGCCGCCTTGGTGAGCGGGCCGCCTGCGTCGAGCGCCTTGAAGTTCAGCGTGGCTCCGCTGGGCACCGTAGTGGTGCCGCGGTCATCGCCACACGCGCCGGCACCAAGAGCGAGAACAATCGCGAGACCTGCGCCAAGCAAGGTTCGTCTACGCATCGTGTGATCCTCATGTTCATGTTCGTCGTTCGACTCGGGCCAGTTTAACCGCTGCGCCGAAAGCCCAACCGTGCTCGTGTCCGAGGCCAGGCACCCAGGCGACGCTCGGCCGATACCAGCAACCGGTCGCTCAGAATCGCCACCGCGGCCACGAGCAGCGCACCCCCGAACACCTGGGGATTGTCCTGCAACGCGAAACCGTCGATGATGAAGCGACCGAGGCCGCCGGCTCCGGCGTAGGCCCCGATCGTCGCGGTGGCGATGACCTGAACGACGGCGATACGCACCCCAGTGGCTACGAGAGGCATCGCGATCGGCAGCTCGGCCCGCAGCAGTTGCTGTTGCTCCGTCATGCCCATGCCGCGCGCCGCATCGCGATACGCATCGTCTACGCCGGCGAACCCGGTGTAGACGTTGGTGAAGATGGGCGGAACCGCGAGCAGGGTCAGCGCCAAAAACAACGCCAGCGGACCGACGAGCGGCGCTTCGCCGATGCCCACTGCCTGCACCACCAGAACCAGCACTGCGAACGTCGGAAGGGTCTGGCCGATGTTGGCGATGTTCATGCCCAACGTACCGAAACGCCGCTTGTGTCCGATCCACGAGGCAACGGGCGCAGCGATCGCGAACGCGGTCACGACCGCGGCAGCCGAGTACCGGGCGTGCTCGACCAGGCGATGGGCAATGCCGGACCGACCGTCCCACGAGTCGCCGTCGGTCAGCCACCGCGCGACGTCTCCGAGGAAGCTCATCGGCTTCGCTGCCATGGGGTGAGGGCTCGAGCGATGAGGTTCAGCGCCATGTCGGACGCCACGGCGAGGACGAGCGCGAGCATCGCACCGACCACTACCAAGGTCCGAAAGTCACGCTCGAGGCCGTCGCGGATGAGGAGGCCCAGGCTCTGCTGACCGATGATCGCCGACACGGTGACCAGACCGATGGTGCTCACGGTGGCCAGTCGTATGCCGGCCATGATCGCCGGCAGCGCGAGCGGCAACTCGACCCGGAGCAAACGCTGCGACGTCGAAAATCCAAGACCGTCAGCCGCCGCTCGCGCGTCGGCCGGAACGGAGGCGATGCCGCTGACGAAGTTCCGCAGGAGCACGACGAGCGTGTAGCTGACGAGCGGGATGAGCACGGTCCACCGTGACGTGAGACCGGTGTAGGGGATCAGGAGCGCGAACGCGGCGAGGGAAGGGACTGCGTACAAGATGCTCGACGTGCCGAGCACGAGCGAGCGCACGACCGGGCGACGTGCCGACACCAACGCGAGCGGCAACGCGAGCAGCACACCGAGGGCCACCACCTCGACCGTGAGCACGAGATGGGTCTGCGTGGCGTCGCAGATGTCGTCCAGATGATCGCCGACCCACGTCCAATCGATCCACGCGTCGCCGTCGTAAGACCGCGCTTGGGCGAGCATCCGGGGCACGTTACCATCGCGCTTGTTGATCACCCTCGAGCATGTCTCCAAGCAGTTCTCGAACGGTCGCGCCGCGCCCCGCGATCTCGATCTCGAGATCTCCGACGGCGAGCTCACCGTGCTCGTCGGTCCGTCGGGCTGTGGCAAGACGACCACGCTGCGACTCATCAATCGGCTCGTCGAGCCGACCAACGGTCGAGTCCTGATCGACGGCACGGACATTGCGACCCTCGACCCGGTGATCATGCGTCGCGGCATCGGCTACGTGATCCAACAGATCGGACTCTTCCCCCACCTCACCATCGGCGCGAACGTCGCAATGATCCCGCGCCTGCTCGGCTGGTCGAAGAAGCGTCAGGCCGACCGGGTCGCCGAGCTGCTCTCGCTGGTCGGGCTCGACCCCGACGCGTATCGCGATCGCTACCCACACGAGTTGTCGGGCGGCCAACAGCAACGCGTCGGCGTCGCTCGAGCCCTCGGCGCCGATCCGCCGGTGCTGTTGATGGACGAACCGTTCGGCGCACTCGACCCGATCACCCGCACCCATCTTCAGGACGAGCTGCTCTCGATCCAGGCCGGCATCCGCAAGACGATCGTGTTCGTCACCCACGACATCGACGAGGCGGTCAGACTCGGTGATCGCATCGCCATCTTCGCCGAGGACGGCACCCTCGCGCAGCGTGCGACCGCACGGGAACTGCTCACGAGCCCTGCGACACCTTTTGTCGAGTCGTTCGTCGGCGCGGAGCGTGCACTGCTACTGCTCGCGGTGACCCCGGTCGACCGGTCGATGCTCTCGCCGGTGCCCCCGCATACGCACAGCAGCCCACCTGACCTCCCGGTCATCGCGTTGGGTACACCGTTGCGCGATGCCTTGGCGCTCATGGTGCTCCACGGTGCCGAGGCACTCGCGGTCACGGCAACGGCCGAGCAACGCGAGGTGATCGGCGTTCTGCCGGCGGCCGCCCTGGCCACGCTTCGTCCCTAGCCGACGTTGCGTCCTACCGCCGGGTCGCCGGGCGCGATCACCGAAGCGTCGCGCCCAGGTCGCTCGCAAAGGTCGCCAGGTCATCGGCGAGGAACTCGGGGTCCTCGTACGCCGGGAAGTGGCCACCGGAGGGTCGTTCGGTCCATCGCACCAGCTGGTATTTGCGGCCGACGGCCGAGCGGGGCGTCCGCATGACCTCCTTCGGATAGCGCACGACGGCGGTGGGCACCTCGATGCGTATCGGTCGCATCGCCGCTGGCGGACGAACCCGGTGCTCCCAGTACCAGTGCGACGCGGCGCGGAACGTGCCGGTGACCCAGTAAATGGTTGCGTTGGTGAGCAACTGCTCGCGTGAGATGCATCGTTCGACGTCGCCACCGCAGTCGCTCCACGCACGGTGCTTCTCGACGATCCACGCAAGCATCCCGACCGGCGAGTCGTGCATCGCGTAGGCCAGCGACTGCGGACGCGTGCCTTGTATCGCCGAGTAGCCACCCTCCTCTACCGCCCATGCGGCCGTCGTGGTCAGCCACTCGGTCTCCTCGGCACTTCGATCGCCGCCCTCGCCCGGGATGCCGCCGGGCAGTGTCAGATGGATGCCGGCGACGTTCGCGGGCGCTGTCAGACCGAGGGAGGTCGCGACGAACGACCCGCGGTCGCCACCGTGGGCCACATATCGCTCGTGGCCGAGTACGTCGGTCATGAGCGACGCGATCACCGCCGCACCTTCGTCTGCGCCGAAGCCGACGCGGAGCGGTATCGACGAGAACCCGTGGCCGGGCAACGAAGGCACGATCACCTCGTGACCGGCACGCACGAGTCGCGGCACGAGCGCTCGCATCTCGACGAACGAGCTCGGCCATCCATGGAGCAACACGAGCGGCAGGCCGCGCTCGCGAGAGGCGAGGTCGGGGACGGTACGGGTGAAGTGCACGTCGAGGCCATCAATCGTGCAGCGCCTACTGGGCATCTCGGCGTTGAGCGCGCCTTCGACGCGGGCCCAGTCGAACGCATCAACCCAACTCTGCGCCAGGTCGCGAATGTAGCGAAGGTCGGCGCCATGCTCCCACGTGGTGTCGGTTAGCTGATCGGGCCACCGGGTGGCGCGAACGCGACGGTGAAGGTCATCGATCACCTCGGGTAGGACATGGATCGGAAACTCTGTATCGCGCATCGATCGCAACTCCGGTTCGTGAGCAGACGAAACCATAGGGGCCCGACCACCCGGTCTCGGCAACCGATCGGTCGGCGTAGCGCGGCGTGTTCGGGCACAAGGTGTGCGCATCGTGCCCCAGCGTCCATTCATCGCCGGGTACCATCCGCAGACGCTGGCCGAAGGGGACATATGGCGATCGAACTACCGGGGATCCACGCCCACGTGGGCATCGTCACCTGTGACCTCGACGCGTCAATCGAGAGCGTCGGCGCGTTGCTCGGCATTACGTTCAACGAACCGTTCGACGGTGCGCTCGCGCCGCCGTTCGCAAGTGGTGACGGCTCGCCCACTCCCGGACTGCGCCGCGTCACCACCTCACGTGGTGGCCCGATGCGGGTCGAGCTCCTCGAGGGCCGACCGGGCAGCGTGTGGCACACCGACGAGATCGCACGGCTACACCACGTGGCCTACTGGGTCGACGACGTCACCGCGTCGACCAGACGCATGATGAGCGCCGGTTGGGACGTGGAGGTCACGGTGGCGAATCCCGACGCGATCCCCATTGGGTTCGCGTATCTCACCAAGCCCGGACACGCACGCATCGAGCTCACCGACGGCTCCGACCTCGACACCACGCTCGCGCAACTCGGTTGGGGCGAGTACGCAACGCTGTTGCGCGGGGGCTGAGACGGCGCGGACCTGGAGGCGGTCAGCCGTCCACCGCCTCGGTATCGCAGCGCCGTAGGGAAATGCGCCAAGTACCGCCCTCGCGCCGGAACTCGTCGATGTAGCGGCCCCATGCCATCACCTTGGGCACTTCACCCGGCGATTGGTTGAGGTAAAGAAATGTGCTCTCGCCGCGTGCGGTGTCACCATCGATCTCGAGGATGGGGTTGACCATCACGTGCTTCGGCGCAGTCACCGGCTGACGCGGATACGCGTGCAGGAACGCGACGAAGTCGTCTCGCGTGGTGAGGTGTGCGTACACGTCGCCGTTGGGCAGCACGGTGTCGTACACAGCGTCCTCGGTAAACACGTCGAGCCACTCGGCATCGAGGCCGCCGTCAAGCGCCCGGCAGTAGCGGTGCATCGTGCGGATGATCGCTCGCTCGTCCATCATCGCCTGAAGCTCGTTCTCGTCGATCGCCATCGATCCCCCTCGGTTGCTCGACGCGCACGGTAGTCGCGGCGCGCAGTCGGGGCACCCCGCTCCGAACCGGCCGTGCACTCGCCGACACGGCCTCCGGATGCACATACTGAGGAGATGGGCCGTCTCGTCATCCTCACCGGTCATACGAGCGGCCTGGGCGCAGCGCTACTCGACGTGTTCGTCGGCGAGCCCGAGAACACGGTCGTCGCGCTGGGCCGCCGACGCTCGTTGCGAGCCGACCCGAACATGCGTCAGCTCGTCGTCGACCTCCGTTCACCCGCCGACGCAGCGCACGCGATGTCCGGCGCACTCGATGTCGCCGACTGGTCGCGCATCACGCAGGTGCTCCTCGTGAACAACGCGGGCGTACTGCCACCGATCGGGCCAGTCGGCAGCCTGGATGCCATAGACCTTGCCGAAGCCGTGAACCTGAACCTGGCCACGCCGATCGTCCTCACGAACGAACTGCTCCGGCTCACCGCAGACCTCGACATCGAGCGGCGTATCGCACAGGTCTCGTCGGGTGCCGCGCGAACGCCATACGCAGGTTGGTCGACGTACTGCGCCACGAAAGCGGGCCTCGATCACTTCACTCGCAGCGTCGCGCTGGACGCACCCCTGCGCTGCCGCGTCTGCTCGATCGCGCCAGGGGTCGTCGACACCGCGATGCAAGCCCAGATACGGGCCAGCAACGTGAACGACTTTCCCGAACTGGAGCGCTTCGTCGAGATGAATCGTGACGGGATGCTCGCGTCGCCCGATCGCACAGCGCGCCGACTTGTCGAACATCTGCTGAGCGAGTCCTTCGGCGATCCCTCGGTAGTCGACCTACGCGATCTGGCCGGCTGACGAGCCGTTCGAGCGCAAGCCTGGGATCGACCTCCGATCAGTGCACGCTGTTTGGACGGAGCAGCGCATTGCTGGCGGGTTCGGCGATCTGGGAGCGGAACGGATGCGCGGGATACGTACCGAGGATGCGCAATTGCACGGAGAAGAACGCAAGCTCCTCGAGTGCGAGGCCCAACGAGGTCTGTGCGGGATGACCCTCGACGTCGGCATAGAACTGCGTGGCGAAGAACGTGCCGCCGAGCTGGTAGCTCTCGAGCTTGGTCAGGTTGACGCCGTTCGTGGCGAAGCCACCCATGGCCTTGTAAAGCGCAGCCGGCACGTTGCGCACGCGGAAGCAGAAGCTCGTGATCGCCGGGCCACCATCGACGGGCGGTTCGACGGAGGACCGTGACAGCACCAAGAACCGCGTCATGTTGTAGTGCTCGTCCTCGACATCGTGCGCCAGGATCTCGAGGCCGTAGAGCTCAGCCGCCGCGGCAGGAGCGAACGCCGCGACCCCGCGGTCGCCGGCCTCGGCCACCTCGCGCGCCGCGCCTGCGGTGTCGTCGGCCACGGACGTGGCCCAGCCGTTGTCGCGGATGATGCGCCGGCACTGCCCGAGCGCGTGGATGTGGCTGCGCACCCGCCGCACGTCGGCAAGCGTGGTGCCGGGAAGCACCATGAGCTGGAAGTGGATGGGCATGAAATGCTCGGCGATAATGTGCAGACCCGACTCGGGCAACAGGTGGTGGATGTCGGCCACACGCCCGGCGATCGAATTCTCGACCGGGATCATCGCCAGGTCGGCGTCGCCACCTTGTACGGCGGCGAACGCGTCCTCGAAGGTCTGACACCCGACTGGCTCCATGCCCGGTAGCACCTCGAGGCACGCGGCAAAGCTGTTGGCCCCGGGCTCGCCCTGGTAGGCGACGCGTCCGCTGGTCGGCAAGGCATACGCCGAGCTCGCCGGGTTCGCAGGGGGTTCAGCGTCTGTGCGATCGGAGGGTTGGGTCGAGTCGGTGTCCACGAGTACGGAACGGTACGCGCTCGGGGCGACCACATCGTCGACGGGCGGCCGGGATTTGTTATCGGAGGGAGAAGGTCCCTTGGCCCGTCGCCACAAAGTTGTCGACGTCGCCCTGCCACGCGCCGACGCGCACGTGAGCAATGCGACGACCGATGCGCACGACATCGACCGCCGCATAGGTGTCGACGACCTGCGCCGGCCGGACGAACGCCGACGTGAACGACAGCGCCTTAACGGGGTCGCCGGAACCGTGCGCCTGCAGCATTGCGAGCGCAGCGGTCTCGAGGAACGCCGCGAGTACACCACCGTGCACCGAACGCTGGCTCACGTCGCCCACGTGTTGTTCGAGCCCAGGCAGGGTGACCACGACACGAGCGTCGACGATCTCGCCCCGCAGACCGAGGTACGGGACTGCGGGCGACGTGGCCAGCACCACCGCAAGCCTTTCGAGCAACAGTGCCTCAGGTTGCGTCACGGTCGGGACTCACCAGTCGGGCCAGCGACTACTGCGATCGTGCAGAGCCCCACCGCCATTGGATCGTCGTCGTCTGGGTCGGCCGAGACCATGGCACGCACACGCATCACGGCGCCCACGCGTTCGTCGCACACCGCGTGCGCCACGAGGAACGGTGACGCGTCGAGCGATCGGCGATAGTCCACCCGCAGGTCGAGCGATCCGGCCCAACGAGCGGCGTCGTCGAGCACCATGAGGACGGCGAGCGAGCACGCGTGATCAACAAGCATGGGGACCACGAAGTCGGCCCACCGAGCGGTGGCACCGCCGGCCCCGAGATCGGCTCGCCACGGGACGCGTATCGTGGCGTGCTGCGCGCCCACGCCCAGGAGCTGGGTACCGAGTGTGGCCTGAGCGACGTTGGTGCGGGTCGCGACAGCGAACACCATCGCCGGGTCGAGCGTGGAACCGGCGGGCAGGACCAACTCGTCGGCGCTCGTCAACGGTGTCGGGCGGGCCACCAGCGGATCGTACGGCATCGTCTACCATCGACGAAGGGGCCGAGCGCACGCCTGATGGGGAGATGCCAATGTCGATCGCCGCGACCACGACCACCAAGGCGACGACCACCGAGGCAACCACCCCATCGTCGTTCTCCCCCAGCCTCGGCCTCGATGTTGCGCTGTCGACCGGTCTGCAATTCGCGACGCTGCCCGACACTTCGTTCGGCATCGAGGTCACGGGGGTGCGCTGGGACGTGCACGATCCCGAGGTGGTGCGCCTGCTGACCCTTGCACTGCGTCGAAACCTGCTGCTCGTGCTGCGCGGCCAGCCGTGCCCGTCGGAGGTCCAACTCGATGCATTCCTTCGTCAATTCGGTCGCCTCGTGCTCGAGACCGAGGACGGCGCCGCGCACTACTCGGGGCATCGCAACCAGGGCGGTCCCGCCAGCCAGATGGCCATCGAGAGCAAGCAGTACATGGATCGCAGTGCCGACAACACCGGCAGCACACTGTACGCGCCAGGCACCGATGGCATCAGCGAACTTGTCTGGCACAACGACCAGAGTCATCGGCCGATGCGCAAGGTCGTGAGCGTGTTCGAAGCGCTCGACGTCGAGCCCGGCGTCACGCCCACCGAGTACCGCGACCTCTACACGGCTTACGAAACGCTCCCGACCTCTTTGCGCACACTGCTCGAGAACCGCCAGGTGATCTACTTCGACCCGCGACTGCCGAGCCCGGCCGACATGCCGCGCCTCGCCGATGCCACGCACCCGGTATTCACCCCACATCCGAACACCGGGCGCCGAACCATCTACGTGAACGACTTCGCCGACCGCATCGCGGGTATGAACCGCGACGAAAGCGATCGCGTCCTCGCCGAACTGCGGACCCACATCGACGCCACCGCGCCTCGGCTCGTCCACCAGTGGTCGACCGGAGACCTCGTCCTCTGGGACAACATCGGGCTGCAGCATCGCCGCGGCGCCGTACCCGGCGGCCAGCGGCGATACATGCGCCAACACGGCGGCCTAGCCGAATGATCGACGAGCTGCGCTTCGACGGCCGCGTTGCGCTGGTCACCGGCGGTGGCCGCGGCATGGGTCGTGCGCACGCGATGCTGCTCGCAAGTCGCGGCGCGCGAGTCGTGGTGAGCGACACCGGGACCGATCTGTTCGGCACAGGCCACGATCCTGGGCCGGCCGCCGAGACCGTCGACGCGATCCGCAGACTGGGCGGTGACGCAGTCCCCTACGTCGAAGATCTCACCGATGAAGGCGGAGCGCGTGGCGCAGTGCGAGCCACCATCGATGCGTACGGTCGCATCGACGTGCTCGTCCACAACGCCGGGTTCACGCTCGGTGGCATGGCATTCGAGAACGAGTCGCTCGAGCGCCTCGACAAGCTGCTCGCGATCAACACACGCGCCGCGTATGCGCTTGTGCAAGAGGCATGGCCGGTCATGCAGCGTCAACAGCACGGTCGCATCGTGCTCGCGGCATCCACCGCCATCTACGGACTCGCCGGAAGCATTCCCTACAGCACCGCAAAGGCCTCCTTCATCGGGTTCACCCGCGGTCTCGCACGAGAGGGCGAAGCATTCGGCATCACGGTGAACCTCCTCGAGCCGGCAGGGGCCACACGCATGGCCGAAAACATGGCCCACTCCGAGTTCCGCGACTGGTTCCTCGCCACCATGCGGCCCGAACTCGTGTCGCCGGTCGTCGCAGCGCTCGTCCATTCGACGTGTTCGGTCACGGGCGAGATGTTGGTGGTGGGCGGCGGAAGGGTGGCGCGCACCGTGATGGCGGAGACGCTCGGCTACCTGAGCACGAACCTGACTCCCGAAGACGTCCTCGAACACCTGCCCGAGGTGCTGAGCGAAACGGACTACACCTATCCCATCGACGCAGCCGACGCCGGGGCCATCGCGGCCGCGGTGCTCGGCTACGACCTGACCGAGCCCGTGTTGATGGCCGCGGCAGTGCCGCCCCACAGGGAGCACTCCACGTGACCACCACCTACGACGCCGTTCCCGCGGCTCTGCACCCGTTCATCGGCCGCATGCTCGACGCCGACACGCACGAGTACACGCCGGTCAACCATTGGGAGGAGCAGTTCGGCGAGGTCGTGCGGCCATTCGTCGATGCATTCGAAGCCTCGATGATGCCGATCCGCAGGTTCGTCGCCGCCGACACCACCGAGATCACCGCCCATTCGGTCTGGAACACGAAATTCGCACAAGCCCCAGGCGCGTTCGATCTCGATCGTCGACTCGAGGTCATGGACTTCCTCGGTGTCGAACGTCAGCTGATGTTCCCGGGCAGCATCGGGCTCTACGCCGTGAGCTTCTACTACCGGGCCGAGCAGTACCCCGACATGTTCCGCAGCATCCGGGGCGACCGCCGCGCGTACGCGTTGTCGCTGATCGAGGCGTACAACGACTTCTGTATCCGCGTCGCTCGACGCTCCGACCGGATCCGCGCAGTCGGCGTCGCGATCGCTCCCACCGTCGGCGAACTGCAGGCGCAGGTCACCCGACTCGTCACCGGCGGCGTGCGTGCGGTGTGGCTGCCCAGCGCCTCCCTTCCGGGAGGCTGCTCCCCTGCACATCCCGATCTCGATCCGATGTGGTCCTTGCTCGCCGAAGCCGACGTGCCGGTATTGGCCCACGTCGGTGCCGACCTTGACTTCTTGAAAACCGCTGCATGGCGCGACGCTCCTGCGTTCCAAGGGTGGAAGGCCGGCGAGGAGTTCCAGATGGATCCGTGGACGTTGTCCACGCTGCACCTTCCCGTACAGAACTTCCTCGCCACCATGGTGCTCGGCGGGGTGTTCGAGCGTCACCCGCGTTTGCGCTTCGGCGCGTGCGAGGTGCTCGGTCAGTGGGTGGGTCCGCTCGCGCAGAACCTGGACTTCTGGCACGCGAACTCACGCAAGTTCTCGCTGGACAACACCGAGGGGGCGTTGCCCATCACGATGCAGCCGAGCGACTACATCCGGCGCAATGTTCGCGTTTCGCTGTTCGACATCGAGCCGGTTGATGTCTACATCGACCAGTTCTCGATGCCCGAGATCTACTGCTACTCGAGCGACTACCCTCACCCCGAAGGCGGCCGTGACCCCATGGGCGACATCAGCGGAAAGCTGGCGCGCCTCGGCTCTGATGTGCTGCGCAAAGTGTTCGTCGAGAACGCCGCCTGGCTCCTCCCCGACTGAAGGCAGGCATCACGTGACCTCACGACCCGACGGCATCGTGCTCGTCCACGGCGGAATGCACGGCGCGTGGTGCTGGGAGCTCGTACAACCGTTGCTCGACCTGCCGTCGGTCGCCGTCGATCTGCCCGGCCGCGGACGGCGGCCACTCGACACCGAGCCGGTCACGTTGGCGCGCTGCGTGGCGGCGGTGCTCGAGGATGCCGACGCTGCGGGCTTCGATCGGTTTGTACTCGTCGGCCACTCGATGGGTGGGCTCACGCTCACCGCGACCGCAGCGCAGGCGCCCGACCGCGTGACGTC
>CAEZYR010000069.1_pt1 | contig 17822 bp, 14 predicted proteins | sample 7265551 | NCBI WGS metagenome assembly CAEZYR01 (sample SAMEA6813938, study PRJEB35770) | uncultured Acidimicrobiales bacterium | biome: Freshwater; feature: Freshwater reservoir; material: water | place: Czech Republic | collected 2017-04-14 | depth 30m m
CGTCGCCATCCGTCACGTCATCGGTGAGCTCGACTGGGACCGCCTCGCGGAGCGTGTCGCCGCGCTCACCGACTCCACCGGCCCTGCCCCTTCGGGTCTGAGATACACCGCCGTGCGCTACGAGGACGACATGCCTTCGCTTTACGCCGCCGCCGATGTGGCGGTGTGTCGGAGTGGCGCATCGAGCGTCGCCGAGCTGGCAGTTGTCGGCCTCGCGTCGGTGCTGGTGCCTTTGCCCGGTGCGCCGGGCGACCATCAGACAGCGAACGCCCGGGCGCTCGTCGACGCCGGAGCGGCCATGCTCGTGGCCGATGCCACGCTCGACACCGCGCTCCTCGCCTCGATTCTCGCGCCGCTGGTGCGCGATCCTGCTGCGCTCGCGAGGATGAGCCACAACGCCGAGGCGGTAGCCCATCAGAACGCGGCGCACGCCGTGGCCGAGATCGTGGAGGAGTGCGCTCGTGGTTGACATCCAACCTGATCAGGTGGATCTGAACCACCGGATGCGCGTGCACATCGTGGGCGTGGGCGGCGCGGGCATGAGCGCCATCGCCTCGGTGCTCGGCGCGATGGGCCACGAGGTGAGCGGTAGCGATCTGCGAGATGCCGCCGGCCTCGAGCGGCTGCGCGCGGGCGGCGTGCGCGTCGTCATCGGCCACGACGCGGCCAACCTCGGCGACGCCGAGATCGTCGCCATCTCCACGGCCATCCCACCGACCAACCCCGAGGTGATGGAGGCACGAGCGCGCGGACTCCGCGTCCTTCGTCGCGCCGAGATCCTCACGGCCATTGCATCGACCCGGCACACCATCGCCGTTGCGGGGACGCACGGAAAGACGACCACATCGTCGATGCTCGCGCTCGAGCTCGTCGAGGCCGAGCGCCGCCCGTCGTTCATCATCGGCGGCGAGCTCAACGAGATTGGCTCGGGCGCAGTGTGGGACTCCGGTAACCTGCTCGTCGTCGAGGCCGACGAGAGCGATGGCACCTTCCTCGCGCTCGGTGCCCAGCACGTCCTCGTGACGAACATCGAGCCCGACCATCTCGAGCACTACGGGGGCTGGGCGGCTTTACAGGTCGCCTTCGAGAGCTTCGTCCGCGCTGCGGCCGGGGTGCGGGTGCTGTGCGCCGATGACCACGAGACCGCGGCATTGGCCGAGCGCCTTCGCGCCGATGGGATCGCCGTGGTCACCTACGGCACCTCGGTCGACGCCGACTACCGAATGATCGACGTGGATGTTGGTCGCGACGGTGTCTCGTTCTCTTTGCACTCCGAAGCGCACCATGTCGAGGACGTTCGCGTTCCCCTGGCCGGTCTCCACAACGCTCGCAACGCGGCGGGCGCCCTCGCGATGGCGCTCGAACTCGGCGTCGACCCCGAACCGGCGCGCACTGCCCTGAACCGCTTCGCCGGCGTGGCACGTCGCTTCGAACACCGAGGCGAAGTGGCGGGCATCACCTTCGTCGACGACTACGCACATCTCCCCACCGAGGTCGCCGCGGCGATCGCCGCGGCGCGCGACGGAGGGTGGCGCCGCATCGTGTGTGCCTTTCAACCGCATCGATACAGCCGCACCGAGACGCTGTGGCCCACGTTCGCGGACGCGTTCCGTGGCGTCGATGTGCTTGCACTGACCGATGTGTATGCCTCAGGCGAGGCACCCCGCCCCGGCATCACCGGCAAGCTGCTCGTGAACGCCGTGCTCGACGCGCATCCCTGGGCCACCGTCGCCTACCTCCCACATCGCGCCGATCTTCTCGGCTACCTCGCGACCGTCCTGCGCCCAGGGGACCTTTGTCTCACGCTCGGCGCCGGCGACCTCACGTCACTGCCCGACGAGCTGCAGGTACGCCTGCGCGAGACCGCGCGATGACGGCGGCCGATTTCGAGGCGGCCGACGCGCTCCTCCGCGACTCGGTGCTGGCCGGACGTGTTCACGAGAACCGTCCGCTCGGCCCGCTCACCACCTATCGCGTCGGCGGCGCCGCGATGCGTTATGTGGTCGTCGAATCGATGCTCGACCTGCGCGCCGTCGTGCATGCGGCAACCGTCGGAGCACTTCCGGTGCTCGTCATCGGCCGAGGTTCGAACCTGCTCGTGTCCGACAACGGGTTTGCGGGCCTTGCGGTGCAACTCGGTGCGGCGTTCACCGACGTCGACACGCGCGGTCCCGTCGTGCGCGCCGGCGGGGGAGCAGCGCTTCCGATGGTCGCGCGACGAACGGCTGCGCTCGGGCTCGCGGGCTTCGAGTGGGCCGTCGGCGTGCCCGGATCGATCGGTGGCGCATGCCGGATGAACGCGGGCGGACACGGCTCTGACATGGCGAGCTGTCTGTCGAGCGTGCGCGTCGTCGATCTCTACGGCGACGGCTCGGTCAGGCAGATCCCCGTGCGTGAGCTCGCATTGTCGTACCGTCACTCCGTGCTGCGCGATGACCAGGTGGTGGTGCAAGCAACGCTCGCCCTCACCGTCGACGATCCTGCCGACGCGGTGGCACGTGTCGATGCCATCGTTCGCTGGCGGCGCGAGCACCAACCGGGCGGCCAGAACGCCGGCTCGGTGTTCACGAACCCGCCCGGCGATTCCGCAGGTCGGCTGATCGACACCGCCGGTTGCAAGGGCCTCCGGCTCGGGACCGCCGAGGTGTCATCGAAGCACGCCAATTTCATCCAGGCCGACGACAACGGCCGCGCCGAAGACGTGCACGCGCTCATGACGCTCGTGCAAGAACGCGTGTTGGCCACGCACGGCGTCGCGCTCGTGGCCGAGACCCGCCTCGTCGGGTTCGCCGCGGCTGCATCGTCCTCGTCGGGTCAACGGATGCAAGGCCCGTCCGCATGAGCACCGCCGCTTCGACCGCAACGAAGCGCACCGCTATGCATCCTCGCTTCCGCGCTCGCCGAATCGAGGTCAAGCGCGACGCGGGTCGCCGCCGGCTCCGCCGATTGGCCGCGCTGGGCGTGCTCGCCCTGTTGATCGTGGCCGGCTATCTCGTCACCGGCAGCCCGTTGCTCGATCTCGATCGCGTCCGCGTCGCCGGGCTGGCCCACACCGATGAGGCCACGCTGCTCGCCGCGGGCGGACTGCACGCCGGCCAGCCGATGACCAACCTCGATATCGACAGCGCCCGTCGCGCGATCAGTTCACTGCCCTGGATCGACACGGTGGCGATCGACCGGCACTGGCCGGGAACTGTCACGGTGACCGTCGTCGAGCGCCGCGCGGTCGCGGCGCTGACCGTGGATGCCAGCCATTGGCTCGTGCTCGATGCAACCGGGAGGGTTCTCGAGACGCGAACCAGTCGACCGACTGACCTAGCGGTGCTTGCCGGCGTCGGTGTCACTGCAGCACCGGGCGAATCGGTGGCCGCCACGTTGCCCGGTCTCGCGCTCGCCGGTTACATCACCGCGGATCTTCGCCCATGGTTCATCGAGATACTCACCAACCCTGACGGTTCGCTCGACGCGGCACTCCAGAACAGCATCCGCGTGTCATTCGGCTCCCAGGCGCATCTCTCCGACAAGATCATCGGGCTCGCGACCGTGCTTACGCGGGTCGATCTGACCGACCTCGAATACATCGATTTGCAGGTCCCAAACTCGCCGGTTCTGACTCGGCGCACGTCCAAGGCGTAAGGTGACGGCGGCGCGGCGTTGTGCGCGAACTGGTGGGTGTCCCACCGGGGGGTCACACGCGTCGGGTAGCGTCGTCTCTCCGATGCGCAACCGACAGGCCAACCCCCGTCCCCCTGGAGGTCACGATACCTATGGCTGGTAATCCGCAGAACTATCTTGCCGTCATCAAGGTGATCGGCGTCGGCGGAGGCGGGGTCAACGCCGTCAACCGCATGATCGACGCAGGCTTGAAGGGCGTCGAGTTCATCGCGGTCAACACCGATGCGCAGGCGCTCCTCATGAGCGACGCTGACGTCAAACTCGACATCGGCCGCGAGCTCACGCGTGGTCTCGGGGCCGGCAGCGATCCCGAGATCGGTCGACAGGCCGCCGAGGATCATCGGGTCGAGATCGAACAGGCGCTCACCGGCGCCGACATGGTTTTCATCACCGCGGGCAAGGGCGGGGGCACCGGCACTGGCGCGGCGCCCATCATCGCCAACGTCGCGAAGGCGCTCGGTGCACTCACCATCGGTGTCGTCACCCGCCCGTTCGCGTTCGAGGGACGTCGCCGCTCGGTCCAGGCCGAGCAGGGCATCCAGCGGCTGAAGGAAGCCGTCGACACCCTCATCGTCATCCCGAACGACCGGTTGCTCACCGTGTCGAACGAGAAGACGTCGGTCCTCAACGCGTTCAAGATGGCCGACGAAGTGCTGCTGCAGGGGGTGCAGGGCATCACCGACCTCATCACCACCCCAGGCCTCATCAACACCGACTTCGCCGACGTCCGCATGATCATGCGTGACGCCGGGAGCGCGCTCATGGGCATCGGGTATGCCCGCGGCGACAACCGAGCCGTCACGGCCGCTCGCGCGGCTATCTCGAGCCCGCTCCTTGAGGCGTCTATCGAAGGTGCGCGCGGCATCCTGCTCAACATCTCCGGTGGTAGTGACCTCGGCCTGTTCGAGGTCAACGAGGCCGCAGAGATCATCCACGCGGTGGCCCACCCCGACGCGAACATCATCTTCGGTGCGGTCATCGACGACGAGATGGGCGACGAGATCCGGGTCACCGTCATCGCTGCGGGCTTCGACCGCTGGGACGACTCCCGCGAGAACAAGGCAGCTCCGGTCACGACCACGTCGCGTGCGACCCCGGCACCTCGCTCGCAGCGCGACGAGCGCCCCATCGCGGACGTGTTCGCCGAGGTCGACGACGCCGACGACGAGTTCGACGTTCCCGACTTCCTCAAGTAGCCCGTGGCCAAGGTTCCGTCGACCGAGGCGCCACCCGTCGACGCGTGCGCGGTCGCCGACAACATCGCGATCGTGCGCGAGCGCATCGCTCGTGCAGGAGGCGATGGCCGCACGCGCCTCGTCGCGGTAACCAAGGGCTTTGGAACCGACGCGATCCGCGCCGCCATCGCAGGTGGCGCCGATGCCATCGGCGAGAACTACGCGCAGGAGCTCGAACGAAAGCTCGCGTCGCTCGAAGGTGAACCGATGATCCCGGTGCACTTCATCGGTCAGATCCAGCGCAACAAGGTGCGGGTGGTAGCGCACGGGGTCTCCTTGTGGCACAGCGTCGACCGGGTCGAGATCGGTCGCGAGATCGCACGGCGCAGTCCCGGCGCGAGCGTGCTCGTCCAGGTGAACGTCACCCGAGATGCCGGGCGTGGTGGGTGCGGGCTAGAAGATGTCGATTCGTTGGTCGGCGCGCTGCGCGAGCTGTCCCTCGACGTGCTCGGGCTCATGGCGGTCGGGCCCGTTGCGGATCTGGTCGCGTCACGGGATTGCTTCTCGTCCTTGGCGACCCGGGCCCGGTCGCTCGGTTTGCGTGAGTTGTCGATGGGTATGAGCGACGATCTCGAGCCGGCGGTCGAATGTGGTGCCACCTATGTGCGAATCGGACGTTCGCTGTTCGGGTCACGCCCCGCGCTGTAGGAACGTGAGAAGATGCGCTTGCATGCGGGCGTCCTGTCCTTCCACCACGCAGCGCAGTAGATTCAGCCTCTGAGGAGGGCATGCATGGCGGATTTTCTGAAGAAAACGATGCTCTACCTAGGGCTCGGACCCGATGACGAATACGACGTGTACGACGATTCGGCCGACGCGGCGCCCGATCGTCGCGACCACGTCGCCACGATCACCCGGGTCGCGCCGCGTGGCAGCGCGCCCCCGTCCGACATGGTCGGGTCGGTGCGCCCCATCCGTGTGGGTTCGGGCGCATCGTCTTCCACAGGCCTCGGCGTGGCTGCGGCTATGGGCCTCGCCGACTCGCTCGAGCCCCGCCCCATGCCCCGCGCCGGATCGTCCGCCGTCCGCCCGATCCCCCGGGAAGCGCACGCGAAGCCTCATTCGATCACCCCGCTGTCGTTCAACGACGCCCAGCAGATAGCGGACTGGTTCAAGACCCCCCAAGCGGTGATCATTAACCTCGAGGCCGCCGATCGCGACCTGCGGCGCCGCCTCATCGACTTCTGCAGTGGCCTTTGCTACGGGCTCGGGGGCCAGATGGAGCGCGTCGCCGATCACGTGTACCTGCTCACGCCCACCAATGTCCAGGTCTCGGCCGAGGAACGTCGTCGTCTCGAAGACCAAGACGAGTAGGCGGGGTGCGCCGAAGGGCGCCCACGGCTTGACCAGCATCCCCGCGTGAGCGTCCCCGATCGCGGTGTGGTGCGGGGGTACGATTCGACAATGAACATCACGCCGCAGCTCCTCAAGGACATTCGGCTCAGCGACTCGTTTCGTGGCTACAACAAGGACGAGGTCGACGAGCTGCTTGAGCGCGTCGGGGTCGCCATCGGGCAGCTCCAGGGGCGCCTACGCGAAGCCATTGACCGTGCCGATGGTGCCGAGGCACGCGCCGCGACCGTGGGTGGTCGTAGCGAGTCCGAGGACACGTTGCGCCGCACGCTCGTGCTCGCGCAGCGTACCGCCGACGCAGCCATCGCCGAGGCCAACGCCGAGGCCGCGCAGACGCTCGAAGAGGCCAACGCCCACGCGGCGCGTACCACCTCCGCGGCGAACGAACGAGCGTCGGAGTTAGTGCGCGCCGCCGAGGCACAGGCGGCGATCCTGCGCACCGAAACCGAAGCCGAGGTTCGTCGCATCGCCGAGGAAAGTCGTGCACCCCTCATGGAGGACATCCGCGAGGCCGAGCGCGTCCGGAACTTCTTGCGCGACGACATCGGTCTGCTCGAACGGCATCTGGTCGCGCAGCGAGAACGCCTCCGTGTCGATGTCGGCGAGCTCACGCGCATCATCGAGGAACCCTCCACGCTGCGGCTCGAACCGCTGCCCGAGACCAGCGGCATCGAAGCGAGCTCGCTCCTCGCGGCGCGCGACCCGCTCGCCGTTCGCGTCACCCCCAGCGTGACCCTCAGCGAATCGTTGCCCCTTGCGTTCGTTCCGGCGGCATCCGACTCTGCCGACGACACCGACGTCACCGACGACGAGTACCCCGACGACGTCGCCTATGCGTCGGCCGAAGGTCTGGCGTCGCGGCCCACCACCGACGCGAGCTCGCTGCCGGCCACGCCGGACCTGACCCCTTCGGACCCGGCGTGGGCCCATGACAACGACAAGCCGTCTCTCGCTGCCCGGGGCGATGCTGGGCCGTCGGAGTACGGAGGGCCGGTCACACGCTCCGTCGCCTCGATCGAAGACGTCCCGGACCGCGCCGGCGACCAGTTCCTCGATCAGCTCCGTCGAGCGGTCGACGATGAGGTCGGCATCGACGACGGCGCAATGACCGACTTCTTCAGCGACGAGGTCGACGAGGGCCGCCGATCGCGGTTCGGCCGTCGCCGCTGAGCTAGGCCCGCAATTGTCGTATTTCACACCGTGCTCGAGGTCGGCGTCGCCCGCTGCGTGAGGAAATGCCTCTACACTCCGCCGGGTCGAGGGGCGAGCCCGCGAAGATCATGGGGCGGAGAGGACCGAACGCCATGCCCACGAAGAAGAACGCGAAGCCGGCGTCGAGCGCGGTGAAGCACACCGTGGCCAAGGCGTCGGGATCGAAAGCGAGTCCGACCGCAAAGTCGACTCGGACGGCTCCAGCCGCCCCGAAAGGCCGTACCGCGCCCGCCGCGACTCCGAAGGCCAAGGCTGCACCCGCCGCGACTCCGAAGGCCAAGGCTGCACCCGCCGCGACTCCGAAGGCCAAGGCTGCACCGGCCAAGGCTGCACCGGCCAAGGCTGCACCGGCCAAGGCTGCACCGGCCAAGGCTGCACCGGCCAAGACTGCACCGGCCAAACCCAAGAAGAAGCCCGCTGCGACAGTGGCGGCACCATCGAACGCGCGTCGTCCGGCGACGACCACTCCCCAAACTCCGGCGCCGACATCGTCTGCAACGGCGGCCCGCGCCGTCTCAAAGGATCAATCTGTGACGAAACCCGCTCCCGCGAAGGCTTCTGCCGCCAAGGCTGAGCCAAAACCCGAGCCGTCCAAGCCTGCGTTCGACAAGAAGTTCCTCGATGAGCAACGCATCATGCTCAACGTGGAACGGGCGAAGTACCTGCACTCGGCCCAGATGCTCAAGGCCGAAGCTGACGCGTTGGTGTTCGAACGCGAGCCGGGTGACGTGCAGTTCGACGAGGAATCCGGCGAGGGTGACACACTCGCTGTCGAGCGAGATTTCGATCTGGCGCGGTCTGCTCAGGCCAACCAGCAGGTCGACGAGATCGACGCGGCGCTCGCCCGGATCGGCGCCGGAACTTATGGCATCTGCCGCGTCTCGGCCCAGCCCATTCCGAAGGAGCGCCTTCGGGCCATCCCGTGGGCCACGGAGCGGGTCGAGTACAAGGTGGGCGGCCTCGGCCGTCGCTGAGGTGGTGGCCCTCGCGGTTCGCCGTGCGCCCCGCGCGCTGACCCCGTTGGTCGTCGGCGGGGTGGTCCTGGCCGACCAGCTGACCAAACGTTGGGCCGCGGCCGATCTTTCGGACGGCCGGGTCATCGACATCGTGTGGACGTTGCGCCTCAACCTGGTGCTCAACTCCGGGTCGGCGTTCAGCGTCGGGCGCGGTCTCGGTCCAGTACTCGGTGTGCTCGCCGTCGTCGTCGTGATCGTGCTCATCCGCATTGGCCGGGTCTTCAACTCGCCGGCCACTGCCTTCGGCCTCGGCGCGGTGCTCGGTGGCGCGATTGGCAACCTGACCGACCGAGTGTTCCGCCACGGCAGCGGCGGCTTCCTCGGCGGCTCCGTCGTCGACTTCATCGATTTCCAGTGGTGGCCGGTCTTCAACGTGGCCGATATGGCCATCGTGTGCGGAGCGCTCGGCCTGGCTTGGTTCTCTACCCGTAGCGATCTCGGCGATTCAACCGACGATGCCGCTCCCTCTGATCCCACCTCGGCGGTCGACCGCCCTCCAACGCCTGAACCGAGCAACCTCGACGCATGATTGAAACCATTCCTTCGGCCCTCGACGGCGAGCGCGTCGACCGGGTCATCGCCTTGATGCTCGGCTGCAGCAGGGTTCAAGCCGTGGCACTCCTCGACAGCGGCGCGGTGCGCATCGATGGCGAGGTCGTGCAGCAGCGCTCGCGGCGCATGCGCCTTGGTGAGCAGATCGAGACGCCCGAAGTCGACCTTTCGCCCCCCATCCCGGTGGCCGACCCCTCGGTGGAGTTCACCGTCGTCCACGCCGACGAGCACGTCATCGTCATCGACAAGCCGGCCGGGCTGGTCGTGCACCCCGGGGCCGGCAATCCCGACGCAACGCTCGTCAATGGTCTGTTGGCGCGCTTCCCGGAGATCTCGTCGGTCGGCGAACCCCAGCGGCCCGGCATCGTGCATCGCCTCGACAAGGGCACCTCTGGGCTGTTGGTGATCGCTCGCACGCCGCTCGCCTACGATGACCTCGTTGGGCAACTGGCGGCCCACGAAGCGCACCGGGGCTACCGTGCTCTGGCCTGGGGTGAGTTCGAGACGCCGAACGGTGTCGTCGATGCGCCGATCGGCCGTAGCGATCGCGACCCGACCAAGATGGCGGTCAGCCAGAACGGGCGTGAGGCCCGCACCCGCTACCGCGTCGATCGCACCTTCACCGACCCGGTGGTCGTGTCGCTGCTGACCTGCGAGCTCGAGACCGGGCGCACGCACCAGATCCGCGTGCACCTGGCGGCGATCGGCCATCCCATCGTGGGCGACAACCGGTACCGCGGCACGCGGCCCGGGTTGCACGTCGATCGGCCTTGGTTGCATGCGGCCACGTTGCGATTCGAGCATCCCGAGACGGGTGACGAGATGTCGTTCGAGTTGCCGTTGCCGGCCGACTTGGTCGCGGTGCTCGACACCCTCGCGTGAGGTGAACGATCGCGGCGCAAGACCGTGGTTCAGTCGCCGGCCTCGGGCCAGTCGCGGTCACCGTGGGCCATGCCTGCGATATCGGCCAGCGTGAACGAGTCGAGGTAGCGGCGCATGTGCGACCCGGCACTGCCCCAGATCGCGAGGAGCACGCACTGGCCCTCGTGATCGCAGCTGCCGTTGGTGTGCGGCTGGCCGAAGTCGCCGGCCACGATGGGGCCGTCGACGGCGCTGATGATCTGGCTGAGCAGGATCTGTGCCGGCTCGCGGGCGAGGACGTATCCGCCGCCGACCCCGCGTTTCGAGCGCACGATGCCTGCGCCCTTGAGCGCGAGCAAGATCTGCTCGAGGTAGGGCTGGGGGAGCCCGGTGCGATCAGCGATCTCGCGCACCGACGTCGGCGTGCCACCGTCGCCGTGCAATGCAAGCGACAGCAACGCCCGGCTTGCGTAGTCGCCGCGTGTCGAAACCTTCACAGGGGAGCATCCTAGAGGTGACGCACGGGCCCGCGAGGCTTGGTGGTCGCCCGAGAAACGTGGTCAACTTTGTGTTGCGCGCGGAAGCGGTGAGGCACCGACAGCCGGAGCCCAACGGGTTCTCCCGTCCGCTGCGTCAGGACCCCCTCCTGGAGGACAAAGCATGAGCGAAGAGCCGGTCTTACCGGATTACGCCGGGGCGTGTGTCTGCAACGTCGTTCCCGCCTTGCTCGAAGCGTCGTCGGACCCGGTCGAGTGGTTGCCCGATTTTGTTCACGAGGCGAACCAGGTGGTGCTGTTGGTGATCGACGGCATGGGGTGGGAGCAGCTCCAGGCCCGACGCTCGTTCGCTCCGGTCATGACCGCGATGCACGGGCGGGCGATCACCACCGTGGCGCCGTCCACCACCGCCACGGCGCTTACGTCCATCGCCACCGGCCTCACGCCGGGCGAGCACGGCGTGGTGGGCTACCGCATCAACGTCGGCGGGGAGATCCTGAACGTGTTGCGCTGGAACACGCCCAACGGCGACGCCCGCCTCACGATCCCGCCCGGCAGCTTTCAGAAGGCCGCGTCGTTCGCGTCGCAGCATCCACCCATCGTCACCCGCGCCGAGTTCCATCACGGTGGGTTCAGCGGCGCACACCTCGAAGGCACGCGCTTTCACGGCTACCGGTGCATGTCCACGTTCCTCGTCGAGATGCGCCGGCTGCTGCGCGCGAACGAGCCGTTCATCTACGCGTATTACGACGGCCCCGACAAGGTCTCGCACGAGTATGGCCTCGGCGAGCACTACGACGCCGAGGTGGCGGCCGTCGACCGTCTGGTGGCCGACATCATGGACGAGCTGCCCCCGGGAGCGGTGCTCGTGATCACCTCCGACCACGGCCAGGTCCACACCGGTGATGCCGTCCACGAATTGCCCACCGACGTGCTTGAGCACGTGGCGATCCAATCCGGCGAGGCGCGTCTGCGCTGGCTTCACGCTCGCGGCGGTCGGGCGAACGCGCTGCTCGAGGCGGTGGACCATCATCTCGGCGACCTCGCCTGGGTTCGCACGCGGGCGCAGGTCATTGGTGAGCAGTGGTTTGGTCCGCACATCACACTCGAAGGGGCGAACCGCCTCGGTGACGTGGCGCTCGCGGCGAAAGGTGTCCACGCCTTCCTCGACCCAGCCGATTCCGGCCCGTACAAGCTCATCGGCCGCCACGGTTCGCTCACCAGCGCCGAGATGCTCGTGCCGCTGCTCTCGCACGGCCGTTTCTGACCGCGTCCACTCATCGCCAGGGGAGATCCATGTCTGACACCAATCCTTCACCGATCGAACGCGCCGAGATCGTCGATCCGCCCGCCGCTCCGGAGGAGGAAACGGCGGTTCGCCGTGACGAGTACATCGAACAGCCAGCCAAGGTCATGCGGGTCGGCACGATGTTGAAGTCACTGCTCGAGGAGGTGCGCAACACCACGCTCGACGAAGCAAGCCGAGACCGGTTGCGCGACATTTACGAGACTTCCGTGGCCGAGCTCGGATCTGCGTTGTCGCCCGATCTGCGTTCCGAGCTCGGTCGGTTGGCATTGCCCTTCGCCGACGAGCCGTCCGAGCCGCCGTCGGCGGCCGAGATCCGCATCGCGCAGGCCCAGCTCGTCGGCTGGCTCGAGGGTCTGATCCAAGGCATCCAGGCCACCTTGTTCGCCCAGCAAATGGCCGCGCAGCAGCAGTTGGCGAACATGCGCGGGGAGATCGGCCCTGGTTCTGGGGGCCCGGGCGGACCCGGCCCGCGCTCCGGCCAGATCATCGACAGCGCCGAAGGGCGGCCGGGCACGTACCTCTGAAGCACGCGTCGTCGCCGACGCCGTGCGCGATGCCGCCGGCTTTCCGATCGGTGGCGTCCCACCGGTGGGTCATGCCACGCCGCTACGGATCTTCATCGACAATGACCTGCTCGGTTACGACGTCGTGTGGGCCGACGAGGCTCGTCTCGGCGCAACCAGGTGGCATCCGTGACGCGCCGGTGCGCCCGAGCGGTCGCCCGGCTAGCGTCGGAATGACACCCTTGTGATTCCGGCGGCCTGCGAAACGGCCCCCGACGGAGCGTCGCGTGCCCGACTCGTTCACCCATCTGCATGTCCACACCGAGTTCTCGATGCTCGATGGCGCGGCGCGCGTAGGCGAGCTGGTCGCGGCTGCTGCGTCTGACGGGCAGCCGGCCCTCGGCATCACCGATCACGGCAACATGTATGGCATCCTCGACTTCTACAAGGAGTGCCGCAAGCAGGGCGTTACGCCCATCCTCGGCACCGAGGCGTACATGGCGCACGAGAGCCGCCACGAGCGTCCGGCTCGTCGCGGCCGGGTCGACGACTCGGGCGGCGACACCGACGGCGGGGCCAAGCTCTACTACCACCTCACGCTCCTGGCCGAGAACAACGTCGGCTACAAGAACCTCATCCAGCTGTCGTCGCGCGCCTACATGGAGGGCTACTACTACAAGCCCCGCGTCGACTGGGAGACGCTGGCCGACCACAGCAAGGGGCTCATCGCCACCACAGGGTGCCTCGGCGGACACGTGCTTCAGTCGCTCATGCGGGGCGACATGGAAGCTGCGGTCACCAAGGCAGCCCGGCTCCAAGACATCTTTGGTCGCGACAACCTCTTCGTCGAGATCCAGGACCAAGGCATCCCCGAACAGCACCGCACCAATCCCATGCTGTTCGACCTCGCGCGCCGCATCAAAGCGCCGTTGCTCGCCACCAACGACAGCCATTACGTGCATCGTCACGACGCGATCGCCCACGACGCGCTGCTGTGCGTGCAGACGGGTTCGCTCATGAGCGACCCCGATCGCTTCAAGTTCTCCGGCGACGAGCACTACCTCAAGACCGCCGCGGAGATGCGCCACGTGTTCTCCGAGGTTCCCGAGTCGTGCGACAACACCCTGTGGATCGCCGAGCGGTGCAACGTCGAGATCGAGTTCGGCAAGCCACAGCTGCCCGAGTTCCCGCTGCCCGCTGAGTTCGCGCCGCAAGAGGGCGAGGCCTACGACGTCAAGTGCCGGCAGTACCTCGAGCACCTCACCTTCGAAGGCGCTCGCGCCCGGTGGGGCGCCGCGCTGCCCGACGCCGTAGTCGAGCGCCTCGCGTACGAGCTCCAGGTCATCGGCGACATGGGCTTCAGCTCGTACTTTCTCATCGTCGGCGATCTCATCGCGTACGCGCGTGGTCGCGACATCCGAGTCGGACCGGGGCGTGGCTCGGCCGCGGGCTGTGCGGTGGCCTACTGCCTGCGCATCACCGACCTGGATCCGATCAAGTACGACTTGTTGTTCGAGCGGTTCCTCAACCCGAGTCGCGTGTCGATGCCGGATATCGACATGGACTTCGACTCTCGTTATCGCGACGAGATGATCCGTTACGCCGCCGAGCGCTACGGCCGCGACCACGTCGCCCAGATCGTGACCTTCAGCCAGATCAAAGCGCGGGCCGCGGTGCGCGACGCGGCGCGCGTGCTCGGCTATCCGTACATCGTCGGCGACAAGATCGCGAAGGCCATGCCGCCGCTGATCATGGGTCGAGACACACCACTCGCGGCATGTCTCGAGCTCAATCCGAAGTTCGAGGACGGCTTCAAGATGGCCTCGGAGATTCGCGACATGTACGCGAACGACGCCGATGCCCACAAGGTCATCGACGTCGCGCGCGGTCTCGAAGGATTGCGCCGCCAGGACGGCATACACGCTGCCGCGGTGGTGATCACCAAGGATCCGCTCACCGAGTACCTGCCGATCCAGCGCAAACCCGAGGCCGGCGGCAACATCGAGAACGCACCCGTCGTCACGCAGTACGAGATGCACGGTGTCGAAGAGCTCGGTCTGCTCAAGATGGACTTCCTCGGGCTGCGCAACCTCGATGTCATCTCCGACGCGCTCGTGCTCATCAAGGCCACCTGCGGCATCGATGTCGACATCGACAACGTGGCGCTCGACGATGCCAAGACCTACGAGTTGTTGTGTCGTGGCGACACCATCGGCGTGTTCCAACTCGAGTCGCCACCGATGCGCGCGCTCATCCGTTCGATGGGGCCCGATTGCTTCGAGGACGTGGCCGCGCTCGTCGCCCTGTATCGCCCGGGTCCCATGGCCGCGAACATGCACAACGACTACGCCGACCGCAAGAACGGTCGCAAGGAGATCGCCTACCTGCACCCCGACGCCGAGGAGATTCTCGGCGGCACCTACGGCTTGTCGATCTACCAAGAACAGGTCATGCGCATCGCCCAGCGCTTCGCCGGATACTCGCTCGCCGAAGCCGACAACCTCCGCAAGGCGTGCCTTCCTGCCGGCACCAAGATCCTCACCAAGGAGCACGGCTACGTTCCCATCGAGCAGGTGATGCGCCTGCGGTGCCGCGACGTGCAGACCATCGATCCGCAAACCGGCAGCAGCCGCTACGAGCCGGTGAACGACGTCTGGTCCGTCGGGGTCAAGCCCGTATACCGGCTCACCACCTCCACGGGCTACACGGTCGAGGCGACGGGCAACCATCCTTTCCTCATCGAGGACACGTGGTGTCGACTCGACACGATCGAGCTCGGCGACCTGGTCGGCGTGGCCTCCAGAACGCGCACGGAAGGTGGGAGCAAGGCGACAACGGCCGAGACCGAGCTCGCGGCGCTGCTCATCTCCGAGGGGTACACCCCGAATCACGCGGCCGGCGTGCATGCGAACGCCCACTTCTCGAACACCGACCCGGAACTACTCGATGCGTTCCGCCGTGCGTTCGAGGCGCACTTCGGCTACCCACACGCGCGCAGCTGGACGGATGGGCGCATCATCCAACTTTGGCTCACTCGAGCGGAGCTCGCAGCGCTGCTGCCTGCGCTCGGCACGGTCGGGCTTGCCGCCGACAAGTCGATTCCCGACCGAATTATCAACGCGTCCGCTCATAAGGTTGAGCGCTTCCTCGGGCTGTACTTCTGTGCGGATGGGTGGGCCGATCGAAGCGGTGCGCACTATGGGTCCAAGAGCCGTGCTGTGTGCCTCGCGCTCAAGCGAATGCTCTTGCGCTTCGGCATCGTCGGCAACCTGCATGCTCGCAAGATCGAGGACCATGGCGCGCACTACACGCTCTCCATCGCCGACAAGGGCCACGCCAAGGCGTTCACCCAGCTCGTGCAACCGCACCTCACCGCGCAGAAAGCGGCCAAGGTCGATAGGTGGCTCGGCGAGTGGGGCCATGACACCAGCGCGACCAACATCGGAATCCCCGCGGTCTTCTTGGAGCTCGAGCTCCTCCGCCGGGCCAAGGTCACCGGCCGGTCGGCTCGCTCGCTCGGCGTTGACAGCGGCGGGTACGTCGCGTCGAGGGTGCTGCACCGCGACACGCTGAACGGCCTGTTGTACTCCGAACGTCTCGAGGATCTGCGCACCGGCGACCTGCTCTGGGACACCGTGGTGTCCGTGGAGTACGTCGGCGACAAGGAGTGCTTCGACTTCGAGATGTTGCACCTCGACCGGCCGTACGCCGTCGTCGAAGATTTCGCGTTGCACAACTGCGGAAAAAAAGATCGCGTCCTCATCCAGAAGGAGCGCGAGAAGTTCGTGCTCGGGTGCGACACCAACGGCTACGGCGCCGCGCTCGGCACCAAGTGGTTCGACATCATCGAGCCGTTCGCCGACTACGCGTTCAACAAGAGCCACAGCTACGGCTACGGGTACATCGCGTACCAGATCGCCTACCTCAAGGCGAACTACCCGGTCGAGTACCTCGCGGCGCTGCTCACGAGCGTCAAGGCATCGCTCGACAAGGCGGCGATATATCTCAACGAGTGCCGCGTCATGGGCATCCGCGTCGCGGTGCCCGACGTGAACGAATCCCTCAGCGACTTCCGGGCGCTGCCCGATCTCGTGTCGTCGACCCACCCGCTCGGCACGGTGGTGTTCGGGCTGTCCGCGGTGCGCAACGTGGGCACCGGGCTCGTCGAGCACATGGTCAAAGAGCGCCAGGCCAACGGGAACTACTCGAGCTTCTACGACTTCTGTGAGCGCGTCGATGTCACCGTGCTCAACAAGCGAACAATCGAGTCGCTCATCAAGGCGGGCGCCTTCGACTCGCTCGGCCACGCCCGCAAAGGGCTGCTGTCGGTCTTCGAGCGAATCATCGACGACACCGTGGCCCGGCGTCGCGAACACGACATGGGCGTCATGTCGCTGTTCGGCGAACTCGAGGGCGGCGTGGTGTACGAACGGGCGACCATCCCATCCGACGAGTTCGAGAAGATGCCTCGGCTCGCGTTCGAGAAAGAGATGCTCGGCCTCTACATCTCGGATCATCCGCTCATGGGGGCCGAGGTTGCCCTGCGCCGGCGCACCGACTGCACGCTGAGCGAGCTCACCGACGCGGCCGATGGCACCATGAAACGGGTCGGTGGGGTGGTCACGAACCTGCAGAAGAAGTGGACGAAGAAGGGCGAACTCATGGCCGTCTTCGTGCTCGAAGATCTCGAGACCTCGTTCGAGGTCATGGTGTTCCCGCGCACCATGACCGAGCACGGCCACAAGCTGGTCGACGACGCCATCGTCACGATGCGCATCCGGGTCGACGGCCGCGACGATCTGCCCAAGCTCATCGCCCACGAGATCGACATCGTCGAGAACATCGATGTCGGGGTGGCCGCTCCCGTGCGGGTGCGGCTGTCGGCCAACGCGCTGCACCCCAGACTCATCGATACGCTCAAATCGTTGTTCTCGGAGCACCCGGGTGATTCGCCGGTGTTCCTGCACCTCGACGAGCGGCAGGTGCTCCGGCTGCCGGCGAACTTCTCCGTCGACGCCGGAAATGGCTTGGTCGCCGAGTTGCGCGTGCTGCTCGGACCTGACGCAATTCTCGTCTGAGCACGACCGGGCCGTCGTCCCGGTATCCTGGGTGCACTGGTCTCGCGAGACTGTTGCGACTCCAAGTTGCGGATCTGCCCCGCGAGCGCTGGACTAGAAGCGTCAGAAATCCGTCCGAGCCGGGGTTGCGTGTATGCCGATCGAGGTCGAAACCAAGGACTGCACGGCGCTGAGTGATGCCGAGTTGGCCGAAATGGCTGATCTCGGAGGCGACGGTTCGCACCGCTTCGAGATCGGGCACTTGTCGAAGCAAGCCGAGGCCTGGGTGCTCATCGCCGTGGCCAAGGAGAGCGACAAGGTCAAGGGCTTTGCGTTCTTCACCCTCGAGCGTATCGGTGGCACGCCGAGCGTGCTCATCGGCCTCGGGGCGGTCAAGCGCACCGCCAAGCGCGACAGCGTGCTCAAGGCCATCATCAACGAGCAGATGCGCCGGGCCGTGCTCGCCTTCCCCGACGAAGACGTGCTGGTCGGCTGTCGCTTCGACAGCGCAGGCGCCTTCGAGGCGTACAAGACGCTGCATGATGTCGTGCC
>CAEZYR010000073.1_pt1 | contig 17135 bp, 12 predicted proteins | sample 7265551 | NCBI WGS metagenome assembly CAEZYR01 (sample SAMEA6813938, study PRJEB35770) | uncultured Acidimicrobiales bacterium | biome: Freshwater; feature: Freshwater reservoir; material: water | place: Czech Republic | collected 2017-04-14 | depth 30m m
GGCCACAGATCGTCGGGTGGCGAGTCGAGGTGGGTATCGCTGAGCGAGAGGGTGCGGGCGAGCGCCGCGAGATCGGCGTATTCCTCGGGCACTGGGCCGAGCGGTGTGTCGTAGCTCATGGCTTGGGCTCCAGGTGGCGTCGCATCCGGGCCAGACCCCGGCGAATGTCGCTCTTCACGGTTCCTATCGGCAGATCGCATCGTTCCGCGATCTCTGGGTGCGTGAGTTGTTCGAAGAACGCGAGCTCGATCAGCCGTTTGGGACGATCGGGCAGCTGGGCCAACGCGTCGGCCAGCAGCAGCCGATCGGCGAGACTCTCGACCTCGGCCTCGGTGAGCGCGGCCGGAAGGTCCGAAGACGGTGTGCCGACGGTCGACGGCCGGCGGCCCTGCGCGCGGAGGTGATCGATGACCTTGTTGCGAGCGATGCCCACCAGCCAGCCGCCGAGGCTGCCGCGCGATGGGTCGTACTGGCGCCGGGCGAACCACCCGGCCGCGAACACTTCCTGGGTGACATCGGTCGCCGCATCGGAGCCGAGGCTGCGCCGGCAGAGGGTGTAGACGAGGCGACCGTGGGCGTCGTACGCACGACGCAGCGCCTGGTCATCGCCGGCGACGAACGACGCCTCGACGTCGTCGATGTCGTATGCCTTGGGCATAGGCATGGATTCGTCTCCGATCACGAGGTGGGAGCCGGTGCTATTTCGATGATCCGCATCTGGATGCACGTCATGGTGCTGGATGTTCCAGCTAGCGGGTGTGGAGGAGCTCGGCGACGCGGAACGCAAGGTCGAGCGACTGGCGGCTGTTGAGACGCGGGTCGCAGATCGTCTCGTAGCGCTGTGCGAGGTCGACGTCGACGATGTCGTCGGATCCGCCGAGGCATTCGGTGACGTTGTCACCGGTGAGCTCGACGTGCACGCCACCCGGCCAGGTGCCGCACTGCGCGTGGGCCGCGAAGAAGCCTTCGAGCTCGCGCATGACGGCGTCGAAGTGGCGGGTCTTCTGCCCAGTGGGCGCGGTATAGGTGTTGCCGTGCATCGGATCGCAGGCCCACACAACCGGGTGGCCGGCGTCGCGGACCGCGACGAGCAGTGGCACGAGGGCGTCGACCACCTTGTCGGCGCCCATGCGAGCGATGAGCGTGAGGCGGCCGGGGATGCGATCGGGGTTGAGCGCTTCGCACAGAGCGAGCACGTCCTCGGCGGTCGCAGTCGGACCCACCTTGCACCCGATGGGGTTCTTCACCCCTTGGAGGAACGCGACGTGCGCGCCGTCGAGCTGACGCGTGCGTTCGCCGATCCACAACATGTGCGCCGAGCAGTCGTACCAGTCGCCGGTGAGGGAGTCGACGCGGGTGAGCGCCTCCTCGTAGCCGAGTATGAGGGCCTCGTGGCTGGTGAAGAGGTCGACCGTGTGGAGCTGTTCCTCGGACTCGGTCGAGACACCGCACGCCCGCATGAAGCGCAGCGCGCGGTCGATGCCCGCAGCGAGCTCCTCGTAGCGGCGGCCTTCGGCGCTCGACGAAACGAACTCGCGGTTCCAGGCGTGCACGCGGTTCAGGTCGGCGAAGCCGCCCTTGGTGAACGCGCGCAGCAGGTTCAGCGTGGACGCAGAATGGTGGTACGCCTCGATGATGCGCGCCGGGTCGGGTCGGCGAGCGGATTCGGTGAACGCGATGTCGTTCACGATGTGGCCGCGGAACGAGGGGAGCGAGACACCGTCAACGGTCTCCTCGGCCGCCGAGCGGGGCTTTGCGTACTGCCCGGCGATTCGGCCGACCTTCACCACTGGCACGCCGGCCGAGTAGGTGAGCGCCACCGACATCTGCAGGATGACCCGCAACTTCTCGCGGATGTTGTCGGCGCGCGTGTCGAACGACTCGGCGCAATCGCCGGCCTGCAGCAAGAACGCCTCGCCCCGGGACACCTTTGCCAGCAGCGCGGTAAGCGCGCGTGCCTCGCCGGCAAAGACGAGGGGTGGCCATTCGCCGAGCGTCTTGATGACGTTGTCGACTTCGCCGCTGTCGGTCCAGGCGGGTTGCTGCACGGGGGCGTGCGTGCGCCAGATAGACGGCGACCATTGGTCGGCGGTGTTGGCGATAGTGGGTGCGTCACTCACGGTCAAAGGATCCCTGGTCGGACGAGGCTCGCGCAAAGCGATAGGGGAACGCTACGTCATCTGACACGCGAAGAGAGCCGTGCCCGCGGCTGGGGGCACGGCTCTCTTCAGTACGGCTTGGTCAGTTGGACTGGCGACTGGTTCAGGCCGCGTCGATGCTCGCGGCCGCAGCCTGGTCGCGCACGGCGCTGACCGCACGTTTCACCAGACGACGAGCGGCCTCGGCGGTGACACCCAGCTCTTCGCCGACCTCGCGGTAGGACCGCTTGCGTCCGTCGCGCAGGCCAAAGCGCTGTTCGACTGCGTATCGGGCCCGGTGGTCGAGGACGTTGAGCAGGTCGGTGACCATCTGCTCCTCGACGCGGTTCATGACGATCTGCTCGGGCCCGTAGTTGGCGTCGGGCAGGAGGTCGACGAGCTCGTTGGAGTCGTCGTCGCCGATGGTGCGGTCGAGTGAGGTGGGGGTGGTGAGCCGGTGCAGGCGTGCGTGCTCGTCGTCGAGCTCGTCGCCGTCGCCGGACACCTGGCGGAGGGCGGCACGCAGGCTGGCCGAACGATCGCCGGGCAGCCGAACGAGGCTGGCCTTCTGGTCGAGCGCCCGGCCGATGGCCTGGCGGATCCAGAACGTGGCGTAGGTAGAAAACTTGAAGCCCTTGCGCCAGTCGAACTTGTCGACTGCGTGCTCGAGGCCGAGGTTGCCTTCCTGGATGAGGTCGAGCAGTTCCATGCCCGGGGGAAGCGGGTAGCGGCGCGCCACGCTCACGACGAGGCGCAGGTTGGCGCGGATGAAGCGGTCCTTCGCGATCGCGGCATCGGTAATGGGGCGTTCGATCTCGCGACCCGTCTCACCGGCGGCCTTGCGTGAGCGGGCCTTCATGCCCTTTTCGATGATCTGGGAGAGCTGGCGCTCTTCCTCTGCGGTGAGCAGGGGAACGAGACCAATTTCGTTCAGGTACTGTCCGACTGAGTCGCTCATGATTTCCTGTTTCGACACGTCCGGTGCGCGGCTGGAGCCCGAACCGGCAGCCACCCAGCTGGGGGTGAGTGGCACTAGGGGGGGTAACTGGTGGATTCAACACCATTCATCGGTAAATCCTTGCCTCGTTATCATATGACATCGGTCACCTATCAGTACTTCAGGGGTAGTTCAAAGCGTCGAGGCGGTGTTTTTCGACGCGATGCCCGGTATGCGCAGGGGCGCGCTCCTAGACTCCTGCGGTGCGCGGCAGTGGTGAACGAATCGGCATCCTCGGGGGTACGTTCGACCCGCCTCACGTTGGCCACATCGTGGCGGCGGTCGGGGTTCGCCATGTGCTCTCGCTACATCGTGTTCTCGTCACTCCGGCCAACATCCCGTGGCAGAAGCGCGGCGTGCGCGACGTCACGCCGATCGCCGACCGTCTGGCCATGACCCGAGCGGCGTTCGCTGACCTCGAGGGCATTGAGGTCAGCACCGTCGAACTCGACCGGGGCGGCGACACCTACACGGTCGACACGCTCATCGCGCTCCAGGAGGCGCGTCCCGACGACGAGCACTGGTTGATCGTGGGCAGCGACGTGGCTCGGCAACTCGACACGTGGCACCGCCCCGACGTGGTGCGCTCGCTCACTCGCATGGTCGTCTACGAGCGACCCGGCTCGGTCGGCGCCCGTCCGCCCGCCAGCTGGCCGTTCGAGCTGGTCGACCTGCCCCTCATCGACGTCTCGAGTACCGACATCCGCGATCGCGTGCGCCGCGGCGAGCCGATCGACGGCCTGGTGCCCCCCTCGGTGGCGGACATCGTGCGCCGTCGCGGGCTGTACCGCGAGGTCGCTGCGTGATCACCACAGATCCGTCGACCAGCTCGCGAAGAGCCGGGGCCCGTAAGCCCAAGCGTTCGCTTGCGCCCCGGGCCAACTTCGTGAGCCGATGGCTGTTCCCTGGCGCCCTCATCGGTCTGGCCGTCGCCACCGTGATGCTCGGCCTCAACGCCAAGGACCTGGTACTGAACAGTCGCGACGGCAACATCGCCGCAGCGCTGACCGATCCGGCCGCGCCGGGTTTCGCGGCCGAGGTGGTGCCCACGCCCACCTTGCTCGTGGTCCAGACCACCGACAAGGGCGAGATGGTCAGCGCCGCCATCTTGAGCCTCGCCTCCGCCGATGGTGGCGGCACCATGCTCTTCTTCCCGTCCGATCTGCTGGTCAAGCTGCCCACGGGCGACTCGTCCACCCTGGCCAAGGTGTACGCCGATGCCGGGCCCCAGGGCGAGATCGCGCTCCGTCGATTGCTCACCCGCATGATCGACGCCGACATCGACTCGTCGGTCAACATCGGTTCGAAGGCGCTCGAGGAGCTCGTGCGCCCCGTCGCCCCGCTGCAGTACTTCCTGCGCGACAACGTGCGCACCGTGCAGAACGGTGTGACCGTGACGCTGCTGCGCAGCGGGCAAGTGTCGATCTCGACCGTTGAGCAGGTGCAGGCGGCGACCGAGATCCTGGGCCCAGGCGAGGCCAGCGTGAACCGCACCGCACGCCAAGTCGCCTTCTGGCAGGCGTGGTTCGACGCGTTGCACAAGGTGGCCGACAAGTCCACCGTGCTGCCGGCGATCAACGCGCCGCTCGTACGGTTCGCCAAGAGTTTCGGCACCGGCACGACCTATCTCGAACAGGCACCCTTCACCGAGACCGTGGTCAAGGGCCTCACGGTGCTCGTCGCCGACCCGAATGCGATCGCCAAGATCGCCGATCGCATGATCCCGTACCCGGTGGCGTACGAGCCAGGCGCACGGCTGTTGGTCGAGGTGCGCAACGGTGTGGGGGATCTCACGCGCAACGAGCCGATGAACCGCAAGATCGTCGATGCCAGCGGACAGATTGTGGTGCTCGGCAACACCGAGGCCTTCGGCGTGGCGACGTCGTCCGTGGTGTTCTACGACGAGGAGCTGCGCACCCGCGTCGAGGCGTTCGCCAAGGCGATCGGTCTGCCGGCACCGCAGTTCGTCGATCGGCCCGGCTCGTCCATCGAGGTCACCGTTACCATCGGGGCGAACTTCACGTCGTGACACACCACTCCGGTGGCGTCCGGCACCGGCCGAGGAGCACACGCTGAGCACCCAACCTGATACGACCACATCGCTCACCTGGGCACTCACCGCCGCCCGAGCCGCCGATGATCACCTCGGCGTCGACACGGTTGTGTTCGATGTCGGTCCGATACTGGCGGTCACCGATCACTTCGTGATCACGAGCGGTGAAAACGTTCGCCAGGTCAAGGCCATCGTCGACGACATCGAGGAGAAAGTCGCCGCTGAGGGCGGCCCGCGCCCGTTGCGCGTCGAAGGTCTCGACTCGCTCGAGTGGGTGCTCCTCGACTACGGCCCGTTCGTGGTGCACGTGTTCAACGCCGACCAACGCGCCTTCTACAAGCTCGACCGACTGTGGGCCGACTGCGAAAAGGTCCCGATCCGCCCCTGAGGGGCCGCGTGCCAGCCCAACCGGTGGCGCAAATCACATGACGATGTTGACCATGCGCCCGGCGACCACGATGAGTTTCTTCGGCGCCGATCCGCCCAAGTGGGCCAGCACGTTCGGCTCGGCCAGCGCGGCGGCGCGCACCGTGGCCTCGTCGGCATCGGACGCGACGGTGATGCGCGCCCGCACCTTGCCGTTGATCGACACGGGTAGCTCGACGGTGTCCTCGACGAGCAGGGCCGGATCGGCCGTGGGGAACGGAGCTTCGGCGAGCGATGCGGTCGCCCCGAAGGACGCCCACAGTTCCTCGGCGACGTGTGGGGCGAGCGGTGCGAGGAGCAGCACGAACGGCTCGGCGATGGCGCGTGGCGTGCCACCGAGCTTCGAGGCCACCGATGTGAGGTGGTTGTTGAGCTCGATCAGCTTGGCGATGGCCGTGTTGAAGCGCATCGCCTCCATGTCGGTGCGGACGCCGTCGATCGTTTTGTGGAGCAGACGGACGACCTCGTCGGCGGGTTTGTCGTCGATGACGCGCGACGCGCCCGTGTCCTCGTCGACGAGGTTGCGCCAGACGCGCTGAAGGAAGCGGTACATGCCGATGACGTCGCGGGTCTCCCACGGGCGTGAGGCGTCGAGCGGACCCATCTGCATCTCGTAGAGGCGCAGGGTGTCGGCGCCGTACGCCTCGTACATCTCGTCGGGTGACACGGCGTTCTTCAGCGACTTGCCCATCTTTCCCCACTCGCGGGTGACGGGCCGACCTTCGTAGGAGAACGCGCCGTCGCGTTCCTCCACGGCGAAGGCGTCGACGTAGATGCCGCGTTCGTCCTTGAACGCCGCAGCCAGGATGTAGCCCTGGTTGAACAGCCGGCGAAACGGCTCGAGGCTCGACACGTAGCCCAGGTCGAAAAGCACCTTGTGCCAAAATCGCGCGTACAACAGGTGCAGCACGGCGTGCTCGACACCGCCGACGTACAGGTCGACACCGCCCGGGTCGCCGGGGGATTGCGGGCCCATCCAATAGCGCTCGACGGCTGGGTCGGCGAAGTGTTCGGTGTTCGTGGGGTCGAGGTAGCGCATCTCGTACCAGCACGAGCCGGCCCACTGGGGCATGACGTTGGTGTCACGTCGATAGGTCTGGGGGCCGTCGCCGAGGTCGAGGGTGACGTACTTCCAGTCGGCGAGCCGGTCGAGGGGCGACTCGGGGTTGCTGTTCGCGTCGTCGGGGTCGAAGGTGCGCGGCGAGAACTGATCGGTCTCGGGAAGCTCGACCGGCAGCATCGAATCGGGGAGGCCGTGCGCGTTGCCATCGGCGTCGTAGACGATCGGGAAGGGTTCACCCCAGTAGCGCTGGCGAGAGAACAGCCAGTCGCGCAGCTTGTAGTTGATGGTGCCGTGGCCGCGGCCGTTGGTTTCGAGCCACTCGTTGACGAGCTGCTTCGCCTCGGCGATGGACGCGGTGCCATCGAGAGTGAGCGACTCGTTCGCGCTATGGACGTACTCGCCGTCGCCGACGAATGCCTTGGGCCATTTCGCTGTGACAAGCGTGGGGGCGAGCCCGTGCTCGGCGAACCACGCGTCGGTCGGGTGTTGGATCGGCGGGATAGGAAGCGAGTACGCACGAGCGAACGCGAAGTCGCGTTGGTCGCCGCACGGCACGGCCATGATTGCGCCGGTGCCGTACCCCATGAGCACATAGTCCGCGATGAACACCGGGACGGGCTGGCCGTTGACCGGATTGGTGGCGAATGAGCCGGTGAAGACGCCGGTCTTTTCGCGACCGTCGTCCTGGCGCGCGATGAGGGTCTTCGCGTTGGTGAGCTTGCGATAGGCGGCCACCGCGGCAGTGGGATTCGGCGAACCGGCGGTCCAGGAGGCGTCGGTGCCGTCGGGCCAGGCGTCGGTGACGAGCGCGTCGACGAGCGGGTGCTCCGGCGCGAGCACCATGAACGACGCGCCGAACAATGTGTCGGGCCGGGTGGTGAATACCTCGAGGTCGCCGGCCGTGCTCGCGAAGCGGACGCGCGCGCCTTCGCTGCGGCCGATCCAGTTGCGTTGCATCGACTTGATCGCGTCGGACCAGTCGAGCAGTTCGAGATCGTCTATGAGGCGATCGGCATACTCGGTGATGCGCATCATCCACTGGCGCATGTTGCGTTTGAAGACCGGGTAGTTGCCGCGGTCGCTGCGCCCGTCGGCGGTTACCTCTTCGTTCGCCACGACCGTGCCGAGGCCGGGGCACCAGTTCACGGGCGCGTCGGCCACGTAAGCGAGGCGGCGGTTGTCGATGAGCTCGCGTTGCTCGGTGGGGGAGAGCGCGCTCCATGCCCGCCCGTCGGGCGTGGAGCGTTCGCCGCGCTCGTACGCGGTGATGAGTTCGGTGATGGGACGCGCCGTGTGCAGGTCGGTGTCGTACCAGGCGTTGTAAACCTGCAAGAAGATCCACTGCGTCCACCGGTAGTACGCGGGGTCGGTGGTCGAGATGCTGCGCCGCTTGTCGTGGGACAGACCGAGCCGGCGCAACTGCCGGCGCATGTTGGCCACGTTCTCCTCGGTGTTGATCGCGGGATGCTGACCGGTTTGCATCGCGTGCTGTTCGGCCGGGAGACCGAACGCGTCGAAGCCCATCGAGTAGAGGACGTTGTAGCCCTGCATGCGCTTGAAGCGCGAGTAGACGTCGGTGCCGATGTAGCCGAGCGGGTGGCCGACATGGAGTCCGGTTCCCGACGGGTACGGAAACATGTCGAGCACGAACAACTTCGGGCGATCGCCGAGCTTGGCGACGTCAGCGAGCGGCCCGGCCGGGTTCGGCGCCTCGAACGTGGCATCGGCATCCCAGCGGTCTTGCCAGCGAAGCTCGATCTCCTGGGCGAGGGAGGCGTTGTAGCGAAAGCGGGGGTTGTCGTCGGCCATAGGCGGCCAACGCTACCGGCGCCCTCTCGTTGCCCCGTCGATGGACTCGTCGGTGGATCCCTCGGCGGGGACCGCCCTACGATCCTCGGTGTGGATGCCGTTGAGTGGGATGCCCGTTACGCCAAGGGACAGGTGTGGAGCATCGAACCGAACCGGTTCTTCGCCGAATTGGTGGACGAACTCGACGTCGCCCCTGGTCGCGCGATCGATCTTGCCTGCGGCGAGGGTCGTAACGCGGTTTGGCTCGCGCAGCGCGGGTGGCAGGTCACCGGAGTCGACTTCTCGGCAGTCGGCGTGGCCCGCGGGCGCGCTGGCGCGGAGGAGGTCGGCCTCGATCTCGACTGGGTCGTCGCCGACCTCGCCACCTGGCCGCTCGGTGACGAGGTCTGGGATCTGGTCGCCCACGTCTATCTGCATTGGCCGACGAGCGAACGCGAGCTGTTCCTGCGCCGTTGCGCGGCCGCAGTAGCGCCCGGCGGCTCGCTGGTCATCGTCGGGCACGACCGCGAGAACATCGCCAATGGTCACGGCGGTCCGCAGGATCCTGATCTGCTCACCACCCCCGACGAACAGCGGGCGCTGTTCGAAGCAGTGGGCCTCGAGGTGGTGCGGGCCGAACGAGTCACCCGCGCCGTCACGCTCGAGCCGGGTCATGGCGTAGGGCCCGGCGACGCGTGGTCGATCGTCGATGCGATTGACCACGTGATGGTGGCGCGGCGACCGCGTTAGCGCGGCGAGCGCCGCCATCACGGTTTGGTGGTGAACCCGCCGAGCGCCATCACGCTCATCGGATCCGCAGGCAGTGCGCTCTACCTAAATGGTGGGATCGAAGGTGGTTCTGCGTGAAGGTCTCTGACAGCTTCGGGGGTCCATGACCCTCAGACGTGGGTGCCAAGCTGCAGCACCGTGAGCCGCGGAGCGTCGATTGCCTTCATCGCTTGCTCGGCCACCCGCTCGTGGTGAGTGAAGAGCAGCACCTGCACGGTGGATGACAGCTCGTCGAGCACCCGTAATCCGGCCTGAGTGCGCTCGTCGTCGAAGTGCACGAACAGGTCGTCGAGCAGCAGCGGCACGCTCTGACCCGCCGCGGCGAAGTGCTCGAGCGCGGCGAGGCGAAGGGCAAGGTACAACTGATCGCGCGTTCCAGTGCTGAGACGCGACACCTCGATCAGCGAGCCATTGGCAGTCTTCGCCTGCAGAACGACTTTGCCCTTCCTGTCGGTGTCCGTCTCGATGCCCGTGTAGCGATGCAGAGTGAGCCGCTCGAAGAGTTCGCTGGCCTTGCCGAGGATCGGACCCTGGTTGCGTTCGCGATAGGCCTCGATTTCTCGCTCCAGTATCTGCTTTGCCAGCACAACGCGGATGTACTCATCCGCGTGATCGCTCAACTCCGCCAGCGTTGCTTGCGCCTTCTCCGCGGCGAGTGCGGCCTCGTGCGACTCGTCGATCTCGGCGAGCTGGTTACGCAGGGCGCCCACCGACAGGGTGATCTCCGTTCGTTCTTCGTCGAGAGCGTCACGCTGCCCGGATAGTTCGTCAATGAGGGCATCCAGGTCGGCGTCGACGAGTTCGTCAACCTCGCTCTCCACTTGCTCCACGGGAACACCTGCCGCCTCGAGCAACTCGTCGTCCCACTGTGCAACTAGACTTTCGAGCTCGGTTGCTCTTTCGGTTCGAGTGACCGCTGATCTCAGGGCGTCTTCATCGGCCAGATTGGATTGCTCGACGAGTTGGCGGATGTCGGTCTCCGCTCTGACCAGCGTGCCGCGGGTGGAGTCCATCGCAGTGACCTTCTCGTCTCGCTCCTTCTCAAGCGTGCCGCGTTGCGTACGGATCTTCACCGCGGCATCCAGCCGTTCCTTCAGCCCGCTGATTACCGAGGTTGCGGCGTCGTCTCCGAGCCCGAGATGCGACAATCGCGCCCGCACCGCTGCCAGGTCGTCGAGGATCTCGTTGTTCCGTCGTTCGATTCCGGCCACTCGACGGCGCTTCTCGTCGAGATCTGCGCTCTTCATGTCAACGTCAGCGATGGTGTCCAGAAGGTCCGATACGTCGCTGGCCTTCGTGTCGGCCGACAGTCCGAGCGGCACCAACGCTTCGGTCCACTCAGTGAGCCACTCTGCCAGTTCCTTCTCGATACCCTCCAGCTTCCCCGCGGTGCCATTCACCGCCTTGCTCGCCGCGGCGACAGCCTTTTCGGCGATGGTTCGCGCTTCGCGGTCGCGGCCAGCTTGTGCGCAGTGCGATTCGGCGCGGTCGAGTAAGGCCGCCAGGGTGAGTTGCTCGTCGGGGGTGTCACCTGCCTCGGCCAACAGCGATCGGAGGTCGGACCTCGACGCCTCGACGATCGTCTGCTGTGCGGCTAGCCGCTCGTCGAGCCCGCGTAACCGGGCCGCGCTCGCTGCAGCCGTGTTCGCCTTGGTGAGCAGATTGTCCATTGCCTTGCGGTCGCCAGCTTCGATGGAGAGCCGCGCCCACAGCGCATCCCACCGCTCGGTGGCCGCATCGAGCCCTTTGTGCCGTTCCGCGACGATGCCCTCCTGCGCGAGGATTGACTCTGCGGACCCCGTGATCAGCCGCTCGAGAAGGGCGCGCTTCTCCACCGACTGGGCATCGCCTAGTAGCCGGTCTGCAACGGAGTCGGCGCTTGCGACCGAAGCCTCGTAGGCCACGTCCAGCGCTTCACCCGCCGTCCACGCCTCGACCCCTTCCGAGGCCGTTGTAGGGCCGAGCCATGCGGCGCGCACCAGTTGCCATCCATCGTCGCGACGACTGCGTTCGGTTTCGAGTTCCGCGCTGGACGGCGGATCGGCCCTGCGAATCAACGACTGGAGCTCATCGTCGGCAGTGGCGCGCTCGCTCCGGAGACGATCAAGCTCATTCGCTGCGGTGACGAGGTCGTTGCGTGCCACCGTGACGGCGCTGTCAGCGTCATGGACGGACGCACCATCGGGAATCGGCATCGCGTCGGCATCGCGTGGAGCGGAACGCAGGCCTATTGAGGCGAGTGTCGCCGAGATCGTGGCGACGAGGCCGTCGGCTTCCGCGCGGAGGGTGGCGATGCCGGCCTCCAGTTGTCCCTCCTGTCGGATGCGGGCGACGGCCGCAGCCAGGTTCACCACGTTGGCCGGCTCGCGGAGTGCCGAGAAGTTCGCTTCGTCGCTGGCGAGCAGTCGTTCGCTCTCGGTTCGTGCGACGTGGGCGGTTTCGAGCGCAGGCTCCAGTCGATCGCGCGAGGTGACCAGCCGCCGCACACTGCTGATCTCGACATCGGTCAACTGCGGCATGTCAGTGGTATCCCTCCGACATCCTTCGGGCAGCCGGCGCACGAGCCCGGCCAAAGCCCGTTCGAGATCGCCCACCTGCTTGTTCAAGCCCGGCAGATCCTTGTAGTTCACGCGCAGGGTGCCGATCTCTTCAGTCAGCGCGTTGATGTTGCTGCTCTGCGCGAGGAGTTGCTCGTCGACTACGAGTTCATCGAGTTTCCGGTTTAGCGCTGCCAGATCGGCTTCGAGCCCGGCAGTCGCGGTAGTCGACTGGAAACGAACATCGGATGCGGCCGTCAAGAGCGCGGGGATCTGTGCGTCCACCCGCGATCCCTGGAGCTCGAGGCCGGCGAGCTCGTCGATGGCGTCTCGCCGTTTGAAGACGAGCACCTTTGAGCGGCGGACCCGAGTGGTCCTGCTCAGTGCCGAGGAGACGTTCTTGAGTTCGGCATCCTTGGCGGTCTGATTCCCCTCGGCGGTGCGCATCGTCTTGTTCAGCCGCTCGACTTCGACAGCGCTCTGCGATGTCTCTTTGACGCGGGCCGTCAGATCCCTGTAACGAGCGAGATCGGCGTTGACGAGCGGCTTGCTGGCACTGGGCTTGAACAGCTCTCCGGCCCTGGAATCGAGCTTCGCGAGCACCGCATTGAGCGTGGTGAGCCCGGTACCAGCACCGAAGAGGGCCGCGCCCAGCTCGCCCTCGCTGTCGAGCAGCGCAGCGCCGCCCTCGGTGATTTCGTCGTGGCTGATGGAGAACAGCTGCGTGAACACGTCCTCGTTGACTCCACCGAGCAGCTCCCGCAGCACTTCGTCGCCGATGGTGTCGCCGCATGCGCTGCGCAACGAGGGGCCGTTCTTCTTGATGCGGTAGATCTCGATGGACTTGCCGTCGGAGCCCACCAGCGCGCCTCCTATGCGGAGGTCGGGGTACTTGTGCACGTAGTCATGCACGCTCTGTAGTGGAATGCCGTAGAGCAGCTGGGTGATGGCATCCATTGCCGTGGACTTGCCTGCTTCGTTCTTGCCAACGATGACGTTGACCCCGACCAGCGAGACGTCGAGCACCGTGTCGGTGAACATGCCGAACTTGGCGAGATGAAGTTTGGAGAACCTCATGCCGCACCGCTTCCGCTGAGCATGGCCGTCACGAGGTCGACTGCTGCGTCGAGCGACGCCGCGATGTGCGCTGGCGAGGCCAACACCGGTTCGCCGTCGCTCAGTCCCCCATCAAGCCGAAGTTCGGCAGGAATTTTATTGCGGAAATCGGTGAACATATTGTCAAGCGCTGCCAACTCATCGACACTCGCCTTCAGCGCTGCCGCGGTCGAAGCGATGCCCGCCATCAACTCAGTGTCAACCTCGCTTTGCCTACGAGTCTCGATCTTTACCTTCTCGATCCACACACCCGTTTGGAGTGCTCCGAGGCTGCGCACCTCGGCTTCCACGCGGTCGGGGTTCGTCCACAGCACGTGGTGTGCCGGGGAGGCACCCACTAGCCGCACCCGCACCGCAACGAGGCGGCCATCGGCTTCGGCGACCGCCTCGTCGAGGCGGCTGCCCACCAGTGCGAGAATCGAGTCGAGGTCGTTTGCCGCGGCGCAGTCGACGGCGCAGTCAGCCCAGCGCGCGACGTCGAGCGACAGGTGCTCAACGGACTGCACCTCACCGTTCTCCACGGTAACGAGCGAGGCACCTTTCGACCCGGTCTCCCGCGCATGCCGACCCTGGACGTTGCCTGGAAACACGACCCACGGATCCTCGAGCACCACTTCCCGCTTGTGGACGTGGCCGAGTGCCCAATACTGGTACCCGCGACCGCGCAGCATGTCGAGCGAGGTGGGCGCGTACGAGGCATGACCTGGCCGGCCATCGAGGCTGGTGTGGAGCAGTCCGAGCGTGAAGAGCCCAGGGTCGGCGATCGGAAACCCGGCGGCCAGATCGTTCGACATGCTCCTGGCTCCGTACCCCTGGCCAACAACCACGAGGTCGAGGTGATCGAATCGCTTCGCCTCCGGTTTGCTGGTGGACAACTGCGTGACGTTGTCGGGCATCGTGAGACGACGGCTGAAGTCGCTGGCGGCGTCGTGATTACCCGCCACGATCACGACCGGGATCCCGTGGTCGTGTAGTTGTCCCAGCTGGCGCGTCCAGAACAGGCCGGTGCCGTAGTCCTTCCAGTCGCCGTCAAACACATCACCGGCGATGACCACGAGATCGACGGTGTGATCGATGGCCGCTTGAACGAGATTCTCGGTCGCGTGGCGAGCGGCGAGCTGCATTTCTTCGACAGGCGCACCTTCGTAGCGGGTCAGACCGCGCAGCGGAGAGTCAATGTGCAGATCAGCCGCATGAAGGACTTTCATCGTGCTATGCCTCCAGCTCGGGCGAAGATCAGGGCTGCTGCATCAGTCAACCACTTGAGACCGCGGCGTGGCCGAAGCGTCGGCTAACTGCAGTCAGAGTGAGTGGATACACGCACGCCACCTGAAACGAGGCGCAACGTGTCGGCGGCCATGAGATCCTGCCCGTAGGCGGTCATGAAACTGGCTCGTCGCGATTGAGCGTGTAGTTGGTGAGGTTTCGGAACCCGAGCGCGGATCCGCGGAGGTGTTCAAGCCGACCGTTACTTCGCCAACCACGTGTCGTAGAAGCTGAGCCGTGAAGAAGCCTCGAAGCGAAGGCCCTTCACCTTCGACGACAGACCATGCACCTGAGCCAGCTCGAACACGGGGACGAAGTAGCCCTTGGCGATCACTCGCTGCTGCACCTGCGCGAGCAGCGGGTTGCGGATCGACACGTCGGATGTGGCCGCCTGCTTGTCGAGCAGCGCATCGAGATCGACGTCGGCGATGTGGGTGCGGTTGGCCGCCTTCGTGGAGAAGATCGTGCGCAGCACATCGGGGTCGACGCGGGTCAGGTTGGACCAGAGGTAGTCGTAGTCGCCGCCGTTGGTGATGGTGGTCTGGTCGGCGACGGTCACCTGACGGAGTCGCAGCTCGATGCCGGACTTCTTCAGCTGCTGCTGGGCGAGCTCGAGCACCCTTCCGGAACCGTTGAACAACGGCGTGAAGATGACGTCGACGCTCAGCCGCTTGCCGTCCTTGCTGCGGTAGCCATCGGATCCGAGCTTCCAGCCCGCGTCGTCGAGCAGCTTCGCGGCGCCCGCGGCGTCAAAGGCCAACGCCGCGGACTGATCGGCGTAGCCGGGCGTCGAGGACGCGAGGATGCTCGTGGCCGACTTGTACAGGTCGCTGAGGACAGTCGAGCTGATCTCCTTGCGGTTGAGCGCCTTGCTGATCGCGAGTCGCACCGGCTCCTCACTCACGATCGAACGCGCCGCGTTGGCATGCAGGCCGAACGGCAGACCCGGGTTGCCGCGGGTCAGGATCGAGTAGTCGCCGCTCTTGAACTGCGGCTCGTCCTGGGGTTGCACGTCGGAGATCGCGTTGACCTGACCCGACTGCAGGCTCCCGAGGCGAACACCCGATTCGGGGATGATCTTGAAGTCGATGGCGTCGAGGTAGGCATCGCCGGTGTGTGCGAACAACGTCGAACCCCAGGCGTACCCGGCCCGCTTCTCGATCAACACGTTCTGGTTGGCCGTGTAGCTCTTGAGGTTGAACGGGCCGGTGCCGACGATCTGGCCGGCGCAGCGATCCTTCGGGTCCTTCGCGATGGTGGCGGTCGAGAGGAACCCGAGCGACATCGTCGAGCTTGCCTGCAGGAACTGGGCGTTCGACGACTTGAACTCGATCCTGACCGTGCGATCGTCGACCGCGGTGACGTTGTTCAGACCCGCGAGGTACGACGAGCCGAGCAGCGACTTGGCGCCGAGCTTCACGATCTCCTCGAAGTTCGCCTTGACCGACGCGGCGTTGAACGGTGTGCCGTCAGCGAAGGTGACGCCCGTGCGCAGCTTGAATGTGTAGGTCTTCGCCTCGGCGTCGACCTCCCACGATTCGGCGAGCCACGGGATGAGCTTGCCGGTCGTCGGATCCTGGTCGGTCAGCGAGTCGACCACCTGGCGGCCAATGTTCAGTGACGCGTTCGCGCTGCCCTGCTGCGGGTCGACGCACTCCGGGTCGACGGCAAGCGCGAACCTGAGCGTGCCGCCCGGCTTGGGCGTGTCCTTTGCGGCACCCGCGGTCGATCCGGACCCCGAAGCAGTCGACCCCGACGCCGTCGCGTTGGCGGCAGAACCGGAATTATCGCTGCATGCCGACGCAAGCAGTCCGAGCGCCATCGCGGCAGCGAGCGCGGCTCGACGGCGCGACACGCGTCGACAGGACGGGAGAGTTGATGGCACGGATGCTCCTTGGGGGTACACGTAGCGCGGACGGCGCGGCTCATCACCAATTCCGATTCGTTCAGTATTGTGGGTCGTCGCGAATGAGGGTGTAGTTGGGGTCTGAAGCCGCCGGTCTCGAGTAGCGATCGAGCGATGTAGTTGGTGAGGTTCCGGAGCCCGAGCGCGAATCAGCGGAGGTGTTCGAGCCGGCCGTTGATCGCCTCCGTCGGCTGGGGCGACCTCAGTCCACTCGCTGCCGCGGCCATCGCACACGAACCGGTCGATGCTCTCGTCGATGTCCGCTGCGGCGAACTGGTGAAGGCTTGTAGGCGTGCTGGATACGTTTCGGGGGTCGGGGAGTTGCACCCCCTGACCTCTTCCAGGCCATCCAGACCCGGCCATCCAGCGACGCGCATCCCGTGTCTCTCGCAGAGTGAGATGTCACCTGCGACGCGCGGTATTTGGCAGATTCCGGCGGCGTGGGGTCGTCGCCGCGCTGCCGCCCTCGACGGTCGGTGTCCGTATGTGGGATGGGTGGCGTCGGTGGCTGGTTTAGGGTGATTTGGTGTGCGGCGTCGCCTCACCGCGGGGGGTTTGATGTTGCGTCGGTTGCGTCGGTTGCGTGTGGTGCATGTCGGGGTCGCGGCCGCGGTTTTGGCGGCGACGGTGGCTGGTATTGGGGTGATTCGACAGGTTGGTGCGTCGGGTACGGATACACCGTTGGCGCTGGTGCCGATCGTGCCGTGCCGTTTGGCTGATACTCGTGGTGATAGCGGTGTGGGTGAGCGGCATACGCCGGTCGGCGCCGCGGAAACTGTCAGGTTGGCGGTGTGGGGGACGAATGGTGGTTGCACGATTCCGGTCGCTGCGACTGCTATCGCGGCGAGCGTCACGGTGGTGTCTCCGTCGTCGGGTTCGTATCTGACGGTTTTTGCGGCTGATGTCGCGCGGCCGAACACATCGAACCTGAACTACACGCCAGGGCAGGGTCCGGTATCGAACGCGGTGACTGCCAGTTTGTCTGCCGACGGCAATATCGACGTGTACAACCATCTGGGTTCTGTCGATGTGATCATCGACATCAACGGCTACTAC
>CAEZYR010000074.1_pt1 | contig 16700 bp, 16 predicted proteins | sample 7265551 | NCBI WGS metagenome assembly CAEZYR01 (sample SAMEA6813938, study PRJEB35770) | uncultured Acidimicrobiales bacterium | biome: Freshwater; feature: Freshwater reservoir; material: water | place: Czech Republic | collected 2017-04-14 | depth 30m m
ACGCGATCTTCCCGAGCACGTCCGACGAACCACCACCGGACGATCCGTCGTTCCGTAGCCACCTACGCGCGACGATCGGTCGTATCGACGCGTCGTACCGTCGCCCGGAGGCGCGCGAAGCCGTCCCGTTCCTTCTCGCCGAGATACGCAACCCGCAGCGCCGGAGCAGCATCGTCGACGATCTGCTCGCGCAAGCGCACCACGACTTCGCCGCACGCATCGCGCAAGCCGTGCTCGAGGGCGAGCTCACGGCCGGCACCCGAGCCGACCTCCTCCTCGAGACCGTGCACGCCGCGGCGCTGCATCACGCGCTGGCACACGACGCGTACGACCCCACCTTCGCCGACCGACTCGCCACGCTCGTGGTCGAGGGGGCACGGTCACACCCCTCGCCCGCCGAGCGCCAGCCCGAGGTCCGACCGGAACGCATCGCTACAACGATGCGCGACCGCACCCTCACCACACGCGACGGAACTCGAATCGTCTACCGCACCGGCGGCCGTGGCGGACCGGCACTCGTCTTCGTGCACGGCTGGTGTTCCAACCTCACCCACTGGTCCGCGCAACTCCAGCACTTCGCGTCATCGCACCGGGTGCTCGCAGCCGACCGGCGCGGCCACGGACGGTCCGCGGCGCCTGCGCGCGGTTACACCGCGGCGCAACACGCCCAGGACCTCTTGCAGATCGTCGAGCGCGAGCGGTTGCGCGACATCGTGCTCATCGCCCACGCAGGCGGCGGACCCACTGCAGTCCACTTCGCGGATCGGCATCCCGGTCTCGTCCGCGGCATGGTGCTGGTCGACTCCAACATCAGTGGCCGCACCACGCTCGGTCGTCCGCACAGCGTCGATCGCAGCCCGCTCGGCCGACTGGTCGATCAGCTCACCGGACCCGACGCCCCGGCGCGCTTCGAAGCGATGTACCGAGGGTTCTTCGGCCCGCTCGCTGGGGCCGCCGGAGACGCGGCGGTGCGCGATGCGACGCAGGTGCCATTGCGCGTCGCTCGCGCCGACCTCGCAAGCCTCGCGGCCGACAGCGAGGGTGCGGCGCGTCGCTTCCAGCGACCGGTGCTCTGGCTCACCGCCGAAACCCCGGACGTTCGCGGTATACGAGCTCTCTTCGCAGACGTGCACTTCGGGGTGGTCGCCGGCTCCGGCCACTTCCCGCATCTCGAGGTTCCCGCGCAGGTGAACGCGATGATCGAGCGCCACCTCACGTTGATAGAGGCCCGCAGCGCAGTTCCGTAGGCGCCGGACGACTCCCCCGATCGGGATCGACGTGAGCCGACGCGTCGATCAACAGATCTCCTCGAACGGCGCGGGATGCGCGTGCTCGATGCGGTCGATGATCTGCGTACGCAAGAAACCGGCCAGCCACCAGGCGTCGCCGTCGCCCAGCCACCGGAGCAACTCGTCGCCGAGGTCGGTGAGCTCGACCTGCCGACGATCGCTCGGCGGCGCGCCGGCCGCCGCGCCCCTCGACGCCACGGAGAAATGATGCTCGAGGCCGAGAATGCGGCGGAGATCGCGCGCGCTGCGACCTATCTCGTCGAACCGAGGACCCCCGAGGATCGCGGAGTAGTCCTGCTCGACCGCGTCGATGCCCGCGACGTAGTCATCGAGAACCTTGCGCCCCCGGCGCGTCGGCACGAACACCACGCCACGCCCGTCGCTCGAGTCTTCGCGACGCGCCACGTAACGCAGCGCCTCGAGATCGTGGAGGACCGCACTGACAGCCTGGCGGCTCACTCGCTGTACCCGTGCCATATCGCTCGATCGTGCCCCGTTGGGGCCGATGTGGACCAGTACGAGGTTCTGCCCCCCGGTTATCCGACCATGCCCCGCCGACCGCATTGCGACGTGCAGCGAGCGCATCGCAGCCTCGGCCAGCGCAGAGACCGCCATGATCGACGTACCCGGAGCGAGGGTGGCCACGGGATCATCGCCGGTGGCGAGACCCTTCCCCCGACGGAGCCGAGCGAGGCTGCTGTCGAAGCGGGCGAACCGACGCGCGCCCAACACCTCGGCGTAGTCCGCGGCTCGCGCGGTGATAGCTGCCGCTCCGTCGGCGACGAACGCTCGACCGAGCTCGGAGAGCACAACGAGCTTCGACCGGCCGTCATCAGGGTTGGGCATCCGGTTGACGAAGCCGGCGTCGGCCGCAAGTCCAACCGTCTGACTGGCCGCCTGAGGGCTCACTCCGAGCGCCATGGCGAGGTGCCCCTGCGGCACGCCGCCCTTCCAAACAAGCGACAGCAGCGGCGCGAACCCAGGGCGCCGATGCTCGTAGCCTCGTTCGGCGAGCGCGTCGTCGATGTGGTGCCGAAGGTCGTTCGCGATGACGATGAGATCGTGCACCAGGTTGTCCGCGCTCCGCACTGCGTCAACCACCGATACTCCAACTCGTCAATGTCGATTGACTACTCTACTGTCCTGTCATACCGTCCCGCCCATCCGCTGCGGGTCGACCGAGGGGTCTCCGTGAGCACACCACGCGATCGTCGCGTCCACGTCGCCGTCATCGGCGCCGGACCGGGCGGGCTCTGCATGGGCAAACGCCTGCTCGACGAGGGCATCGACGACTTCGTCCTGCTCGAAAAGTCCGCGGGAGTCGGCGGCACCTGGAACCTCAACCGATACCCGGGTTGCGAGTGCGATGTGCAGTCGGCCCTGTACTCGTTCTCGTTCGAGGTCAAGCCCGATTGGTCGAAGCCGTACGGCACCCAGCCCGAGATCCTCGCGTACATGCAGCACGTCGCCGAGCAGTACGGCGTGCTCCCCCACGTGCGGTTCGGCAACGGCGTGCACCGCGCCGTGTGGGACGAAGCGTCCGCCACATGGACCCTCACGCTCGACGACGGCGCCACCCTCACGGCCGACATCGTGGTGAGCGCGATCGGGATGTTCAACGACCTCTCGTGGCCCGAGATCGACGGCCTGCGCGACTTCGCAGGCCCGATGTTCCACTCCGCGCAATGGGACTGGGACCACGACCTCACCGGTGAGCGAGTCGCCGTCATCGGCTCCGCCGCGTCGGCAGTGCAGTTCATACCGGAGATCCGCAAGCAGGCTGGCATGGTCCATCTGTTCCAGCGGACCGCCAACTGGGTGACCCCAAAAGTCGACACGCCGTACAGCGAGGAGCAGCTGGAAGCCTTCCGAAAGGACCCGACGCCCATTCTCCAGTTCCGCCGCGAGGTCGAGGACTCGATGAACAAGGGCATGACGTTCACCAACGCGGAGAAGCTCGCGCTTGCGGTCACCGCTGTCAACAAGTCGCTCGACCAGGTCGTCGATCCGGCCGTACGCGACAAGCTGCGTCCGCAGCACCCTTACGGCTGCAAGCGGCCACTGATGTCGAACGCGTACTACCCGGCGTTCAACGAGCCGAACCTCGAGCTCGTCACCGAACACATCGCACGGATCACGCCGACCAGTGTGATCACCGACGACGGCCACGAGCGCGAGGTCGACGCCATCATCGTCTCGACCGGCTTCGCGGCGACCAAGTACCTGTCCGCGATCGACGTGGTCGGCCGCAGCGGACAGCACATCGACGACGCGTGGAACGACGGCGCCACCGCCTATCTCGGCATCACCACCGCTGGCTTCCCGAACTTGTTCATGCTCTACGGCCCCAACACCAACAACGGCTCGATCCTCACCATGATCGAGTACCAGGTCGAGCACGTCGTCGGGCATGTGCGCCGCATCCGCGACGAGCACCTCGCGTGGGTCGACGTCCGTCCCGAGCCGATGGCCCGTTACAACGACGAGGTGCAGCAAGCCATCGCGAACGTGCCCGTGTGGAACGCCGACTGCAACGGCTACTACCGATCGCCTTCTGGTCGCATCGTCACCCAGTGGCCGTTCTCGATGCTCGAGTTCGGCGAGCGCACCGCCGCCATCGACCCCGCCGACTTCGAGGTCGCGGTCCGCTGACGTATCGGACGATTCAGGCCCGCCGGCCCGGAAAGGGGCACCACATGACCGACACACGACTCGCGGACATCGAGGAGATCCGTCAACTGAAGGCGCGTTACTTCCGCTTGATGGATCAAAAGCGCTGGGACGAATGGCTCGACGTGTTCGTCGAGGACGTCCGCGTCGACACACCGGTCGACACCCCGGGCCAGGATCCCATCGTCGGCCGGGAGAACTTCATCGCGTTCCTGGCCCCGATCCTCGAGGGTGTCATCACCTGCCACCACGGCCACACCTCGGAGATCGCCATCACCGGTCCGGACACGGCGTCGGGCACGTGGGCTATGGAGGACCGCCTCGACTGGCTCCCGGACAAGGGCGGCGCCTACATCGTGGGCGCCGGTTGGTACGAGGAGCAGTACCCCCAACAAACCAACACCGGAGCAGAACCGCGATGACCGCAAAGATCTGGACGCACTCCGCCGATTCCCATCTGCTCGAGCCGAAGGACCTCTGGCACCAGTTCCTTCCCCGGGCGCAGGCCGAGCGGATGCCACGCATCGAACAGATCAACGACGACGAAGAACGCGTCCACGTCGACGGGAAGAGCTTCGTGCGCCCCTTGCCCAAGATCATGAAGGTCAAAGGCTCCACAGGCCTCACGATCGCCGAGCTCTCGCACCGCCCGCCCGGCTCGCGCGACATCCACGCACGCCTCGCCGACCTCAACCAAGAGGGCGTGTGGGCCGAGGTGATGTTCCAATCGATCGGCTTGTGGTGCGGTCTCATCGACGACCCCGAGCTCATCCGCGCCGCGGCCCGTGCCGAGAACGAGTGGCTGGCGACCGAGATCCAGGCCGTGGCGCCCGATCGCCTCGTACCCGCGGCGCTCATGCCCCTCGTCGATGTCGACGCGGCGGTCGCCGAGCTCTACCACGCGGCCGAAGTCGGCCTGCACCTGGTCAACATGACCACCGGCCACCCCCGAGCAGCGAAGGACTACAACGACGACTCGTGGGAACCGCTGTGGGCAGCCGCCGAGGAGACCGGCCTCGTGGTCGCGTTCCACATCGGCACCGACGGCGGCGACCAGGCGTCGATGTTCCGCGGACCCGGCGGCGCAGTGCTCAACTACGTGCAGGCCGGCATGGGCGGCCAGTACGCCGCCATGAAGCTCGTCGCGAGCGGAGCACTCGAGCGCCACCCGAGGATGCGCGTGCTCGTCGCAGAAGGTGGCGCGAGCTGGGTTCCGTTCATCGGCGACCGCATGAACGAGGCCTACCGCCAACACTCGATGTTCGTGCGACCTCAACTGGCGCGCCCCCCGAAGGACTACCTCTACGAGCAGGTGTACGCGAGCTTCCAACACGACGAGACCGCGCCGGCGGCCCTCTGGGCGATGGGTTACCGCAACGTGATGTTCGGCACCGACTACCCGCACCTCGAAGGAACCTTCGGCCACACCCAAGAAACGTTGCACGGGTTGTTCGACGACATGACGCCCGAGGTCCGCCACCGCATCACCCGCGGCGCCTTCGAGGAGCTGTTCCCACACGTCTCCGCGCCGCCCGCCTGACGACGGGACCGAGCCGGCGATCATGCGATGCCTGCACGCTCAACGATCGCGATGGTCGCGAGCGAGACCTGCCTCGGTGGGATGCGGGTACGGGTGGTGCGCAACCCCGGTGCGACGAGTCGCGAATGAGGCGAGGTCCGCCGCAAACGCCGCGAACCGGGCGATCAACTCGTCCTCGGCCTCGTAGTCGAACGGGTCTCCCAATCGTCGTTCGATCTCGCCTCCAGGCTCCGGTCGATGCTCGACGTACCAACGAACGGTGCGCGCCAACGCCTCCACCGCCGGCACGACATCGCGGTAGCCAAGTTGCTCGCGGATCTTGGTCAAGTCGAGAAGCGCGTGCGAGTGCCAACCGAGCGACATCGCCTGCGCCGGGAACGCCAGCTCACGGGGAAGGTTCACGATCTCGACCTCGCAGTCCATGGCCGACGCGATCACCTCGACGATCTGCGCCAGCGAGAGCTGCACGTCGTCACCGCAGTTGTAGATCTGACCCGCCGAAGCCTCCGGCCGGTCAACCGCGAGGAGCACCGCGTGCGCCAGGTTCTCGGCGTAGCCGTGCGTGACCAACGTGAGCCCACCGTCGGGCAGCACGATCGTTCGACGACCGTCGAGGAGACGTCGGATCACACACCACTCGCGGGGCACGACCTGGTGCGGTCCGTACACGTACGGGTAACGGAACAGTACGGCGTCCGGGTGTGCGGCCATCACCGTCTCCTCGGTCTTGGCCATCAGCCAGGAGAACCGTTGCTCGTCCTCCGACGCCACGACGGGAAAGTCCTCGGCGACGGGCACCGGGAGCCCGGTCGGGGTGAGGTCGCTCGGGTACACGAACCCGCGGTACGTCGCGAACCCGCCGACTGCGACGAAGCGCCCGGTTCGCCCCACCGTTGCCTCAGCGAGATGCCGGAGGCGGCCGTAGGACGCCACGACAAGGTCGAAGGTCCGCGAACCCAAAGCCGCATCGATGGTCTCGCGAAAATGGGGATCGCCATGGATGTGCACGACGTCGTCGGGGATCTCCGGGACCTCATGCGTACCCCGGTGAAAGATCGAGACCTCGTAGCCGCGCTCGCGCAGACCGTTCACGATGAACGGCCCGGTGGGACCGGTACCGCCCACCACCAACGCCCGCATCGTCATGTGCTTCTCGATCGGGTCACACGAGATACGTGAGGTTCATGATGGTGTCGTCGTTGTCGACCAGCACCACCTTCTTTGTCGCGATGCGCACCTGGCCGTCCTCGAGCACGAGCCGATGGGTGACGCGGCCTGCTACGACATCCAGACGTCGCCGGCGATGTGCACTGAGGTTGAAGGTGCTGTGCACGACCAGCGCGTCGGGCGACGAGTCTTGGTCGAGCTCCACGTTGGACACGACCCGCGACAAACGCGACGGCGGGTCTTGCGCGTAGTGCGCGCCGCTCTTCAGCCGCTGAACGCGGTCCTCCAAGCCGGGCCGGTCCTCGTTCACGAGCGACACGTGGCGCGTGACGTCGATGTCATCGCCGTTACAGGGGATCCAATAGTGCGCAGTGCGCGCCCAAAGCTCGAGCCATGTGTCGTAGGCGTGGGTGTCCATGAGACGCGCCTCGCGATAGAGGAACTGTTCCACGCCGTGATGGTCGAGCATCGAGCTACTCCTCCGTCGATCTACGGGGTGACAGCCGCACCGACGCTTCGCCCGACATCACGCGTCGCCAGTGACCGAGGATCGCGCGGTTGCTGAGCTCGCTCGTGATCTGCGCCGAGACCGTGCCGTCGTCAGCCACCACCTCGCGGCCAAGGCCACGGTCGATGCGGATCCAAGGGTCGACCTTGGCTCGCAACCCCGCGGTGACGCGCTCGAACACCTCGAGGTCGTCGGTCGCGCCGCCACCCGCCGGGCCATAGAACGACTCATGGCGGCGCAGGCGTTCCTCGTTCATCTCGGGCGGCACGTCGCTCAGCAGCGTCGGATAGATGAACACCTCGGTGCGGTCGACGGCCACGGGTCGGATCATGCGCAGCTGCGACGCGATGATCACCAGGTTCGGGAAGATCGCGACGTGGCCGGCGCCGTGTGACAGCACTTCGTCGGCACGCGCTTGACCATGAGCCGACACCAGCAAGTCGTAGTAGTCGCGCGGCCAACCCGGAGTGTTCCGCAGTCGTTCGATTGCTGCACCGCCGAACCCCGCCGGCGACAGGTCCCAGGAGACGTGACCGTTGCCGAGACTGTGCACGAGCGCGGGCGACGCCGCCGTCGCGAACCTCATCGCGTCACGGCCCGAGCGTTCCTCCTGGATCCGGAAGTAACTGCGATGCAGATGGGTGATGTGGTACCCGTCGACGCTGTTCTCGAGCTGCAGCTTCCAGTTGCCGCCGTAGCCGAACTTGTGCACGCCGGCGGTGACCTCGAGCCGACCGCCGGGCGACAGGTCGCCCGCGATATCCATCTCGGCCAGCACACGCGGGCCGAGATGTTCGACGAGCGGCACGACGTCGACCGACAGGCTCGCGAACACGAACCCGCGATACGAATCGCATCGCGGCACCGGACGCAACCCGAGCGCGTCACGGTCGAACGAGTCGCCGTACTGCTCCGGATGCGGAACCCCGACGAGACCGCCGCTGTTTCGAAACGTCCAACCGTGATACGCACAGGTGAAAAACCGGCTGTTGCCCCGCTCGTATGGGCACACCATTGCGCCTCGATGCGTGCAACGGTTCATCAACACCCGAACCACGCCGTCGTCGCCGCGCGCGAAGATCACCGGCTGGCGCCCGAGCTCGCGCGACCGGTAGTCGCCCGGTTCGGGTACCTCGCCTTCGTGGCCGACGAACACCCACCCGTGATGGAAGATCCGGTCGATCTCCTCTTCGAAGATCTGCGGATCGGTGTACACCGAATCGTGCACGCGGTCGTCGAGCACGAGGTCGGCGTAGCGGATGGGTGCGCCGGCGGTCACGACCGGCTCCGGCGCCGAGCCAGGTGGGCCATCGTGCGGGCCACGTCTTCGGGCGCACCGACGATGTTCGCGCACAGTTCAGTCATGCCTGCGGCGGCGAAGCGATCAAGGTGCGCGTCGACTTGGGTCTCCGATCCGACCACCGCGAGATCGACCGGCTGCGCCACACCTTCGATCGCGAGCTGTCGCGCGTAGGCGGGCATCCGGGCTGCCATGTTCATGTAGGTCGCCATCCTTGCGCGGGTCGATGCTGCATCGTCGGTGACGCACACGGGGATGCCCACCGCGACCCGCGGTGCCGGTCGACCGGCCGCCGCGGCCGCGACCTGCAGCCTCCCCGCGACGCTGCGCACCGCCTCGGGGCCGGACATCCAGGTGAGTGTGCCGTCGGCGTGGGTGGCCGCGAGTCGGATCATCCGCGAGCCCATCGCGGCGAGCACGATCCCTGGCGCGGCCGCCCGGATCGCGGTGGACGCGTGCACCTGGAGGTGCCGGCCATCGACGTCAGCGCGGCGGCCGTCGGAGAACAGCCCCGAGAGTGCGGTGAGCACCTCCCCGCACGCATCGACGATGCCGCTATAGGGAACGCCGAACCATCCCTCCGAAACGGACGGATGCGTGACCCCGAGGCCCAGGGTAAACCGTCCCGGCCCAGCGGCGTCAGCCACGGTGAGCGCGGCGAGGGCAAGCGGCAGCGGGTGACGGCCCTGGATCGGCACCACCGCAGTGGCGAGCTCGATGGTGGGCACCTCGCGGGCCACGACCGCGAGGGCGACGAGCGCATCGAGCCCGGTGACCTGCGGCAACCAGAACGTATCGAAGCCGTGATCGTGGGCCCGCCGAGCGCTCGCCACCACCGCGTCGAGCGTGGGGACGTTGCTGCCCCCGAAGAATCCGATGCGCATGTCGGGCTCCATTCAGAATGGGTTGGGCGAGCCGGGCGACGGGTAGCCGGCAGTGAACCCACCGTCCGCAACGAACTCTGAGCCAGTTGAGTAAGAGCTGTCGTCGGACGCAAGGAAGACCGCCATCTTCGCGATCTCCGACGCTTCGCCGACGCGGCCCATGGGGGCGTGCCGGAGCGTCGCGGCCTCCATCATCTCGCGTACCTGCGTGCGGTCCTGGCCGGGGGTCGAGGCCAGGAGCGTGTGGACGTTGCCGGGGTGGATCGAGTTGACCCGGATGTTGCGTGGCGCGAGCTCCATCGCTGCCGCCTTGGTCATGCCGCGCACCGCCCACTTGCTCGCGATGTAGGAGATGATGCGCGGCGACCCGACAAGGCCGTCCATCGACGAGATGTTGATGATCGAACCGCGACCAGCCTCGGTCATCGCCCCGACGACCGAACGCATCCCAAGGAAGACACCGACCTGGTTCACCTCGATCACTCGTCGATAGCTCTCGAGCGAGGTCTCCCACAACGGCGCACCCTCGGCAGTTCCCGCGTTGTTCACGAGCACGTCGAGATGCCCGAAGCGTGCCGTGGTCGCCGAGACTGCGTCCGCCCACTCGGCTTCGTCGGTCACGTCGAGATGCACCGACGATGCCTTGTCACCGAGTCGGAGCGCGACGCTCAAGGCCTCGTCCGCGAGCACGTCGCCGATCATCACCTGCGCGCCCTCGGCCACGAAAGCGTCGACCATCGCGAGGCCGAGACCCCGCGCGCCGCCCGAGATCAGCGCAACCCTTCCGTCGAGCCTGCCCATAACTCCCCCTTTGCGTACCGTCGATGCTTGCTCGCGACACACCGTCGTTCACACCATGAACACGCCGCCGTTCGGGCGCATGGTTTGGCCAGTCATGAATCGCGATGCATCGCTCGCGAGATAGAGCATGGCGTAGGTGATGTCGGTCGTCTCACCGGTCATCGCCAGCGGCGAGGAGGACGACTTCACCGCGAGCACCTGTATTCGCCGAGCCGGGTCGACGGTGCCATCGGCATCGGTGAACTGCGGCGAGGTCATCGGCGTCTCGATGAAGCCTGGCGCGACGGCGTTGACCCGGATGCCACGCGGACCGAGTTCGGCGGCGGCGGTCTTGGTGAGATGCATCACTGCGGCCTTCGTCATGCCGTAGACCGACAGCGTCGGGGCGGGGACATCGCCACCAGCGGACGCGATGTTGATGATCGAACCTCGGCCCTGCGACCCCATCGCACGTGCCGCCGCCGCTACGCCCCAATAGACACCGAGCAGGTTGACGTCGACGATGCGACGCACGTCGGGCTCGACGGCGTCGACGATCGGGAAGTAGCGGATCACCCCGGCGACGTTGGCCCACACATCGATGTGTCCCAGCTCGTCGATCGCCGTCCGCGCGAGCGAGTCGACGTCCGCGACATCGGAGACGTCGGTGCGCCGGACGACCACGCGTCTGCCAATGGCGCGCACCATTTCCGCCGTACCGGCGAGCCCTTCCTCGCCGACGTCCGCGATGACGATGTCCGCACCGGCCTGGGCGAAGGTGATCGCGGCCTCCCGGCCGATGCCACCTGCGGCACCGGTTACGACGGCAACGCGTCCGTCGAGCGAGAACGCCGATTCGAGTGCTTCGTGCATGGTTCCTCTTGGGGTCAGGTGGTCTCGAGGCCGGCGAGATCGTCGGCCGCACGCCAGTCGCGCAGGATCGTGAAGAACGCTTGCGCGCCTCCGCCGTAGTTGCCGCCGAACCATCCAGGTCCTTCGCCGGGGCGGCCCTCGTTGTTGTAGTACCCCGGCGTGCATTCGCTCTGGAAGCTAGAACGAACGGCGTTGGACGCGGTGATAGTCTCGAGCCACGACTGCTCGGCGATCTCGCTGGGCTCGACGACGCGGATGCCGGCGCGACGAGCGCGGCTGACGACGTAGGCAACGTGCCGGCTCTGCTCGTCGTAGAGCTCGGTGAAGTTGGGGCTGACACCCGACTGGATGCCACCCATGAAGAGCACGTTAGGGAACCCACGGCTGAGCAGCCCCTGAAAAGTCGCGACCTGGCGGCCCCACTTTTCGCTCAGGGTGAGGCCGTCGCGTCCACGCAGATCGCAGGCTGCGCGACGGGTGTACTCGGTACCGACCTCGAAGCCGGTGGCGAAGATCAGACAGTCGACGTCATACTCGACGCCTGCGACGACCACGCCCCCCGGCGTGATGCGCTGCACGCCTTGGCCCTGCGTGTCGACGAGCGTCACGTTGGGGCGATTGAACGTCTCGAGATAGTCGTCGTGAAAGCACGGCCGCTTGCAGAACTGGCGGTACCACGGTTTTAGCGACTCGGCGGTGGCCGGGTCGCGCACGATGGCATCGACGCGTGCGCGGATCTGATCCATCTTCGCGAAGTCTGCGAGCTCGACCTGAGCCGCGAGCTCCAATGGGCTCATCCCGGCGGCGCTGCGGTCGGCGAGCCCGGAAAGGTTGCGCAGGATATCGGTCCATCCATCGCTCACCAGGTCGACGGCCTGATGGCCACCGGACACGATGGTCCCGAAGTTCTCGATCCGCTCGTGCTGCCATCCGGGCGGCAACGACGCCGCCCACGCCGGGTCGGTCGGCCGGTTGCCCCGCACGTCGATCGACGACGGCGTGCGCTGGAACACATACAGCTGTTTCGCCCACTTGCCCAGATGTGGGACGCACTGCACCGCGGTGGCACCCGTACCGATGATGCCCACGCGCTTGCCTGCGAGCTTCGTCAATCCTCCGGTCGTGTCTCCGCCGGTGTACGCGTAGTCCCAACGGCTCGTGTGGAACGCATGACCGCCGTACGTGTCGATGCCGGCGATGCCCGGCAGCTTTGGCTTGCTGAGCGGCCCCGTCGCCATGATCAACCACTGCGTGGTCATACGGTCGCCGTGATCGGTCTCGATCAGCCAGCATCCCGAATCGTCCTGCCACGTCGCGTTCGTGACGTGCGTCGAGAACAGCGCGTCGTCGAGCAGGCCGAAGTGCGTGGCGATCCGGCGCGCATGCTCATAGATCTCGGGACCGTACGAGTACTTCTCCTTCGGCATGTAGCCGAGTTCCTCGAGTAACGGCAGGTAGATGTACGACTCGATGTCGCACTGTGCGCCCGGGTACTGGTTCCAGTACCAGGTGCCGCCGACGTCGCCGCCCACCTCGATGATGCGGATGCGCTCGACGCCTGCGGCACGCAGTCGCGCCCCGGCCAGCAGGCCACTGAAGCCACCACCGACGATGACGGCGTCAACGTGGTCCGTTCGCGCCGACCGCGACGTGTCGGCCGGCGCGAACGGGTCCTGGTCGAAGTGCGCGAATGCACCGGCCATCTCGACGTACTGCGCGTTGGCGTCCGGGCGCAGCCGCTTGTCGCGCTCCGCTCGGTACTTCGCTCGCAGCGCGTCGACGTCGATCGATGGACCAAGGGCATCGATCGGGGCGCTCATGGCATCGCCTCCCAGCTCGCGACCAGCGAGTCGAGCGTGACCGTGTGCACCACACGGCCGTCGAGGTCGACGATCTCGTATAGCCGACCATCGGACGTGTGATGACTGAAGAACAGCACTGCACCATCCGGTCCGCCCCGCTCGAGGTGGGGGTACGGGTCGCCGGGCGTGAGGTGGTGGGTACCGGCGTGGCGCACCTTGTGCACCTTGGTGCCGTCGGGGCGCAGCTCGTCGAGGTGCTGCTCGCCCGCCAACACGAGGACCGATGTCGTGGTCACGTGGCGGTGCGCCTGGCAGTGCCCACCTTCGGCATCGAAGCGGATCAGCAGGTCGATCGTCCCGGCGTCTCGGTCGGAGCCGAGCACGCAGATCTCGTGGTGGATCCGATAGGGCGAGGCAGGGTCCCCGGAGATCTCGCGCCAGTCGTATGCATCGAGGTCAAGCATTCGGTCGCTCCATCAGGTGTCGCGGTTCAGAACAGTTGGTCGGTGTAGTCGTTCGTGCCGTGGTTCGTGGGGACGAACGCGGCCTGCACACCGAGCGTGGCGACGCCACTCGCCGCGATGCGGTCCTCGGCATCGGCGAAGAGCTCATCCCAGCATTCGCGTGGATCGGCCTCGAGAAAGTGCAGCACCTGCACGATCTTGTCGACGCCGTCGAGCTCGCGCACGTGGGCGAGCTTGTCGCCCGGCAACGGACGCGGCGCGAAGCGCGTGGCCACCGCGTTGCGCCCGCGGACCACCGACGGCAGATACGTCGAGGTGAGCCACGCGTCGAGCTCCGCGCGGTCGTTCGTGGCGTCGACGACCTGCACGACGAGACCCTGATACGGCTGCACCAGGGTGTGCATGTCGCGTGGCACCGCATCGTCCCGATACACGGGCCCGAGGTAGTCGCTGAACGAGGTGAACACGTGACGCCGCTCCTCGAGCGGGTCGTGACCGGCGCCGCGGTAGCTACCCCGGCCTTCAGCGTGCAGCCGGTAGTTCGAGCCGAGCGCCCATTGCTCGTGATCCTCGAGGCGTCCTTCGTTGATCCAGTAAATGCCGATGTACTTCCCCGCCTCGAGGGGCTGCGCGACTCGCGAGCCCTGCGGACCACGCAGGTGCTGCAGGAACGTGGGCGACACGAACCGGCGGCACGAGAACATCCACGGCATCGCCATTGCACCGGTGATCATGTGGTCGTCCTCGTACCAACGGTTGTAGCCGACCACGTGCTCGGGCATCGGCTCCACCCAGGTGAGCAGCGCTGCGCCGAGGTGCGGCGCGTGCGGCCCCACCCCGGGCAGCCGCCGATAGGCCTCGTCGACCTCGTGGACCTGATCGCTCATCGTGCAGCTTCCCCCTGTTGAACGGGCCCAACACTAGAGGCCCCGCGATGCACTTGCAGCAACACGTCAATCGCACTTGACTATCGTGAAGGGCCAGTGGACGAGGACTGAACATGACATCGATGCAGACAACCGTCAACCAGGAGCTGGGCTTGCCGGCGGACCTGTTGATCATCGACGCCGACACCCACCTCACCGAGCCTCGCGACCTGTGGACCTCACGCGCTCCGGCCAAATACGCGGACCGGGTGCCGCGGGTCGAGGTGATCGACGGGCGGAACACCTGGGTCTTCGACGGTGCCATCGTCGGTGGCGCCGGCACGTCTGCGGTGGTCGACCGCGCCGGCAACAAGCACCTCGGTCTGAGCTTCGCCAGCATGAGCTACGACGACATCCAACCGGCGGCGTTCGACATCCACGAACGCGTGACGCTCATGGACCAGCTCGGTATCTGGGCCCAGATCATCTACCCCAACACGTTCGGCTTCGGCGGGCAGAAGTTCGTCGAGCAGCAGGACGAGGTGCTGCGGCTCCTCACGGTGCAGATCTTCAACGACGCCTCCGCCGAGATGCAATCCGACACGAACAACCGACTCTTCGGCATGGTGATCCTCCCGTGGTGGGACGTCAAGGCGTCGGTCGCCGAGATACGCCGCTGCCACGCGATGGGCATGCGGGGCGTGAACTGCGGCACCGGACCGCACGTCATCGGACTACCCGACCTCGGCCAGCCGCACTGGGACCCGCTCTGGGACGTGTGCGCCGAACTATCAATGCCCGTGAACTTCCACATCGGCGCGAGCACCGACACCATGTCGTGGTTCGGATCGTCACCCTGGCCGTCGCATGACAGCAACACGAAGCTCGCCATCGGCTCCGCGATGATGTACTTGTCCAACGCGTCGGTCATGGCGAACCTCATCTACGGCGGGGTGCTCGAACGCCACCCCACCGTGCAGTTCGTCTCGGTCGAGAGCGGCATCGGCTGGATCCCGTTCTTCCTGCAGTCGCTCGACTACCAGCAGATGCAAAGCACCCCGGGCACCTTCGGCACGCGCTACTCGCTCACCCCGAGCGAGTACTTCCGCCGCCAGATGCACGCCTGCTTCTGGTTCGAGGAGGCCGGCGTCGCCGAGGCGGTCGCCACGCTCGGCGACACGAACGTGATGTTCGAGACCGACTACCCACACCCGACGTGCTTGTACCCCGACAGCGTCACCATTGCTTCGAACGCAGTCCGTTCTCTGCCCGAGATCAGCCGGCGCCGCGTGATGTCCGACAACGCGATCCGCCTCTACAACCTCCCGGTCCCGGCGACGAAGCGCTGAGCGGGTTCAGCGGCGACGCCTCGCCTGGAGCCCCTGCATCGACCGCCAGTCCGACAGCCCGACGATCGGTCGGGACGCGCCGAGGGCCGGGGCTTCGCCGACGAAGGCAATGGCCCCATGCACGTTCGCGAGGTACAGCGTCTCCTCGGGATGATGCGTCTGCTCGTGCTCGGCACCATTCATGGGACGAGCATGTTGGTGATGGCCACGCGGGGATGGTGCCCACGTTGCCGCGTGAGTTCGACCTGCCACGTGGCGAAAGCGTCAGCGACCCTTCTTGCCCTCGCCGCTCTTGTCGCTTCTGCTGTCATGGCCCGAGTTGCCTGACCCGGGGGTTGCGCTGCCGTCATCATCGTCGTCGTCATCCGACGCGTCGTCGATCTCGTCGCAGTCGTTCTTGTCATGAGCCGCGGCGGACACGACCGCACCGTGGTTCCGTTCGCCATCTTCACTCTTGTCCTTGGCCACTTCGGACACCTGCGCGCCGTGGTTCTCTTCGGTGCACTCCGTCGTCGTCGCGTTCGTTGCGATGGTGGTCGACGTGGGCGGCGGCGCGGTGGTCGTCGTGGGCGAGGTGGTGGTCGAGTTGAGCCTCGGCACCGGAGGGTCGCTCGACTCGTCCGTGGGGTTGGTCACCACGAGCCCGTTGACGGGGCGTTCGGAGGAATTGTCGGAGCCGTTCACGATCGGCCGGAGCGGGTTGGTTCCGGTTGCGGCGGCCGCCACGCCGCCGATGGAAAGAACCGCCACGGTGGCGATAGCAGCGGTGCGGGCGAATCGGTGCTTCATCATGTGGCGGTCCTTCGAGGGGATTGGCGGAGCGATCGCCGCGACCATGAGGTCGAGCACGGCCGACTCGCCGCCCAGTTCCCGCGGAGTCGCCGGAGCACGGAGGGCTGCGGCGAACTCGGCCAGCGACGCATCGGCCGCGAGCATCTGCTCAGGGTCGATCGGCATGTCTGCGGTGGGTTCGGGGGCGTCGGTCATCGCATCCGTTCCATCGCCGCGGGCCACTCCTGCGTTACACCACTCGTCGAATTTTCGTCGCGGGGCGCTCGGCCGTCTGCGGTGAGCAGTCGCGACACCTGCTGCAGTCCACGGTGCGCGAGCACCCGCACCGCGCCGGGGCTCTTGTCGATCAGCGCCGCGACTTCGTCGACGGTGAATCCGAGGATCACGCGGAGCATGACGACTTCGGCCTGGGTGGG
>CAEZYR010000083.1_pt1 | contig 15053 bp, 14 predicted proteins | sample 7265551 | NCBI WGS metagenome assembly CAEZYR01 (sample SAMEA6813938, study PRJEB35770) | uncultured Acidimicrobiales bacterium | biome: Freshwater; feature: Freshwater reservoir; material: water | place: Czech Republic | collected 2017-04-14 | depth 30m m
CCTTCGTAGTTGACCGCGTCGCCGGTCCACGTGGCGCGCATGACGTCGATCGATTCGTCGAACAGTTCGTTGCGTTCTTCGAAGTCGACGCCCATCGCGAAGTACTCCGGCTTCAGATAGCCCGTTCCCACACCGAGGATCATGCGGCCATTCGAGAGCCGATCGAGCGTGGCGACGGTCTTCGCCAGGAGGAACGGGTTGCGGTATGGCAGCACCGTGAGGTTGGTGAGGATGCGCAGCTTGGTGGTGACCGCGGCAACCCACGCCAACGTGACGAACGGGTCGGGCGCGTGGTGGCCACCGAACGACAGCCACTTGTTCCCGGGGATCGGGTGCTCGGTCACATAGAACGAGTCGAAGCCGGCGCGCTCGGCCGCCTGCGCCAACTCCGCGAGATCCTCACCTCCGAGAAAACCGGTCTCTTCGCCGTGATGCATGAGGGGAACGCCCAAGGAGAACTTCATCGGCGACTTCCTAGCACGACGCCTCGTGTCACGACGCGTCGATGACCATTTCGCCGTAACGGGCCAGCGCTTCGAGCACCTCGTTCGGCGAGCCGCCGCCGATGGTGACGATGTTCCAGTTCACCCCGAGCGCCGCGTTCTCGGCGATGCCCGCAAGGTGCGCCGGCGCATCAAAGGTGTCTGCCAAGGGCGACCCACCCGCCAGGGTGAGATAGATGATGTCAATCGGGTCGGTACGTCCAATGCGCTCGCACTCGGTCGCGAGCTCCGCTAGGTAGCCCCGGAGATCATCGAGGTTGTCGAGGTGCCGCGACCGGCGCCGAGCACCCAACGCACGCGGGTTGATGAGTGGCATCCAGCCCTGCGCATGCGCGGCAACGCGGCGCAACGTGATCTTGGCGTTGCCGCCGAGCCAGATCGGCAACGGATCCTGCACCGGTGCCGGCCATGCGGTGTTACCCACGGCACGCAGCCGCGGCGACTCTGCGGTGACCGTGCGACCCGTCCACGCGGCGCGCAGCAACCCGAGCGACTCGTCGAAACGGTCGTTGCGCTCCTCGAAAGGCACGCCCAGTGCCGCGTACTCCGCTTCGAGGTACCCCACGCCAGCGCCGAGGATGGTGCGGCCACCGCTCGCGAGGTCGAGAGTCGCGACGCTCTTCGCGAGCAGGAACGGGTTCCGGTACGGCAACACGGTGAGGTTGGTGAACAGCCGCAGCGTGGTGGTCGAGGCGGCGATGTAGGCCAGCGCGACGAACGGGTCGAGCGCGTCGTGTCCCCCGCTCTGCAGCCAATCGTCGCTCGGCATGGGGTGCTCGGTGAAGAACACCGCGTCAAAGCCGGCATCCTCGGCGGCGCGGCCCAACTTCGCAAGGAACGGGCCCGAGAAGAACTCGGGATCGACGGGATGGTGCGCATGGAGACCGACGGCGTATCGCATGCCCGGGTTCCTAGCAGGCGTCAGCGCGCCCCGCGCAGGACCCGACCCGGGCGCTCACCCGTGTCGGCACCATTACGGCGGATGACCGTGCCATTCACGATGGTCGCCACGTAGCCACTGGCCTTCTGCATGACACGACGCCCGCCGGCCGGAAGGTCGTAGGCCACGTAGGCGGATTCGAGCGTGAGCGCATCGAGGTCGATGACGTTGACGTCGGCTTTCTTGCCCACCTCGAGCACACCGCGATCGTTGAGGCCGTAGAGCGCGGCCGCGTCCTTGGTCTGCTTGCGCACCACCCATTCGAGCGGAAGCTTCGCGCCGCGGCTGCGGTCGCGCACCCAGTGGGTGAGCAGAAACGTGGGGATCGACGCATCGCAGATCATGCCGCAGTGCGCTCCGCCGTCACCGAGGCCGGAAACACCGGCGGGGTGCAGCAGCATCTCTCGCACGGCGTCGAGGTTCGACTCGCTGTAGTTGAACACGGGCAGCATCAAAAGATTGGTGCCGTCGCGCTCGAGGAACGAGTCATAGAGCACGTCGAGCGGTTCACGGCCCTGGGCGCGAGCCTTGGCCGCGATCGCCCGATCGGGTGTGGGTTCGTAGTCGGGCGGGCTGCCCAGCTCGTACAGCCGGCCCACGGCGAGCTGCACCATCACGTTCATGCTGTCGAACAGCACCCCGGGCCGCGGCGGCAGGTCGACCTCGCCGAGGATCTGGGCCTTCACCGAAGGCTCGCGCAGCTTCGCTACCAGCTCGTCGAACGGCAGCGAGTCCGCAAGCGCGCGATACGTGGGCCGCTTCGCGAAGGCGTGATGGGTCTGGAGGCCGAGCATCATGCCAAAGGGACGGCCGGCGACCTGGGGGTACACCGGTGCGCCACGGTCGGTGGCATCGAGCGATATCTGCATCTGTTCGCGCCACAGGTCGGGTGCCGCGTCGACTTGGAGCAGGGTGTAGCTGACCGGCATGCCGATGGTCTCGGCGAGCCGGCACATCCAGTCGAGCTCCTTCTTCGGCGCGATGATGTCTTCCCCGCCCGCGCCCATCGGCGCAAGCTCGAAGACCGCGCGGCCGCCAGCCGCCATGGCCCGACCGAGGCCGAACAGTTCGTCCTCGGCGGCAAAGGTGCCGGGGACCGGTTCGCCATCCATGGCGCGGTGACCGAGCGTGCGCGACGTCGAGAAGCCGAGCGCGCCTGCCTCGACCGCCTCGCGCACGATCACCGCCATGCGCGCGATGTCGTCGGCGCTCGCCGGCTCGTTGCGCGCACCGCGCTCGCCCATGACATAGGCGCGCACGGCGCCGTGTGGAATCTGCACGCCGATATCGATCGAGTGGCGACGCTGTTCGAGCGCGTCGAGGTACTGCGGAAACGTCTCCCAGTCCCAGGCCATGCCCTCGTGCAGCGCGGTGCCGGGGATGTCCTCGACACCTTCCATGAGCTCGATCAGCCAGTCGTGGTTTCCGGGCGCGGCCGGGGCGAAACCGACGCCGCAGTTTCCGGCGACGATAGTCGTGACGCCGTGCGAGGTCGACGGGTCGAGGATCTCGTCCCAGGTGGCCTGGCCGTCGTAGTGCGTGTGGACGTCGACGAAGCCCGGCGTCACCACGAGCCCGCCGGCATTGATGGTCTCGCGCGCCTCGCCGGTGATGGTCCCACCCATTGCGACGATGGTGCCGCCGCGCAGGGCGATGTCGCCGCGCACGGGTGATGCACCGGTGCCGTCAACCAGCAAGCCGTTGGTGATCAGGATGTCGTACATCGTTCGCCTCGTTCGGGCCTCAGGCTCGGGGCCCGCGTATGAGAGTTCCGGGACGCGCGCTCGTGGCGTGCCCCGATCGGAAGGTGACCTCGCCTGCGCACACGGTGACGTCGTAACCGTCGGCTCGTTGCACCACGCGTTTCGCGTCGGTGGGCAGGTCGTAACGCACCTCGGGCAGGTGCAGATCGAGGGCATCGAAGTCGATGACGTTGAGGTCGGCCCGCTTGCCCACGGCGAGCACACCTCGGTCGCCGAGGCCATAGACCTCGGCCGGTCGCGAGGTGAGCATGCGAACGGCTGCCTCCAGCCCGATGCGCGGCCCCCGCGTACGGTCGCGCACCCAGTGCTGCAGGAGGAACGTGGGCATCGACGAATCGCAAATGATGCTGCAGTGCGCGCCACCGTCGGCAAGACCCAGCATCGCGTCGGGATGCGACATCAGATCGTGGATGCTCGACAGGTCGTGCTTGCGATAGCCCCCGAGCGAAAGCTGCAACGGGCACTGGCACATGAGGTCGTAGAGCATCGCTTCGTTGGCGATGCCCGCGGCGGCGGCGAGTCCGGCGACCGACTCCTCGAACGTCGGCTCGAAGGTGGGGCCATCGATCATGGGGAACACGTACTCCCACAGCTTGGCCACGATGCTCATCCGCCCGCGCGCCGCGGGGTCGAAGCCTTCGTCGAGGATCGCCTGACGCGTCGATGGTTCACGTAGCCGGTCGAGCCTTGCGTCGATCGGCAGCAGCGCGAGGGCGTCATACGTCGAGCGTCCGGCGAACGGGTTGAACGTGTCCCAACCGACGACGAGGCCGGTGGGACGCCCGTGGGTCTGCACGATGAGGTTGGCGCCCGCGCCGTTGAGCTTCTCGACGTGGTCAAGGGCCCGGCGCCAGAAATCGGGGCTCTGGTTGACCTCGGTGAGACTGAACAGCACGGGGTGCCCGCACTCGACCGAAAGTCGGGCGTACATGTCGAGCTCGTCGAACGCGGTGTCGAGGTCGTAGCCCATGGCCAACGCACCGGTGACCTGCAGAAGTCCGGCGCCACCGTCGCGCAGCGCGAGCGCGAGTGCCCGAAGCTCGAGCTCGTCGGCGAAGGTCCCGGGTACCGGCGTGCCGTCCTTGGCCCGGTGGGACGCGAGGCGATTGGTGCTCACGGCGAGCGCACCGGCTTCGATCGCTTCGCGGGCCAGTCGACCCATGGTCGCGATGTCGTCGGCGCCGGCCACCTGCTGGGTGACGCTGCGCTCTCCCATGACGTAGAACCGCAGCGACCCATGGGGCATAGATGCGCCGACATCGATGCTGCGGCGCAGACCGTCGACCACGTCGAGGTACTCGGGAAAGGACTCCCATCCCCACGTGATGCCCTCGTAGAGGGCCGTGCCCGGGATGTCCTCGACGCCCTCCATCAGCTGGATCAGGTAGGGCTCGGTGCCAGGTCGGATCGGGGCAAACCCGACGCCGCAGTTGCCCATGACGGTGGTGGTCACGCCGTGCCATGCGGTCGGGCCGAGCTCGGTGTCCCAGGTGACTTGCCCGTCGAAGTGCGAGTGCGGATCGACGAAGCCGGGAGTGATGATGCGACCGGTGGCGTCGATGATTTCGTGCGCCTCGGCGTCGATGGTTTCGTCGATGGCCACGACGAGACCGTCGCGTAGCGCGACGTCGGCGCGCCGACGGGCCGTTCCGGTCCCGTCGACGAGCGTTCCGTTTCTGACGACGATGTCGAACATCAGCGGGCCGAGGCGGCGCGCACCAGGCGGCCAGGCCGAGCGCCGGTGTCGACACCATCGCGTCGGGTGATGACACCGTTGACGATGGTGACGACGTAGCCGGAAGCGTCCTGCTTCAGACGACGGCCGCCAGCCGGGAGGTCGTGCGCGACGCGTGGTGGGTGCAACGTGAGGTTCGCGTGGTCGATCACGTTCACATCAGCGCGCTTGCCCACGGCCAACACGCCACGATCGCCGAACCCGTAGAGCTCGGCGCCGTCGAGCGTCTGGAGCTTGACCACCTTCTCGAGGGACATACCTTCGCCACGCGACCGGTCGCGGGCCCAGTGGGTGAGCATCCACGTGGGTTGTGACGCATCGCAGATGGTCGCGCAGTGTGCACCGCCATCGGAGAGGCCGAGCACCGACGCCGGGTGCATCAACATCTCGCGCGTGACCTCGCTGTCGCCGTTGCTGTAGTTGAACGCGGGCAGCAGGAGCAGGTCGCGACCATCGTTGGCCACCAAGAGGTCGTAGAGCTTCGACTCGGACGACACACCCTCGGCCGCGGCGATCGCGGCGACGCAGCGCTCGGGACCGGGCTCGTAATCGGGCGGCGTACCGAGCACGAAGAGCCGGCTCGCGAGATCGGTGAAGAAGCTCGGCATGAACGACACGCTGGCCGCGGTCGACGACTCGCCGAGGATCTTTTGCTTGAGGGCCCGATCGGCGAGCACCTTCGCGCGCTTCGCGGTGTCGAGGTGCGCGACCTCGTCATAGCTCGGCCGCCCGACGAACGGGTGCCGCGAGTCCAGCCCGAAGAGCACGCCCGTGGGCCGACCCGAGACCTGCGGGTACACCCGGATGCCGCGGTTGCGAGCCTCCTCGCAGGCCGCGAAGACCTCGCGCCACATCTCGGGCGCGTTGTTGACCTGCGTGCTGACGAAGGTGAACGGACGTCCCGTGCGCTCGGCCAGACGGATGATCCAATCGACCTCGTCCATGGCCGACTCGATCTGCTCGCCGACGGCGCCGAGGGGCACGATCTCATAGACACCGGCGTTCGCATCGCGCAAGGCGTCGCCGAGCGCGAACAGCTCACGCTCGTTGGCGTACGTGCCCGGTACGACCTCGCCGTCCTTCGTGCGGTGGGCCAAGGTGCGCGAGGTGGTGAAGCCGAGCGCCCCGGCTTCGATGGCTTCGCGCACGAGCGTGGCCATGCGCTCGATGTCGTCGTCGGTCGCATCCTCGTTGTCGGCGCCTCGTTGACCCATCACGTAGGCCCGCAATGCCGCGTGGGGGATCTGCGCCGCGACGTCGACCGACCACTCACATCGGTCGAGCGCGTCGAGGTACTGCGGGAAGGTCTCCCAGCCCCACGTCATGCCCTCGCTGAGCGCAGCGCCGGGGATGTCCTCCACGGCCTCCATGAGCTCGATGAGCCAGGACTCCTTGCCCGGTGCGACGGGAGCGAACCCGACACCGCAGTTGCCCATGACAAGTGTGGTCACGCCGTGGTTCGACGATGGCTCGAGAAGCCCGTCCCAGGTGGCCTGGCCGTCGTAGTGGGTGTGCACATCGACGAAGCCCGGCGTGACGAGAAGGCCAACGGCGTCGATTCGCTCGCGCGCGGTGCCCTCGATGTGGCTACCGACGGCGACGATGACACCGTCGCGGATCGCGAGGTCGCCAGTGAACGCAGGCGCCCCCGTGCCATCGACGAGCGTGCCTCCGCTGATCAGGAGATCGAACTGCTCGGTCATAGGGCTCCCTCGGTCACGCGACGGTTATCCCAGGGTACCCGCGCCGCCACCGGCGTGAGCCGTCGGACACACCTCAGGATCAGTTGGCGCCGTCCGCCCGATTCGCGGATCTGCGTGCGGGCCACGTGGCCCGGGATCAGGCCACCGATAGCGGGCACCCCGCACGCCGTGACCCGCAAGCCGTGACCCGCAGCGTGCGCCCGGGTTGCTACGTTCGCGGCCATGACTGACTCCTCGCCATCCCCCGAAACGCCGGCCGCTCGGACCTTCGTCCGCACCGAGGTCGTCGGTCGCGTGGGTGTGCTCACGCTCGACCGACCCGACCGCCTGAACGCGATGAGCAACGTCATGGACGAGGAGTTCTTCGACGCGTTGCGCGAACTGCTCGCGCACCCCGACGTGCGCTGCATCTTGTGGCGTGCCGAAGGCCGGGCCTTTTCCGCAGGGCGCGACGTGAGCGAACTGGGCAATCGCCCACCCGGCTCGAGCGACTACCACTACATCCACGCCGGCCACGCGGCGACCCACGAGACGCTGGTGCCGCCGAAGGTCCCGATCGTGTGCGCGATCCAGGGTTGGGCCATCGGTGGTTCGTTCGAGCGCACATTGCTCTGCGACCTCCGCGTCGCCGCCGACGACGCCAAATTCAAACTGCCCGAGCTGGCCCACGGCCTCATCCCCGATTCCGGCGGCACGGCGCGACTGTTCCAGATGTGCGGCCACGGCATCGTCACCGACCTCGTGCTCACCGGACGGGTAATGGACGCCGAGGAAGCGTTCCGTCACGGCATCGTGTCGCGCGTGGTCCCCCGCGACGAGCTCGACACCATCGCCATGGAGATCGCCCAAAGCATCGCCGCGCTGCCACCACTCGCGGTGCGGGCGTGGCGCCAGAACATGAACGACATCGCCACCCCGCTCGTGACGAAGTCGTTGCACGACGAGCTCGTCCAGCAGATGCTCGTCTACAAGAGTGAGGACTTCGCCGAGTTCAAGGCAGCTCGCGCCGAAAAGCGCGAGCCCATCTACCGAACCACCTGACGCAACCTCGAAGTCAGGGTCGGTGGCGGTGCTCGACGTGCTGCTCGACGGGGCGATCGGCCCCTACCAGGTCACGATGAAGGTCGGCTTTCGCCTCGAGGACTGACATCAGCCCTCGAAGGGGCCTCGGCCCATCTGATCGCGGATGGTGACCACCGGCGCGTTCGTCATGAAGCGCCGCTGCCAGTTCGCGCCGTCGACCACCAGCGTGCAACCCGAGATGAAGCTCGCGTAGGGTGACGCAAGGAAGGTCGCGGCCCAACCCATCTCGCGGAGGCGACCAACGCGCATCGCCGGTTGGCACGCGTCCTTCTCGTTGGTGCGATCGAGGTTGCTGAGGATGTCGGCGGTCATGTCCTCGTGCGGGAAGAGCCCGGGCACGAGGCCGTTGATCTGGATGCCGTACGGGCCCCACTCGACCGACAACGTCTCGACCATGTTCTTCACGCCGGCCTTGGCCGCGGCGGAGTGGGCGAACCCCGGGCCGCCGGTCCAGGCATACGACGCCCCGATGTTGACCACCGACCCCGGCGACTGCTCGCGCATGTGCCGCCGGGCGAACTCGCGCGTCATGAAGAACGTGCCGTTGAGCGTGATGTCGATGACGGTGCGCCACGCGTTGGGGGACATGTCCTCGGTGGGCACCGGGAAGTTCGCCGCCGCGTTGTTGATGAGAACCGTAGGCAGCGCGAACTTCTCGGTGATGGCGTCGTAGGCCGCGACGATGCTGTCGGGGTCGCGGATGTCGCAGCCGATAGCGACGACCGGGGCGCCGACCGCTTCGATCGCGGCGACGCCGGCGTCGAGGTGATCGGGCTTGCGGGACAAGATCGCGATATTCGCGCCGAGCCGGGCGAACTCGGTGGCGATGGCCTTGCCTATGCCGGTACCGCCCCCCGTGACGAGCACGGTCTGTCCGTCGAAGGTGCCGGAGGGTAGCGCCGAGGCGCCGAGCGGGGGAGGTTCAGGAAGGCCCATAGGCGGGAACTTACGCGATCATGCGCAGCGTTGCACCTTGACCGTGCCGTAGTAGTCGTCAGGGTTGCGTGATCCCGACTCGTCGGCCAGCGTGTGGCGCAGGAAGACCGAATTGCCGATGCTCTCGCCACAACCCTGTGACGGCGAGTCGCATCCGTCGTTGAACCGCACGACGACACCGGGCGCCGCCGCGACGATGGTGTCGTCGACGTGCTCGTGGACGCGAGCGCTCCTCACGGCCACACATCGTGGGAGCCTTCCGGCCTACGGTAAAGCGCTCGCCCGGTGTGGGTCACCGCGCGGCACGGAGGGGACATGTCCGCATCAACGCCATGCATGATCGAGGTCGCGGTCAACGGCGTCACCAAGAAGAGCCGCAACCCGCTCGCGCCCGAAGAGCCGGAGGAGATCGCGGCGCAAGCGATCGAATCGCTCGACGCGGGGGCGTCGATCGTGCACATGCACACGTCGCTCGGGGGGTTGCCGTTCGACGAAGCGGCCGAGTTGTACGCGAAGTCGCTCCGCACCATGCGCACCGAACGACCCGATGCCGTGCTCTACCCCACCATGGGTTCGGGCATCACGATCGCCGATCGCTACGACCATCACCGGCTGCTCGTCGACGAAGGACTGATCGACATGGGGGTCATCGACCCCGGGTCGGTGAACCTCGCCGGTTCCACGCCCGACGGCCCGCCCGACGGCCCCTATGTGTACGTGAACAGCCCGGCCGACATCAAATACATGATGGACCTGTGCCGAGACACCGGGATCGGCCCGAGCTTTGCGATCTACGAGCCCGGGTTCCTGCGCATGGTGCTGCTCTATCAAGCCACCGGTCATCTCGCGCCACGGTCGCTGACCAAGTTCTACTTCTCGGGCGGCGGCTACTTCGGTGGGGGAATGCCCACCTTCTCCGCGCCGCCTATCGTCGAAGCGCTCGACCTCTATTGCGCGATGCTCGCCGGCGTCGACCTGCCGTGGGGTTCCACCGTGCTCGGCGGGTCCATCCTCGACACGCCGATCGCGCGACTCACCGTCGAGCGTGGCGGGCACCTGCGCGTCGGGCTTGAGGACTTCGGCGACGGCCCGGGCAACGTGGAGCAGGTGCAACGAGCAGTCGCGCTGTGCGAAGAGCTCGGCCGGCCCGTGGCCACCAACGCGCAGGCCCGCGAGATCCTCGGGATGCCCGCCCGATAGCGCCGCCGGCACCCGTCATTCGGGAAGCGGGCGGAACGTCGCGGGAACGTTCACCCGCAGCCCGTTCGCGACCATCGACAACATCGTGTACTGGCCCACGATGTAGATGATCTCGACCAGCTGGGGCGCGTCGTAGTCAGCGGCCAGCACGGCCCACGTCTCGTCGTCGACATCGCAGCCGTTGTGCAGTTGATCGGCCGCGCGTACGAGCGCGGCGTCGCGCGGCGCCCAACGCGGATCGGTGGCGCCCGCGACGATCTGATCGATCTCGTCGTCGGTGATCCCGGCGTCACGGGCGAACAACAGGTGCTCGCCCCATTCGAAGGCCGACCGGCAGTTCACCGAGGCCCGCAATGCGAGGATCTCGTGGTCCCGCCGCGGGACGACACCCTCGCGAGCGAGCACGCGCGCCCAAGGTAGGAACGACGTCAGCATCGCGGGGCGGTGGGCGAGCACGCTGATCGTGCCCGGTGGATCGCGGTCGGGCGGCGCAGTCAACGCGATGATCGCGGCGACTTCCTCGCTCATGCCGCCGGCGGGCGGTATGCGTTCGCTCATCGTGCTCCGATCATTGCGTGGGCCCACAGTCTTGATGATCAGAGCAAGGGCATCAACCGCTGCACCGCACGATCGAGGCGAGCGGCGGTGGCCCGGTAGACCTCGATGCTCTCACCGGCTGGGTCGGCGACCTCCTCGTTGGCGCGCCCCAGCCGCTCGGGCGGACGAAGTGCGTCGAGCTCGGCCAACCAGGCGTCGAGCAGCTCGCCGCCCCGGGGCCCGACTTGTGTCCCCAGGCGCACCAACTCGTCGAGCAGGAACGTGCGCGCCGCCGCCTCCGGATCGTGCGCGGCAATCGACCAGGCGTGCGTCCGGGTCATCGCGATGATCAGCGATGCATCGTCGACCTGGGCGCGCGTGATCTTGCGCGAGACGTGCCCGACGAGCTCGATGCCACGCTCGGCAAGGACCTCGATCACGTACGGAGTGGCCGGGGCCTCGTTCCACCCGAGCGTGCCCGCCGACTGCACGTCGATCCAAAGCGAACTGCCCTCGAGATGATCACGGAGCAACGCCTCGGCCATCGGCGACCGACACGTGTTCCCAGTGCAGACGACAAGGATCACAACGAGCGTGGAGCTTAGCGACCGCCACCTCGATGAGGAGTCCCGCGGGTCGCTGGACCCAGATGGGGTAGAACAACGGCACACAATCCTCGACAGGAGGGGTCGCACATGCCGGGGCCGATGGAAGGTGTCCGAGTCGTCGAGCTGGGGGTCTGGGTCGCCGGCCCGGCCGCGGGAGGAATCCTCGCCGACTGGGGTGCCGACGTGGTCAAAATCGAGCCGCCACTCGGTGACCCGGCGCGCACGTTCCAGCGCATGTTCGGCGCCGACATGCCCAACAACCCGGTGTTCGAGCTCGACAACCGGTCGAAGCGCAGCGTCGTCGTCGACCTGCATACCGACGAAGGACGCGCTCTGGCGCTCGAGCTCATCGATGGCGCCGACGTGTTCCTCACCAACATCCGTGCGGCCGCTCTGGCGCGGATCGGCCTCGACCACCAAACCCTGCTCGCCCGCAACTCCCGACTCATCTACGCGATCATCACCGGCTACGGCCTCGAAGGACCCGATGCCGATCGCGCGGCATATGACATCGCCGCCTTCTGGGCCCGGTCGGGCATCGCGCACCTGCTCACGCCCCCCGGGGCGAACCCGCCCTTCCAGCGCGGTGGCATGGGTGACCACTCGGTCGGGCTGTCGTGCGCCGGCGCGGTCAGCGCCGCACTCTTCTCGCGCGAGCGCACGGGGAACGGTCAACTCGTGTCGACGTCGCTGTTGCGCCAGGGCGTTTACACCGTGGGCTTCGACCTGAACATGGTGCTCGGTTGGGGCCAGCACGCGCAGGTGGGCACCCGCGATGGCATGGGCAACCCCGCCATCAACAACTACACCGCAGGGGACGGACGCCGGTTCTGGATCGTGGGCCTCGAAGGCGAACGGCATTGGCCGCCGCTCGCCCGGGCCGTCGGGCACCCGGAATGGATCACCGAAGGGCCGTTCTCGACACCGGCGGGGCGATCCCAGAACGCACGCGAGCTGATCGCGCTGCTCGATGCCGAGTTCGCCACGAAGCCCCTCGACGAGTGGGCCGAGATCTTCGAGACCGAACCCGACTTCTTCTGGGCCCCGGTGAACACTCCCGACGACATCCTCGCCGACCCACAGCTGCGTTTCGCGGGCGGACTCGTCGATGTACCTGACGAGTTCGGGACCACCACGATGATCGCGTCGCCGGCCGACTTCGGCGGCACCCCGTGGGCACCACGATGGGTCGCCCCCAAGTTGGGGGAGCACACACACGAGGTGCTCACCGAGCTCGGCAAGTCACCCGCCGACATCGCGGCGCTCGAAGCAGCCGGTGCGGTCACGCAACTGGCCGGGGACTGACCGCGGTGCTCTCCGGCCTCGACGAGACGCTCCGCCATCAGCTGCCGACCACCTTCGATCACGTCGGCACGAGCGACCCACGCTTCTACGACCGCTATTGGTTTTGCTGCTACGACCCCACCGGCGAGCTCGCGGTCATCATCGGCATGGGCCTGGACAACAACATGAATGTGCTCGACGGGTTCGTCGGGCGCGACCACAGCTGGGGCGTGCGCCAGGCGGTGGCGGGCACCGAGCGCGAGGTGCGCCGACCGAACGGCGACCGCCGCGAACGCACGCATCGCGAGGCGCCGGCGCGCGTCACCGTGAACGGGCGGGTCGGTATGGGCCATCAGATCCTCCTGGCGAGCGGCCCCGTGCCCTTCCTCGGCCTGGACTGAGACGACGACATGCGCGACGAGACGAGCTTCTGTCGAATCTGCAACGCAATGTGCGGCATCGTCGTCACGGTCGACGACGAGCAGCGCGTGCAGCGCGTCCGCGGCGACGACGCGCATCCGTTATCGCGTGGATACACGTGCCCCAAGGGCCGTGCGATCGGGACCTTCCATCACGATCCTCGCCGGCTCGACCGACCGGAGATCCGCGGCGAGGTCGTCGGCTGGGACCATGCGCTCGACGACATCGCGGCGCTCGTGCGCGCCACCATCGAGGCGAACGGCCCGGATTCGATCGGGATGTACCTCGCGAGCGGTAGCGCGTTCGACACGAACGGCCGTCGCGCCGCCGAACGGTTCCTCCGCATGCTCGGCTCCGCCCAGAAGTACACCGCGGCCACGATCGACACACCGAGCAAGCCGCTCGTGGCCGAGCTCGTCGGCGGTTGGTCAGGGCTCACGCCCGTATGGGATCACGAACGATCGTCGTTGTTCCTGCTCGTGGGATCGAACCCCTTGGTCTCGCACGGCCATTCCAACGCCATGCCCGATCCGATCGTGCGGCTGCGCGAGCACAAGGCGCGAGGTGGCGAGCTGTGGGTGATCGACCCGCGGCGCACCGAGACCGCACGCCTGGCCGATCGTCACCTGGCGCCCGTTCCCTCGACCGACCATCTCGTGCTCGCGCACCTCGTACGCGAGATCTTGCGCGACGGTGCCGACCACTCCTACCTCGAAGACCACGTCGACCCGGCCGCGCTTCGCGTGCTCACCCAGACCGTCGAGCCCTGCACGCGCGAGATGGTCGCCGCGGCGAGCACCGTCGATGCCGAGGATCTCGATGCGCTGGTCGACGCGGTGCGGCGCGCCGGGCGGGTGTCGGCGCTCACCGGCACCGGCGTGTCCATGGGCAAGCACGCGAACATCACCGAGTGGATGCTGTGGGCGTTGCACATCGTCACGGGCAGCTACGACCGCCCGGGTGGCATGTGGTTCAACCCGGGCTATCTGCTGCAGCTCGACACCCGTGAGTGGACGGCCTCCGACGGACTACCCGGCCCGGGGCCGGCGAGCCGTCCGCTGCTCCCCCGCCGCTTCGACGAGTACCCCTGCGCGGGCCTCGTTCCCGAAATCGAAGCCGGCAACCTGCGCGTGCTGTTCGTGGTCGGCGGCAACCCGATCTGCGCGCTGCCCGGCGAGGCACGGCTGCGCGCCGCGCTGGCGTCACTCGACGCGTTGATCGTGCTCGACGTGGTACGCACGGACACCACCGAGCTCGCCACGCACATCCTGCCCGCGGCGGGGCAGCTCGAGCGGGCCGACCTGCCCTGGTTGCTCGACGCCTACCAGCTCGCGGTAGCCACGCAGTACACACCGGCCGTCGTGCCGCTCGGCGCCGAACGTCGAGCGATGTGGCACACCTTCGCCTCGCTCGGCGAGCGGCTCGGCGTCGAAGTGCTCCCTCGTTCGATGTCCCTTGCCGATGCCACCGACGAAACGCTGCTCGAACAGATCACGTCGCGCAGCCGGGGTGGTGTCGCCGAGGTGTTCGCGGCGCGCTCGGGCACAGTGCACAGCGGTGCCGTGTTCGGCTGGGTGCACGAGCGCGTGCTCGACCACGGTCGCTGGCGCATTGCTCCCGCGCCGCTCGTCGAACAGTTCACCGCCGCCCTGGCCGAGCACCATGAAAGGCCCGACAGCACGTCGCTCCGCCTGATCCCACAACGTCAGCTCCGAAAGATGAACTCGCAGCTTCGCGATATCGGCGACCGCACCGACCAGGTGCTGGTGCACGCGCACCCGCAGGCCGTGGGCGAGCTCATCGATGGTGACACCGTCGTGGTCGAGTCACCGTTCGGGTCGGCAATCGGCGTACTGCACACCGACGCGTCACTCGCGCCGCGCGCCGTGTCGATTCCGCATGGATGGCACACCACCAACGTGTGCGCACTCACCGACACCGACGCCGAGGTCGATCCGTACTCAGGCATGGTGTGGCAGTCAGGCATCCCGGTCACGGTTCGCCGCGCATGATCACGGCGGACGAGGTCGGCCGCTTCCCCGGCAAGCTACCCCGCGAGGTCGGGGGCACCGAGACCTCGCTCGTCGAGCAGTACGACCTCATCGAAGCGCTCGCCCACCACGATGGCTCGCTCGGCTGGAACCACACCTTCATGGCATCGAGCGCTGGCATCGTCGCGGCGCGCCTCCCCGACGACGGCGTGGCCGAGGTGCGTGAACCCGACGGGCGATGGCCGAGGTTCTGCGGCACATTTCCGATGACGGGCATCGCCACACCGGCGCCGGGAGGGTTCCGCCTCGATGGCCGTTGGAGCTTCGCCAGCGGGATCCGCGCCGCATCG
>CAEZYR010000084.1_pt1 | contig 14972 bp, 17 predicted proteins | sample 7265551 | NCBI WGS metagenome assembly CAEZYR01 (sample SAMEA6813938, study PRJEB35770) | uncultured Acidimicrobiales bacterium | biome: Freshwater; feature: Freshwater reservoir; material: water | place: Czech Republic | collected 2017-04-14 | depth 30m m
CACCCCACCGGTGGCGAGGCTGATCTCGCCCGGGCGCATGGTGCCCGTGCCGCCCCCGACCATGGCCACCGACGACAGTCCATGATGAGGTGCCCGCAGGGGCGGGAGCGTGATGAGCCCGCCGCTGGGCAGCGGCTCGCCGGCCGCCGAATGGACTCGGGTGGCCATGAGCGCGTCGGCGCGGCTCAGTTCGGGGAGCAGACCCGGCAGCCGCCGCGCCAGCATGGTCTTCCCCGAGCCGGGTGGCCCGACCATGAGCAGGTGGTGACGCCCGGCGGCCGAGATCTCGAGAGCTTTGCGGGCGAGCGAGTTGCCCCGAACATCGGCCAGTTCGGGTGGGACCGTTCGGGGCCCGGAAGGACGGCCGACCACGGGCGGATCGGGCCAGGGCGCCGCACCCTTGAGCGCAGCCACCACTTGAGCGAGGTGAGAGACGCCTCGGACGTCGCCGTCGGCGACGAGCGCGGCATGCGCATAGTTCTCGGCCGCCACCACGCAGGTGACCGCTCCGAGTGCGCCGACGAGCGGCACGGCGCCGAGTACCGGGCGCACCGCACCATCGAGGCCCACCTCCCCCAGAAACGCGAATCCTTCCAGCGCAGCGGCCGGGAACACACCGCCTGCGGCCAGGATGCCGACGGCTATGGCGAGGTCGAGACCGGCTCCCACCTTGGGCACGCCGGACGGCGCGAGATTGACGATGATGCGGGTCGCGGGCCAGGGATGGTCGCACGACAGCACTGCGGCGCGAACACGGTCGCGCGACTCGCGACACGACGCGTCGGGCAAGCCGACGACCGTGTAGCTGGGAAGGCCGTTGGACACGTGGATCTCGACGGTGACCCGACATCCATCGATGCCACGGAGCGTGGCGGAACGAACTGCGGCAAGCACGGCGCTGCACTCTCCCGGATTGGACAACCGAGAGGGCGCACGGGCCCCGAAACGGCGACCGGCGAGAAACTCGAACCGGTCAGCGTGGTAATCATAGCCGGTGGGTGTGACAGCCCGCCCCTGCTGGCGCAATGGCGCGGCATACTGCCCTCGTGGGATTCGACCCGACCCGGAAGCACAAACGCACGCGCTTCGACTACTTCTACGTCGCCGCGAGCGTGCTGATCTGCGTCGCGCTCGTGACCTGGGCCCTACTCAGCTGAGTGCCGGTGCGCGAACCCGAGGAGCACGACGAGATCGGACTCGGGCCGCTTCAGATTCGGCGAGTCCAGCCGTACGAGGCGCGCAAGGACTACACCTGCCCCGGTTGCGGCCGAACGATCGCGGCCGGTATCGGGCACTACGTGTTGGTACCCGATGCGGCGCCCGATCTCCGTCGGCATTGGCACCGCGGATGCTGGGACAACCCGGCACCGCAACGCCGGACGTTCCGGAAACTCAGAATGCCGCCTCGATGATGTCGACCGTGGTACCCCGCACCGAGGCGACGTCGAAACGCACCGATCGCGCTCGCACGTCGTGCTCGTCGAGATAGCGGAACGCGAGCGCGCGCAACCGCCGCTGTTTGCGCCAGTCGACTGCCTCGGCCGGTAGCCCGAAGCGATCGCTGGACCGGGTCTTGACCTCGCAGATCACCACGACGCCAGACCGCGCTAACACGAGGTCAATCTCGCCAACACGCCCGGCCCGCCAGTTCTGCGCGAGGACCGTGTAGCCCATGGCGCGATAGCGCCCCGCGACAAGTTCTTCGCCGGCTCGACCTAAGGAGATGTTGTGGCTGCCCATTCCCCCAACTTAGGAAGGGGGTGTGACAGCCTGCGGACCTCAGCGGTCGCGCTTCTCCTTGACCTTCGACGCAGCCTTACCGACGCGGTCACGCATGTAGTAGAGCTTGGCCCGGCGCACATCGCCCCGGCTCACGCGCTCGATCTTGGCGATGATGGGCGAGTGCACCGGAAAGGTGCGCTCGACCCCGACGCCGAAGCTGAGCTTGCGGACGCGGAACGTCTCGCGGACCCCGCCGCCCTGCTTGCCGATGACCAAGCCCTCGAACACCTGCACCCGCTCGCGGCTGCCTTCGACGACGCGGACGTGCACGCGAACGGTGTCGCCCTCGCGGAACTCGGGTACGTCGGCGCGAAGACTCAGCTGGTCAACGACATCGGTGGGATTCATGGCGGCAAACTCCTGCGTCGCGGTTGCACGGGCCTGGCGCGGAAAGGCTGCCTGGGCCGACGGGGTAGTCTAGGTGATCGGACGGCAGGCTCCAATCACGGGGCGAGGATTCGCGACGTTCTGCCCGGGGCTATCCGCCGAACAGGAGCACCTGCACCTTGGAGGCTTGCTCGCGGCGACCGCACTCGCCGAGCACCGAGGCAAGGCGCACCGCGGCCTCGAACCCTTGGCCGTTCGGCAACGACAGCAGTCGCTCGGCCAGCTGAACGCCGAGCTCGCGACGCCCCACATAGTCGATGACCTGGCGCTTTGCGGGTCCTTCGGGCTCGTCTATGAGCGCGACGGCCACCGCGTGCACCCCGCGTTCCTCGTCGGCTCCCGTTATCTCGAGCGCCGCGACCAGGCACTTGCTGACGTAGACGCGGTCGCCGATCTCGACGAGCGCGGCTCGGGCCTTCGGCACATTGCGCTCTTGAAGGAAGCTCCAGGCGATGATCTCGCCGGCCAGGGCGCGGTGCTCAGGGGATGGGCGGCCCGATCGGACCATCTCGGCCTCGACACGCGCCGCATCGGTGTCGCCCCGGGCGAGAAGCGAGAAGCCTCGAGCGAGGCGCTCGGCGGGCTTCGCCTTGACCGGTTTAGGCGGCTTCGGCTCGCGCTCGGGTCGCGGACGGCGGCCGGGCCCGTCGCCTCGGTCCCGGGGCTCGGGTCGGGGGCGCGCTCCCCCGCCGTGGGCCAAGGATCCCTCATAGCCCGGGTGCAAGAACGAGACCCGCGAGCCCCTCAGCTTCATGAAGTTCTGCACGGCGAGGAGGAGCCCGAACAGAAAGATGTAGCCGTTGTCGCGGTTGACGGCCAGCGCCCAGCCACCACCGATGATGGCCACGGTGATCGACACCCAGTGAACGAGCGGCATGTTGCCGTGGCGGCTGCGCAGCTGGGTGATCGAGGCCAGCACCTGCCCCCCGTCGAGCGGCCAGACCGGCATGAGGTTGATGATCGACCACCAGAAGTTGATCTGGTAGAGGTCGTAGGCGAGGCGGAACAAGAACTCGGAGTTGAACGATCCGTACCAGTAGCGGGCGGGCAGACCCACGAGCAGCAGCATCGGCACTGGGCCGGCCAGGTGCACCACGATGTTCTGCACCGAACTGAGGCCGCCGGCATGGGTCGTGACGCCGCCCAGGCCATGGAGGGTGATCGCGGCCGGGCGCCGATACCGGGCGAGCGCCACGGCATGGCCGATCTCGTGGGCTAGCACCGAGACCACGACGACGAGGATCCACAGCAGAACCCAGAGCAACCCCTTGTCGCCACGCGACTGATTGATACCGAGCATTGCCGCGCCGATGAAGTGGAATAGCTCGATCTCTACCGGGATGCGACCGAGCCGGAACCGGAGTGTGGGCATCCCGTACATCAGGGTTCCTGTCGGGGAGCGTTGCCGGGTGCTGAGTGCCCGGTGACGAGCTCGTCGATCGCCGCTTCGACGCGGTGCAGTTCGTGCTCGCGCAACGCACGCCGATCGTCCGCGGAGAGCGGGCCGTGCGCCAGCACGAGATCAGGGCGAGAGGCCAGCGTGCGAGCCAGGGACTGGGCGCGCCGCCAGCGGGCCACCCGAGCATGGTCACCGGATCGGAGCACGTCAGGCACGGCAAATCCCCGGAAGTCCGCCGGACGGGTGTAATGCGGGTACTCGAGCAACCCTGCGCTGAACGACTCGTCGTCGGCGGACGCAGCATTGCCCATGACGCCGGGGATCAGTCTGCTCACCGCTTCGAGCACCACCATCGCCGCGACCTCTCCACCTGACAGAACGTAGTCGCCGATGGACAGCTCCCCGTCGATGAGGTTGGTGCGCACCCGTTCGTCGACGCCCTCGTAGCGTCCGCAGAGCATGGAGAAGCCGTCGAGCGCGGCGAGCTCTCGCGCGAACTCCTGGTCGAATCGGCGACCCGCCGGGCCGAGGTAGAGGAGCGGGCGAGGGGGCTCCACTGCTTCCACGGTGGCGAAGATCGGCTCGGGCGCAAGCACCATGCCGGCGCCGCCGCCGAACGGGGCATCGTCGACGGAGTGATGCGGATCGGTGGTGACCGAACGCAGATCGTGGACGCGCACGTCGATCAGCCGACGCTCTCGCGCCTTGCCGAGCAGGCTGCGAGCTGCAAAGTCCTCGACCATGTCGGGGAAGATCGTGAGGACGTCGATGCGCATCGGATGCGCTGCTGGCTCAGGCAAGTTCGAAGAGACCATCGGGCACATCGACGTCGACGCGCTCGCGGGCCACGACACCCGTCACGAACCGCACCGGGACAAGGGCCCCCGTGTCGAGCTCGAGCAGGTCGCTCGCCGGATTGGCCAGCACCTCGACGACCTTTCCCCGATGCACGCCTCCGGCATCGACCACCTCGGCGCCGATGAGATCGTGCACCCACAGTTCGTCGGGGTCGTCGAGCGGCGGCGCCCAGAGCGAGTAGCCGCGCAGTTCATCGGCCCCTTCTCGGCCTTTGACACCGGCGAAGGTGACGAGATAGCGGTCGTGATGCGACTTCGAGGCAACGACCTCGAGGGTGCCGGTCGGCGTGTGCAACACGGCGCCCGGCGCGAGGCGCTCGACCCGGTTGGTGGTCAGGCGCACGATGACATCGCCCCGCACCCCGTGGGGCTTTTCGATGCGACCGACCTCGAGAAACGCTCTGGCACCCGTTGGTGGTTCCGCCGATGAGCCCGACATCGCCGTATCAGTCGAGGAACTCGACATCGACCTCGACACCGTCGCGCACGGCTGCGGTGGACCGCACCACGGTACGAATAGCGTTCGCGGTACGACCCCGCTTGCCGATCACGCGGCCGAGGTCGCCCGGGGCGACCCGCACGTTCAGCGTGGTCTTGCCACGGTCTTCGGCGACTTCGACGCCCACGGCGTCGGGGTTGTCGACCAGTTGCCGCGTGAGATATTCGAGCACCGCGGTCGCGTTGGTGACGGTCGAGGCCGATGCGCCATCGAGCTCGAGGCTCACTTGGCTGCCGCTTCGGGCGTCGATGCGGCGGACGTCGCGGCATCCGCGGCGGCGATCTTCAAGAGCTTGGCGACCCGATCGGTGGGTTGGGCGCCGCTTCTGATCCAGTGCGCCGCACGCTCGTTGTCGATGACGATGCGCGACGGGTCCTGGCGGGGTTCGTACGTGCCGATGATCTCGATGAAACGGCCGTTGCGCGGCGAACGCGCATCGGCGGCGACCACGCGGTACGTCGGTTGCTTGGTCTTGCCCATCCGCATCAGGCGGAGCTTGACTGCCACTGTTCTTCTCGTTCCTTCTTGGCCGAGCCCGCAGTTCAGTGGAGCTCGTTCGGTGTGCGGACGCTTCGGTGCGACGGGGTGCGGTGGCCTGAGCAGCCAACGGACCGTCCCCGCGTCGGGAGACGCAACATCGTGCGCCGGGAGATGAGGCTAGTTCAAACTGGCGGGATTTCCTTGCTGCAGCCAGAGCGGCTGCGTCGACAGCGGATCCGCGACCGGCCTACGCGCGGGCCGCGCGGGTCTTGAGCACCTCGAGCGCCGCATCGGCATGACTGTTCATGCGGAACTCGCTGGCGATGCGGCCCAGGATGCGGCGATCGGTGTCGATCACGAAGGTGGTGCGCTTGAGCGGCGACAAGCCGAGCAACCCCCGGCTGACTCCTAGCTGACCAGCCACGACACGATCGGGGTCGGACAACAGCGGGAAGCCGAACGAATGCTTGGCCGAGAACTTGGCCTGCTTGTCGACCTGGTCGCCGCTGATGCCGATCGGCCGGGCGCCCACGGATGCGAACTCGTCGCGGAGGTCGCGAAAGTGGCAGCTCTCCTTGGTGCAACCGGCGGTCATAGCCGCCGGGTAGAAGAACAGCACGATCGGACCAGCCGCCAGAAGGTCGCTCAGGCGTCGCGGCGCCCCGGATTCGTCGGGGAGCACGAAGTCTTCGACCAGGTCACCAGCATCCATGTCGGAACGCTATCGCCCGAACCCGGGCAACTTGGGGAGACCCGCCGGACCGGTCTCGTTGAGCCCGGGCAGCGAGAGCGGCATCTTCGGGATCTTGGCCGGCCCCTTTGCGGTGACCCGCCCCGAGCCGCTGCCGCGGGGCTGCTGCTTGTTCTTGCCGCCCTTGTCCTTGCGCTTCGACTTGAGCTTCTTCGTCCCGAAGCCGCCCAGCTGCTTCATCATGCGGCGCATTTCCATGAACTGCTTGACGAGCCCGGTGACATCGGCCGGGTCGACACCCGAGCCCTTTGCGATGCGGCCACGCCGCGACGCGTCGATGACGTCGGGATCGGCCCGTTCGGCTGGCGTCATCGAGTGGATGATGCCCTCGACTCGGGCCAGTTGCTTGTCCTCGATCTGGACGTTCTTCAGCTCCTTCGGCACACCGGGCATCATGCCGATCAGCTTGTTGAGCGAGCCCATTTTCTTGATCTGCTGCATCTGCTCGAGGAAGTCGTCAAGGGTGAACTGTCCTTCGAGGAGCTTGGTGGCTGCTTCCTGCGCTTGATCCTTCTCGTAGACCTCCTCGGCCTTCTCGATGAGGGTGAGCATGTCGCCCATGCCGAGGATGCGGTCGGCCAGGCGGTTCGGATGGAAGAGCTCGAAGTCGTCGAGCTTCTCACCAGTGGACGCGAACGCGATCGGCTTGCCGACGATCTCTTTCACCGACAGCGCGGCGCCACCTCGCGCGTCACCGTCGAGCTTGGTGAGGATGACCCCGTCGAGATTGAGGGTCGCGTGGAAGTTCTCGGCCACGGTGACGGCGTCCTGGCCGGTCATCGCGTCGACCACGAGGAAGGTGTAATGCGGGTTCACGGCGTCGGAGATCTCGCGGACCTGCGCCATGAGCTCGGCGTCGATCGAGAGACGCCCTGCCGTGTCGACGATGAGGACGTCGCGGCCCTTCGCCCGAGCCTCCTCGAGCCCGCGCCGGGCCACCGTGACCGGATCGGAGGCCTCGCTGAACACCGGCACGTTGATCTGGGCCCCGAGCGTGCGGAGCTGTTCGACCGCCGCAGGGCGTTGGAGGTCGGCGCCAACGAGCAGCGGGTTTCGCCCCTGCTTCTTGAAGTACGCGGCGAGCTTGGCCGAGTTGGTGGTCTTGCCCGATCCCTGCAGGCCGGCCAAGAGGATCACCGTGGGCGGCTTCGAGGCGAAGGTGATCTTGAGCGTCTCGCCGCCGAGACTCTCGGTGAGCTCCTCGTGCACGATCTTGACGACCTGCTGCGCGGGGTTCAGCGCCTTCGAGACCTCGACGCCCACCGCGCGCTCGCGGATGCGGCCGACAAGGCTGCGGACGACGGTGAAGTTGACGTCGGCTTCGAGAAGGGCGAGGCGGATCTCGCGCAGCACCTCGTCGACGTCGGAGGCCGACAGCGCCCCCCGCTTGCGGAGACGGGTGAAGATGCCGTCGAAACGGTCGGAGAGTGATTCGAACATGACTCGCCAAGCTTACCGGCGCGCCCCTCTCAGGAGCGGTCGAAGAGGGCGGCCGCGAACTCGTCGGGATCGAACTCGACGAGGTCCTCGATGGACTCGCCGAGACCGACCAGCTTCACCGGAATGCCGAGGTCTTGTTGGATGGCGAGCACGATGCCGCCTTTCGCTGAACCGTCGAGCTTGGTGAGCACGACACCCGTGAGCTCGACGGCGTCGGTGAACTCCTTGGCCTGGATGAGCCCGTTCTGGCCGGTGGTGGCGTCGAGCACGAGCAGGACCTCGGTGACCGTGCCCGCGCCTTTCTCCGCTACCCGGCGTATCTTCTTCAGCTCTTCCATGAGGTTCGACTTGTTGTGGAGTCGTCCGGCGGTGTCGCCCATGACCACGTCGGCGTGGCGCGACCGTGCCCGTTCGGTGGCGTCGAAGATGACCGAAGCCGGGTCGCCGCCTTCGTTGCCCCGGACCAGATCGGCGCCAGCCCGCTCAGCCCACATCGTGAGTTGCTCGGCGGCCGCGGCGCGGAACGTGTCACCGGCGGCGAGTACGACGGTGCGCCCATCGGCGATCTCGCGCTTGGCCAGCTTGCCGATGGTGGTGGTCTTGCCCACGCCGTTGACGCCGACGAAAAGCCACACGCTCGGCGCGACCTCGGCGTAGCGCAGTGATCGGTCGAAGCCGCCGAGGCGCGCCGCGACGTCGGCCTGCAGCACGTCGAGCAGCGCCGAGGGATCCTTGATGCCGTCGGCTTTCACTTTGGCCCGCAGGTCGTCGAGCAACGCCGTGGTCGTTGAGACGCCCACATCGGCCCGCAGTAGCCCTTCCTCGAGGTCATCCCAGGTCTGCTGGTCGATACCCGCACGCGACATGACGGAGGTGAGATAGCCGCCGAGGAGCCCCCGGGCCCGACCGAGGCGGTCGCGGAACGAGGGCCGCTCGACGGGCGCCTCGACCAGCAAGGCCTCGAGACCGTCGACCGCCAGCTCATCGGCCTCAATCGTCGCTTCGATCTCAACCTCGACGTGAGGTTGAGCCTCGACATCAGGTCGAGATTGATGCTTGACGAGGGTCGTGGGCAGGGGCGCCGCGGCCGGCGGCGGTTCGACCGGTACCCCGCGATCGCGCCGACCGAAGAACACGAACGTTGCAGTGCCAGCTAGCAACACCGCGACGAGGATGAGGACGAGGACGATCTCCATGAAGGAGGTGATTGTACCGGTGTGGGCGCGCTGGGCTCCCCCACTGCGCCCGCGGTCGAGGAATCAGCGGGGCAGCGTGGAGAGTGTGACCTTGACCTTCAGCGTGGACCCGTCGCGCTCGATGGTGAGCTCGATCGAGTCTCCAGGCTTCTGCAGCTGCACGCGTGCGCTCATGCCGAGCATCGTCGTGACCTTGGTGCCGTTGAGCACCGTGATCAGGTCACCCACCTTCAGCCCCGCCGCAGCCGCGGGCGAATTCGCGCTGACGACGGAGATCACGACGCCGGCGTTGCCGCCGCCCGTGGGAGACGAACCGCGGATACCGAGGAATGCGACGGCAAGGCTCTGCCCTGACGTGATGCGTCCCGCTATGGCCAAGAACGTGTCGGCGGGAACCGCGAAGCCGACCCCGACGCTGCCGCCATCGCTGCCCGTGGTGCGGATGGACGTGTTCATGCCGATGACCCGACCCTGCTTGTCGGCGAGGGCACCGCCGGAGTTGCCCGGGTTGATCGGGGCATCGGTTTGGATCATCTCGACTGGGTTCTGGTTGCTGATCACCCGGCCGACGGCCGAGACGATACCTGCGGTGACGGTTTGCTCGAGGCCGAACGGTGAACCGATGGCCACTGCGGTCTGACCGACGCGGACGTTGTCGGTCTTGCCGAAGCTTGCGGCCGGGAGGTCCTTCGTCGCGTTCACCTTGACCACCGCGACATCGCGGACGGTGTCGATGCCGATCACCTTCGCGTCGCCGAACACGGTGCCGTCGGCGAGCTGCACCCGCACGCTGGTCGAAGTGCCGACCACGTGGGCGTTGGTGACGATGAGCCCCGACTTGTCGTAGATGATGCCGCTGCCCTCGCCTTCGAGGGTGGCGATGAGCACCACCGATGGGCCCACCGCGCGAGCGACGTCGGCGATGGGTTCGTCACCGTTGCCGGCCACTGGTGGATTGGAGGACTCGGCGACGGGCGAGGCGACGGTGGTATTGGTCACCGCGCCGTTGCGATCGATCGCCGGAAGGACCGAACCGTTGTCATTCTCACGGACGGTCACAACCAGGCCAGCCAGCAGGCTGACGATGACGATGATCGCGAGGATGCCGGCCAGGATCGGACCGCGCGATCGCTTCGTGGGCGCCGGCCTCAAGAATTGGGGAACCCCTCCGGGTTGCGGTGAGATGCCGTATCCCGACCACGGCGTGAAGGGAGGCCCTACCGGGGGCCCCGCTGGTGGAGTCACTGGAGCACCAGACGGCCAACCGAGGCTGCCACCCAGCCGATACGGCGCGGCCGGCGGCATCGATGCCGCGGTAGAGGACCACGGCGAAGGCGGCGGGGGCAGAGCCGCGAACGAAGGCGGTACTGGCGGAGGCGGGGGGATGCTCGTGCTGGGTTCGCCGGGGCCCGCAGGCGACATCGTGTCGGTGCGCTCGGGCTCGTCGGGATTCGGGAGCAGCGTCCAGTCGTTCATAGAGACGACCGTAGGCCCGGCTCGCGAAAAGCGGGCGAAAGCAGAATCCTCACTCGGACCTCACGAGCCGCTCGCCGAACTGAGCGTCGAGGAGTCGGCGAGGATGGGCACTGGGCCGGTGTCGGGCGGCGGCGGTTCAACCGCCGGGAACCACAGAACGAACGTCGAGCCCTTGCCGAGCTCCGAGACGAGCTGCACGCGACCGTGATGGCGCGCCACGATCTGACGCACGATCGACAGGCCGAGTCCGCTGCGCCCCTCCTCGCGCGCCCGGCGGCGATCACCGCGCCAGAACCGCTGCCACACGCGGACCTGATCCTCAGGCGCGATCCCCGGGCCGTGATCCTCGACCGCGACCCAGACCCAACCACCCTCGCGGCCGGCGGCCAACCGCACCGCAGTGCCCGAGGGGGCGTGCCGGATCGCGTTCGCGAGCAGGTTCGCCAGTGCCTGGCGGATGCCCGTGGCATCGGCGTTGACCCACAACCCCGGCACGGCGACGCAATCGATGTGCAAGCCGTTCGTCTCGGCGGTGGCGCGGAAGTCGACCCCGGCCTCGCCCACGAGCGACGCGACATCGATGAGGCCGGCGCGACTGGCAGGAGCCTCGCGCCGCGCGTACAACAGCAGGTCGTCGACGAGGGTGGACATCCGCTCGGCCGTGCGACGCACGACGATGCCGACTTCGCGCAGATCATCGGCGTTGGCGTCGGGATCGGACAGGACGACTTCGAGGTTGGTGCGAATGACCGCGAGCGGGTTGCGCAGCTCGTGCGACGCCTCGTGGATGAAACGGCGCTGGCTCTCGAACGCCCCGTCGAGGCGGGCGAGCATCGCGTCGAAGGTGTCGGCGAGTTGGTGCAGCTCGTCGTTGGGGCCGCGCATGTCGATGCGACGCGAGAGGTCGGTGGCCTGGATGTCGCGCGCGACGTTGGTGATGCGGCCGATCGGTCGAAGGACCCGGCCGGCCACGAGATAACCGACGCCCAGGCTGGCGACGAACAAGAGGCCTAGCGCGGTGAACGAGTACTCGCGCAGCTTCTCGAGCGCCCGCGTGTTGGCCTCGGTTTGCACCGCAGCGGTGAAGTCCTCCATCTCGACGAACTCGACCAGTTGCGGTGGGCCGCCGTTCAATCGGATGAGGGTGGGCTCGCTGCGGGTGATCGGTCGTTGGTCGTGCAAGGTTCGCGACACACCGGCGTAGATGCCGAGCACGACGAAGCCCGCGAGGCCGAACAACACGACCGAGTAGAGCACCGTGAGCCGAACCCGGATCGACCCCATCCAGGGCGGGAGGCGTTCGACGAACGACTTGGAGCTCGAGGTCACGGTTCGAGCTCGGGGTCGAGAAGCTTGTACCCGCGGCCGATCACCGTTTCGATGAGCGCCTCTTCGCCCTCGATGGTGACCTTGCGCCGCAAGGTACCGACGGTGACCCGTACCGTGTTGGTGAACGGATCGGCATGCTCGTCCCAGACGTGTTCCAACAGCTCCTCCTGCGAGACCACCAAGCCGCCGTGGGCCATGAAGTAGCGCAGAAGCGCGAACTCTTTGGCCGTGAGATCCAGGATGCGCATGCCGCGTCGCGCGATGTGGCGTGCCGTGTCGAGCTCGAGCTGGCCGACGTGGAGCACCGAGGTCGACTTGCCCGCCTCCCGGCGCAGCAGCGAGCGGACGCGCGCGGCGAGCTCACCGAACGCAAACGGCTTGACGAGATAGTCATCGGCACCTGCGTCGAGCCCGGCGATGCGGTCGTCGATCGTGTCGCGCGCCGTGAGCATCAGCACCCGCGGCGGTTCGGCGGGGTTGGGTCCCTCGCGCAGTCGCCGGCACACGTCGAGGCCGTCGATGCCGGGCATCGTGAGGTCGAGGCATATCAAGTCGTACGCGTTGACTGCGGCCTTGGCGAGCGCGTCCTCGCCGTCGAACGACAGATCGATGGCATAGCCCTCTCGCCGGAGCCCGCGACCGATGGCTTCGGCGAGGTCTTCCTCGTCATCGACGACCAAGATCCGCATTACGCGACCGTACCGTGCTGGACCCCCGTGCAGTAGCCACCTCGGTCGGCGCGCCGCAGGTGAAGATTGGGGAAGAACCTGCTCACCCCGCCCGACCTTTATGTCGAGCTTCACCTGCGGGTGCTTCACTAGGCGGACCGTCCCTACAGGAGCACCACGAGCCGATGTCCTTCGACGAAGCGTTCACCCCTCCGTCATCCCCTTTCGCCGCAGGTGCTTCACGTCCCCCGGAGCCGTCCGCCACGCCCCCCGACCTGGGCAGTGATGCCGATCGGTCAAAGATCATCGAATCTGCCCTCTTCGAGATCAAGAAGGTGATCGTCGGCCAGGACCGGGTCATCGAAAGGTTGATGGTGTGCCTGCTCTCGCGTGGCCACTGCCTCCTCGAGGGCGTACCCGGTGTCGCGAAGACGCTCGCCGTCGAGACGCTCGCCAGGGTGAGCGGCGGAACGTTCGCCCGCCTGCAGTTCACCCCCGACCTCTTGCCGGCCGACATCGTCGGTACCCGTATCTACCGGGCGTCCTCCGAGACGTTTGACATCGAGTTGGGTCCGGTGTTTGCCAACTTCGTCCTGGCCGATGAGATCAACCGCGCGCCGGCGAAGGTGCAGTCGGCACTGCTCGAGATCATGGCCGAGCAGAAGGTCTCGATCGGCGGGCGCACCTTCGCCGCACCCGATCCTTTCCTCGTGCTCGCCACGCAGAACCCGATCGAGAGCGAGGGTGTGTACCCGCTGCCCGAAGCGCAACGCGACCGCTTCCTCATGAAAGTCATCGTCGGCTACCCCACTCCGGCCGAGGAGGTGGCGATCGTGGAACGCATGGGTGTTCGCGCACCGGTGCCGCGCCAGATCCTCGACGCCGACCTCGTCAAGCGACTCCAAGAAGCAGCCGATTCGGTGTACGTCGACCGAGGGGTCATCGACTACGCGGTGAATCTGGTTCTCGCCACCCGCGAACCGGCCACCTTCGGCATGCACGACCTGGGCGAGTTGATCGGCTTCGGCGCGAGCCCTCGCGCGTCGCTTGGTCTCGTTCGCGCCGGTCGGGCACTCGCGCTGTTGCGGGGCCGCACCTACGCGTTGCCCCAGGACGTCTTCGATGTCGCGCCCGACATCATGCGACACCGCCTCGTGTTGTCCTATGAAGCACTGGCCCGTGATGTGACCGCCGATCACGTGCTGGCCCGTGTGCTGTCGACCGTTCCGGCACCGCGCATCTCGCCCTCGCAGGACCCGGTGCGCGCCCAGCACATCAACAACCCACGCGCCGACGCCGGCGACAGCTGGCGCACCACATGACGGTCGAGGCCTCCCGGGAGGTGCTCCGTCGCCTCGAACTGCGCGTCACACGCAAGCTCGACGGGTTGCTCCAGGGCGACTACCGCGGGCTCATCCCGGGCCACGGCACCGAGCTCGGCGAAACCCGCTCCTATCAACCGGGCGACGACGTCCGGCGCATCGACTGGAACGTCACCGCGCGAACCCAGGTGCCGCACATCCGCGAATCCATCGCCGATCGCGAGCTCGAGACATGGGTCTGCGTCGATCAGTCGGCCAGCCTCGACTTCGGGACCACCGAGATCGAAAAGCGTGACCTCGCACTCAGCGCCGTCGCGGCGATCGGGTTCCTCACCACGCGCGTCGGGAACCGGTTCGGTGCCGTCCTCGTCGAGCCCGGGGGCATCGTCGAGCTACCGGCACGCCAAGGTCGTGCGCACCTCATGTCGATCCTCAATCGCCTGCAGACCGCGCCACGGCGCGACGGCACCGACCAGGCCGACCTCGCAAAGGGCATTCGTCGTCTCTTGTCTCCCGCGCACCGCCGCGGACTCGCCGTCGTCGTCAGTGACCTCTTGGCTCCTGCGGGCTGGGACCGCGAGCTCGCCCGTGTCGCGGTGCGTCACGACGTGCTGGTCATCGAGGTCATCGATCCCCGCGAGCTCGAGCTGCCCGATGTCGGCACGCTCGCCCTCGTCGATCCCGAGACCGGCCGGCTGCGCGAGGTCAACACCCGCAGCGCCAAGCTGCGTTCGCGCTACGCCGAGGCCGCGCACGAACAGCGCGAGGCCAATGCCCGTGCGGTGCGTGGTGCAGGTGCCGATCATCTCGTCCTTCGAACCGACAGCGACTGGCTGTTCGACGTCATCCGATTCGTCGTGCTTCGCCGCAAGCGCATGGAAGTAAAGGCCAGCAAGTGACCCTCGCTCTCGAGTTCTCCGAGCCCGTTCGGTTGTGGCTGCTCGTTGCGGTCGCGGGCCTGCTCGCCGCGTACGTCGCCCTGCAGTTCACGCGACGCAAGTACACCGTGCGCTTCACCAATATCGCGTTGCTCGACAAGGTGGCGCCGAAGGGGCCGGGAGTTCGTCGTCACGTCGTCGCGGCGGGGTTCCTCCTATGCATCGGGCTCCAGGTCCTGGCCTTCGCAGGGCCTCAGCGCATCGAACGCGTGCCACGCGAACGCGCAACCGTCATGCTGGCCATCGACGTCTCATTGTCGATGCAGGCCACCGACGTCGCACCCTCGCGGATCGAGGGAGCCAAGGAGGCGGCAAAGGCGTTCCTCGAGGAGCTCCCGGCCAAGTTCAACGTCGGCCTCGTGTCCTTCAGCCGCACTGCGGTCGTCAAGGTCAGCCCGACCAAGGATCACCAGCAGGTTCTCGCGGCGATCGACACGCTGCAGTTGGG
>CAEZYR010000087.1_pt1 | contig 14377 bp, 16 predicted proteins | sample 7265551 | NCBI WGS metagenome assembly CAEZYR01 (sample SAMEA6813938, study PRJEB35770) | uncultured Acidimicrobiales bacterium | biome: Freshwater; feature: Freshwater reservoir; material: water | place: Czech Republic | collected 2017-04-14 | depth 30m m
CTTCTTCGGCGGCGCAGTGAACTCCCGCTACACGAGTGCGGCCAGCAGCATCGGCTGAGCCGAATCACCAGTCGGGCCGTGCAGCGTGCAGCACTGGGCGAGATGCCTCATGCGCTCACCACTCGTTCCGACGACGGCAGATTCAATCGGTGGACACACCACCGGGTTCGCGGCGTGTGGCTTGGCAGGCCGAGTTCGTGGGCCGTCAGTCGGGGCGGGTACGCAGGACGCACCGCACCGCAGTGCCCTTGCCGGGAGCGCTGAGGATGTCGAGCGTGGCCCCGACGCTGGCCGCGCGTTCGCGCATGCCGATCATCCCGTAGGAATCGAGCCGACCAGCGCCACCGGTTGGGAAGCCCTCGCCGTCATCGACGATTTCAAGGCTCGCACTTTGGCCGTCGTATCGCCAGTTGATCTCGACTCGCTGCGCCTTTGAATGGCGTTCGACGTTGACGAGCGCCTCCTGCGCGATGCGCCACATCTCGCGCTCTTGCAGGATGGGGAGACGGGCGCCGCGATCGGCGGAGAGCGTGAACACGATCGTCGTGCGCTCATGCAGTCGCTTTACGAACGCCTCGATGGTGTCCGCGATGTCAGTGGCCTCGGAGACGTTGGTCCGAAGGTCATAGAGGGTGTCGCGCACTTCGCCGATTACGCCGCGGACGTCATTGCGCAGCTGCGCGAGTTCCGAACCGACGACTTCGCCCTTCGCGTCGCGCGCAACGATGCGGTCGAGCTCGAACGCGAGGTACGCCAGAGACTGGCCGAGACGATCGTGGAGATCGCGTGCGATCCTCGTGCGCTCCTCGTCGGCTCCGACGGTACGCAGGCGACTGAACCAACGGGCATTGTCGATCGCGAGCGCGACCGGCTCGATGAACCCGTTGAGCATCTCGATGTCGCGCCGCGAGAAATGGTTCGGGACGCGGTGTTCGATCGCCAGGAGCCCGATCACGGCGCCGCGCGCCGGGAGCACCGTGTAGATGCCGCAACCGGCACTCGACGAGAGCCCGACCGCGTTGTCGGCCGACAGGTCGGCCACCTCGACCAGCTGGTTCCTGGCGAGAGCGCGCTTCAGCGCGGACGGCAGTTCAGTGGGCCCCAGCCGAGAAGGCATGGTGACGCCCTCGCTCCGCAACACCTGCCACTGGGCGTCGGTGTCGTCGAAAAGCAGGATTGCGACGGCGCTGAAGCCGACCAGGCCACGGAGGCGGGTGACGGTGGTGTCGAGCACCTCGTTCATGTCGAGCGAGGCCGGCAGCGACTGGGCGACTCGGTGTAGCGAGAAGAGCAACGCGTTCGCGTCGGATAACCGCGTCAGGCGATCGAGCGCCAACGAGCGCTCGCGGTCAGCCTCGCCGGAGATCCGACGCGTGTAGCCGGCGATTACCGCGACGAGCAGCATGATGGCCGTCCACTGGACCGTCACCTTGATGTCGCGTTCGCCATATTCGGGTTGGAGCGCGAACGGGATGCCGATGGCGAGCGACGCGGCGGCTCCGACGCGCAACGCGAACGCGTAACCGCGAGCGAACCCGGCAACGATCACGGCAGTCGCGAGGGAGAAGACGAAGGGGGAGTCCCAGAAGCCGGTGAGGGTGACTGCGGCAACGTGCAGTGCGATCTCGCCGACCACCACGGTCAGGCTCTGGATGTTGCCGAGGTAGCGCACGGGCGTGATGGTGCGGAAGGAGGTGTAGGCGATGATCGCCATGCACCAGCCGACGACCCACCAGTCGGCATTTGCGAAGGCCGGTCCGGCCAGTGCGACCGACACCGTGGTGGTGCCCCAGCGGATCACGAGCAGGGCCGGCCCGAACGGGCGCACGCGGTCGCCCTGGTCGAGGATCGCGACGCCGTCATCCGAGTCGTAGCCGTCGCTCGCCCGGCCGATGCGCGCGAGCGGCTGCAGCCACGACGACCGCCGATGGGAGGAGTGGTGGGAACCCGGGAGCATCGCCGAGTTGTCCCGACGGCGGTCTTGTGGGGTCAGCATGTCGATGAGAGCACCTCGGAGCAACGTGTGCCCGCGCACACGACTCGCTCCTATCGGCGTATTTCTATCGCTTCTTATGATCCATGGTCCGTTTGGCCCAGATCGATCGGACTGCGAACCGCCGTCCGTCGCGGCGCGGTTCGGGCCCCTCAGCGCTCGACGACGGCGTTCTGCATCGTTGTCTCGCCCCACGTGGGCAACGCCACGAGGTGCAGGTTCCCGAGGCCACCACACACGACCACGAGGAACTGGTCGGGGCGTTCGTGCATGAACACGCGTCCACCTGCGCCGATTCGTCCCTTCGAGTCGAGGAGCTCGATCGCCTCGGTTGGCCATGCTTCGATCGGCATCCACGCCTGCTCCAGCAGGCTGGCTTGCAGGTCACGAACGTCGGGGAACTCGTGCCCAAGTCGCTCGGCCCACATAGGGTTGACGAGCAGCATCGTCTGCCCGCGCGTCGGCGGACCGTGGAACGCGTTGCCGAGCGGCGTCGCAACGGATTTGGCGATCAGGCGGACCAACGCGAGCGCATCGGTGGTGTTGCCGTCCGCGAACGCGTGCGTACCTTTGGACGCGTGCGCATGCACCACCTCGTCGGCCAGGGCGAACCCGTGCTGCTCGGCGAGCGTCGGCCACGGCGAACGCTCCTCCCACTCGGCGAAGCACAGACCCGTGACGCGCGCCGGCTGGCCGAACACGCTCTTTGAGGTAGCTCCCACGCGCATCCCGCCGATGTTGCGTAGCGCGAGTTGCACCGCTCGTCCCACGGTCATCGAGCCGCGCCCCGCGGCGCCGCCCAGGCAACCCGAGTCGAAGTCGAAGCCGAGTTCTCGCCGGCGCGGGCCGTTCACGACGAGCGCGCTGATCGCACTCGAAGTCGTGGTCGTGAGCCCGACGAGGTTGTGGTCGGGTTGAGCGACTGCCCGGATGGCGGCGATCACATAGGGGAACGCCTCGGGTGCGACCCCTGCCATGGCCGCGTTCACGGCCAGCTTCTCCACCGTTGCCTCGCCGCGGTTGGGGGGAAGCAGCGCCACGATGTGGCCAAGCGGCAACGAGGCGGCAGCGGCGAGCTCGAGCACACGAGGTTCGGTCGCGGGCAGCAAGGGCAACCCGTCGCCCCATCCCTCGCGCAGCGACAGCTCGAAGAGCGCGAGGGGATCGTCGTCGATCTCGAGACGACGGCTACGCAACGCCGAGAAGCTCAAGGAGCCGGGGGTAGGCGGCGACGGCAATGGCATGCACCTCCTCGGCGGGAAGTCCTTCGAGCGGATATGGCAGGACAAGACGCCCGAGGTCGGCGTGGCCTTCGAGGGCGGCGATGCGCGAGGCGATGGTCGCGAACTCTTCGGTGACCACGACGACCGCCGGCAATCCGAGCGACGCGACAGTCACGGTGTCGTGGACACTCCACGACGTGCACGATCCTCAATTGCCGAGCCCGATGACCGCGCAATCGACCAGTCGGCTCCATGCGGCGAGGTCGGTGCGCATCTGCTCGCCCGCGCCGCTTACGCGAGCATCGACCACGAAGCGTTGGATCGCCGCACCATCGCGGCGAAACAACGATTCCCAGGCATCGAGCACGATCTCGTAGCACCGCCACGACCGGTCGAGCCGTAGCCCAACGGTTAGACCTTGCAGCCCGCCATTGAGGCGCGGCGGCACCCATGAGTCGCCGGCGGCGGGCGGCGCGGTCGGGTCGAGTATGACAAGGCGGCCCATGACCGGCAGCTCAGGCGGGTCGGTAGCGCAGAAGGGTCATGCCATCGTCGCCGTGGTCGAACACCGGCTGGACGCGCATACCTACACGCACGTCCTCGGGCGCGACATCGACCAGGTTGGTGGTGAATCGCACGCCTTCGGCGAGTTCGACGATCGTGATGATCTGTGGCACCTCGTCGACAAACGGCGGAGCCGTTGCCTGTCGGGCCACGGTGAAGGTGTACACCGTGGCTGCACCGTCGACGACCTGAAAGACCAGCTGATCACTGAGGCACTTCGAGCAGCGGCTGCGCGGGTAGTGCACCCAGTGGTCACAGGCGCGGCAGCGTTGCACGACGATTCGTTCGTCGCGCAACGCATCCCAGTAAGGCTGCGACGTGGGCGTCGGCCTCGGACGTGGTTTCGGGACCGTGTCGCTCATGTCATGCTCCTTGGACGATGAGCGCCGCTTGCTCGCTCATGATGCCGCCCGTGCCCGTGATGTACGCCGTGTCGTGCTTGCGCACCTGGCGGTTGCCGCACTCGCCGCGGATCTGTCGCGTGGCTTCGAGCACCATCGACAAACCGCCGGCGAATCCAGGCTGGCCCATTCCCAGCATGCCGCCGTGGGTGTTCACCGGGAACGAACCCTTGTACGAGAGGTCGTTGCGGCGCACGAGGTCGAGCCCGCCGCCCGGATCGCAGAATCCCGATTGCTCGATGGTGAGCAGCACGGTGATTGTGTAGCAGTCGTACAGCTGCAGCATGTCGATGTCGGAGCGGTCGATGCCGCTCATCGCGAACGCACGATCGGCGACATAGGAGATCGGCGTGCGCGGAATCTCGTCGACGGAGTACGTGGGCGTCTTGTGGGCGAGGTGCTCGCCGCAACCGGTGAGGAACACTGGGCGCTTCGGGCACCGCTGCGCACGCGCCTTGCTCGCAAGCACGACCGAGCCACCGCCGTGGCAGAGCATCACGATCTCGAGGATGTGTAGTGGGTCGGCGATGAGGCGACTCGCAAGGACGTCCTCCGGGGTGATCGGTTTACCGAAGAAGGCGGCATTGGGGTTCATGCACGCGCTGGTGCGTTGGTCGGCCGCGATCTTGGCGCGGGCGAGGTGGTCGGCCGGTTCGTTCCCGTACAGCGCGTGATAGCGCGAGGCGTAGAACGCGAACCCGACGTTCGGTGGAATGTCGCCGTAGGGCACCTCGAATTCGGACTGCGGCGAGCCCCAGGTCCAGCTCGACGCGTTCACCGTGCGGGCGCGCTCCTGCGGTGAAGCGCTCGGCAACTCGGGTTTGGGTCGACCGGTGCAGGTGACCACGACGACGTCGCATATGCCGAGCTCGATCGCGGCTGCGGCACGCCAAACTGCGGCAACCGCTGATGCGCCGCCGAGGTCGACCCGCTCGGCGTAATCGAGCGACCACCCGCAGTACTCCGCGATCGTGGCGGGGTGGAACATCGCCGACTCGCTCACATCGCCCACGCACACGATGCCGTTCACCTCGCTCGACGCAATGCCGGCATCGGCCAAAGCACGGCTCGACAGGTCGGCCCATTGTTCGAGCGAGAACTGACGAGTTCCCGAGTACACCCGCTCCGACGGGTAGTCGGCCACCCCGACTATCGCCGCTTCGCCCCGCAACCCCATCGTTGCCCCCCTCCGACGAGAACGTTCTAGTGCGAGAATCGCGGCGGGCGAAAATGGGGGGAACCATGAGCAGGCTCGCAGGCAAGGTCGCGATCGTCACCGGGGGCGCTCGCGGCACCGGCGCCGGCATCGTCGAAGCATTCGTCGAGGCAGGAGCGACGGTGATTATCGCCGACGTGCTCGACGATCGCGGTCAGGTAACCGCAGTCGCGACGAACAGTGCGTACCGGCACCTCGATGTCACAGACGAGGCTGCGTGGATCGCACTCGTCGATCATGTCCGGTCGGTGCACGGGCGACTCGACGTGCTGGTCAACAATGCGGCCATCTTGCACTTGCAGGCACTCGTCGACACGAGCGTCGAGGACTTCGATCGGGTACTGCGCGTGAACACCATCGGACCGTTCCTCGGCATCAAGGCGTGCCTGCCGCTACTGATCGACAGCGGCGGCGGATCCATCGTCAACATCGGTTCGGTCGACTCGATATCGGGCACCCCGTGCACTTCGGCGTATACGTCCTCGAAATTCGCGCTGCGCGGGCTGACCAAGGTCGTGGCGATCGAGCACGGCAAGCACAACATCCGGTGCAACATCGTGTGTCCCGGCGGGGGCAGCGCCGAGATGGTCATGGAAGCATTCGCGCGGACCGGGGCCGCGTTTCCCGCAGGGGAAGCAGCTCGCCGCGAGGTGTCGGTTGACTCCGGCGCAAAGGTGCCACCACCCGATCGGCCGATCGCGCGACGAGGAACCGCCGCCGACTTTGCGATGGCAGCGGTGTACTTCGCCAGCGATGAGTCGAGCTTCTGTTCCGGCACCGAGCTCGTGATCGACGGCGGCTTCCACTCGGGCCAGTTCGTTGACGTTCCCGGATTGTGGATGCGGCAATGACCCGCGATCAACGGCGCGTGCTCAGCGCATGGGCACGCGCACCGAGGCGGCGCCGTACGCGGTGGGCGCACCGCCCAGTTGGTTGTGCATCTCGAACGAGATCTCGACGGCGCAATCGTGCTCGCGGGGGACCACCCGCTCGACGATGGCGCGCACCCGATGGGTGTCGCCGACGTAGTTGTTCTCCCGCTGTCGGAAGCTGATCCACTCGAGATGGCCGGCATCGCCCATCCAGTCGGTGAGCAGCTGCGCGGCCCATACGAGCCTCGTGTGGGAGTAGTCGTAGGCGGAGATGTGCCCCTGTTGTTGTGCGTAGGCCTCGTCCCAGTGAAGCCGTTCGCGCGCATCCCACGCGTTGGTATCGGTGCGGTCGTAGAAACCGGGGCGTTTCGCCCGATTGCGCAGGGCGAGCTCGAGCGGTTCCACATCGAATGGCCCTGCACCCACGCCGCCGCGGTACGCCACGAGATCGGTGACCGTGAGCGGACCTTTCACGAGCGGGCCGATTCGTTCGAGCGGTGCGATGTCGTGGTACCGACGCGGCGTTGCCCCGCGACGCGACCACGCCGCGATGTCGCGTTCGATCGCGTCGATCTCGGCGTCGGTGTAATGCGCCTTGTCGCGAGGCGCGGGTGTCGCCCGATGATCGAGGTGGTACCGACGCTGCCGCTCGTGGGTGGCATGAAGCGTGCTGCCGTTCGTATAGCGCGATGCCACGGTGACCGCGACCGACAGCGCATGACCATCGGGTCGGGTCACCTCACCCAGCGTGTCGGTCCGTGTCAGGCGCGCACCCGGCCGCACCGGCGCATGGAAGTGCCAGGTGTCGAGGAGTACTTCGACGTGGGCGCCGCGCAGCAGGTGCAGCGCTTCGGGTTCGGCGATGGGTGCGTCGGGTGCGTCGGTCCCCGTGGCGAGCGGGAACAACGGGGGTGCGATGAGGCCGCCGTGTACGGAGCGGCCCGCCGCCTCAGGATCGCAATACAGCGGGTTGTCGTCGCCGGTCGACCGGGCGAAATTGCGGATGGTGTCAATGGTCGCGTACTCGACGTGGGGCCGCGCCGGCACCGCGAGCCGTATGCCCACCAATGCGCGCAGCGCGTCGAGTTCGGCGTCGCTGATCATTGGCCGGCCGTCGCCCAGCCGCGACGCAGGGCGGGCAGTACTTCGGCGCCGACGACTGCGATCTGCTCGCGAGCCACACGAGGGTCGAGCCCCGCGACGTGTACGCGGAGGTTGAGCGCGTCGGCGCGCGTGTGCGCGATCTTTTCGAGAAGGCCTTCGATGAGTGCATGAGGATCGTCACCGTGCAACAAGCCTTCGCCGCGCGGGGGTGGGCTGTCGGTCGGCGCTGATCCGCCACGGGCCTCAGTCGCTTCGCGATAGTGCCCCAGCTGCTGATCGATCAGCGCCCACGGTGGTTGGCCGAGCCAGACGCGAGCGATCACCACGTGGGGGCCGGTACCGCCCGCATCGCGGTAGCGGTCGACGAGGCGTCGCGTCGCGTCATCGTCGAGCAACGAGCTGCCGATGATGCCGAGGTCGAGTGCTGCGGCACGGCGCACTGCGGTTGCGCTCATGGCTGCACTCAAGAGCGGCAGGCCACGCTCGTGCACGCGAGCGATCGCGCGATCGCCCGCCCACGGGTGCGGTGGCGTCGCGGGCCGAAGCAACCTCGCTACTTCGCGCAGCTCGGCGTCGAAGCGAGCCGCGCGCTCATCGAACGGCACGTTCATCGCGGCGAAGTCGGTTGCGTTCCCACCCGATCCGAATCCGGCACCGACCCGGCCCGGGAACCGCGCGTCGAGCCAGGCCAGCTCCTCGGCGACCACGGCGGCGCGTCGGAAGGGCAGTAGCAAGGGGCACGGTGCCACCCAGCCGTGGGGCATCGCGCCCAGGAGCCAGCCGGCGATCTGCAACGGGTTCGGGATCTGGCCCCACGCTCCCCCGTGCCGCTCGCTGAGCATCACGCCCGTGAATCCTGAGGCGACGGCGAGCGCGGCCTGTGTGGTCAGCTCGTCGAGAACTTGGGTGGGGTCGTCGAGCCGCGGCGGGTACAGGCGCAGCGAGATCGACCCGGTTGCGAACGGTGGCGACATGATCGTCCCGCAGTATTGCCTAGGCCGCGACCCTGGCGACGACCGGTGCGGTCAGAGGGATGCGTACCTCCATGCCGTCGCGCGCGATGCCCGAGTGTTCGGGCACCCAGCCGATGCCCGACAGGCACGCCAGTTCGGGCAGGGTCACGGGGGCATCGCTGTTGTCGAAGGCGGCGAGCGTGAGTACGACGAAATCGCCTGCGCTCGCGACCTGCAGCTGGACGAGCTCGCACTTCAACGCGGACGATGCGAGCATTTCGTCGCCGAGGCGCACCACGAGCACGGCGGCCGCGAGCGACAGCGGTTCGGTGAGCTGCCAGTCGATGCTGAAGCGCGTGCCGGTCTCTTCGCGCAGCGCTGCGGCGATGATGTCGAGCGCCACGTGGGGCAGCTCGCATTCGGCGCTGCTCATCACCGGACTGGTGAGACCGATGCCCGGCGCGACGCTCAGGTGCCACCGGCGATCGACCCGGGCCAGTTCGAGGGCCCACAACGTGGCGGCATCCGCACTGACGAGGAGTTGGTCGCGGAGTGCGCCGGCGGCGGTATGCGCGTGCTCGTACGCGAGCAGCGCGGCTTCGAGCTTGGCCGTTGTGCTGCGGAGGTCGGTCTCGAGGGCATCAAATCGTGCTTCGGCCTCGACGTGGGCCGATTCGGCATCGTCGGCGCGGATCACCTGTTGGGCCCGGTCGTTTCGCACCGTGTCGAGGTCGTCGGACAAGGTGCCGATGCGGTCGATGGCCGCGCCGAGTGCGTGGCCCTGACGACGCATCCGCACCCCGAGTGCGAGTGCCGCAGCGAGGGCAGCGATGGCGAGAAGGATTGGGAAGACCATTGCGTGCACCCTACCGAGTCACCCCGGGGAGCTACTCGCGCTCGACCGGTGACGGTGACGGGATCACGTCACGAGGTTGAACAGGTCCGGATCGCTGGTCCGCAGGCGCCGGTAGCAGGCGCTCCACATCTGTGGCAGGTAGTGCTGGTGGTACTTGGCCTTGGCCCGGACCACCTCGGCGATGGGGAACTCTGTTCCGTCGATCGCCTCGGCCTCGAGGTGGTACCGGGCCGCTTGTTCGAGCGTGAGCGCGAGAATGGTGGCCTTCTCGAGCGTGTCGCTCACCACGATGGCGCCGTGGTTCTTGATCAGCACGACCGAGCGCTCGCCCAACTTGCCGGCCATCTCGTCGCCTGGCACGGGCGGCTTCGTCCCGTCGTCAGCGTGGAGGATCTGCTCGTCGTGGAACAGCACACTTGCCACGTTGTACATTCCGATCTCGCGATCGCGCGTGACGAACGTGCTCAACCAGTGCGAATGCGTGTGGATCACCGATCCCACCTCGGGCCGGACTCGATAGAACGCAGCGTGGAACTTGATCGCGGGCGACGCCGGCCAATCGCCACGGACCACGTTGCCGTCGAGGTCCGAGGTGACGACCTGTTCGGGCGTGGTCTCGTCAAAGAAGCCGAAAGCGCTCACGTCGAATACGTCGGTGCCCGGCACGCGCACGCTGACGTGGCCGGCCACACCGCTGTCGCAGCCGCCTCGAGCAAGGATGCGCCGCGCCGCAGCGACTCGGAACCGTGGGTCGTTCTCGTCCATGGTCCGACACTAGGGCGGATACCGGCCCGGTTGCTCGGTGCCTTGTTGTCGACGGTCTCGGTGATCGGCGGTGGGATCCGATCGCGCAGGTGCCCCGGCTGGTCGACGGTGACGATGCCACGCGGTCGCTGCTGAACGCCTTGAACGAGGCACTCGGCCGCTGACTACCATCGCCTCGTGGCCAAGTTCACCATCACCGACAAGGCAGCCGTCGATCCCTCGACGACCTACCCCGCGCCGTTCGCGACCTGTCGCGGCGAGGTCACTGCGCGACTGATGAGCCCGCCCACGTACCCGACCTGGCTCATCGAGGCCGATCTGGCCGACGGCGCTGCCCTGCAGTGGCCCGATCGTCACGGCGATGAGGCCGTGTACGTCGTGTCCGGCGCGCTCGATGTCGCGGGGCGCATCTGTCCGGCCGACGGATGCGTGGTCGTCGAAGCAGGCGTCGCTGCGTCGGCGCGAGCGGTCGGATCGACCCGTGTCGTCCACGTGGGTCCTTTCGACGCCGACCAACCGACTGATGGTCTCTACGGTGCGCCCGTGCCCCACGGCCACCAGGTGCACGTGGTCGGCCCGGGCGGGTGGTTCGCGTCGGGTGGACGCGAGAACGTCGTCGCCCGGTGGTTCGCCGATTCGACGTGCCCCACGTGTCGGGTGTCGTTCTTCCACGTGGCCCGTACCGACGGTCTGGTGAAGGATCTCCCGCACACGCACACGCAGGACGAGATCATCTACATCCTCGGTGGCAGTGTGATCATTGGCCGTCACGAATACGGCCCAGGTCACGCGATCGCGATTCCGGCCAACATCCGTTACACGGTCACCACCGGTCCGAACGGCATGGCGTTCCTCAACTATCGGCGCGACGTGTCCACGCAGGCCTATGGCAAGGTCAAGCCGCCCGAGCTCGAGGGTGGCATTGTGCGCGGGGGCACCGAAGTGCGCGACTTCGTCGGGGCGACCTAAGCCCTCTGCTCAAAGGTGCGGGCTCGGGTCACGAACCACGTCGAGATCGATGTCGTAGAGGCGGGCCACGTTCTTCCACGTGAGCTTGTCGCGGGTGTCTGCGTCGATCCCGAACTCCTCGCACTCCTGGGAGACGCTTTCGTTCGAGCGAGGCCAGGTGGCGGATCCGTGGGGATAGTCGTTCGACCACATGAAGTGGTCGGCGCCCGTGAAACGCAGGTTGTTCAACCCGACCGGATCGGCGATGTAGGTGCACCACACGTTGTTGCGGAAGTAATGCGACGGCTTCTCGGTGAGCGGCGTCTCCATGAGCGACAGGAACCGGCCGAAGGTCGAGTCGATGCGGCGTTCGAGGCGCGCCGCGTAGTCGATGCCCGCTTCCGCAGCAACGATGTTCAGCTTGGGGTGGCGTTGGAACACGCCGGCCGCGATGAGTTCGACGATGCTGCGTTGCACCTCGTCGCGCGACTCGAAGCCGAAGTAGAAGGTGTCCTCGATGCTCTTACCGAACTTGGCCACGCTGTTCTTGGTCCGGTGCCCGGCGAGGATGTGGATCGACAGCGGCATCTCGAGCGCGGCTGCGGCAGCCCAGAGCTTCTCGTAGTGGGCGGTGAAGAACGAGTGCCCTCGGTCGGCTGGGGGCGAGGTCCAGAACAGGCCGCCCCGGAGCCCGAGCGCCTTTGCCCGTTCGAGCTCGCGGACCCCTTCGTCGATGTCCCACAGCGGCAACAGGGCGATGCCGAGCAGGCGATCCGGGTCGGTCTTGCAGAACTCGGCCAACCAGTCGTTGTACACGCGCAGGCACGCGGCCTGGAAGCTCGCGTCGTCGAGTTGCAGCAGGCTCAGCCCGGCGGTGGGGTAGAGCACGTCGGCATGCACGCCATCGGCCCACAGGTCGCGCAGGCGCTCGTGTGGATCGTGGCCACCCCGGGCACCGATCCAGGCCGAGGGGTCCGCTGCGAGTCGCGCGCCGACGTCGGCGTTCGAGATGCCCGCGGTGCGTGACAACGTGAGGTCAACTCCTCGCGCATGCCCCGGCATCTCGAAGTACCAGTGATGGTTGCTGGGATCCTGCACCGCGCGCGGTGCCTGATCGGTGAGCGATGCCGGTAATGCTTCGACCCAGAGATCGTGCGGCTCGACGACGTGTGAATCAGCTGAGATCAACATGGTGCTGCCCCCTCCCGGGCCATCGTAGATGAGGCACTCGGCAGCTGCGGCGGTCAGGCCATGCCGAACAGCGCGAGGGCGGCGCGTGGCGGCCCGGTATCGCCATGCTTCAGCATCGAGGCCCGCTCGGCGTTGACCGCGTCGAACTCCGCGTGGGCCCAGGCATGCCACGGTCCCTCGGCGATCGCTCGACCGTCGGTGCCCGCGTCGAGGCACTCGGCCAGGTACGCGGCGAACGATGCGACGTCGTCGGCGTCGCCGATCGGACCCACGCCGGGCACGATCAGCGCACCCCACTGCGCCACTTGGTCGAGGGATTCGAGCCACGCGCCGAAGTCGGCCTCGAAGCCGAGCGGCCGGGCCTCGAAGCTGCACGTCGCGCCGGCGAAGACCACGTTGGCGTGCGGAACCTGCACCACGAGGTTGTCGTCCTGCAGACCGGGAAGCGGCGCGGCTACCACCTTCTGGGTGAGCCACGCCGGCTGTTGCACCACGTGGCTCACGTTGCGGGCGGTGAGGTCATCGAACTCGCGCGCGTGGTCTGGGAAGAGGTGCTGGTAACCGGCGATGTTGGGCGGCAGGTCGAGGTTCGCACTGGTCGTGGGCGATCCGTATACCGCGGCCAGCTTGAACGTGGTGCTGCCACCGACGAACGGCACGTGACTCGAGGTGAGCACCAGGCGACGCACCGGCCGGCCGAACCGGTCGAGCGCCGCGAGGAGGTCCCGGGCTTGCGATGCAACGAGGAGGGAATCGATCACCGTGAGGCCGTCGTCCTCGACGACGATGCCGGCGTTCGGGGCGTCGAGTCGGCCCTGACCACACCACACGTAGACGTCGTCGCCGATCTCGATGAGCACGCGGCCGACCCTACCCGGGCCCCACTGCGGTGGGTGACAGCACTACCTTCAGGAACACCCGACTTCGGCCGACAGACGAATACGGTGCATGTGTAAGTCGACGAGAGGAATGGAACCATGGGTGGTCTCGGGACACCAGAGTTGCTGATCGTGCTTTTGGTCGTGACGTTGATCTTCGGGGGCGCCAAGCTGCCCCAGCTGGCCCGATCGCTCGGGCAGGCCAAGAACGAGTTCAAGCGCGGTGAGGACGACGGCGTCGAGCCGAAGTCCGTCCCGAAGATCTGACCACCGACAGCCAACCTCACCCCGAGCGGGCCCTCAGGCGCGCATGAGGCCGCCGCCATCGAGCATGAGCGTTTCGCCGGTCATGTAGCGGCACGCGTCCGACAGCAGGAACTGCACCGGCGGGGCGATGTCGTCCTCGGGATCGCCGTCGCGATCCATGGGGTGCATCGAGTACATCGCGTGCCACGCGTCGCGTCGGATGTCGTCCTCGCCCGGTGGCTCGCGATGACCGGCCGCGGCGGGGCAGTAGCAGTTGACCACGATGCCATGGCGGCCCCATTCGCGAGCTGCCGTGCGCGTCAGGCCACGGATCGCTTCCTTCGACGCGTTGTACGGTCCGAAGCCTGACGCGCCGCGGATGCCGTTGGCCGAGGCCACATTGACGATGCGGCCCCATCCCTGCGCCGACATGTGCGGGAACACGGCCTGCATGGCCCACAACGTGCCGTTCGGGCCGGTGCGATAGAGCACGTCCATCTCGGCCTCGGTCACCTCTTCGAGAGGCTTGGCCGACACGAACGACTGCGCGTTGTTGACGATGCCGTCGATGCGACCGAATGCCTGCACAGTCGCGGCGACCATAGCGAAGACCGACTCGCGCGAACCGACGTCGCATTCGACGCCCAGGTTGGTCACCCCGAGCGAATCGAGTTCGGCGATCACGTCGTCGAGTCGGTGCTTGCGGTACTCGGCAACCACGACGGTGGCGCCGTTCTTGCCGATGTGGCGCGCGATGCCGCGTCCGATGCCTCGACCTGCGCCGGTCACGATGACGACGCGTCCCTGCACTCCGTGCTCAGTCATGATCCCCCTCGGGGCTTCGCGCCCGCTGCATTCTCGCGGCTCTGGTGGCCGCTCGGCCACCCCGTGGCCAGATTCGATCGGTGATCACCGCGCGAGGCCCCGCCATCGCCGGCGGTGGGCGCGATCAGGGCCACCGTCGGGCCGTACCCGGTTCAGACCCGAGGTCGCGCGTGCGTCGCGCCCCTGGACCGTCGACGGAGTCGATCGCTCCCGGCTGTGCACCGAGTTGGCACAGCTCGCAGGCCGGGAGGTCATCGTCTGCGCCAGCCAAGCGAACACGTGCCCTCCCAGCTGGGTTCAGCGCGTGGTGACGAGACCGCCGTCCACCGGGATCAGCGCGCC
>CAEZYR010000092.1_pt1 | contig 13418 bp, 14 predicted proteins | sample 7265551 | NCBI WGS metagenome assembly CAEZYR01 (sample SAMEA6813938, study PRJEB35770) | uncultured Acidimicrobiales bacterium | biome: Freshwater; feature: Freshwater reservoir; material: water | place: Czech Republic | collected 2017-04-14 | depth 30m m
CGGGCACACTTGCCCCCGCGCAGTTCACGATCCGACGCGGCTCGATGCGCATGCGGGACAAGGACCCCATGGGCGAGGAGTTCATCGGCATGATGATCGACTGGACAAGCGCCGGAAACCCGCTCAACAAGCCTCTCTCGGAGTGACCACATGGACGTCGTCCACTGGCATCGTGCGTTCAACTGGACCGAAGCAGGCCCCGGACTGCTCGCGAGCGGGGCCGAGGCGCACATGTACCGGATCGGCCCCGACGACGCCGACGAGCGTGCACCCTTGGTCGTGAAAATGAGCTTCCCTGCCGGCTGGGCCACGGCGGCGCACACGCACACCGATGACTACACCGAGATCATCCTGGCTGGCGAGATCACAGTGGGGCGCACCACGTATGGCCCGGGCGATGTGCGTGTCGCGCACGGTGGCACCGGCTACGGTCCACTCCGCGCAGGGCCCGACGGTTGCGAAGCGATCCTGATTTTCAAGAGCGGCGACGGCCTGGCCAAACCACTGCGAGCATCTGACGCAAACTAGGGGAAACACGATGCGATCCATGCGAGCAGCCGTGGTCGAGGCCGTGCCCGGACACGCGACCATCGGCACCGTCGAGATCGGCGAACCGGGTATCGGCGAGGTCTTGTTGCGAACCGTCGCGACCGGCGTGTGCCACAGCGACCTGCATGCGTTACATGGCGGCGGCATGGCATTCCCGACGCCGTTCGTACTGGGGCACGAGCCTGCAGGGGTCATCGAGGCGGTCGGCCTCGGTGTACGACACCTCAAGCCGGGCGATCACGTCGTGGCGTGCTTGTCGGCGTTCTGTGGTCACTGCGAGCGTTGCGTCACCGGTCGCTCGTTCCAATGCTTCACCGATGAGTACGCACGACGCGATGGTGAGCCCTCGCGTCTGTCGCGCAACGGCGAAGTGGTGCATCAGCACATCGGCCTCGCCGGTTTCGCTGAGTACATGCTCGTCGGCCAGAACAACCTGGTGAAGATCCGCGACGACATGCCACTCGATCGAGCATGCCTGCTGGGGTGCGGTGTGCTCACCGGCGTCGGTGCCGTGCTCAACACCGCTCAGGTACCGTCCGGCGCAACCGTCGCGGTGATCGGCGCGGGCGGGGTCGGTCTCTCGGTCATCCAAGGCGCCCGACTCGCGAACGCTGCGATGATCGTGGCGGTCGACCTCGACGACGAAAAGCTCGCGCTCGCCGCAGCACTCGGCGCGACCCACACCGTCAATGCATCGAACGTCGACGCGGTCGCCCAGGTGGTGGCGCTCACGCGGGGAGGCGCCTCATACGTCTTCGAGGCGATCGGCAACGCAACGACCGTGCAGCACGGGCTCGCCATGACCGGTGGCAACGGGACGCTCACCGTCGTCGGCATCGTCGACACCGGGGCGTCGTTCACCGTGTCGGGCCTCGACCTCATGATGGGCAAGAAGGTGCAGCAGTCGATGATGGGGTCGAATCGCTTCGTGGCCGACATCCCGCGTCTGGTCGACCACTACCTCGCCGGACGACTCGACCTCGACCACATGGTCGGCGCTACGGCCACGCTCGAGGATCTGCCCCGTGTGCTCGACGATCTCGAGGCTGGCCGCGTCCTCGGGCGCACGGTGATCACCTACTGATCGGCGAGCCGGCAGGAGCGCTGCTCTTACCGGGGCGTCGTGGTCGAGGTTCGCTCGAGAGAGAGGCTCAGTTATGGGTGAGCACTGGACCCGCACTCGTCGTCGTCACCCCCACCGCTCATGAAATACCGGCGATCGTCGAGCACAACCCGTATCCGGGAACCGACGGCACCAACCTCGTGGTGTGGACCTCCTCGGGACCGATCGCCGCGACACGATCGGTCCCGAGGAGGTCACGTTGCGCGGCCGCGAGCTTTACTTGTTCCTCCCCAATGCGCAGGGCCGCGGGCTCCAGACGGTGGCAACGCCCTCACTCCCGCAACTGGTAGTTCAGAAGCGCGGCTGGCCGCGCTTCTGAACTACCAGTTCCAGGGGAGGGGGTGTGCGGGGGACGGAATGGATGCAACTACCCTGGGTAGGTGAACGTCGACCGGGTGTTGCTTGCCGCGCCGCGCGGGTTCTGTGCCGGCGTCGAGATGGCGATCAAGGCGCTGGCGTGGATGGTGCGCGCATTCGACCCGCCGATCTACTGCTACCACGAGATCGTGCACAACCAACTCGTGGTCAAGCGATTCGAAGACCTCGGCGTGGTGTTCGTCGACGACATCGCCGAGGTGCCGGCCGGCCGGCCGGTGATGCTCTCCGCTCACGGCTCCGCGCCGGAGGTTGTCGCCGCAGCGCGAGAAAAAGCGGGCTACGTGATTGACGCGGTGTGCCCGCTCGTCACCAAGGTGCACCACGAGGTCAAGGTGCGGGCGAGTAAGGGCTACCGCATCGTCTACGTAGGCCACGAGGGCCACGAAGAAGCCGTGGGCACCATGGCCGTCGCACCCGATTCGATCCACCGGGTCGAGACCATCGCCGAGGTCGCCGCGCTCCCCCAGTTCGACGAGCCAGTCGCGCTGCTCGCCCAGACCACGTTGTCGCATCGCGACTGGAAGAACGTCCTCGACGCGACGGCCGAACGCTTCCCCGACATGTGGAAGCCCGAGCGCAGCGACCTCTGCTTCGCCACTACCAACCGCCAGAGCGCCCTCATGGCCATCGCGTCGCGCTGCGACGCGATGGTGGTGATCGGCTCGGCCAACTCGTCGAACACCGTCGCGCTGGCCAAGCTCGCCAACGAGTCGGGATGCACGCGCGTGTTCCGCGTGAACAATGCCGACGAACTCCCCGACGACCTGCAGGGCGTCGTCGGCGTCACCGCAGGTGCGAGCGCGCCCGAGGATCTTGTCGCATCAGTCATCGCTCGACTCGCGCCCAGAGATGGCGTCGAGGAAGTGCGCATCACCGACGAGGACGAGTACTTCCCACCGCCACGCAACCTGCGCGAGCTGCTCGCGGCAATCGACATCGCGGCCACCCTCGGCTTCGGTGGTCCCGTCGATGATCGCCCCAAGGTGAACGACCGCCAGGTCCACGCCAGCGACGTACTGTCGACCCTCGCCCACTGACCGCGGCGGCTGCAGCGACTGCAGCGGCCGGACGCCCAAACGTCAGAGCACCGGGAGGACCTCCGCCGCCACGAGATCGAGCGCGGCGACGCATCCGGCGTAGGTCGGTTCACCGGCCGTGCGTACTCCCGCGACGAGGTGATCGAGACCTGCGTCGGCAAAGCGGTGCAACCCCTCGATGATCTGCGCCGCGTTGCCGTGCAGCGGACTGCGATCGGCGCCAAGGGCATGCGGCGTGACCACGATCCCGTCGATCAGTGCAACCGTCAACTCCGACGGGTCGCGTCCCGAATCCTCCGCGAGGTGCCGCAGTCGAGCGACTTCGAGCGCGAGCTCATCCGGATCGGACGAGATCGCGAAGTACCCGTCACCCATCTGCACCGCGCGTCGCAACGCGCGCTCACCCTTGCCGCCGATCCACACGGGGATGTGGCCCGCGCGCGGTGGTTGCGGCCGTGTGCCCACGGGCCCGAAGGCCACGTACGGGCCGGAATGCTCAGCCGTCTCCGCAGCGGTCCACGCGGAGCGCATCGCCCCGAGCCAATCTTCGGTCACCGATCCGCGGTGGTCGAACAGCGCGTCGAGCCCGAGGGCGTCGAACTCGTCGCGTAGCCAACCGACCCCAGCACCCAGGATCAGGCGGCCACCCGCGATCTGGTCGATCGTGGCGAGCATCTTCGCGAGCAACAACGGGTGCCGATAGGGGATGACGAGCACGGCGGTACCGATCTCGACGCGCGAGGTCGCCTGTGCGAGCGCGGCCATCAAGGACACCGGTTCGTGGATGTCCTGCTCCCACGTGTAGGGGAAGTGACCGGAATCGTTGTGCGGGTACTGCGCCTCGCGAGAGCGCGGCAACACGATGTGATCGGTGACCCACACCGAATCGAACCCCACGCGTTCCGCGTGCACCGCAATGTCGATGCACGCGGCCGCGCTCCTTCCCGTATCGGGGAAGCCTGCGAAGTTCTGCACCAACGCACCCACGCGCATTCGAGTCGTCATGCACCGACCCTATGACAGGTGGCATGAATCAAACCGCGCATCAGGCCTCGGCGCGCACGGGCGCGAGGCGACGCTCAGCGAACGCCGGCCTGACCCTGTGCTTCATCAAACAGCCTCTGCAACTCAACCTGAAGCTCCTCGGTGAGCTCGCGCACCACGCGTCGCGGCACTCGGCCGCTCGACACCGGCGGCACGATCGGCTTGCCCACGATGAGCACCACCTTCTTCGGCCGCGGGAATCGTGCGCCCTTCGGCATCACGCGTTCGCTGCCGCCGACGGCCACGGGAACGATCGGCACGCCCGTACGCGCCGCGATGAACGCCGGGCCGTCGAACAGGTCGGTTATCGACTCGCCGAAGCGACGTGTGCCCTCGGGGAACATCACGAGTGGTTCCTCGCGCTCGATGATGGCCTGACACGCCCGCAGAGCCTCACGATCCGCGGTGCCGCGCGCCACGGGGAAGCCACCGAGCGCGGTGAGGTACCAGTTGCCGAAGCGGGGCTTCCACAGCGTGTCCTTGCCCATGAACCGCAACCGGCGCCGCGTGATCCACGCCAGGATCGGCGTATCGAGATTGCTGCGATGCACGGGGGCCACCACGCATGCGCCCGACGCGGGGAAGTTCTCGAGGCCGGACACCTCGACGCGGAACATCACCCGCGAGACGAAAAGGATCATCAGGCGCGTAGATCGATAGACGATGCGATCGCCGAACGTCATCGGGCGTCCGAGGCTCAGTGCGTCGGTCTCCGCGGCTGCAGATCCTCGGACCGATTCGTCGGCGTTCGGTGTGTCGGTCACAGGAGCAGCTCCAAGATGCAATCGACGACACCGTCGATGGTGAGTTCGCTGGTGTCTACGTGGACGGCGTCGGCCGCCTCGGAGAGCGGATCGTGGTGGCGACCCGAGTCGAGCGCATCGCGCCGCGCGATGTCGGCGGCGACCGTTTCGTACGACAGGTCCGTCACCTCTTTGGTACGGCGCGCCGCGCGCACCTCGGGGTCGGCGGTGAGATACACCTTGAGCATCGCGTCGGGGAAGACGACGGTGCCGATGTCACGTCCCTCGAGCACGCCGCCGCCACGGCGACGGGCCCACGCTCGTTGCTGATCGCGCAGCGCGGCCCGCACCTTCGGATTGGCCGCAACGATGCTGACCGCACGGGTGACCTCGGGGCCGCGAATCTCGATGGTCGCGTCGACACCGTCTACCCGCACACCCATCTCGTCTACATCGATGCGGGCCCGTTCGGCGATGTCGGCGACTCGGTCCGCGTCCTCGACATCGACCCCACCCGAGATCGCCGCGAACGCCACCGCGCGATACATGGCCCCCGTGTCGAGATACTCGAGGCCGAGGCGCAGCGCGACGGCTTTGGCCACGGTGGACTTGCCGGAACCCGCTGGGCCGTCGATGGCGATGACCCGCAACGATATGGGCGCCTCAGGGTTGCTGGTCATCACGATCCCTCCAAGGTGTGGCGCCACAGGTCGACGAAGTCCGGAAGCGTTTTGCTCGTCGTGGCCACATTCTCCACCAGGACGCCCGGCACCACGAGACCGAGCACCGCGGCGGCCGTGGCCAGGCGGTGATCGTCGTAGGTATGGAATGTCGCGCCGTGCAACCGTGCGGGGTGAATCGCCAGGCCGTCGGCCAGCTCGCGCACGTCGGCCCCCATGGCGCACAGCTCGGCAGCCAAGGCGGCGAGTCGATCGGTCTCGTGCAGGCGGAGGTGGGCGATGCCCCGCAACGTGGATGGGCCGTTCGCTAGCGCGCACACCGCGGCGACCACGGGCGCGAGTTCGCCCACGGCGTGGAGGTCGGCGTCGAGCCCAGCAATCGCACCGACACCCGGACCGGTAGCGACGAGCGCGTCGTCATCGAAGGAGAACGTGCCACCCATCTCGCCGAATAACGAACGCAGGGCGTCGCCCGCTTGTGTGGTGACGCGGGGCCAACCCGAAACACGCACCGTGCCGCCGGTGACCATGGCCGCAGCGAGGAACGGTGCGGCATTCGAGAGGTCCGGCTCGACCGTGAGATCTCGCGCGCCTACCGGGCCAGGGGCAACCGCCCAGCGATCGGGGGTCGACGTGTCGACCACCACACCGGCTTGGCGCAGCATGGCGACGGTCATGTCGATGTGCGGTTGGGACGGCACCGGCGCGCCACGATGCAGCACCTCGATTCCGTCGACATAGCGCGCGCCCGCGAGGAGCAGGGCGCTAATGAACTGGCTCGATGACGACGCGTCGATCTGGACCGTGCCTCCAGGTACCGAGCCCGTGCCATGCACCGTGAAGGGAACTCGATCGCCGGTGACCGACGCGCCGATGGCCCGGAGTGCGCGCAGCACTTCGGTGATCGGACGCTCGCGTGCGCGCGTATCGCCCCGAAACGCAATGTCACCCACGGCGAGCGCGGCCACTGGCGGCACGAAACGCATCACGGTGCCGGCATTGCCGACGTCGATGGAACCACCGTGCCAAGAACCCGGCGTCACCAACCAGGAAGATCCGGCGGCGGGCGCCGGATCGGCAGCGTCGACGACCGATACGCCGAGCGAGCGCAACGCGGCCGCCATGAGTTCGGTGTCGCGGGCCCGAAGCGGGCGGCGGATGAGACTGGGCCCATCCGCCAGCGACGCGAGGATGAGCGCCCGGTTGGTGATCGACTTCGAACCGGGTAGCTCGACCGTAGCCGTGACCGGGCCACCCGCAATGGGTGCCGGCCAGAGCTCGCGCGGGGTCATGAGAACAGCCGGGTCATGGGAGCGGCTGGGCTGACGGACGGTAGCCCTTGGCGATGAGTCCATCGCGCAACAGGTCGCTGTGTGACGTGTCGATGACCACGATGACCACACCGCGATTGCCCTCGGCTGAGTGCGCTATCTCGATGTCATACACGTCGACACCGAGCTCGGCCGCGAGCGTGGTGATCTCGGCCAGCACGCCCACGCGGTCGGGTACGGGGATGCGTAGCTCGCTGAGATCGGCAGGACGCGCGCCACCGCGCACCGGCAGGTTCTGACGCGCTTCGCGCGCGGTGACCAGTGCGTCGAGCAGAACCTCTCGGTTCCCGGTGGCCACCGCGTCGCGCATGCGTTCTAGACCGTCGATGAGCCCCGCGAGGGTGTCCACGATGGCGTCTCGGTTCTCGGCGCAGATGTCGGGCCAGATCGCCGGATGGCCAGACGCGATACGGGTCATGTCGCGAAAGCCGCCCGCAGCGAGCCGCAACAACGCCGCGTGATCCTCGGCACGCGACGCCGCCAAACCCATAAGGGTGACCGCGGTGAGATGGGGAACGTGCGACACCACGGCGACGAGCGCGTCGTGACGTGCAGGTGGCAACGCGACCACGTCCGCACCGAACGAGGAGATCACCGCACGCACGTCGGCGAGTGCTTGGTCATCGGTCTCGTCGGTGGGCGTGAGCACCCACACGGCTCCTTCGAACATGTGCGCGTTCGCGCCGTCGAGACCGTCTTGTTCGGAACCGGCCATGGGGTGACCGCCTAGATAGCGGTGGTCGTCGACTGCGGCCACCACCGGGGCCTTGACACTGCCCACATCGGTGACCAGACCGGTGGTCTTGGCCAGCGCCTCGGTGACGGCGTCTGCGATGCCGAGCACGGGCACCGCAACGAACGTGATGTCGCTCTTGGGATCGAGCCCGGCGACATCGATGGCGCCGATGCGCAACGCGTGCGCAATACGAGCCGGATCACGGTCGACTCCCGACACATGCCAACCGCGTTCGCGTAGCGCAAGGCCGATGCTGCCGCCGATAAGACCGGTGCCGTAAATCGAGGCGCGCTTCGCCGACATGGACGATGCGGACTCGGAAGAGACAGACGAGGCCGACATGAACGAGCTCATCCGGGCAGATCGTCGCGCAGGCCTGCGGCACCTTCGAGGTACACGTGCCGCAGTTCCTGACGGGTCTTGTCGGTCTCGAGGTGGGCGAGCACCCGAATGCACAACGGTGTGGAGCCCGGGACGGGGATCTCCTGCGCACACATGAGCGGCACGTCGCCCAGTCCGATCTCGCGCGCCGCCGCCGCCGGGAAGCACGAACGGATGTCGTGGGTGACGGTGAATAACAGCGAGATCAGGTCGTCGTGTTCGACGTCGTTTCGGCGCCACATCTCGGCCAAGAGCGCTATCACCCGAGCGAAGACCTCTTCGCGCGTATCGGCATCAACCGTGGTGGCGCCGCGCAGCGCACGGACAGATCGGGGACTAGAGCCAGGTCGGGACACGGAACGGGATCCTACCGCTCGACGCTTGCGGCACGTTCCAGCGCGCGCACCTCGTCGACGGTGAGCACCCGCCACGCCCCCGGCTCGAGCGACCCGTCGCGGAGTGGCCCGATCCGTGTGCGCACCAGGCGCTGCACCGGATGACCGATCGCCTCGCACATGCGCCGTACCTGGCGATTGCGGCCTTCGTGGATCACGATCTTGAGCAGCGAAGGGGAAACAGCCGAAACCTTGGCCGGAGCGGTGATGCCGTCGTCGAGCGCGACGCCTTCGCGCAGGATGCGCAGACTGCCTCGTGACGGTTCACCCTCGACCTCGGCCAGATACTCCTTCTCGACGCCGAACGACGGATGCGTCAGTCGATGCGTGAGCTCACCATCGTTGGTGAGGAGCAAGAGCCCTTCGGTGTCGGTGTCGAGCCGGCCCACCGGATACACCCGGGCGTCGGAGGGGACCAGCTCGACGACGGTCGGGCGACCCTGCGGATCGGAGGCCGTGCACACCACGCCGCGGGGCTTGTTCAGCAAGTAGTGCACGAGGCCCGGCGCAACGCCGATGATGACTCCGTCGACCGCGACCTGATCGGCGGCGATCTCGACCCGGCGACCGAGGATGGCGACCTCGCCGTTGACGGTGACTCGACCTTCTTCGATGAGCTCCTCGCAGGCGCGGCGCGACCCCAGCCCGGCCCGGGCGAGCACCTTCTGGAGCCGTTCGCCTTCGAACAGGATCATGCGGGTTCGGTCGGCGTGGTCGGCTCAGCCGACACGGCGGGCTCAGTCGACACGGCGGGCTCGACCAGCACGGTGTCAGGGTCGGTCACGCGCAGCGTGCGCTCGAGTTGTTCGACCACGTCGGCGCCGGGCACGAACGCGCCGAGGGCCGGCAGTTGGTCGACGGTGTTGAGCCCGAGTCGTTCGAGGAAGGTGGGCGTGGTGCCGAACAGCACCGCATTGCCGGGCCCCGAATCGCGGCCGACCTCGGTGATGTACCCGCGACCCTGCAGCGTGCGCATCACGCCGTCGACGTTCACGCCCCGGATGGACGCGACCTGAGCCCGGGAGATGGGCTGCTTGTACGCCACGATGGCCAACGTCTCGAGAGCAGCAGCCGACATGCGGGCGCTCTGGCCTTCCAGCACGAACCGCTCGACGTAGGCCGCTTGGTCGGGGTGGCTCTGGTAGCGATACCCACCGGCGACGCGCGCGAGTACGAAACCGTGGGCCGAAGCCTCGTACTCGGCCGCCAGCTCGGCGCACAACGCGTCGACAATGGCCACCGGGATCTCGCACACCTGGGCCAGGAGGTTCGGCTCGATGGGTTGATCGGCCACCATCAAGATGGCCTCGATCGCGCGACGGGCCTCGCCGAGCGAGTGGCCTTCGAAGAGCGGTTGGGCGTCGGCGTTCACGAACTCATCCTTCGTACACATCGACCGACTCGAGGTCGGGTGCGAGATGCTGGCCGGCCGTCCACTCGATCTCGATCTCGCCGAAGTTCGATGCCTGCCCGAGATCGACATATCCCTGCTTGTAAAGCTCGAGCAGCGCCAAGAACCGTACGACCACTTCGAGACGATCGACGAACGATGACGTGAGCGCCCGGAACGTGGTCTTGCCCAGCCGGGGTAGCTCGTCGGCCAGCTCCACGATGGCCTCGGCCACGGACAGGCGGATGGTGGCCACGTGATGCAAGTCGACGGTGGGCACCGGCTTGGGGGTGACCGCTCGGAGGTAGGCCGCTCGCAACTTGTCGGCGGTGACGCCGGCCATGAGGTCGGGGGTGAGCTCGAGGAACGGCTCCTCGAGGCCAGCGGTGCGCGGAAACGACCGTGATGCTTCGGTGGCCAGCCGTTCGAGCTCGCGGGCCGCGTCCTTGAACGTTTTGCACTCGAGCAGGCGCGCCAACAGAAAGTCGCGCTCTTCCCACAGGGCCAACTCGTCGTCAAGATCGAAGCGCTCGTCATCGGGGAGCAGGCGGCGGACCTTGAGCTCGATGAGCGTCGAGGCGATGAGCAGGAACTCCGTGGCGACCTCGAGGTTGCAGGTCTGCATGGCATCGAGCTCGGCGAGATAGGCGTCGACGATCGCGGTGAGGGAGACCTCGTAAAGGTCAACCTGGTCCTTCAGGATGAGGTGGAGCAGTAGGTCGAACGGTCCTTCGTAGACCGACGTCTGCACCGCGAATGACATGGATGTAACCATACCTGTGTGGGCCCGTAACCTGCGGGCGTGGCCACATCGATGACGCACAATGAGCTGGTGAAACACATTGACACCCGAGCCATCGTGTGGTTCCGGCGCGACCTGCGACTCGACGACAATCCTGCATGGGAAGCCGCAGTAACCACGCACCGTGAGATCGTTCCACTCTTTGTGCTCGACTCGCGGCTGATGGCGGCAGCGGGGGTGTTCCGGCGGCGTCAGATCCTGGCCGATCTCGCGGCGCTCGACGCGCGGTGCCGGTCGATCGGCGGCCGGTTGCACCTGGTAGAGGGCGACGCAACCACGGTGGTGCCCGCCATGGCGGCGCGCCTGGGCGCAACGGCGGTTCATGTCAACCTCGACGTTTCGCCGCTGGCCCGCCAGCGCGACCGCGTGGTGGCCGACCGGCTCGCCGAGCGCGACGTCCGCTGGGATGCCCACTGGGGTGGGCTCGTGCACCCACCGGGCGCGGTGCGCACGGCCAAAGGTTCGTTGTCCCAGGTGTTCACGCCGTTCTGGAAGACGTGGCGCACCGTGCCCCACGGCCTGCCCCACGCCGATCCCGTTCCGTCGCAGCTCGCCGAGGTGCTCGATGTGGGCGATTGCGTCGCCCTGCCGGCCGCAGATGCTCCCCCGCCGTTCGCGGGCGGCGAGCATGGCGCACACGAACGCCTGCGCGCGATCGACGCCACGGTCGACGACTACCCCGCCACGCGCGACCTACCAGCTATCGACGGCACCACACAGCTGTCGGCCGCGCTGCGCTTCGGCACCTTGTCGCCGCGACGCGTCATCTCGGTGCTTGGCACCCATACCCAAGGGCGCGAGGCGGTCGCACGCCAGCTCGCATGGCGCGACTGGTACGCGCACATCACGTGGCAGCACCCGACCATCGCGTCGAACGCGTTGCGCCCCCAGTACGACGCAATTGCCTGGAACCAGGACGACGCCGGATTCGACGCGTGGTGCCAGGGCCGAACCGGCTTCCCCATCGTCGACGCAGGCATGCGTCAGCTTGCGCACACCGGCTGGATGCACAACCGCGTGCGCATGATCGCCGCGAGCTTCCTCGTGAAGGATCTGCTCATCGACTGGCGACGCGGCGAGCGATGGTTCCGCACGCTGCTCGTAGACGGCGAGGTGTCGCAGAACGCGGGCAACTGGCAGTGGGTCGCCGGAACCGGGCCCGATGCGGCTCCCTACTTCCGCATCTTCAACCCCACATCGCAAGGAAAAAAGTTCGATCCCGACGGTGCATACATCACACGTTGGGTGCCCGAACTCGCGCACATCGACACCCGTTTCGTGCACGAGCCGTGGCTCGCCGGCTCACTCTTCGGTGCGGCCGACTACCCCGCGCCCATCGTTGACCACGCCGCGGCGCGGGCCCGCTGCCTCGATGCGTACAGCATCGTGCGAGACATCGCTCGATAACTCGCCGGGCGCCGACTCGACCATCAAATCGACCGGGCTCCGAAACGCCAGCAGCTACCCTTCCCGCTCATGGCACGTGTGTTCTCAGGCATCCAACCGACCGGCGAGGTCCACCTCGGCAATCTCCTCGGCGCCATTCGGAACTGGATCGTCGACCAACACGAGGCCGATTCGGTCTACTGCGTGGTCGATCTGCACGCGATCACCCAGCAGCAGGACCCCGCCGAACTTCGGAACAGCACGTTGCGCCTCACGCAGATGCTCATGGCGATCGGGCTCGACCCCGACGTGTGCACCCTGTTCGTGCAGAGCCACGTACACGAGCACACCGGACTGAGCTGGCTACTTGAGTGCACCACCTCGTTCGGCGAACTGCGGCGCATGACACAGTTCAAGGACAAGAGCGACAAGACCGATTTCGTCTCCGCCGGGCTGTTCACCTATCCCTCGCTCATGGCGGCCGACATCCTCCTGTACGACACCAACCGCGTCCCGGTCGGCGACGATCAACGCCAGCACCTTGAGCTCACCCGCGACGTCGCGGTGCGTTTCAACGCGCGCTATGGCAACACCTTCGTGGTACCCGAAGCAGCGATACCTCGCGCCGGTGCTCGCGTCATGGACCTGCAGACGCCCACCAACAAGATGTCGAAGTCATCGCTCTCGCCGCAGGGCACCATCAACCTGCTCGACGACCTCAAGTCGGTCGAGAAGAAGATCATGCGCGCCATGACTGATACCGACGGCGACGTGCGGTATGACGTCGCGTCCAAGCCCGGGGTGTCGAACCTGTTGTCGATCCTGGGTGCATGCACTGACCGCACACCCGAGGACGCAGCCGAGGGCTATGCCCAATATGGCGCGCTGAAGAAGGACACCGCGGCCGCCGTCGTCGAGACGCTGCGTCCCATCCAGGCGCGATTCGCCGAGCTGTCGAACGACCCGGGCGAAACGGCGCGCCTGCTCGCCATCGGCGCGGCCAAGGCCGCCGAGATCGCCGGACCGGTGCTGGCACGCGCCCGCGGACGCATGGGGTTCCTGCCCCTCTGAGCTGCGTGCGTGGCCCACGTCACGCCATCGGGCCCACGTTCACACCACGCTCACCGCCTGCTCTTACCGCGTTCACACGGATTCGTTCGAGTGTTGGCACATGGCCACTCACGAAGACGAACGAGAGCGGTTTCTCGACGCAGTGCGCACCCTTGCGGTGCTGCGCGTGATCGTGTGGCACGCGTTCGGCGCGGCCGCCATCACCTATGTGGTGTCCGCGGTGCCGGCCATGTTCTTCGTGACCGGCAGCCTGCTCGCACGATCGATCGACCGCCACACTGGCACGCGCACCATCGTCGACCGGCTGCGCCGCATGCTGATACCGCTGTGGGCCTTCACCGCGGTCGCCTTCGCCGTCATGGCCATCGCCCA
>CAEZYR010000093.1_pt1 | contig 13279 bp, 11 predicted proteins | sample 7265551 | NCBI WGS metagenome assembly CAEZYR01 (sample SAMEA6813938, study PRJEB35770) | uncultured Acidimicrobiales bacterium | biome: Freshwater; feature: Freshwater reservoir; material: water | place: Czech Republic | collected 2017-04-14 | depth 30m m
CGTGTTCCCCTCGCGCTACGAGGGGTATGGCCTGCCGGCACTCGAAGCCGCCCGGTGCGGCGCCGCGGTGCTCACCTCCGACTCGTCGTCGCTGCCCGAGATACTCGAGCTGGCATCGTCCACCTTCCCGGCCGACGACATCGCCGCCATGGCCGAACGCATGGCCGCGGCCCTCACCGACGAAGCCTTTCGAGCCGAACTGCTCGTGGCCGGCGCCCGCGCCGGTGTCGCGCACACCTGGGACGCAGTCGCCGACCGCACCATCGCGGCCTACGCGACCCTGTCGTCCTCTGCTTTTGGGTCGTCAATCGCATCCCAGGGCGCGCGACTGACGACCCAAAAGGGGGTTGAAGGCGGGGGCGGGCGTCGTCGCGCTGCGCCACGAGCACGGGTTGCGTTCGTCGGGCCGCTGCCCCCGGCCGAGAGCGGGGTCGCGCTCTACAACGAACGGGTCCTCGGGGCGATGGACCTCGCCGGGCTCGACGTGCACCTCTTCGTCGAGGCGCCACCCGGCACGCGACACGACCCACCGATCGATGCGCCGTGCTACCCGATCGACGCCCTGGGCCCACACCTCGACCCGCGGGACTACGACACGGTCCTCTACACCATGGGCAACAGCGGCTATCACGTCCGCACGTTCGACCTGGCCCGGCGCATCCCTGGCGTCGTGTGGCTCCACGATGCCTACCTCATCGGGCTGCACCTCGAATGGGCGTTGTGGCAGATCCGTTCGCAGGGCCGCGCCACCGATGTGCTCACGATCTTTCGCGAGGAGATCGCCGCGTTGTACGGCGGACGCATCCCCGCGGACCTGGTCCTTGTCGAACCGTTGTCGCATCACGCGTTCGTTGATCGACAGGTGTATCTCAACGCAGGGCTCGTGCGCGGGTCGCGGCGACTCGTACTCAACTCCGAACTCGCTCACGAGATGGTCCGTCTCGATGCCGGCCCCGACGCAATGCTGCCGCCGACGACCGTGCTGCGCCATGCCATCCCCGACCGATCGGTGCTGCCCGTCGACATCCGCCCGACGCGTCGTGACCGCCCACTGGTCGTCGCGCTCGGCATCGTCCACGCCATCAAACGACCCTCTGTGCTGTTGCAGGCCGTCGCCGCGCTCGGACACGACGTCGACGTCGCGTTCGTCGGCCCCTGCGAGCCCGAACTCGAGCGCGAACTGCTCACCGAAGCGCGGGCCATGGGGCTCGCCGATCGGGTCACCGTCACGGGCTTCGTCGACGTCGCGACCTACGCCGCATGGATCAGCGACGCCGCAGTGGCCGCGCAGCTCCGCGACGTGAGCTTCGGTGAGTCCTCCGGTGCCATCCACGACGCGATCGCAGGCGGTGTCCCCGTGGTCACGAGCATTGCGTCGGCCGCCGACCTCCCCGTCGACGTGGTGTCGATGGTGGCACCCGACTGCTCGGTTGCCGCGCTCACCGAGGCGTTGCGACGCGTGCTCCGCAATGACGCAGTGCACGGCTCGATGCACCGGGCCGCTCGTGACTACGCAGCGACGTGGACCTTTGACCGCGTCGCGGACGAGATCAGAACGGTGCTGCTCGACGACGCCCACGGACGGATGGGCACCGGTCGCTGAGGTCAGTCGTTCGAAGCGACGACCAGCATCTGGCCAGCGAGTGGGCGGTACGGCAGACGAAGGTACAGCGGCACCAGGAGATGGCCGAACGAGAGCCGGCTCTTCATCGTGAACGGCAGGAACCGGGCCTTGACGTGTTCGACCGTCATGCCTTGCGCGGCCAGGAAGTCGGGGAGCGACCGGTCGCTGAACACGGTGACGTGCGTGTAGTCATCGAAGTACTCGCGCGGTCGTAGCCGGTAGTTGGGCTGGACCAGCACGAGCCGGCCACCCGGGCGCAGCACGCGACGCACGTGTTGCACGAGGTCTCCGTTCGCGGCGAGATCGAGGTGTTCGAGCAGGTTCGAGGCGAACACGAGGTCGACGCTCGCGTCGTCGAATCGCGACAGGTCGCGGCAGTCGCCGACCTCGGTGCGTACCCCTTGTACGGCGAATGCCGCGAACTCGGGGCGCAGGTCCATGGCGACGCGTGAACGTGCGACCACGTTGTTCGAGAAGTCGCAATAGCCGGCACCGAGCTCGAGCACGTCGGCACCGGAGGGCACCCATTGCTGAAGATGTCGGGTGACATGACGCCACACCGCCTGCCGGCGGGGGTCGTGTGCGTATCGGGTGTCGTAATAACCGTCGGCCATGTTCATCGCTCGCCGGGACGCGCTCGCATCGTTCATCGCTTTCCGGGACGCGCTCGCATCGTTCATCGCTTTCCGGGACGCGCTCGCATCGTTCATCGCTTTCCGAGGCGGGCTCGCGCCGCGTCGGCGTGCAGGCGCGTCCGAAGGACCAAGCCGATCATCTCGATGCCGAGGTCCCAGGCCTTGCGGCGGTCGCCGGTGACCGCAGAAGTGCCCACGCGCGGCAGGTAGTTCACGGGCACCTGCACGATGCGTTCCCGGTTGACGGCGCACAGCACCTGCATCTCGAGGCCGAATCGCGAGCCGTCGGCGGTGAAGCCGGGGGTGATGCGTTCGATGCAGCCACGCGACATGACGCGCATCGTGCAACCGACATCGCTCAGGTACGCGGTGTTGAAGCACACCTCGATGAGCTTGGCGACGCCCCAGTTCCCCCAGCGGAGGAACCAGTCCATGTTGGCGCCGCTCCAGATGAACGTCGACACCGTGCGCGAGCCCAACACGACGTCACACTCGCGGGTGAAGGGGAGCAGCTTGAACAGGTCGGACGGGTCGAAGGTGTTGTCGGGCTCGCAGATGCACACGAGGTCGGCGTCGACCTCGCGCAGGCCGCGCTGGATCGCCGCGCCGTACCCCTGCACCGGCTCGAATATCTCGCGGGCGCTGGTGCCGGCCACCTCGTCGCTGGTGCCCGGTTCGGCGTTGTTGTTGACGACCACGATGTCGTCGACCACACCAAGGGCCTCGAAGGCCTTGATGCAACGCGCGATGCTGTCACGCTCACGGTAGGTGGGCAGCACAACGGCGATCGTCTTCCCATGCCACACGGGGGGTGAGCCTACCCGGGGTACGACTTGCCCGAACTACTCCATCACACCCAGCGTCGCGGCGAACGGGACCGGCTGGTTGGTCTCGACGACGACGAAGTGCTCCGTGGCCCGCAACTCGGTGGTGAGGCCGCGGGCGCTGACGAACTCGATCCATCGGTCGACAAGCGGTGAGCCGTCGGGGAAGATGGCGTACCGGCTGCCCGCAGGTGGCGCGGTGTAGCGGTAATCGAGGTAGTAGGAGTTGATGGGCAGCAGCGTGAACGGTTCGCGCTGCTCGAACTGGAGGCGCATGCCGATCCAGTAGTCGACGTACGCAGCGTCGATCTGCTCGTCTCGCAGGGTCTGCCAAAGCTCGTCGGTGGCGACGGGCCGCAGCACGTCGAGCCCGGGCTGCCCGGCGGTGTCGACCACGACGTGGCGCACCGAGACCAGCGAGATCAACGCGAGAAGGCCCACGACGCCCACGGTGAACACCCGTCGTCGGAAGAGTCGCTCGATGCCGTAGCCGACGCACAAGGCAAGAACGGGCAGTAGGGCCAGGCCGTAACGCGGTTCGTCGACGAACACGCTGTTGCGGGGGACCGAGAACAGGAACGGGTACGCGATGGCCACCGTGAGCAACAGCGTGCGCTCGCCCTTCCAGCGGCGAAGTGCGACCAAAGCCGCGATCATGAGCGCGGCGTACATGACGCCCGAAATCGGCGCGAGGTACCAGCGGCCCAGGTACTGCCCGCGCAGCCCGGCGAGGCGGGGGAGGAGCGCCTCGAAGAAGCCGGTGAGCCGGGCCCAGAACGTCGACTTCGCGGCGCCCGTGGGCTGTTCGAGCGAGGCCCAGCTGTTGTTCAGGTTGGCCCACAGCCACGGGAACACGCCGACGAGCCCGGTGGGTACGGCGCGCCACAACTGGCGCACGATCTTCGGTCGGTTGACGACGAGCCAGGCGCACGCGGGAAGTGCTGCGTAGAGCGCGATCGGATGCGTCCACACCGAGAGGCCGAGAACGAGGCCCAACCACGCGACATCGCGCCGCCGGTCTTCCTGTGCGAGCCGAACGACAAGCAGCAACGCGGTGACCGCCAGCAGAACTGCGGGCGTGTAGTACAGCATCACCTTCGTCGACTCCCACACCGCGGCCGGTGGGTAGACCCACATGACGCCTGCGCCGAGCTGGGCTGATGCCTCGGAGAAGATGCGTCGGCCGAGCCGCCACGTCACGAAGCACGCAGCGGCGTACACCAGTGTCTCGGTGAGCTTCATCACCACCGGGCTCGGGCCGAACAACCAGAGGATGGGAGCGCGCGGGTACGCGAGAAGCGCGCCACCGTGGTGAAGCGGCCGGATGAACGCCGGGAAGTTGCCGTCGAGGATCTGCCGGCTCACCAACGAGCTCGTCGCCTCGTCGGCGTCGAACCCACCAATGGGGCTCTGCAACACATAGGCGCGCAGCACGACACCGGCGAAGGCGATGGCCGCGACGTACAACGGCGACAGACCATTCGGTGGCCATGCCCACGTTGGGTGCCACCGGTCCCCGCATCCCGTATGGGCATCGGCGGGCGCGGGTCCCCGGTTCGTGGATGTGACTGCGTCGGCGGTCATGGGCTCCGATTCCGGCCGGGTCGGCCGCTCACCTTAGGACATCGCCACGCCGGGCTGTGTGTCGCAAACCGCGACGTTGTGCTACGCCTTTGGTATGTCGACCCCGGCGAGTGCGGTGTCAGCCCGCGTGCGCGTGGTGGTGCTCAACCACAATGGTGGCGAGCGCCTCGTGCGGTGTCTCGACGCGTTGGCCCGCACCGAGTGGCCGGCCGAATCGCTCCAGATCGTTGTCATCGACAACGCATCGACCGACGGCAGCGACGCGGCGGTGGCCATTTCCCACCCGGCGATCACTGTGGAGCACTCGCCGACCAACGCCGGGTTTCCCGCGAACAACCTCGCGCTTCGCGACCTCGGCGATGTGGCGTACGTCGCCCTGGTGAACAACGACGCTTACGTCGATCCGGGCTGGCTCGCGCCGTTGGTCGCCGTGCTGGCGGCCGACGCGTCCGTCGGCGCAGCGAATGCCATGGTGCTCTTCGCGCAGACTGCCGTGCCAACGATCAACAACGCCGGCGTCGAGGTGCTGCGTAACGGCTACGGACGCGATCGTGGCTTCGGTTCCACCGACCTGGCGTCGTTCGCCGCCGAGGCCGATGTGTTCGGGTGGTGCGGCGCCGCAGTGCTGCTGCGGCCGGCGTACCTCGCCGACGTCGGCCTGTTCGACGAGCGCTTCTTCCTCTACTACGAAGACACCGACCTGTCGTGGCGCGGGCAGTTACGCGGGTGGCGTTACCGGTTCGTGCCTAGTTCGATCGTGCGCCACGAACACGCGGCGACCGCCGGTTCCGGTTCGCCGATGCAGCTCTACTACACCGAACGGAACCGGCTCCTGATGCTGGTGAAGAACGCGCCCGCGCGCCTCGCGTTCGCCGCGGTGCTGCGGTTCCCGTTGTCGGCCGCGTCTTACGCGTTGCACGGCAACGCGCGTCGTGCGTGGATTCACACGCGGGCCTATGCCGGGTTCGTGGGCCTGCTGGTGCCGACGCTGCGCGAGAGACGGCGCGTTCGGCGTCGGCAAACGGTTGACGACGCCGACGTGATCCGCATGCTCATCGACGTCTGAGTGCCCGTTTCCGAAGATCGATCGCGAGCTTGAACGGGCGTGTGGCTTTCACTACGCGAAGGCGGGCACGGATCCACTCGTCACGGTGAAGCTCCTCGCCGAGGCTCAGCGCCAACGCTCTCGTGGCTTGTAGTTCGACGGCCGAGGCTTCGGCCGCGTCACGATCGCGGCGCACGCGCGCGAGCTCGTCCCACGCGGCGGCCAGCGCGCGCTCGATGACCTCGGCGACCATGGCGCCGCGTCCGAGCGCGATTGGCATCGTCCAGAGGTTCTCGTCGTCGAACGTGACTAGTTCGACGACGAGATCCAGCATGTCGAGGTTGGAGCGCAGCTGCGCTTCGTGGGTGAGCGCACGAGCGAGCGCAGCCTCGGAAACGGTCCATCCGCATCGCCCAGCGAGATGCAACGCGAGCTGTTCCACCCGTAGCTCGGGATCGCCGACTGCGCCCGCGACGACCAGTGCGCGCGCGAGGTGCCAGCACAGCCGCGCCGTGGTGGCATCGTCGTCGAGCGGCTCGACGCCGGAGCGCAGGTCGCAGGCCAGCCGCAGTTCGTCCTCGAGCACGGCCACGTTGTCGGCGGTTGCGGCGAAGGCCGCCTTGGGTGGTAGGCCACGGACGAACGTCGACCACCTCGTGAGGAGTGGCTCGACGCTCGAGTCGGACGGATCGGCTAGCAGCCGCGAGATCAACAGCTCGGCCACGTGCACCGACGGCCGGCCGTCATCGTGCACGAGTGCCCAACTGGTGTCTGGCATCGCCTACCCTCCCGTACATGTTCGGCGCAGCGAGCAACCGTACCCGCAGCCATCCGCCGCGACGCGCGTCGCGGCGCGAGTCGTGAGGTGAGTGCGATCCTCGTCGTGCTCCACACCAACGCGCTGGCCGCGGGCGCGCCCGATCCCCGGGACCGCCAGCTGCTGCGCCGCGTGCTCGCGCTCGCGGCGGTGGCCGATGTCGCACTGGTGTGCAGCGAGCCTCAACTCGGCCCGGTTTCGTGCCCCGAGCTCGCCGCCGCCGGTGTGGAGGTGGTCGACGCAGTTGCGGGTGTCGACGCATGGCTTGCCGGTTGCGGCAACTCGGTGGAGGCGGTGGTGGCCACCAGCATCGCGCTCGGCCGGCGGGTGCACCGGGTGCGGCCAGACCTCCCCCTCGTGATCGATCTCGCGGGCCCGAACTGCCTCGACGATGCCGATGATCCCGATGCCGATCCGCTCGAGCACGCCGGGCTCGTCATGCTGCGTGCGCACGAGCACGCGCGCGCCCGCTCGGTACTCGGCCATGCCCACCTGGTGGTCGCCGCGTCGTCGCACCTCGCCGGGCTTGTCACCTCGGTGGTCCCGGGGGCCCACGTGGTGGTCGTCGAGCCACCTGTACCCGCCGGGCGACCGCGGAGTGCGCCATGGGGGCGGCAGGTGGCGGTGGTCGGCGAGCTCGCCGCGGTGCGAGGTTGGTCGGCCGAGCGTGCGCTCGCGTCCATCCTCGCGAGTCGCGTCGAGACCGCCGACGTCGCGGCGATCGGTACCGACATCTCGTTGCTGCGTCGCGCGTTCGCGTCCGATGTTCGTGTGAGCCGGACGCGCGACCTGGGCACCGCCACGCACGCGCTGCGCGCCGCGGTGGTCGCTCGGGGCGCCGAGCCGCTCCTTGCCGAGCTGCGTGGCTTGGGCGTGCCCCTGGTCGTCATCGACGACCGCGACGACGCCGACGCGGCGCGCCGAGCCGTCGAGCGCCTTGCACGCGACGACGACGCATGGCACGACTCGCACCGTCGTTCGCTTGTGTTCGCCGCGGAGCATCTCGACCCGCCGCGCACCAACGACCGTTTCCTCGCTGCGCTCCGCGACGTCGGGGTGCTCCCGGCGAGGCATCCGGATCGCGCTGCCCGGGAAGCGCCCGCGGTCGGTGCCATGGCCGACGCAACGCCCAGCTGGGAGCACCGATCCGTCAGCGGGACGCTGGCCGCGCAGTCGGCCCGCACCGAACTGTTGCGATCCGAGGCGCAGCCTGACGCCGTCCTTCCCTGGGAGCACGCGCTCTACACCAACCTCGATATGGCGCCCGATGTCGCGTACCGACGCTGGCTTGCGGTGCACCATGACGTCGGGGCCCGACGTCATGTGATCCGAGCGAAAGCAGAGCGGCTCGTCGGGGCGCCGCTCATCTCGGTGGTCATGCCGGTGCACAACACCGAGCCGGCGATGTTGCGGGCGGCCATCGAGTCTGTTCGTTCGCAGATCTGGACACGATGGGAGTTGTGCATCGCCGATGACGGCTCGACGAGCACTGCGACCTGCGGCGTGCTTCGCGACATACGACACGACGAGCGCGTGCACATCGTGCGCACCGACAACGCCGAGGGCATCGCTGCCGCGACCAACCGGGCCATGGCCTTGGCGCGCGGCAGCTATGTGGCGTTCCTCGATCACGACGACGTGCTCACCGCCGACGCGCTCTATTGGGTCGCTCGGGCAATCGACATCGAGCCTGCGGCCGACATCGTCTACAGCGACGAGGACAAGCTCGACGAGCACGGCCGCCGGGTCGAGCCGTTCTGCAAACCCGACTGGTCGCCCGACCTGTTGTTGTCGTGCAACTACATCACGCACCTGCTGGTGGTGCGCCGATCGTTGCTCGAACAGGTCGGTGGACTGCGGCCCGACTTCGACGGCGCACAGGACTACGACCTGTTGCTGCGGCTGACCGAGATCACCGAGCGTGTCGTTCACATCCCGAAGCCGTTGTACTCGTGGCGCAAGAGCCCCGGCTCAACGGCCACCGACATCGGCGCAAAGCCGGAGGCGCACTCCGCGAGCCGTCGCGCCATCGACGAAGCCATCGTGCGTCGCGGACTTCAGGCCACTCGCGAACCCGGCATCGATCCCACCTGGCACCGCGTGCGTCGTCGTGTGGCACACCGACCGCTCGTGACCGTGGTGATACCCACGCGCGATCGGGTCGACCTGCTCAAGCCGTGCATCGAGTTGCTCGAACGGGGGGTGAGCCATCAGCCGATCGAGGTGCTCGTCGTGGACAACGACAGCACGGATCCCCGCACCGTCGCCTACCTCGACCACTTCGACGGGCGCGTGGTGCGTTACCCGCACCGGTTCAACTACGCGCGGCAGATGAACCTCGCGGCGCTCGAGGCCGACGGTGAAGTGCTGTTGCTTCTCAACAACGACGCCCGACCGGTCGGCACGGGTTGGTTCGACGCGATGCTCGAGCACGCCATGCGGCCCGAAGTCGGTGCGGTCGGGGCGCGGTTGCGGTTTCCTGACGGTCGCGCCCAGCACGAGGGCATCGTGCTGAACGCAGGCGGTGTCGCCCTGAACCTCGATGCGGGCCCGTATGCGGTGCTGGCCGACAACGTGCGCGACGTCGCCGCAGTCACCGGTGCCTGCCTCATGGTGCGCAGGTCGGTGTGGGACGCGGTTGGCGGCATGGACGAACGCCTGCGTGTGGCGTACAACGACGTCGATTTCTGCCTGCGCGTGGGCGAGCGCGGCTGGCGGAACATCTACACGCCACTGGCCGAACTCACCCACCAGGAGAGCTCGTCGCGCGGCTCCCTGCACCCCGAGGTCGACGAGGCTTTCTACCAGCGCCGCTGGGGCGTCCCGAAGACCTGCGCCGACCCGTTCTTCACCACGGCCATCGAGCTTCTCGTACCGTTCTCCCCGCGGCTCTGAGGTCAGCGCGGGCCCACCAGGTCGTTTCGCGTCATTTCGTGAACCGGATCTGCGGTCCGTGAGGCCGCGGTGGCACGCTCGCGAGATGCGGACGCTCCATAGGCGCGGCGGGCGGGGCCTTGTCGCCTTGATGCTCGTCTCGATGACCGTCGACGATGTCGTCGTCGCCCATCGGCCCGCGACCGATTCGCGGCCCGACGTGGGCGCGGTGTACTTGGGTTACGGCGCGGCGCACGGGTTCACGATGGTGGCGGGTGCGACCGCGGGGCCGCATCGTGTGTGCGTCGATGCCATCGACGATGCGAGTGGTTCGCCCGGAACGCTCGGCTGCGTCGATCGCGACGTGCTCTGATCGATCAGCTCGATCGATCAGCTCGATCGATCAGCTCGACTCAGGCGCAACAGGAGCACGACGAGGACCGCAATGCCGATCGACACGGCTGCGCCGAGGCCGCGGTGCGCGGCGAGCGAGTCGCGGGGTGCGCCGAGAGACCGGTCGGTGACCGCGGCGATGGCGAGCGCGGCGACCGCGGCATCGAGGGCCACGTGCACTGCCGACGGGGGAGGATCCGCGGCACCGAAGCACCCGCAGGAGCGCAAGGGCGCACCCGTCGCGAGCGCTGCGACGACGAAGCAGGCGAACGCGGCATACAGCGTGGCGAGCGCCCACACCCAGACGCCGGCACGTGCTGCGAGCACACCGATGCCGACGACGATCTCGATGACGCCAAGTAGTCGCGTCACGATCGCGATGGTGTGCCCGGCACCGGGACCCACGGGCGCGCGTCGCGCGAGGCTGCGCAGAACGGCATTGATCGCGCGTGCGGTTGGCTCGGGTCGCCAGACCTTGTTTAGACCGGCGACAACTACGAGCCATGCACCGGCGAGCACCGGTAGATGAGCAGCATGCACGGCCTGGAGCGTAATGACCGCCGGTAGCCTGCGGCGCATGGCCACCCGGTTTGTGATCATTGGTGGCGGACCAGCAGGGAACAGCGCAGCGACACATGCGGCGCGCCTCGGGGCCGAGGTGGTGCTCATCGAGAGCGACGTCATCGGCGGTGCCGCGCACCTGTGGGACTGCATCCCGTCAAAGGCGATGATCGCCACCGGTAGCGCGCTCACCTATGTGGCGCACTCCGAGGACATGGGTCTCGACGTCGGCCGTTCCGAGATCGACATCGACCTTCTGCGCACCCGCCTACGAGGCATCGAGAACAAGCTCGAGCGGTCCATCACCGAGTTGCTGACGAGCCAGAGCGTCGAGCTCGTCCGCGGCCGCGCCACGCTGCTCGACGCGCACACCGTGCGGGCCGATACCGCGAACGGCTCGCGCGAGTTCCACGCCGACATCATCGTGTTGTGCACGGGTAGCCGTCCTCGCATCCCCGTATGGACTGCGCCGGACGGCGTGCGCGTGCTCACCACCCGCGACGCGTACCCGCCACCGCGCATCCCCGAGCACCTCATCGTCATTGGGTCCGGCGTCACCGGCGTCGAGTTCGTGCACATGTTCAAGTCGCTCGGTAGCGAGGTCACGCTCATCGTGAGCCGCCAGCAGGTGTTGCCCAGCAAGGACCCCGAGGTTGCGGCCGCGCTCGAAGCAGATTTCCTCGCACGGGGCGTGCGGCTCTACAAGGGTGCTCGCGCCATCGCCATCGACGTCGAGGGCGACGACGTGATCGTACGCTGTGACGATGGCCGCTCGGCGAAGGGCTCGCATGCGCTCATCGCCATCGGGTCGATGCCCAACTACGAGACGCTCAACCTCGACGCGTTGGGTGTCGCCACGCGCGACGGCTACGTCGTCGTCGACCACAACCTCAAGTCCACCGTGCCGAACATCTACGCGGCAGGCGATCTTTCGGGCAAGCTTCCGCTCAGCTCCGTGGCATCGATGCAAGGGCGGAAGATCGCCGAGCACGCGATGGGTGTGCACGTCCGACCGCATCGCCATCTCGACTACGACAAGGCGGCTTCGGCCATCTTCACCGAACCCGAGATCGCCGACGTCGGACTTGCCGAAGCCGACGCGTTCGCCATCGGCCGCAAGATCCGCGTGACCAAGGTGCCGTTCTCCGCATCGGCTCGTGCGCTCATCGACGGCGACGCCCGCGGCTTCGTCAAGTTGATCAGCGACCCCATGACCGGTGTGGTGCTCGGCGGCTCCATCGTGGGCCGCCACGCGGCCGAGCTCATCTCGGTCATCGCGCTCGCCGTGACCGCCGGCCTCACGGTGGTCGATCTCGACGAATCGCTGTTCGTGCACCCGGCGTTGTCGGAAGCACTCGCCGAAGCCGCACAATGAGCGCGTGACCCCCGCATCCCTCGGCCAGCGCGCCACCGCTCGCTGCCTCGACTTCGTTGTGCTTCTGTTGCTGCTCGTCGGATCGTTCGCAGGCTTCGCCAATGAGGACGCCGACGGGACGAAGTCGTTCGACGTGCCGTGGTGGTGGGTCTTGCTGGTGCTGATGGCGTTGCTCGCGTTCGAGGTGGTGCCCGTGCGCGTGCGGGGCCAGACCCCGGGCAAGATCCTGACCAAGATCCGGGTGGTCAGCGCGAGCACCGGCGAGAACCCGTCCTGGCGCCAGGCTCTGGCGCGCTGGATCGTGCCCGTAGTCATCCTGCTCGGCCTGTCGCCGATATTGAGCCTCGCCGTGCTGCCGCTGCTCGCCGTGGTCTACGGCACCGCGCTGCTCGACCAGGGCGGCCGCAGCGTGCTCGACAAGCTCGCCGGCACCCGCGTGGTGCAGGCCCGCTGAGCATTCGAGCCAACGCTGAGGTCGCACAATCTTCGCCCGGGCGTCGCCCAGAGACCCTTCGTGCTGATGCTACGGTCCGTTCGGAGAGTGTGATGCGCCCAGGTTTTTACGACAAGACGGCAATGGGTGCGGGGTTCTCGCACAATCCGGTGCTCGTCGCCCAGCGGGACCAGATCAGCCGCTGGATCCCCAATGTCGGGCGGCGCCTCCGGGTGCTCGACCTCGGTTGCGGCGCCGGAACCACCAGCATGGAACTGTTTCGCGACCCCGACCGATTCGCCGTGACCGGTGCCGATGTCTCCGAGAAGGCGCTCGGCTCTTACGTGCGTGATACCGCCAACCCGGCGGTTCGGCTCGATGCACAGGCGTTGTCGTTCGCCACTGGGGCGTTCGACGTCGTCGTGTCCGACGACGTCGTCGAACACCTCGTCGACACCGACGCGTATGCACGCGAGATCCATCGGGTCCTGGTCCCCGACGGCGTGCTGCTCCTGTCGACCCCGAACCTCGCTGCGTGGTTCAACCGGATCGCCCTGCTCGTCGGTGTGCAACCCGCATACACCGAGGTGAGCTTCGAGAAGGTGTTCGGTCGTCCGGGCGACGACATCGTCGGGCACCTACGGCTGTTCACCGGCGCGTCGATCCGGCAGTTCCTCGAGCACCACGGGTTCGACATCCTGGAGGTCCGTGGCGCTCGCTTCGCGGCCATCCCGAGCCGCGCCCGACCGATCGACGCGTTGGCCGCTCGGTTCCCCAAGCTTGCCGGCAACACGGTTATCGTCGCTCGGCGTCGTGACAACCGCATGTCGCGCACCCGAATGGAGTCAGCTTCGTGAGCGCCGCCGACGACACCACGTCCGACGGCCGGGCAACCGACTCCGTCGATCCCGGGGCACGAACTGGCAGTCGCCGCTTCGTGCCCGCCTGGTGGCGCGAGGGCGCATTCGTCCTGGGGTTCTACTTCGTCGTCGCAGTCGTCGCCATGTGGCCCATGCCGATCAAACCGCTGGCGGGCTACTACGGGTTCGGCAACGACAACCTCGGCGGCGCCAACATCTACAACTGGATCCACGATTCGCTCTTCGGACCCGGC
>CAEZYR010000094.1_pt1 | contig 13234 bp, 11 predicted proteins | sample 7265551 | NCBI WGS metagenome assembly CAEZYR01 (sample SAMEA6813938, study PRJEB35770) | uncultured Acidimicrobiales bacterium | biome: Freshwater; feature: Freshwater reservoir; material: water | place: Czech Republic | collected 2017-04-14 | depth 30m m
GAGGAACTGAGCGTCGCGATCGTGACCTGGATCGAACGGACCTACCACCGGCGGCTTCGCCAACGCGGCCTCGGCAGACTCACCCCGATCGAATATGAAACACTGAACACGGCCTCTGAAGCAGCCTGAAAACTCTCAACCCCGCCAGTCAACTGAAGTGGGGGAAGACCCTCTAGACCTCGAGCCCGGTCTGGAGGACCTGACGGATCATGGCGGTCAACAAGCCGCCGTCGCCCGTCAACGACACCCCCTCCGAGCGGGCCTGCGCGACGAGCGCTTCGGCCCAATCCGCCATCGCCGGCAGCTCCGGCACCGGCAACCGATCGCTCCTCTTGTTGTTTGTAGTCATCGCATGATCCTTCCCGGACCACGACCCCAGGGTCGCGGACCCTCAGATCACGCCCAAACACAAAAATCCGGACAGTCCCCCCATCTACTTGGGCACGGTGTCGAAAATCCGGGTGTGACCGCATCCGACTCGCCGCGAGCTGTCACCCACGACGCAGCCGTGCCGGCCAGCTGCGGGCTTGACTGCGGTCTCATCGTCGACGCCCGCAGAGGTGCGCCTAACGCCGAAGTAGCGACGGTCAGTCGATTTGGCGTTCGACGGCCCAGTCGCCGAAGCAGCCAAGAACCCGTTGGGTATACCCGGACAGTTCGAACACGGCGTTCTGTTCGAACGCCCGACCGATTCGCCGCGCCGTTGCGCTGCCGATGCCCGTGACCGCCCAACTTTCTTCCGACCAGTTGCCATCAGGCGACGAGCCCACAGCGGGATAGGGCCGACACCCCGACGCGATCAATACGTCACCGAGGCTCTCATGGCGCGCGCGGTTGTCGTCCTCGGAGAGCATCGTGCCGAACGGGTTTGCGGCAGTGATGATGTAGAGCGGCTCGCCGAGTTGCTCTACGGCAGCGTGCGCGCTCAGTCGGCCGTTGTCGCCGTCGACGCTCACGACGGTCTGCACATATGTCCGGCGCAGACCAGCGGGCACTTCTGGTGGTCGATGATCGACTGCTCCACCCCGGTGGCAGAGTTCGTGCGATGACCGCACCAGGCCGGCGAGCGCGCCGACGAGTCGGTCGAAGCCATCATGGAGAGTCCCGGTGTCCTCGTCGAGGTAGGTGTCGCGTCGTGCCTCGACCATGATCGACCACGCTCGCGGGTCGCGCTGGTAGTGCCGCAAGGCCACATAGGTTCCGGCGAACGGCGTGTTGTGTCCGACGTCGAATCCTGCGAACGCCTTCGTTGCGGCGTCGAGCAGCTCTGGCGTTGTGTGCACGAGATCGGTTCCGAGACAGATCTCGGGTCGCGCTGCGTTGGGTTCACGCTCGTACGGCAGGGGGCGCGACGGGTAGGAGTGAACATCGATGATGATCGCGTGCCCCACTGCGTCGAGCATCTGGTCGACAAGATCGGCGAACGCGTCGGCGTACGGGTCGAAGAAGCGACCGACGAGCCGGCGTTGCGCGTCGGTGTCGGGTTCGCGCAGCGGGGCGAGCTGTGAAGTGGACCGGTACACCGCGCCCATGCCGATCGACGCCATCTGCTCGAGTGCGTCGTCCGCGAACCGTTCAGGATCAACCACCAGGCGCGACCACCGGTTCACGAAGAGAGCCGTAGGCACCTCTGCCAACAGGGCACCGCTCAGCGCGAGCCGATCGGTGTGACGATCGGTCATCGCCGCGAGCTCGGCGTCGAGCGCCGCATCGTCGAGCAGGATCGCGGTTCGCACATCACCAGGAATCGCCCTGGAGGCGTGTGGCACGTGCAGCACGACACCCGGCTGAAACCCGCCCAGGCGGTGCAGGGTCCAACCGGAAACTGCACCGTTCTGCGTTTGGGTCACGCGTCCGCCGCACAGAGGTCGGGGTCGTTCGGGCGACCCAGCGGCGGTGCTCAATGTTCCCAGCGACCGCGGTCGCGGTCGATGCCCAACTCGTCAGGTTCCAACGGGCGCGACCAAGAGACCGGGATACGGGGGCTGGTTGAGATGAACGCCGATTTCCTCCCGCGTTGCGCAAGGCCGTTTCCGTACTTCTCCGCCACCTCGAGCTGACGCGCCGGGACCTCCTCATTCTCGAGGTGGACGCAGCCCTCGAGCTCAGCGACAGTGACCCTGGAGGAGTTTTGCACCGTCAACAACTCCGGTTCATCCGCTTCGGTTGCGCCCGCGCCCCAAGTATTGACAACCTGGAAATGCAGAAACCACTCGACGTCGAGTTCGGCCGCGAACACCCCGAGCGCCTCGTCGTTCGCGACCGCCCAGATCGCGAGCCGCGACCTCCCGGTTTCGCGGACGATCGCCGTCGACCACTCGTACAACCCTGACTCGGCGCCCGTGTCTGTGGCTAGCGACCTGGCCGCCAGCGCAGCAGCCGCGTCGAGTTGTTCCTCGGGGATCACGACGAAGGTCCCGCCCGTACACCGCCCGCCTGTTGTCATGCCCATGACCGAAATGTGGCTCTGTTGCCGCGCTCGGAAACCTCGCGAGCCAACGCCGCGATCGAGCCAACGCTGCGAGCACCACCGGGTCCCGCTGCACAGCTGATCATGGGGGGCGTAGGGGATTAGCCGGTCCATGAAGCGCGCGTCTCGAAACCCGGGGGCCACGCCACCCAGAACCGTGTTCGAGGCGAACGCCCAATCGAACGACGGCACGGCCGGGAATGCCGCGCTGTCTTCTGGTGTCGGGCCGGCGGCCGCCGGCGTCGTCGAGCGCGCCGAGCGTCGCCACCGGTGCGGCCACGGACGCGTCGAACGCGAAGGGTTGTTGCCCATGGGGTGTCTCCTCATCGAACCCGGCGTTGGCACCGTGCGCTGCTGCGTCGGTTGCCCGACCGTCGCAGGGCCGGGCCCCTCAGGTCGTCTGGATAAGTCACTTCGAACCATACACACCGGGTGTGACAGCGACGATCCATTTATCTGCGGCCTGAATCGTTCGGTGGTTTGCCTCAGGTCCTGCAAGGATCTGAGGCAAACCACCGCCTCAATGCGATCGTGGCCGCGGTGCAATCGCCGGGCGGCGTCCGTCTCGGTCGTTACGGTTTGAACACGCCTAACACCTTCACGGCATTGTCCACAAACGACGTATCCACCATCTTGTCGGACGGAATAACGTTCGTATAATCCGTCCAACCTTCGCTCCGAAAAACGTCCTCGAGATTCTTGATACTCTCGAAGTAGATTTTCAGGTCCGGATCGATAAATGGCGGCGTGCCGCTCTTGATCGTATCTTCGACCGAAGGAGTGTACTTGAGGTACGCTTTGATGTTGTCGGGATCGAGATACTTGTCGCCTTGCATCGCGCGTGCGGATTTGACAAGCGCAAGCATAAAACGTTTGGCGACCTCTGGGCGCTCTTGCATGAACTTGACGGAATACATCCAAACGGTCGTCATGGCGCTCGGTGCAATATCTTGCGCGAGCAAAACGCCCGTGCCGTCCTTGAGTATCTGATCTGCGTAGGGTGGTGCGACCAACGCAGCATCGATGGATGCTTGTTTCATTCCAAGCACCAAATCCGGGTTTGGCAAATTGACGGCAGTGACGTCTTTGAACGTCAGGCCGACATCGCGCAACGCTTTCGCGACAAAGTACGCGCCGGTTGAACCGGCGGCGCCGGCGATCCCGACTTTTCGTCCCTTCAGATCGGCAACCGTCTTGATTTTGCCGGAATCTTTCAAATCCTTGCGGACAAGAAGAGCCGTCGGACCATTCTGCAACGGCTGAATCGCCGCGGACGCGACGATGCGGAAATCCAATCCGTTGTTGAAGCCGTTGAACGTGGCTGCCGCAATGCCCACGCCTCCGACTTCGTACTGACCCGTCGCCAGCAATGGCAACGCATCCGCGGCCGTGGTCACTTTCTGCAGATCAACTTCGATGTTCTGCTCTTTCATGAACCCGCGCTCGATGGCAATGTAGAGCGGCGCAAAGTTCGTGATGGCGACGTACGCGACGGTCACCTTGTCTGGCGCGGCGGTGTTCGTCGCGGGCACTGGCGTCACCACAACCGTTGGTAGTACCGCGGTCGGGGCAGGTACCTGGGTAGGCGTTTGCGCTTTCGTCGGCGTCGGCGCGCACGCGGCAATCGCGACTGCGATTGCAAGCAACGCGGACATCGATATGCGTTTCGACATCTTTCCTGGCTCTCCGCGATCGAGGGTGTAGCGATGTGGGCGACGCTACCTTCGATGCCCCGGATCTGACCGCGTTCTGTCGGCTCGATGATCTCGGTTTGGTCGTGGTCACGGTCTCATCCTCGACGCAAGCCAATACGCGCCGAGCGCACCGGCTCCTTGCATCTGCCACGCTGGTGGAGCTGCGGGCGGGGGTCGCCTGACGCCTCCATCGCTGTCAGCTCCGAGAAGAAAATCGGTGTCTGGGTCTGCCCCCCACAACATCATCCGCGGGACGAGCGCGCCCCTGGGCACCGAGCTCAGCCACAACGAGAGAAACCAAACGATGTCGTTCGAGCAAGCCAAGATCTGGCAAGCACTCGAGGTGCGTCTCGCCATTACTGAAAATCCTCGACACCGGCAGATGCTCCAGACCGTGATCGAGCATTCCAAGGCCGAGGCGGCCCGCGACCTCGGTCAGATGATGGCCGCTCTGGTTGACAACCCGCAGATGCACAACTGGTTCAATGGACGCGACCACGGACCAAAAGGTCTGGAAGCCGTGACTAAGTACTATCGCAATTTCTGCACGAACGGCGCTGCCGTGTTCGAGTCGCCGAAGGACCGCGTGGTGGTCGACGACCACAACAGGCTCTTCGCGAACGAGGGTGTAGTCGGGGTCTGAAGCCGCCGGTTTCGAGGAGTGATCGGGCGATGTAGCCGGTGAGGTTCCGGAACCCGAGCGCGGACCCGCGGAGGTGCTCGAGTCGGCCGTTGATCGCCTCGGTGGGGCCGTTGGAGGTGCCGGGCCGGTCGAAGTACGCGAGCACGTCAACGGCGCGGCGCTGGAGTCGAACCCTCATCCCAACTCAACGCCGATCGGACAGCGGCGCGCAGTTGGAGGGGTCCGGAGAGCGGCGCGGCGACCCCGCGGAGGGCACAATGGTCGCCATGACAGCAGGCTCACAAGCCCCAGGGGACCCACGCGCCGACCGACCAGTGAGCGACGCACACGAAACCCCACTCGCTCCGCGCGGTCTGTCCGATTGCTTCACGCCTGTCACGACCGTGATCTACACGCTGGCGATCTTCCTGCTTGACCTCTTGGCTGGCGTGGCCATCGAATACGGATCCGTGTTCAGCAAGACCACGACCCTGATACTCAACGGACTCGATGTGGCCTTGGTCGTCGCATTCCTTGCCACCATCGCATTTGTCATAGTGGCCAGCATGATCGGCGGTGATCACCTGCGACAACGCGCGCTCATCGTGTACTTATTCGTGGCCACGCTCCAGGTAATTGCTGCCGTGGCGGCACTCGTCGTCACCGCACGCGTGCGCAATGACGAGTATCTGTGGAGCCTTGTCGACGTTGGCGCGGCATACATTGCGATCGCGGCGGTGTTCACCGGTTGGTACTGGCTCCTCGACAGCATCGTGCCAGGTGGGGCGTTCGTTTTTCCGGGTCGAGGTGGCGAGGATCTCGTGCGACCGAAGTTCATCGACTACGCATTCATCTCGTTCAACACCAATGCCACCTTTGGACCCACCGGCGAGACGGTCGTGTCTCGCCGGGTGAAGCTCGTGATGATGTTTCAGACGTCTCTGTCGCTGCTCGTGCTGCTCGTACTCGTGGCCCGCTTGGTGAGTAGCGGCCGAAGTTAGCCTTTGTCGGCCTGACCGCCGATGAATGCGCATCCATGCCCCGAAAGCGGTGTGCTGTGTCAACTCTGATTCGTGTCGTGTCCCGAATTCTTCGTGGTCACTTGCCTCAGCAACGTCGTGGTGCCACTCAAATAACAACCAGCCCACAGTGGTGTGGAGATCAACACCTGTGTGGTGCGTGCCAAACCGGCGACATCGGCAGGTGATGATCAATGAGGTTTGGGTGGCTGGCAAATCACCAAATGTTGTGGTGGGGTCTGCCCCCACTTCGGTTCCGCAACGTGATCTTCTTCGCGTTCGGCGAGGATGCCACCCGAGCGCTCTCGGAGGATTCCAACACGTCGTTCGACCCTGAGGCGTGGGAGCGCATCGCGGATGCTGATCTGCCTCCGTCCTATCTCGACTACCTGGCCGAGCTCGACGGGGCGAAATAGCGTGCGCCCGCCATGGGCGACTTTTGAAGCCGACGACGTCCCGATTCGTCGACTGTCGCACGCATCGTGAGCCAAGGTCCGCTCGGGGGATCACCGTGATCAGCAACGAGCAGGCAGTCGCCGCGCCCTTCGCGACGCTGCCGCTGCCGTTCCCGGCGAGCGGACGGTGAGGAGTGATGTGTGAGGGCGTGATCTGAGGGTGAATCGCCCCGGTTCGCGCAACCCGACGTGCAGGGCTCCCGGTCGCCGTCGAGGGACTAGCGGATCTTGAACATCCGCCCGACTTTCGAGCGGCGGCCCGAGCGGGTGGTTGGTATGCCGGTCATCTTCGCTATCTTCCGCTTCGCTTTCGTCACCCCGAGCGCCCGCCTCCATGAGAAAGAAAGACCCGGTCCAAGCTTCACCATTTGTACGTCCCCCAGTTATGGATTCGCGAGACACTCGAGAGTCGGCAACCCGCCCATCCATTCAACTCCAGTCTTTATGAGCATCCCCCCGTTGGGCGCACGGTGGTAACGGCGCTTGACGGGGAGATGCACACCGGCGTCTCAGAACTCCGATCATAGGAGATCTCGACCGACCCACCCGTCGGTATCAGCTACACCGTCGACTGCGTCGAAGAACCGACGTGTCGGACCCACACGGGTCCTGCGAGGATGCCGGCGTGCCAACTCACGCGAGACGACGGGCGAGTGGTCATCGGAGGCGTGCGACGCTGCGGGGACACGGGTATTTCAAGCGCCTCGGTCCGGGCATCGTCACGGGCGCGGCGGACGATGACCCGTCAGGGATCGGAACCTACTCGCAGGTGGGCGTCGCGCAGGGGCTGTCGCTTTTGTGGATGGCACCGTTCTTGTTGCCGTTGGCGGTAGGGGTTCAAGAGTCGACCGCTCGCCTTGGACTCGTGACGGGCAAGGGTCTCGGCACGCTCATCCGTGAGCGGTTCCGACGTTGGGTCCTCGTGGGCGCAGTGGTGCTGGTCGCGTCGGCCAACACGCTCAACATCGCCGCCGATCTGGCATCGATGGGTGCCGCGCTTCGCCTCGTCGCGCCGGTGCCAACCCCAGTGGGTGTGGTGCTCCTCGCGATCGGCATGGCTGCCGCCGAGGTCCTGGTTCCATATCATCGCTACTCGCGAGGACTCCGATGGTTTGCGCTCTCGCTGGTCGCATATCTACTGGTGCTCTTTGTGGTGAAGGTCGACTGGTCACTCGTCATTGCTCGCACCTTCGTCCCTCGCTTCAGTGTCAATGCGACCAACATGCTGGCGATGACTGCGATCGCCGGAACCACGATCTCCCCGTACCTGTTCTTCTGGCAGGCCTCCGAAGAAGTCGAGGAGCGCGATGACGGTCAAGCCGAGCCGATCGATCGGTCGCACCTGATCGCGATGCGGGTCGACGTCTGGGCAGGAATGTTTTCAGGGGTCGCGGCCATGTTCGCCATCATGTGTACCGCCGCGGTCACCATCGGTGCGTCGGGGTCGGTGCACATTGGAACAGCCGAACAGGCGGCCCAAGCACTCGAGCCGCTCGTCGGAAGTAGCGCCAAACTGCTGTTCGCTCTCGGGATCCTCGGCCTCGGGCTTCTCGCCGTTCCGGTGCTTGCCGGCTCGACTGCGTACGCGATCGCCGAAGCGTGCGACTGGCACGAGGGGCTGAGTCGCCGTCTGAAGGAGGCGCCAGGTTTCTACGCAGCGATCGTCGCTTCGATGATGATCGGGCTCGGGTTGGTCGCCATCGGGCTCGATCCGATCCGGGCGCTCTACCTCGCGGCGATCTTCAACGGCGTCACCGCACCCCCCCTGATCCTGCTCATCGTCGTCCTCGCTCGATCGCAAGGGTTGCTCGGGGAGTTCCGATCAGGCTGGCTCTCGCTCGTTGCGACCTCGGTCGCCGGGATTGCAATGACGATGTTTCCGGTCGCCGCGCTGCTGCTCTCCTAATAGCAACAAGGGGCACGGTTGCGTTGACGGATGATTCACCGGGGGCGAACGCCGTCAGGTCGCGGCGAGTACCGCGATGACGAACACCGGGTACAGACTCAACAACGAGATCTCGCCCGGTCCGCTGGTGCGCCCGTATCACCACGCAAGAGCAAGGACGACGGCGAGCGCAGCGAGCTTTTCCAGCCATGAAGCTCAGCGGCCATAACGCCCTTGCGTCTGCCGGGTATGTCGTGCTGATGGTGGGGGGGGACCCGCCTGATTCCGGCGTTACCGGGCAGCAAACGAATCGACGCCGCAGGTCCCCCTCAGGGGTTCCGGGACTGAAAGAGCGGTGTGATGTCGGGTCCGACGGGGTCGGCAGCGGCCAAAGCTCGCGTCGTCGGGTTCATGCGCTTCGCGGTGACGGCGGCGAGGCAGTCGGTCGACTCGGTCGCGAGTCCGCTCTCAGCTACCCGTGGCCCTGGCGGACGTCCCCCTTATCCGTTCGCGCTGCGCATGGGCGGGACGCCGCCGGCGACGCAGTTCGGGATCTCATCCATGATGTCTCCTCGAGGGTTGAGGGGTCGCAACTCCTCGTGGCGCTCCGGGAAGGTCCGAGGTCTCGGCCGGGCTGATCGTGGCGTAGAACTCGGCGCCGTGGGCGCATGGCCTGCACCACGGGTCGCCGGCTGCGTAGTGGGTGGCGGTTCACTCGGACGCTTCGCCACACCAACCGCAGATGCCGGGGACCAGTCCAGTGGGGCCAGTCGTGCGAGGTTCGGAACGCTGGTCTGACAGGCCCGACTGTGGCCTCACTGACCAGACCGTCGGGGAAGGGAAGGGGTCTGCCCCAGCTGACGAACGGACCGCGCATCCCACGCGACCTCGGTGATTCGCCATTCGTCGGTGGCATGCGCCGCGGTCGCGTCCGGGCCGGGTAACGTAAACCCACGGCGTCTGCCTTGTGTAGCAGCGCCTCGGCACGATTCTGTCTGAGGAGCATGCTCCTCCGGTGGCATGGTGTCCGACGCCGCCAGCGGGCAGGGGCGGCGCAGGTTCGATCGTGTCGGCACCGCCGCCGCCCGGTTCGACCCGACACGACGACGAGGCGGCCGCCGTGACCTGTCGTGGAACGGGTTGCCGCAGCTGGGTGGTCCCACGACCACATGCCAGAACGGATATCGATGGAAGTACGACAACTCGAAGCGGCGATCTGGTCGGTCGCCGATGGCTACGGATCGGACGCCGATCTCGCGCTGCTCGACGCCGACGAGCGCGCCTCGCTGTTCGTGCTCGATCGGCTCGTCGGCGAGGCCGAGGACGACCGCGACGCGGTTCGCCGCGCCCTGGCCGACGACGAACGCGACCAGGTGGTCGCCGACTTCGACGCGACGGTCGCGAGCCTTCGGGCGATCGCCGTTCGCTATCGGCCGGTGGTGGCAACTGCTTCCTCGTCCACCGTCGACGACCGCGCCGAGGCCGACGACGACCTCGAGCCCGAAGACGTTCAGCTGCATGCCTCGTGGGCGGCCGGCCAGATCGTCGTGTGGGCCGCCGGGCGGGGCGCGGCGCCCGAGGACAACGAAGCGCTTGCCAGCCGGCTCGAGGCCATCGGCGGGCCGCCCGTCGGATGGCAGCTCCACCCCGGTGTCGTCCTGCCCGACGGCCAGCGCGCCGAAGCCCTCGCCATCCCCATGAAATCGGTCCTCGGCTGGCTCGTCGCGATCGGGGGCGGCCTCGGCCAGGCGGGTGCCGGCAACAGCTTGCTGTGGTTGGGTCGGGTTGCCCTCGAAGGCGTCCGGCTCGCCGCCCAGGGTTCGATCGTCCCCACGGTGCAGATCGTCGATCGCTCCGAGGGACGCGCGGTCGATGCCGCGGTGCGCTGGCTCCCGGCGCTCGTCGACAGCTTGGCGATCGAAGCGCTGTCGGCTTCGATGCCTGGCACTGCCGTCGCGATCGGCGGTGGCAAAGGTCGGGCTACGGTCATCTCAGTGATCTCGGCCGTCGTCGAGACCATCGTGACCGAGAGCACCGAGCACATGGAGCTCCCGGCACCGCCGCCCACGGCGAACTCCACGACCGACCTCGCCGACACGGTCATTGCCCGCATGAACGGCTCGACCTTCCGCTCGAACGTCGGGCTCGCCGCCGAACTGTCGCGCCGGCTCGAGCAGTGGTCGCACACGGTCACGTCGGCCGCGCGACCGAAGCTCGTCGTGCAACTCGACGCTCCTGGCTCCGACGGCGTGTGGCTGGCCTCGGTGCACGCCCCAGCGGGCAAGGGTCGCGTCCAGCCCATCGACGCGGCGCTCCGCACCGAACGGGGCAGCGGGCGGGTGTCGTCCGAATGGGAGCGCCTCGTCCGCGTGTTCGTCGCGCTCAACCGCTCGGAACCACGGTTCCGCGGCCAGGTAGCGCTCAGCCAGTCCGAAGCGTGGGAGCTCATGACCGTCGTCGGTCCCACACTTTCGGCGATCGGGTTCGACGTGCGCGTGCCGGCGCTGTCGCGACGCAAAGCCAAGGCGTCGCTGCGACTCTTCGCTGAGGCGGCCGGCGGCTCGGTGGTCGGCGCGCACCAGTTGAGCAACGTCGCCTGGTCGGTGCTGTTCGACGACGTCGAGCTCACTGCGGCCGAAGTGGCCCGGCTCGCCCGCCAAGCTCGTCCGCTCGTGCGTTCGCGCGGGCAGTGGGTCGAGGTCGACCGGGCCGACCTCGAAAAGGCTGCGGCCATCCTCGCCGAGCGTGAGTCCATCACCCAGCTCACGGGGGCCGAGATCCTGCGCCAGAGCATCGGCCTCGATCAGTCGGGGTTGTCGGGTGGCGTCGTCGTGCACGGCGCGAGTTGGGCGAACGACATCGTGCAACGCGCCGCCGAGGCCCCGTCGCTCGCAATCACCCAACCCGAGGGATTCGCGGGCGAGCTGCGCACCTATCAGGCAGAAGCGCTGGCCTGGTTGGGCTTCCTCGACGCGGCGGAGCTCGGCGGGTGTCTCGCGCTCGACATGGGTCTCGGCAAGACCCCGACCGTCCTCGCACACATGGCGAGGAGTGCGGGCCATGGTCCGGCGCTCGTGATCGCGCCGGCGGCCGTGGTCGGCAACTGGGCGGCCGAGGCAGCGCGCTTCGCGCCGAAGCTGCGCGTGCTCGTGCACCATGGTGCGTCGCGTTCGTCGGCCCGGGTGCTCGAGGCTCAGATCGGGCGGGCCGACATCGTCGTCACCACGTACGCGACTGCGGTGCGTGACGTCGAGGCGCTGGCCAAGGTCGAGTGGAGCCGCGTCGTACTCGACGAAGCGCAGGCCATCAAGAATCCCGCGAACGAGACCTCGCAACAGCTGCGACGCATTCCGTCGCGGTCGCGCATCGCACTCACCGGTACGCCCATCGAGAATGGTCTCGGCGACCTGTGGGCCATCCTCGATTTCACCAACCCCGGCCTCGTCGGGTCACGCCCCGAGTTCCTCGCCAACATGGCGGGCGACGGTGAGGCCGCGCTGCGGGCCCTCAACGGGTTGCTGCTGTTCCGTCGCACCAAGAAAGAGCCCGAGGTCGCGGCCGAACTGCCCGACAAGATCGACGAGCTCGACTACTGCACCATGACCACCGAGCAGATCGGCCTGTACCAGGCGGTGCTCGACATGCTCGTGGTCGACACTGCCGACTCCGACGCGCTCGGCGAGAAGAAGCAGGGCGCCATCCTCGCCGCCATCACGGCGCTCAAGCAGATCTGCAACCACCCGGTGGCCTACCGCGACGACGGGCTCCCGCTCGCCGGACGCTCGGGCAAGCTCGCTCGTCTCGAGGAGATCGTCGAGTCGGTGTTCGCGGCCGGCGAACGCATCCTCGTGTTCACCCATTTCGCGACGTGGGGTCGCCGGCTCGCGCGGCACCTCAGCGAGGTCACCGGTATGCCGATCGCCTGCTACGACGGCAGCCTGGGCCGCGAGGTCCGCGATCGGCTCGTCACCGACTTCCAGAGCGGCACCGGTGCAGGCGCAATGGTGCTGTCGTTGAAAGCCGGCGGTACGGGCCTCAACCTGACGTCCGCGAACCACGTCGTGCTCTATGACCGCTGGTGGAATCCGGCCATCGAGGACCAGGCCCGCGACCGCGCGTGGCGCATCGGCCAGAGCCGAACCGTCATCTCGCATCGACTGGTGTGCCCGGGCACCGTCGACGAACGTGTCGAAGAAGTGGTGGCTGGCAAGCGTCATATCGCCGAACTGGTGCTGCCCCGGTCGAGTTCCATGGCCGATCTCACCAGTGACCAACTGCGCCTCGCGCTCGGGCTACGCCCCGACGAGCTGCTCGCCGAGGAGGACTGATGAACCGTCCACAACGCGCCCGAACCAACCAGCGCCGCCGTCCCCAACCGCGCCGCACTAACGGCGTGGACATCTGGCGATCACCCGGCCCGTTGCCCGACGTCGAGCCCATCGTGCGGGTCCACGACCCAGGGGCCATGCTGCGCTCACTCGGCGATCCGCCGATGACCAATGGCAATGTCGCCGGGCACTACTTCAACTTCGTGATCACCCAGTCGGCTGCGATGGCCATGGCGCTTGCCTACAGCGCGGACCTCGCAGCGGAGTTCGACGAGACCGACGGCTGAGCCGCGCCCATAGCGGCGCTCGCGAACGAACTGTTCCTCGTGCGGCACGGCGAGGCCGAGTGGAGTCATGACGGTCGGCGCACGCGGCCAGCGCGTCATCGAGCGCGTCGTCGAGCGCGAATCCCTGATTGCGGGACCCAGGCAGTGTGCACGTTGAACGTGGCGACGTTGCCGGTTGCCTCTGGCGCCCGGAATGCTCGGAGATCCAGGGAGCGATGCGTGCCGCCGAGGGCACATCCGCGTGGGCGGTGATCGGAGCCATCATGATCGGAAGGGCAACACCGACAGGAGGATCATGATCGGACGCGGCGTGTCGCGCCTTCTTGTCGCCATCGCGTTGGTCTGCGCGTCCACTGCGTGGACGGGTTGGGTGATCCTGCACACCGTCGCCGACCCGTCACGATCGAGTCGCATCGCTCACGAGGTCTTCGACGACCCAGAAGCGCGCGGTCAGCTGGCCAATGACCTTGCCTC
>CAEZYR010000099.1_pt1 | contig 12936 bp, 13 predicted proteins | sample 7265551 | NCBI WGS metagenome assembly CAEZYR01 (sample SAMEA6813938, study PRJEB35770) | uncultured Acidimicrobiales bacterium | biome: Freshwater; feature: Freshwater reservoir; material: water | place: Czech Republic | collected 2017-04-14 | depth 30m m
CCGAAGTTCTCGCCGCTCGGTGCCGCACCAGCGCATCCCGGCGACCGCTGGTACGTCGCCGCCGCCCATGGCCACTTCGTCGAATCCACCGCCGACGACGCGCACCGTTCGTCGCGCATCACCCCCGCCGACATCGACGCCACCGACGCGGACTACGTCGCACTCGGCCATTGGCATGTCACCACCGACCTTTCCACCCGTGGCGTGACCACGCCCGCGTGGTACTCCGGCGCGCCCATGTTCGGCTACGGCGCCGGCCGCATGCTGCTCGTCGACCTCGTCCCGGGCGAAGTGCCGCTCGTTCGACCACTCGACGTGCTCGATCACCCGGCATCTCGTTGCGCCGCGGTAAACGCGGCCTGCATCCCGATCACCCACCCCTGAACTCACCCGCCTCGAGCTCAGCCAGGCACGTCACACTTCGTCGTTGGCCCGCATAAGGGTCGCAACGGCGGGCGCGACAGGCCATACCCGCGTCGAAGCCAAAGCCGGGACACGGGCGTTCGATCACCCAGGTCCAATCTTTTGTGTCGGGCTGGATCACGGGCCCTCGTCATGTGGTGGGCATGTGCCGACAGCCGGCTCGTCTCGCGGCGCCGGGAACTGCGCGATGCTCGTGGCGGCGAAGGAAGGTGCACCGATGAGTCCATCCGCATGGAAACGAGCGAGCGACGGTCCGTTGCTTGCTCCGCAGTCCATCATCCACATTGCCGACGTGCGCGCCGCTGAACGCGTCGACGGCACCCCACCGGCCATCACGCTTCGCCCTCTCACCGGCGAGGCCTGTGATCTCACCGTGCTGATCTTCACGTTCCCGCCCGGCTACACAGGCAAGGTGCACTGGCACCCCACCGACACGGTGTACGTGGTGCAACGCGGGCAGTTCATCGTCGAGGGCGAGGGCACCTACGAAGTTGGCGACATCCGTTGGGTGAAGGCCGGCACGGTCTACGGCCCCGAAGCTGCGGGCCCCGACGGCTGCGACGTGATGCTCATCGGCGCCGGACGCTTCCCGTTGCCCACCTACGACCCCGCGGTTGATCCGCCGCCCACCATCGCGGGCTGATCCTTCGTCGGCGCGCGCGCCGCCACCAACGCACCTCCGGCGAGCAGAAGCACCGCGGCCACAGCGATGCCGCGCGGCGCGATGCCCGCCTGTAGCCGCTCCTCGAACAGGACCATGCCCATCACCAGACCGGCCACCGGCGTCGTCGCCGTGAGCACGGGTAGCGACGCGTTCAGCGGCGCCAGGTGAAACGCCCGCTGCACGAGCACGTTGCCCGTGGCCGCCGCGACGACGAACAGCGCCGCGAACACCACGACCCTTGCGGCCCCGTCACCTCCGCCCAGCGCCTTGAGCGATGCGGCGTCGAGCGCGAAGCACACTCCCGTCGCGATCGCGAGGAGAAACGCTCCGTGCGCCGCAGTGCTCCGCGACCGCGAACGGACCGCGGTGAGCGCGACGCCCGTGGCCGCGATGCCGTACAGCAGCACCCACACCCCGAGGTGTGCTCGATGGCCGCGATCGGTCGGACGTCCGACCGCGAGCAGCACCGACACCCCGATCACCACGGCTGCTGCGCCGGCAAGTTCGCGAGGGTGAACGCGGCGATGACCTACCAATGCCTCGAGCCCGAGGGCGAGGACCACGCTGGTGGTCATGATCGCCTGCACGCCGATGAGCGAGCCGTGCGCCAATGCGAAGGCTTGGAACGCGAGTGCCGCGGTGTCGATGGCGCGGCCGACCAGCCAGCGGCGGTTTCGCAGCAGCCGGAGGAACAGGCGCACCGAACCCAGATCATCGGGCTCCCCTCCTGCTGCGTGCTGCTGGATCACGGATGCGACCGCCAGGCAGAGGGCCGCGGCCATTGCCAGCCCGAGCGCGAGCGGGTTCACGTCGCCCAGTGATCGCGTAGCGCAACGACCCGTAGGTTCTGCGTCGCAATACGGTCGGCGAGCAACGGCAGCGCACCGAGCGCTGAGCGCCACGCGCCGGGCGCCGAGGTGCAGTCGGCGTCGTGCAACAAGACGGTGCCACCGGGGCGCAAGTCGCGCGCCACGGTGCGGGCCACCGACTCAGGGGTCGCCTGCGCAGTCCAGTCGCGGCCCCACGCGGTCCACAGGACGGTGCGCACGCCCAGTGTGCGGGCCCCTAGCAGGCTGCCCGCACTCAGGTAGCCATGCGGGGGCCGGAACCAGCGGGGTTCGATCCCGGAGACCTCGGCGATGGTGTCATAGGCCCGGCGCAGATCGTGCACGACGTCGCGCGGCGTACGCCAGATGTGCGCCCGGTGGCTGTCGCCGTGCAACGCGACCTCATGACCAGCTGCGACCAACTCTCTTACGAGCGACGGATTGCGCCGCACCATGTCCCCCACGACGAAGAACGTCGCAGACCAGCCGAGCCGTTCGAGCTCGGCTATGAACAGGGGCGTCGACGCCGCATCCGGGCCATCGTCAAAGGTGAGCGCGATCCCGCTCTGCGCCCCGACTCCGGCGAGGTGAGGCAAGATTGAGGGTCGCCCGCACCTGATCGCCGTGACCACCGGAGCCACATTGACGGCTGCGAGGGCGAGAACCGAGGTCATCGCCACCAGAGATGGCGCGGAAAGTCGGTCGACAAGACTTGAAGTGCGCATCCCGAAGGTGCAATGTAGTCACTTGAGTTCATCGCCAGCTCGTTTGATCCCCGTCTACGGTTCCCTCCTCGAAGAGGACGACATCGAAGCAGCGTCATCAGCGCTCCGCCGAGGTTGGCTCGGCATGGGCACCGATGTCAGCCAGTTCGAAGCCACTGTCGCCGAGACAATCGGGGCCAGCGACCGAAAGGCTGTTGCCTTGGCCACGGGTGGTGCGGCGCTCCACGTGGCGGCGCTGATCGCCGGCCTCGGCCCTGGCGACGAGGTCATCGTCCCGTCGATGTGCCACCTGTCGAATGTGCAGGCCATCCTCGCGACCGGCGCACAGCCGGTGTTCTGCGACGTCGACGACGAGACCTTGTGCATCGACCCGCACCGCATCGACGAGCTCATCGGCCCACACACGCGGGCGATCATGGCCCTCGACTATGGCTGCTACGTGTGCGACCACGACGCCATCGGCGCGCTGGCCGCGGCGCACGGATTGCGGGTCATCCACGACGCGGCGCACTCGTTCGGTTCTTCGTCGAACGGCCGTGGCATCGGCACGTTCACCGATATCTGCATGTTCAGCTTCGACCCGGTCAAGTGCCTCACCGCGGTCGATGCCGGCGTACTGATGTTGGCCGATGAGGACGAGCAGCGCTTCGCCCGCCAGATCCGCATCCTCGGTTCCGACCAGCCACCCGAGGTCATGTACAAGAACGCTCGCACGTGGGACTACGACGCTGTGCGCGTCGGCTACCGGTACCACCTGTCGAACATCCACGCCGCGCTCGGCATCTCGCAGGTGGCCAAGCTGCCCCGCATCCGGGCCAACCGCCAGAGCGCGTGCACCCGCTACGCCGAACGACTCCAGGGATACGACTCGATCCGTGCCCCGTTCAACTGCTTCAGCGACATGACGCCGTTCCTCTACTTCATCCGCGTACCGGCCGAGCTTCGCGACGGCCTTCGTGCGGCGTTGAAGGACGAGGGAATCGACACCGGTCTGCATTGGCGTCCGGCGCACATCCACACCTACTTCACCCAGTTCCATCGCGGTCCCCTGCCAGTCAGCGAAGCCGCCGGGAGCGACGTCATCTCGTTGCCGTTGCACTCCGCGCCCATGTCCGACGAGGTCATCGACCGAGTGTGCGACACAATCGTCAAGTTCCTGCGCTGAACGCGGCAACTGTCCCGAAATCGCTCGCGCTCAGCGGGCAAGCTCCGTCGACCACCGGCGATACTCGACCCAGAACGCGGCACGTTCTTCGGTGCGCACCGGGATCCAACCAGTGAGCGCGTATCCGAGCATGAACACCAAGAAGACGTCGAAGGTGCGGTCACGGTCGATGAAGAACACGACCACGGGCAGCACCACGAACAAGCCGACGAGGAACTTCGTCCACGGTTGCATCGCGCGCTTGCCGCGGTGGGTCATGTATGGGATAGGCACCAAGTTCATGACCGACAGCAGCATCACCGCGATGAACGCGGGCAGGTAGTACCCGCGCAGATGATCAGTGACGGTCTTCGCCAGGGCCAGCGACATTGCGATGAAGCCGCTGATAGTGCGCGGCAGCCCGCACCAGCAGAGCGGGTAGTCGAACTTGACCGCGGCGAGGCGTGCGTGTCGGATGGTGGCCGTGCCGACGAGCGTGCCGAGAGCGATGAGGCCGAGCAACTCGTGGCCCGCAGTGCGATACACGGTGTAGATGATGATGCCCGGCACCACCACGTGGACGAAATGATCGACGATCGAATCCAGCTCGGCGCCGAAGCGATTCGACTTTCCGGTCATACGTGCGACCTGGCCATCGAGAAGATCACCGAACAGGTAACCGACGACCACCGTGAACCCCGCGGTGCGCGGCTCGCCGAAGAGCACGAAGTGCACCGCGACGACCCCGCTGACGAGGTTGACGAGCGTGAAGACGTCTTTGAGGTGGAACGAGCGAGGCCAGCGGCAGAGCATTCGGACGACGCTACCGGCGAAGATGCTCCGGTCGATAACCGGCCAGGCGTCTCGGTGCTGCTGGTGTCGGCCAGCATGGGGGCGGGCCACGATGGCGCCGCGCACGAGTTGGCCCGCCGGCTCGCCGAGGCTGGCCATCGTGCACGCGTCGTCGACCTGTTCGACGCCGCCCCCCGATTGATCGTGTGGTTATGGCGCGAGTCGTACCGCTTCCAACTGCGCTTCGCACCTGGCGTCTACGAGCGGGCGTATCAGCTTTACTACCGCCGCTCACGCAGCTGGGAGTGGACGTTGCGCTCGTTGCGCCGCATCACCGGCCGCTCGTTGCTGCGCTGGGTCGACCAAGCAAAGGCCGATGTCGTCGTGTCCACCTACGCGCTGGGCACGTTGATCCTCGGCGAGCTCCGCTCGCGCGGCGAGCTCGAGGTCCCGCTGGTGAACTTCATCACCGATTTCGGCATCCACCCGCGCACGGTGCACCCCTCCGTCGATCTGAACCTCACCGTGCACGAGGTCGCAGCGCATGATGCTCGCGGCTACGTCAACGCACCAGTGATCGCCACCGGTCCTGCGGTGTCTCCGCGCGTGCGCGTCGAACTCCCCCGCCGCGCCGATGCGCGCGCGGCGCTCGGCCTCGCGGATGATGACCGCGTGGTGCTCGTCGTCGCCGGATCGTGGGGTGTGGGCAACCACCTTCCCGAAACCGTGGCCGCGCTGGCCTGCGACCCACGCTTCGTGGTGATCACGATGTGTGGTCGAGACGAGCGCTTGCGACGCAAGCTGCTCGCCGTCGGACACGGTCGAGTATCCGGTTGGACGAGCGACATGCCACGGTTCCTCGCCGCGGCCGACGTCATCGTCGAGAACGCCGGCGGGCTGACCTCAATGGAGGCCTGCGCCGCCAGGGTCGCGGTGGTGAGCTTCCGGCCCATTCCCGGACACGGCCGCGAGAACGCGCGGGCGATGGTGCGCGCCGGGGTCTGTGCCGCGCCGGCCACCCTCGACGAGCTGGTCGAGGTGGTCGACGAGCTCACCTCCGACACGGCCCGCCGACGCGATCAGCTGGTCGCGGCCGACGCGATGTTCGCCCGCGAACCGATCGACCCGATCGTGGAGATTGCGCGCATGCCACCACCCCGCCACAGGTGAACTCGCGGTCGGCCTACCGCTCTGGCTGTGTCGACAGGGTCACCGCCGAGGTGTGATGGTCGCCGCGTTCACGGCGCCGAGCGATGGCCGGGCGCCCGTAGCGGGCGAACCAGGCGGCCACGGCGAACCCGAGGACCGCGGTGATCGCGCCCCCGACGACGTCGAGTACGAAGTGGTTGGCCGTGGCTACCACCGCGATGGCGGTGAGCGTCAGGTGAGCCCACATGGCAGCGCGCCATCCCTGACCGGGCAGCGTGCGATACACGGCGACCACGCACCACATAGCCCAGGCGATGTGCATCGACGGCATCGCCGCGAACTGGTTCGCGGCCGGAGCGAGTGTGCCGCTGTGGAACGAGCTGATGGCACCGGTGGTCTCGACTAGGTCGATGAAACCGTCGAGCATGCGGGGCGGGGCCACGGGGTACAACCAGAACACGGCAAAGCCCATGAGGTTGAACAACACGAGCGAGTTACGCAAGTCGGCGTACAACGGTCGCCGACGCGCCCACAGGAAGATGATCAGCGCAAGCGTGATCCAGATATGGGCGAGGTTGTAGAAGTTCGCCAGGATCGAGCCGAGGATGTCGTGCGAGACGAGCCAGTCGTTCGCGCCACGCTCGATATCGATACCCGTAAGCCGTTCGAGGCGCAGAATGCCGGCGGCACGGCGCAGCGCAGCGGCCTCGTTCACCGGTGACAGGTTGTTGATGATGTCGTACAGGAAGTACAGCCAGAGGACGATCAGCAGCTCCCACCAGAACCGCCTCGGCACCGCCAGATCGGACACTGATGCATCGAGTTCCGTGCCAGGCTTTGGCTCGGGTGCGTCGCGCGTCGGCGATGCCCCAGGTGAGGTACCTAGAGAGCTCAGGACACACCTCCGAGGGCCGATGGGACCGTCGTACGTTAGTCGGCCGCGTCACCGTGCGAACCGCCGGGCCAACGTCGGGTTCGAAGCTGTCGACCACGCCAGTGTTGCTGTCCGCGCGGGGCGTGTAGCGGGAGCGTGGCCACGAGCGCTACCACGCCTGGCCTTCGGCGAGCCGCATGAGCTCGACGCGCGTGCCATCGGGGTCAGCGAGGAAGACGATCTGCACCGACCTCGGCTCGTCCTGGCCCGAACGGGTGCCTTCGATGATGGTCCCCCCGTACTGCTCGAGCTCCATCGCGGCGGCGTCGACGTCCTCGACGATGAATGACAGGTGCGTCAATCCGAGGTGGTTGCGACGCGTCGACGGCTGACCGATCACGCCCGGTGAGCGGTAGTCGAGCAGCTCGACGCGGAGCCCGTCCTTCTGGATGAAGTACGACGTCAACGAACACGGCAGATCGACCTCGGCGATGGGCCGCTCCATCTCGAAGCGCGCGAACTCGGTGAACCCGAGACCATCGATGTAGAAGCGCCGCGATCGCTCGAGGTCGCTCACACAGAGACCCAGATGCGATGTCGTCGACTTGAATGACGCGTTCACGATGCGCTCTCCCCCGCTGTTGCCGCTCGGCTACGGTCCGCCATCGTAAACACCGTCGGGGGAATGATGTCCAGCTATCAGACGATCACCGTCGAACCGCTGACCACAGCCATAGGCGCAGTGATCCACGGCGTCGATGCGACCGCACCGCTGCCCAACGGTCAGGCGGCCGAGGTGCGCCGGGCCCTGCTCGACCACCTGGTGGTGTTCCTGCGCGATCAGGACCTCACCGAGGAGCAACAGCTCGCGTTCGCAGCCAACTTCGGCCCACTGAACCCCGGCAGCATCGACCCGCGCCCCACGGCGAACCCGTCGATGTTCGTGAACCTCGAGGACACTCCCGAAAGCCCGCCCAAGGCCGACCGTTGGCACACCGACGTGCCGTTCGTGCCCCAGCCGCCCGACTTCGCGTTCTTGAACATGCGCATCACGCCACCGGTGGGCGGCGACACCTTGTGGCTGAGCCTCTACGCCGTGCACGAAGCGCTCTCACCGCAACTGCAACGCATGATCGAGCCTCTGCAACTCGACCTGGGCCTAGGCGCATCGGCCGAGACCATCAAGGAGATCTTCGGCGAGGAGTACTACAACGAGGTGGTCGTGCCGTTCACGAGCGTGCACCATCCACTCGTGCGCGTACACCCCGAGACCGGCCGTCGGGCCGTGTACCTGTGCGGCTCGTTCATGAACGGTCTCGTCGGGCTGCACCGAGACGAGAGCGCGCTGGTGCTCGGCGTGTTGCAGGCGCGGCTCGACGACCCGAACATCCAGGTTCGGTGGAAATGGAGGGCGCACGACCTGGCGATCTGGGACGAGCGGTGCACCAACCACCGGGCGATGTCGGACCACTATCCGGCCCATCGGCTCATCCGCCGCTGCCTCGCCGGCTCGGGAACGCCGATCGGTGTCGGCTCGTGAAGTTCGGTGTCGTCATCCCCAATCACGGCCCCTTCGGTGATCGCGGCGCCATCCGCGAACTCATCACTGCGGCCGAGGATCTCGGCTTCGACACGGCGTGGTTCGGCGACCACGTGGTCATCCCTGACTACGCGAAGAACCTGTCGCACCCCAACTGGTTCGATGCCCTCGCGTGTTGCATCTTCGGCGCCGGCTTGACTTCGCGTCTGCGCTTCGGGACTGACGTATTGGTGTTGCCCTATCGCAACCCGGTCGTGCTCTCCCAACTCGTGGCGGGCGCCGACCAGTTGAGCGATGGGCGCATCACCCTCGGCGTCGGCGTCGGGTACATCAGCGGCGAGTTCGCCGCGCTCGGCACTCCGCCCTACGACGAGCGCGGCGCGATCACCGACGAGTACCTCGAGGTGCTCCGCGCGCTGTGGTCGGCCGACGGCGCGGTCAGCCATCACGGTCGCTACATCAACTTCGATGACGTACACGCGTCGCCGGCGCCGTTGCAGCAACCGTTCCCGCTGTGGGTCGGCGGCAACAACCCGCGCGGGCTGCGACGCGCCGCGCTCCTGGGCAACGGCTGGCACCCGCTGTTCCCAACCCCCGAGGAGTACGCGGCAGGCCGATCCAGGATCCTCGCGACACGCGACGAGTTCGGCCTTGACCAACCGTTCGCATTCTCCTTCAGTTGTCCGGGCGTCGCCGTGCTCGACCCCGGCGCACCACGGGCCACGCCGCTCAGCTACGACGACTTCCCCGACATCCCGGCCGAGTACCGGTACGCGCCGCCATTCCCCACCACGGCCGATGGTCGCACGCGTTTCGTCGGCTCGGCCGAGGAGGTTGCGGCCGACATAGCCGACTACGCCGCAGCAGGCGTCGAGCACCTCGCGTTGCGGTTCTGGACCGCGGATCCGACCGCTCGCGTGGCGGACGTGCTCGCGCAATTCGAGCGCTTCGCGCGCGAGGTCACGCCCCTTTGTGTTGGGCGATCTCGCGACGCGGCTCCATCGTGACCTGAACGTCGATCGGACCATTGGCCCAGAACACCGGCACCTTGCGGTAACGCCACCCCTCGACCAGAGTGACCTTCGCGACGCGCTCGACGAAGACCTCGGTGATCACCCGACCTTCGAGCCGGGCGATGGCCTGCCCCGGGCAGATGTGCGGACCGTCGCCGAACGCCAGGTGCTCGCGCGGGTTCTCGCGATCGAGCCGCCAGTGGTCGGGCTCGGCGAAGACCGCGGCGTCACGGTTGGCCGACGCGACGGCGTACACGATCTTGTCGCCAGGGCACATCGACGGACCGAAGCGATCGAGCGGCTTTTCAACCGTGCGGATCATCTGGTGGATAGGTGGCTCGAGCCGCAGCGATTCCTCGACGGCGTTCGCGATGAGCGCAGGGTTGTCGTGCAGCTGTGCGTACAGCACCGGGTCGGCGGCGAGCCGAGCGAGGATGTTCGCGATGAGGTGGCGCGTGGTCTCGTTGCCGCCGAGGATCAGGCTGATCAGCTGGGTGCGGATCTCGACAGGGGTGAGTCGCATGCCATCGATCTCGGTGTGGATGAGCCGGGTGACCATGTCGTCGGGGCGATCGTTGCTCGCAGCCCGGGTGCGGATGATTTCGTCGACGTACGCGGAGAACTCCGGGTGGCCTCCACCGAAACCCTCGCCGCGCGCCGTGCGGTTCTTGTTGACGTACTCGCCCTGCACGACCTCGTCGGACCACAGGCGGAACAGCGGCCAATCTTGGCGTGGCACACCGAGCATGTCGGCCATGACGTTGATCGGGATGGGTGCCGCGAAGTCGGCGACCAGGTCGCCGCCGCCGCGCTCGAGCAGCGTGTCGAGGTACTCGTGGGACAGGTCGCGGATGAAGCCCTCCATGCGCACGGCCTTGTGCCAGCCCACCACTGCGTTGACGATGCGGCGCACCTTGCCGTGGCGCGGCTCGGGCATCTCGGGGAGGAGCTGCTCCTCCTCGGGCACCACGACACCTGGTTCGCGATAGCTGGTACGGAACGACTCGACGTCGCGCACTGCGTCCTTGACATCGGCGTGTGTGGTCAGCAGCCAACCGACATCGATTCGGGCCACCGGGCATGTGGCGCGCAGCTCGGCCAACGCGTCGATCGGCACGTCGGCCTGCACATCGAACGGGTTGTACTCGACGGTGCTCATGGGTGCAGCCTCCTGGCGATGAACCTTCAGGAGCGTACTCGCGGCCGTCTATGGCCCGCCGCGGCGATCCCGCCGACCGTCACGCGTTCGTCAGCCGGCCGATTCGCTTTACGTGACGCGCTCCTGCGACGAACTGTGATGGTTCGACGGAACGATATGGATCCGGCTAGAACCGTCGACGATGGGCGCGAGCCCACTCTGTCGAACGTTGGTGGATCGATGAACGAAGCTCCCCCGGACCACGGCCCGCCGCTACGGGTGGCCGTGGTCGGCAGCTCGTTCGGCGGACGCGTCCACGTGCCCGCACTCCAAGCCGCAGGCTTCGAGGTGGTGGCGCTCGTCGGCCGCGATGCAGCTCGAACGCGAGAGCGTGCGACGCACCTCGGCATCGCGAACGCGTGCACGTCGCTGGCGGATGCGCTCGTGCTCGGCGTGGACGCGATCACGGTGTCGACGCCTCCCGACTCCCATGTCGATCTCGTGCTCGAGGCGATCGAAGCCGGCACACACGTGCTGTGCGAGAAGCCTTTCGCATTGAACGCGCACGACGGCAACTGCATGTACATCGCCGCGCGCGATCGCGGCATCGTCCACTGCACGTCGTTCGAGTTCCGTTGGAGCCCACTCGACGCGACGATCGGCCGATTCGTGGCCGCAGGTGGCATCGGCGACATCAAGCTCGCGACCTTCCTGCAGATCAGCTCGCTCGTCGCCGGTGGTCTGCACCCGGCGTTCAACGACGAGTGGTGGTTCGATGCCAGACGCGGCGGCGGAATCCTCAACGCCGCAGCACCGCACAACATCGACCGCTTCCGCACGTGGGTCGGCGAAATCGACGCGGTGAGTGCACGCCTCGACGTCACCGGTCCGCGCGTCGCATCACCCGACGCCGCCGAGGACGCCTACACCGCGACGTTCCGCATGCGAAGCGGCGCGACTGCATTGATGCAGCACTGCGCAGCCGCATGGGGCGAACCGACCTTCGCCTTCAAGCTCGTCGGGACCACCGGCACCATCACGCTCGGGCGCGAAACCGCATCACTCGGCCGAGGGCCCGGAGACAACCAGAACTTAGAGATCCCCGACGACCTGGTACTTCCCGATATCTACATCCCCCAAGGCGACCCAAAGCACGCGTTCACGTTCATGGAGCTACCTCCCTTCGTGCGACTCGCGCAACGTTTCGCCGAAGCGATTCGCCATGGCGATCCTGAGTGGTCACCGCCCGGTTCACCGCCCACGCCCACGTTCGCCGATGCACTCGCCACGCAGCGCGTCGTCGACGCGATACGCCTGTCGAGTCGCGAGAACGCCGCCTGGGTCGATGTGCAACCGCTGAGCGCGACCGGGGCCTGACGATGCTGACCGCGAACGACGTCATCTTCTGCACCGGCACCACGCGTGGCGTCGACTTCGCCGTGAAGGCGCGCGCCGCCCGGGCCGCCGGGTTCACCGCTATCTCCATGCGCCCGGGCGAGTACGACGCAATGTTGGCCGAAGGGTTCACCCCGACGGGCGTGCGGTCGTTCCTCGCCGACCTCGGGTTGCGCATCGCCGAACTCGACCCAGTGATGACGTGGCTGCCCGGCGCCGAGGCACCGGTCGGCATGCACCAAGTCGACGACGTGCTCGCCATCGCCGCCGCAGTTGAGCCCGACTGCGTGAGCGTCCTCGTGCCGGTGGGGGCAACACTGCACCTCGACGAGGCCACCGTAGCCTTCGCTGCGCTGTGCGATCGCGGTCGCGACGCGGGCGTCCGCATGGCGATCGAGTTCTTCGCGTGGTCGCCGCTCGACACGCTGCTGGACACCTGGACCATCGTCCGCGACGCCGGCCGGGCCAATGGCGGGATGATCCTCGACACCTGGCACCACGCCCGGCGCGGCGGAACCGTGGACGATCTCCGACTCGTCGATCTGTCGAGGGTGTGGGGCGTGCAGATCGCCGATGCCCCGCGTGCACCGGTCGTCGTCGACCTCGCCGCCGAAAGCCGCGATCATCGACGATGGCCGGGTGCAGGTGACCTCCCGCTGGCCGAGATCGTCCACGTCCTCCGCAATGGTGGCTGCACGGCGCCGCTCGGCATCGAGGTCTTCGGAGCGGCGACGGACGAGGCCACTGCAACTGCGCGCGCTCGTCTCGCTTACGCGTCGCTCTTGCCCTGCACCGGCTGGTAGTGCAGCCCTAGAGTCCGGGCCGCGTCGCGGCGGCGCCGACAGGGGGACGATCACATGCGCAACCACCGGACGATCCTCGAAGGGTTGTGGTTCGGCGAGGGTCCGCGATGGCACGACGACGCGTTGTACTTCAGCGACATGCACGGCCATCGCGTGGTTCGCACCGATCTCGACGGCAACGCAACCACGGTGGTCGAACTGGCCCACGACGAACCGTCCGGGCTCGGGTGGCTGCCCGACGGCCGGTTGCTCGTCGTCGCCATGGAAACCCAACGACTGCATCGCCTCGAGGCCGATGGCACACTCGTCGAGCACGCCGATCTGTCCGGCATCGCGCGCGGCGACATCAACGACATGATCGTGTCGGCCGACGGCACCGCGTACGTCGGCGACATGGGTTCGAAGATCCACGAACCTGATTCTCCTCGTAGACCGGGCCAGACCATCCG
>CAEZYR010000102.1_pt1 | contig 12884 bp, 9 predicted proteins | sample 7265551 | NCBI WGS metagenome assembly CAEZYR01 (sample SAMEA6813938, study PRJEB35770) | uncultured Acidimicrobiales bacterium | biome: Freshwater; feature: Freshwater reservoir; material: water | place: Czech Republic | collected 2017-04-14 | depth 30m m
ACACTCGTCGAGCACGCCGATCTGTCCGGCATCGCGCGCGGCGACATCAACGACATGATCGTGTCGGCCGACGGCACCGCGTACGTCGGCGACATGGGTTCGAAGATCCACGAACCTGATTCTCCTCGTAGACCGGGCCAGACCATCCGTGTCACCCCCGATGGTCACGTGTCGTGCGCGGCCGATGATCTTGCATCACCGAACGGCCACATCATCACCGCTGATGGCTGCACGTTGATCGTGGCCGAGAGCAGTGGCGGCCGCCTCACCGCGTTCGACATCGCGACCGACGGCACGCTCGACCACCGCCGGCTCTACGCACCGCTGGTCCCGGAGAACCCGGCGCTCTCCTTTGCACCACCCGACGGCGTGTGCCTCGATGCGGCGGGCGCCGTGTGGGTAGCCGACCCGATCGGCGCTCGCGTGTTCCGCGTGCTGCCCGGCGGCGTCGTCACCGATTCACACACCTTCGACGACGTGATCCCCGTGGCCTGCGTGCTCGGCGGTGCCGACCGACGCACGCTGCTCGTGTGCGTCGCAGCCAGCTGGAAGCGCGAAACCGTCCGTGAAGCACCACGGGCTCGCATCGACGCCTTCGATGTCGACATCCCCGGTTCGGGACGCCCCTGACCCCCCCCAGACCCACCGGCGAAATCGCGTGGAGCCACACCAGCTGTGCACGACCGCGTGATCTTCCTTCACGAAGGCCGCACTGATGACGTCTTCTCAGATCTCGCGGGTCTGCGTGGGGAGCCACGAAGTCTGAGAAGCTGGGTGGATGGACGATCCTGCACTTCTCGTTCGTGGCGCGTCGCCGTACGTGGCCGATCTCTCCGAGCCCGACCTGCTCCATGCGGCCTTCGTCCGATCACCCTTCGCGCACGCCCGCATCCTCACGATCGACTCGGTGGAGGCGACGCTCCAACCGGGCGTCGCGGCGGTGCTCACCGCCGCGGATCTCGCTCTGGTGCCGGTGCCCGGCTTCGACGCGTTCGCCGCGGGGTTCGCTCGTGCGCCCCTCGCCGAGTCGGTGGTGCGCTTCGCCGGTGAACCCGTGGCCATCGTGCTCGCGTCGTCGGCGGCCGCGGCGGTCGACGCGGCAAGCCTGGTCGACGTGCGCTATGAACCGATGCCACACGTGCTCGACCCGCTCGCCGCTCTCAAGGCGGACGCCCCGCTGCTGTTCCCCGCCCTCGGGTCGAACCAGGCGTTCGCAACGCACCTGGGCGGCAGCCCCGCTGACGCGCTCGAAGGCGCCGACGTCATCATCCACACCCGCCACGTCATCCCACGTGTCGCTCCGGTTCCAATGGAGCCGAACGGCATCCTGATCGTGCCTCGCGGCGGCGCCATCACGGTGTGGGCCAGCACGCAGGGCGTGCACACGTTGCGCGATGCGCTCGCCGCGACCTTGGGTCTCGCGTCGATCGACGTGCGCGTCATCTCGCCCGCGGTCGGCGGGGCGTTCGGCGCGAAGTACCACGTCCACACCGACCTGCTCGTCGTGGCCGCAGCGGCGATCCACGTCGGGCGCGCCACGAGGTGGATCGAGACGCGAACCGAGCATCTGCACGGCGCGTCCCACGGACGCGGCCAGCAGCAGGACATCTCGATGGGGTTCCGAAACGACGGCACCATCGTCGGACTCGCGGCCACGCTCACCGCCGACGGCGGCGCGTACCCGGGCCTCGGCGCGATCATGCCGAACGCCACCGCCGCGATGGCGTGCGGTCCATACCGGCTGCGGCGGATCGCGGTCGACGCCCGCGGCGCAGTCACGAACACCAGCCCCACCATCGCCTATCGCGGCGCCGGGCGTCCCGAAGCCACGGCGATGCTCGAGTTCACGATCGACCGCGCCGCGCACCGCCTCGGCATCGACCCGATCGAACTGCGACTCAGGAACGTGCTCCGTCCCGACGAACTGCCTTACACCACGGCCACCGGAGTCGAGATCGACTCGGGTGACTATCCGGCGGTGCTCGCGCTCGCGCGCGAACGCATCGGTTACGACGATGTGCGGGCGGCCCAAGAACGCGACCGCTACCGGCCCTTGCACGAGCGCCGTCTCATCACCGGCGTGGGAGTCGGGCTCTATCTCGACATCACACCCTTCCGACTCGTCACAGAGTTCGCCTCGGTTACCGTTCGGCCGGGCCACGACACGACCGGCATGCCCGAGATCGAGTTGCGCGCCGGCACGTTGTCGCACGGTCAGAACCATCGAGCAACCTATGGCGCGATCGCCGAGCGGGTGCTGCACATTCCGCGCGAGCGCTGCCGGCTCGAAGATCGCGACACGTCGCTCGTGCCACGCGGTATCGGTTCTGCGAGTGCGCGATCGGTGCAGATCGCCGGCAGCGCGATTCACGAAGCAGCAATCGTGGTACGAGACCGTGCCTGTCAGGTCGCGGCCGACCTGCTCGAGGCCCGCGTCGACGACATCGAGCTCACGACCAACGGGTTCAACGTGCGCGGCGCGCCGTCATCCACCATCGCCTGGGCCGACGTCCTCCGCGCGACCGGGCCGATCGCCCACGAGCACGACTGGACCCAGTCCGGCTCGACGATCCCGTTCGGTGTGCACGCGGCCACGGTCACCCTCGATCGCGAGACCGGCGCACTCGAGTTGATGCGCTTCGTCGCGGTCGATGATTGCGGGGTCGTGGTCGACGGCACGCTCGTGGACGGGCAGCAGCAGGGCGGTGCGGCACAAGGCATCGCCACCATGCTCTACGAGCAGATCGTGTACGACGAGAACGGCAACCTCCGCACGTCGAACTTCGGCGACTACCTGGTTCCTGCGGCATCGGATCTCCCGCGCATCGAGACCGCGCGGACCGAGGTGCCCACACCGCGCAACCCGATCGGAGCCAAAGGCATCGGCCAATCAGGGGCCATCGGTTCGCCGCCAGCCATCCACAACGCGGTTCTCGACGCGTTCGCGCAGCTCGGCGCAATCCCCGAGCAGCTCGATCCACCGTTCACACCCGAGCGAATGTGGAACCTGCTGCGCAACGGGGGCGTCGCCTGGTGAGGGTTGCTCACCTTGCTCAGGCGAGCCCCGACGCAACGATGGTCGCGACCCCGTCGCACACCATCAACACACCCTGGCGCACCCGCTCGACCGAAACGGAATCGAGCATCGAGTCGCTGAGCACCGCCAGCTGACGAGCTCATCCAAGCGGCAGATGCGCTATCTCGTTGAAGGAACGCAACGAGGAGCCGAGGGGGCTCACCGCGACCCGCATGATCGATGCCGGTGCGACGAAGCATCGCCATGACACGTCGTCGCCCACCCCGAGCGCCCATCCGAAGGCCGCCTTGATCGGTGACACGTGGGAGACCACCACGATGTCCTCTCGCTCGGCCGCCGCAACCAGATCGTCGCAAGCCTGACGGACCCGGCGGCCGAGCGAACGCAGTGACTCGCCTCCGGGTGGTGTGAAGTCGAGATCGGCCCGCCACGAGGCCCAGCGCTCGGGGCCGAGGTCGGCCGCCCTGGCCCCGTCCCAGTCGCCGTAGTCGAGTTCGATCCAACGGTCGTCGACCTCGACCGGCATGCCGAAAGCCTCCGCGGTCTCGCGAGCCCGAGCGAGCGGGCTGCACACCACGCGAGACACTGGTCCGATCGCGGCGGCCAACGCACGCGCCTGCGCTGCTCCAGTGGGGTCGAGCGAGATGTCACGATGACCGAGGAGCTCGCCGGCGGCATTCGCTGCGGTGCGGCCATGCCGCACGATGATCAACATCCATGGTCCTTCGGGCTCGTGGCGAGCCGTCCCGATCTGAGGAAACGTCGGCGCGCATCGCGACGGTCCACGCCATAGCGCCGGACGATCCACAATGCCGCCACAATGCCGACCACCTCGAGGCCGACAGATGCGGCGAGGTGGGCGCGCTCGGGCGCGTCACCGCGGCCGAATGCGGATGTGCCGAGGAACGGCCACCAAAAGAGCTTGGCCCGGCTCCACGTCCCATCGGCCACGAGGTGCAAGAACATGCCGATGGGCAACCCGACGAAGCGACGCGCCGCAAGACGACGCCCCCGGGTCGCGATGGCGACGAGCACCAACGTGGCGACGCTGCCCAACAGCGTGTGGAGGATGTACGGGTGACCGATCACGACCTCGGCCACCGGGACGACCGCGCCTACCGCCACGTAGCGGTAGTCCATGGCCGGGCTGTCGAAGACCGCGACCACGACCAGCACGGCGAACGTCACGAACCAGAGGAACATGTCGACCTCAGCGAACGAGAATTCGGCCGCACTCCTCGCAATGCACCACCGTGTCGCGGTCGAGCTTGCGGATGCGCTCGAGTTCGACGGCGGCGAGTTGGAGGTGGCAGCCGCGACACGAACTGCCCTCGAGGCGGGCCACTGCCACACCACCGAGGCGGCGGCGGAGCTCCTCGTACTGGGCGAGCAATGTCGGATCGACCTGCGACGCGAGCTGGTCACGCTCGGCCTGCACCGTGGTGTTCTCGGTGTCGATGAGTAGCTCGGCGGCCCGAAGGCGTTCGGTGACCTCGTGGAGCTGAGCGTCGAGCACGGCCTTGCGCGCCCCCGACTTGGCGAGCTGCTCGTCGAGCGGCTCGGCCAGTTCCATCTGCACGAGGATCGAGTCGTCGAGCGCGTCACGACGACGGTTGAGCGAGGCAATCTCGTCCTGGATGGACTGCAGCTCCTTGGGTGCGCTGATCGTGCCCGAGTAGAGCTTCTTGTCCTCGGCCTTTGCCTTGTCGACCACCATTGCGACCGCATCCTCGAGCCGCTTCTGCTCGCGGGCCACGACGTCATGGTCGGCAGAAGTGGCCGCGATTTCGGCCGCGAGGACTGAGTTGGCCTTGGTCTGCGTGACGAGCTCGGCGCGGTCGGGCAGCGCGGCGCGGCGATGGCGTAGCTGATCGAGCTTGACGTCGTGCTCTTGGAGCTCGAGTAATGTGGCGAATGCGCTCATGGTCCGGTCGTGGTCGTTGGCGTCGTAATGGTCACCGTAGTGGTCGAATCCGTCATCGGTGGTGTCGATGCCGCGCTGCTCCTCGACGGCACGCTCGCCGCATGATGGAAAGGCTTCACCAACTATTGGGTGGTCGTGGAACCGCCCTGTGCGATGCCGGCGGCGTTGACATTGGAGATGAGGGCCCCGGCGCGCCGCACCCAAAACAACAAAGAGCCCGCCGGGGGGGGGGCGGGCCCTTCGTGACTTCATCACCCTGGGGGAGGGCTTCAGTCGTACGCTCAGCCAGCGGGGGAACCGGCGAGCTGTATAGGTGATCAGGATATCGGGCGGCGTGAGCCATCCTCGACGGATTTCGGTGACACCCGCCACGGAATAATGCCTTCCGACCTGCGAGTATGCGACAAGGGCCACACGTGCAAGACCACCTCGATCCGACCGATCTCGTACGCCTCTCCGCATGGCTCGGTGCCGACGTCGAACTGGTGCAGCAACTGTCCGGCGGGTCGAGCAACGTCACCTGGTTGGTGCGGCTCGGGGGCCTTCGGGCGGTGCTCCGTCACCCACCGCGAGCCCGGCTGTTGCTGCCGACCGCGCACGACGTGCTGCGCGAAGCGACCGTGCTGCGCGCGCTTGGCTCGTCGACCATCCCGGTCCCCGCCGTGCTCGCGACGTGTGATGACCTTTCGATCCTCGGCGTGCCGTTCGTGCTGACCGAGCAGCGGCCGGGCGTCTGTCTGCTCACCACCGCGCTCGAAGGGCTCGATGCTCGGGGGCTCGCCCATCATGCGATCGACACGCTCGCCGACATCCACGCGATCGACGTCGCCACCGTCGGCATCATCGAACGCGACGGCAGCTACCTGGCGCGCCAGATCGATCGGTGGCAACGGCAGTTGGCTCGCACGTCGACAGCCACCCGCCTGGGCGACCTCGAGCCGATCGTGCACTGGCTCCACGCGCACCGACCCGTCGACGAAGCGCGCACCCTCATCCACGGCGACTACGGATTCCACAACCTGCTCGTGTCGACCCATCGCATCGAGGCGGTGCTCGACTGGGAGCTGTGCACCTTCGGCGACCCCGTCGCCGACGTGTACTCGTTCCTCAAGTCATGGGGCCCCGGCGCAGTTGCGCCGAACGACGCGAACGACATCGTGGCCAATGCCGAAGGTGCGCCTCGCCGCACCGAACTGCTGGCCCGCTACGCATCCAGGAGCGGCCGCGACATCGGCCGACACGAGCGCTTCTACGAAATGTTCGGGCTGTGGCGCAGCATCGGTATGTTCGAGGGCATCCATGCCCGATCCGGGGCGGTCCGGTTCGCCAACGAGACGCCACAGCTCGTCGCTCGCGCGCAGGGCATGATGGCGGGAGCTCCCGACCCGAGGTGACGATGTTCCAGATCCCCGATCACGTGCGTCCCGTTCGCGATCGCGTCCTGCGCTTCGTCGACGAGCACGTCATCCCCCACGAACGAGGCCTCGACCGGCCCTGGGCCGAATCGGTCACGTTACTCACCGAGCTGCGCGAGCGGGCAAAGGCCCAAGGGCTCTGGGCTCTCGGCCATCCGGCCGAGATCGGTGGCGGTGGGATGGCCATGCGCGACTACCTCTTCGTGAACGAAGCCGTCGGGCGCACCGAGCCGGGTCAGGCCGTGTTCGGCACCAACACGCTCCAGACCGCGCTGCTGCTCCACAAGCACGCCTCGCCTGCGACACGCGCCGAGCTGTTGCTCCCCCTCGTCGAACGCGGGCACGGCGTGAGCTTCGCCGTCACCGAGCCGGGCGTCGCGTCGAGCGACCCGACACAGCTGCAAACCCGTGCCGATCTCGTCGACGGCGAATGGGTCGTCACCGGTCGAAAGTGGTTCACCTCGTGGGTCGACCGATCGAGCCACGTGCTCGTGATGTGTCGCACCGAGCCCGAGCACGTTCCGGTGCACCAGGCGTTCTCCATGATCGTCGTACCGACGTCGTCCCCCGGGTTCACGGTGGTGCGCGACCTTCCGGTCCTCGGGCTTCACGACGTGCTCTCGGGCCACTTCGAACTGGCCTTCGATCAGGTGCGCGTGCCGGCCGACGCGCTACTCGGTCCACGCGGCGCCGGGTTCACGCTGTCCCAGGAACGGCTCGGACCGGGACGCATCTATCACTGCATGCGCTGGCTCGGGCAGGCCCAGCGCGCGTTCGACCTCTTGTGCCGCCGAGCCAACGATCGACACACGGGTGGGCGGCCTCTTGCCGATCGCCAGCTCGTGCAGAAGATGGTCTTCGACAGCTACCTGCAAATACAGAGCGCGCGACTCATGGTGTTGCACACCGCCGAGCTGGTCGACCGTGGCGACCAGGCCCGGGTCGAAATCAGCGCGATCAAGGTGCAGTGCGCACAGATGGTGCACGACGTCGTGGATCGCGCCATGCAGATCTACGGGGGCGAAGGGATGACCAACGACCTACCCCTCGAGTCGATGTATCGGCACGCACGGTATGGCCGCATCGTCGACGGCCCCGACGAGGTCCACGTGCAACGCGTGGCGCGCTCCATCAGCCGCTCCTACGCAGGCGACACCCCGACAGGCTGGGACTTCGCCACCCGCTGACCCGCCGGGCGTTCACCGTTCTTCGGACAGTTGACTACCCCATCGGTAGTCAACTGTCCGAAGAACCGAGATCAGGCCAGTTGGCCGCCGTCGACCAGGAGCACGCTGCCGGTGACGTAGCTCGACGCCGCGCTCGCCAGATAGATCGCCGCGCCGATGATCTCGTCGGGCTCGCCTACCCGACCTAGCAACGTGTCGGCCGCGGCGGTGTCGGAGAGTGTGGCGTCACCCGACGTGAGCATCTTTGTCGCGAATGGTCCGGGCGCAATCGCGTTGACGCGGATATTGCGCGGCGCAAGCTCTGCGGCGAGCACCTCGGTGGCGTGCCGCAACGCGGCCTTGGCGGACCCGTACCCGAGCAGGCTCATCGAACCGCGCAGGCCACCGACCGACAACACGTTTATGACCGTGGCGGTATCGGACGCGTCGAGGTGCGGCAACGCGGCGCGCACCAGTAGCAATGGTCCGGTCAGATTGACATCCAGGCTCTTGCGCCACAGCGCCATGTCGAAGTCCGTGAGGGTGGTTCGCAACGGCGTGGCCGCGTTGTTGACGACGCAATCGATGCCGCCGAAGTGGGCAACCGTTGCATCGACGAGGGCCTCGATCTGCGCCGGCTCACCGAGATGGCACGGCACCCCTAGCACGTCGCCGCCTTCGGCCCGGATCGTGTCGGCCGCGGCCGCGCACGCATCAACGGATCGACTCGCGACCACCACCTTGGCGCCCGAAGCCGCGAACCCCCGGGCGATCGCCAGTCCGAGGCCGCGGCTGCCGCCGGTGACGATGGCCACCCGACCGCGGAGCGAGAACAACGATTTGACATCTGGGGCAGTCATCGAGCCGAGCGTACGACACCACACGATCGCCGGCGGGTCTGCGAAGATGGCACCGGCCAGGGGCCGAACGGGAGACGCCATGACGGTGTACGACATCATCGATTGCGACACGCACATCACCGAGCCACGCGACGTGTGGACGGCCCGCGTGCCCGCGAAGTATCTCGAGCACGTGCCCCACGTGGTGCGCAACGACGAGGGCAAGGACGTCTGGATGCTCGACGGCGTGCAGATCTACACCGCGGGCCTCACGGCGACCGCCGGGTGGAGTGCGCCGTTCCCGAGCGGCCCTCCGACCTACGAGGAGATGCATCCTGCGGCGCACGATCCGCACGCGCGACTGAAGCTCATGGATGCCAATGGCATCTGGGCCCAGGTGCTCTATCCGAATGTGGCTGGCTTCGGCAGCCAGCGTTTCCTACAGATCCGCGACGACGAGCTCAAGTTGATCTGTGTGCGCGCCTACAACGACTTCCTGCGCGATTGGGCCTCGGCCGACAGCCGCCGCCTGATCACCGTCATGTCGATGCCCTACTGGGACGTCGACGCGTGTGTGCGCGAGGTTCGACGCGGCGTGGCGCTCGGCCATCGCGGCATCCTCTTCACCGGTGAACCCCAACGGTTCGGTCTCCCGTTCCTCGGCGACGCACATTGGGATCCCCTGTGGTCGATCGCGCAAGAAGCCGGTCTGCCCATCCACTTCCACATCGGCAGTGGCGACGTCGGGGGCATCTACACCCCGCAGCGCGTCGCCGCGCACGGCACCGCGGCTACCTACGCGCTCAGCTCGGTCGAGCTTTTCCTGAAGAACGGCGTGCAGGTCGCGGATCTGCTCACGAGCGGAGTGCTCCCCCGCTTTCCCGACCTCAAGTTCGTGTCGGTCGAAAGTGGCATCGGATGGATCCCCTTCGTCCTCGAGGCGGTCGACCACAGCTACCTCGAGGCACGTCCCCATCGCACCAGCGAATGGGACATGCTCCCCAGCGAATACTTCACGCGACAGGTCTACGCATGCCACTGGTTCGAGACGGTGCCGACGCGCAGCCTGCTCGCCGACCTGCCGATCCATAACCTCTTGTTCGAGACGGACTTCCCGCACCCGACATGCCTCTACGACAACATCGCCGAACGCATCGAGGCCAGCATGGGTGGCCTGAGCGCCGAACTGCGACGCACGTTGCTCTGGGACAACGCGGCCAAGCTCTATTCCATCGAGAGCCCCGCACCGGTGGTCGCCCCTACCGTGTAGCACGAACGACGTAGGGCACACCGGCCAGGCAAATCGCCGTATGTCGTTGACTCAAGGACGCTCGAGGCGCGGTCGTAGCCGTCACGATGACTCCAGAGACCCTTGACCTCGACATCTTGGTGCGCGAGTCAGGCGTCTCTGGCCGCGTGGCGATCACGCGCCGCGGTGACCACGCACGAGTTGCCCCGGACGAGCACCCGTGTCCTCGCCATCACGCTGGATGCACGTCCCGGCGACGAACGTGGCTCGGTAGCCCTGGGCGCGTTGAAGCAGCCGAGGCGCCCCGGTGGGGAGATCGTTCGCGACGTACGGCGCGGTGAGCGTGACGCGATCAGCGTCGATGATGTTCAGGTCGGCGCGACGCCCCAGGGCCAGCACCCCACGATCACCAAGACCGTAGACCCGTGCCGGTTCGCTGGTGAGCTTGCGCACCACGAGCTCGAGCGGGAGACGCGGGCCGCGCGACCGATCACGGGCCCAATGCGACAGCATGAACGTGGGATAGCCCGCGTCGCAGATGAAGGTCACGTGGGCCCCACCGTCGCCGAGCCCGACCACGGTGTCGTTTCGTCGCATGAGCTCATACGAGTGATCGAGGTTGGCGAACCGGTAGTTGCCGAGCGCGAACATCACCATGGCCTGGCCGTCGTCGGCGAGCAGTTGGTCGTAGAGGAGGCCGATCGGATCGATCCGGCGTGCTGCGGCCTGCGCAGCGATGCTGCGCGATGCCGGCGGCTCGTAGTCGAGCTCGGGGCCCATCGGGTAGACGAGGTCGAGCAGCGTCGTGACGTCGTAGGGCAGCGCGACGTCACGACGGGTGGAGCGCTCCGCGAGGATGGCCGTTCGGCGTTCGGTTTCGCGCATCGCGGCGACGCGCGCCGCCAGTGGGAGGTGCGCGATCTCCTCGTAGGACGCACGGCCCTGGAACGGATGCTTCGCTTGCAAGCCGAGCAACGACCCGACAGGCCGGCACGAGATCTGAGGCACCAAACGGGCACCCGTGGCGTTCGCCTCGTCGATGGTGCCGATGAGCTCAGCCCACGTGTCCGGGCCGCCGAAACCGAAGAGCACCGGGGTGCCGGTGTCGCGCGAGAGTCGTGCCATCCAGGCCAGCTCGGCACGCCAGTGCTCGAGCGTCGACGACGCAGCGGCGGTGCCAGTGACCATCTCGAACACGGCTCGTCCGCCGGAGCGCCGAGCCATGGCTTGCGCGATGGCCGTGAGCTCGTCCTCGTTCGCATAGGTGCCGGGGACGACGCGACCGTCGATCGCGCGGTGACCTGGCAAGCGACTCGTCGAGAACCCGAGCGCGCCGGCTGCGACGCCGTCGCCGACGATGCGCGCCATCTGTGCGATGTCGTTGGCGGTGGGGTCCTCGTTGGCTGCACCGCGCTCGCCCATGACGTAGCCGCGCACGGCCCCGTGCGCGACTTGCGCCACCACATCGATCGCGCGAGATGTCCCGCTCAAGGCGTCGAGGTACTCAGGAAAGGTCTCCCAGTTCCAGCGGAGACCATCGGCGAGCGCCGCACCAGGGATGTCCTCGACACCCTCCATGAGTCCGATGAGCCACTCGTGCCGGTCGCGCGCCGCCGGAGCGAAGCCCACACCACAGTTGCCCATGACCACCGTGGTCACGCCATGCCACACCGATGGTGCCAGGTGCGGATCCCACATGGCCTGACCGTCGTAATGCGTGTGCGGGTCGACGAACCCAGGCGTGACGATGCAACCCGCCGCATCGAACTCGTCACGGCCGCGTGCCCCGCTCGCGTCGAGTGAGGTGATGATCCCGTCGTCGATTCCCAATGCGCCTTCGAACCGCTCGGCACCCGTGCCGTCGAAGATGGTTGCGTTCCGGATGACGATGTCGTGCATGCGGCCCCCTCTCGCAGTGTCTGTGTGCTCACGCGGTGTCTGCCGCGACCGTACCGGCCCGCCGGTTGACGCGTGACACTACGGTGACGCCAGAACCGGGGGGAATTGATGGAGCCGCTGTCGTACGTGCGCGTGGTCGACCTCACCGATCTCCGTGGGGCGCTGTGCGGGCGGATGCTCGCCGACCTCGGCGCAGACGTCGTCAAGGTCGAGAGCCCCGCCGTACCCGATGACGAGCGGGCGTCCAACGCCTACCGATACCGAAACGCCAACAAGCGCGGTTGCGTCGTCGATCCGCACACCGCAGCGGGCTCGGCGGCCTTCGATGCCCTCCTGTCCGCAGCCGACATCCTGATCGACAACACCGAGAACCCGTTCACCTCCGCGGTCGCTGCCGGCTCGGCGGGCTCTCGGTATTCGCACCTCGTGCACGTCAAGCTCCGCGACTTTGGCACCTCAGGCCCTCGCGCGGCGTGGCGACTTGAACCGCTCACCGCGCTCGCTGCGTCGGGCACGATGCACGCCACCGGCTTTCCCTCGATGGCACCCTGTGGCGTGCCCGGGTACCTCGCGCACGATTGCGCATCGACCTACGGCGCCATCGGCGCACTCGCCGCGTTGGCCGATCGCGAGCGCAACGGCCAAGGACAGGTGGTCGAGGTCAGCGTGCAAGAGGCCGCGCTGGCCGGAACGACGCCGTGGTCGATCGCGATCCGCGACTACTTGCGCGTGAACCCTCGCCTCAACGCGGCCGGCACTCGCAATGCCGACGGCGCCTATTGGGTGATCCCCGCATCCGACGGCTGGGTCCGCTCGGTGATCGGCAGTCAGCGCCAATGGGACGGGTTCGTGACCTTGCTCGGCTCACCGGACGCCCTCATCGGACCGGAATGGTCAGGCGCAGGGTTCCGGCTCATGAACGCCGACGTCGTGCGCATCGTCGCCGAGGAATGCCTCACCGACCGCACGCGCGCCGAGGTGTTCGCCCAGGCGATGGGGGGCGGCGCGACCGTCGGCGTCGTGCACACGCCGCTCGAGTTCGTGACACACGAGCAAACCCGATGCCGCAGCTTCTTCGCCACGCTCGACATCGGCGCAACGGGCGACGCACCGTTCGCCTCCGCCCCATACAAGCTCTCGCGAACTCCTGCGTCGATTCGTCGGCCGGCGCCCGATGGCGCAAGCTCGGCCACGTTCGATCATCCACGCCCGGTCGACACCGTGGCGAGCGTGGATGCGCCGCTGCGTCGGGCTCGACTCGGCGGGGACGACCGCTCGTTGCTGCTCGACGGGCTCCGCGTGATCGAGTTCGGCATGGCGGCCGTGGTGCCCGAGATGTGCGGTGTGCTGTCCGA
>CAEZYR010000103.1_pt1 | contig 12881 bp, 13 predicted proteins | sample 7265551 | NCBI WGS metagenome assembly CAEZYR01 (sample SAMEA6813938, study PRJEB35770) | uncultured Acidimicrobiales bacterium | biome: Freshwater; feature: Freshwater reservoir; material: water | place: Czech Republic | collected 2017-04-14 | depth 30m m
CGGCTCCGTCCCGGTCGGGGTGGCGTTCGACGGCACGAACATCTGGGTCACCAACTACAGCTCGGGCACGGTGTCGAAGATCGATCCGGTCTCGAACGCGGTCACCGCCACCGTCGCCGTGGGCGCCAACCCGAGGGAGGTGGCGTTCGACGGCACCAACATCTGGGTCACCAACGACGGCTCGGGCACGGTGTCGAAGATCGATCCGGTCTCGAACGCGGTCACCGCCACCGTCACCGTGGGCGCCAACCCGATCGGGGTGGCGTTCGACGGCACGAACATCTGGGTCACCAACTACAGCCCGGGCACGGTGTCGAAGATCGATCCGGTTACGGCCACGGTCACCGCCACCGTCACCGTGGGCGCCAACCCGATCGGGGTGGCGTTCGACGGCACGAACATCTGGGTCACCAACTACAGCTCGGGCACGGTGTCGAAGATCGATCCGGTCTCGAACGCGGTCACCGCCACCGTCGCCGTCGGCGCCAACCCGATCGGGGTGGCGATCGACGGCACCAACATCTGGGTCACCAACTCCGACTCGGGCACGGTGTCGAAGATCGATCCGGTCTCGAACGCGGTCACCGCCACCGTCACCGTCGGCTGGTACCCGCAAGCGGTGGCGTTCGACGGCACCAACATCTGGGTCACCAACAACGGCTCGGGCACGGTGTCGAAGATCGATCCGGTCTCGAACGCGGTCACCGCCACCGTCACCGTCGGCAGCCCGATCGGGGTGGCGTTCGACGGAACCAACATCTGGGTCGCCAACCTCGGCTCGGGCACGGTGTCGAAGATCCGGGTGTGACCGAATCCGGTTCGCGGCGAGCTGTCGTCCCCAACATCGCCGGCAACCCCTCCGACGGCACCGCGTCACGCGGCACCGGCAACCGATCGCCCCTCTTGTTTGTAGTCATCGCATGATCCTTCCCGGACCACGACCCCACGGTCGCGGACCCTCAGATCACGCCCAAACACAAAAATCCTGACAGTCCCTCGCCAGGCGGGGTGCGAGCCGGTGACTCGAGGCCGCCTGGACGCCGAGTCCCGTCGCCGCCAGCCCAGGTTGCGGCGTCAGCGACGCGGGTGCGCCGCGAGGAACGACCAGATGGCGCGGCTGGCGTCGAAGCCGCGGTAGGGCTCGCCGACGAAGGCCTCACCGGCGGCTGACGCGGCCGGGTGTCCCATCCAGGCGTGGGTCGCGCCCTCCACGATCACGTAGCGGACCTCGGTACCGCTCCGGCACGCCGTCCAGGTGGTGACCGCGAGATCCCGGTTGCTCGGGACGGTTGCAGCGACCGGGATCGCTGCGCACCCATCGGCGGCGGCGAGCGCCTCGACCGCGGCTCGCGCCGGCCGGAACGCCACCCCGGCGACGCCGTTGCCCGCGCCACCGTCGATGGGGTGGTTGGTGTCGGCGGTGCCGTGGAGGTGGATCACCGAGACCGGCCGCGCCGGCGTGCACGTGTCGACGCCGAGGCTGCCGGCCTGGACCCCGATGGCCACGATCCGGTCGGCGAGCTCGCACGCCAATCGGTACGCCATGATCGCGCCGTTGGAGTGACCCGCCGCGTAGATACGGGCCGGGTCGAGGTTCAGCTCCGTGCCGAGCGCGTCGAGCAGCCGCCGGATGAACCCGACGTCGTCGACACGATCGCGAGCGGCAGGCCCACAGCAGTATCCCCCGTTCCAGGTCTGCGGCCCGGTGCCATCGGGGCGGCTGCCGATGCCGTCGGGGTAGACCACGACGAAACGGTTCGCCTCCGCGAGCGCGTCGAACCCCGAGTTCTCCTCGAACTGGGCCGAACTGCCGAGCCCACCGTGGAGTGCGACGAGCAACGGCGCGGGCTGACCGGCGACGAGCGATGACGGGACGTACACGCGGTAGGTGCGCGTGCGCCCGTCGGGTGTTCTGATGCGGCCGGCCGACGAGCGTCCGGTAGCGCGGGTGGCGGCAGTGGTGCTGGCGTAGAGATCGTCGATGGTGTTCGCACGAGCCGTCGACGAGACGGGCGCAGCCGTGCTCGATGCGCCGGTGCTCGATGCGCTGGTGCTCGGCGCGCTCGTCGTGGGCCCCGGGGCGCTCGTGCGCCGCGACCGGTCGGCGCAGGCGGCGAGCGCGAAGACGGCGAGCACCGTGCACACCGCAGCGACGAGCGGGGCGCGATGCGACAAGCGGGCGATCATGGGGCGTCCTCCGTGGACTGGGACACCGCGTCGAGCGCAGCGAGGGTCGACGTGACGTGCAGGGTGGTGGCCCGGTCGATCCCGAGCCGGCCCTCCATGCACAGACCGGCGAGTGCGGACAACGCGGCGAGGTGCGCCGGGCCTCCTCGATGGCCGGCGAACGGCCCTCGGCGCTCACGAGCGCCCGCATGGCCGGGCCGCTGCGGCACGCGACCTCGAGGTAGGCCGCCGTTGCCGCGGTGAGCTCGTCCGCAAAGGACCGTCCGGGCTCGGCCGCCTGTGCGACGTGGGACGCAACGCGTGCCGCGTGCCGCCGGAGCAACGCCACGAGGAGCGCGTCCCGGTCGGCGAAATGCTCGTAGACCACGGGGCGGGTCACACCGGCTGCTCGGGCTGAGTCGATGGCGGCGAGGCGCTCGAGGCGCACAGCGGATGCTTCGGCGCGAAGCTCGGATGCCCGGAACCTCGCGTACGCGCCCTCGGGAATCGACGGCTTGCTCGTCGTCGGATGGAGCGTGATGCAAGTGTCGGCCCGATTACATGCGCGCTGCAACCAATTGTTAGTCAGCCGAGCGCGAGCGATCCCGTGAGTGTTCACGTCGTCGCGTTCTTAGCTGCGCGTTGACTCCGGCGAAGCTCGCGCTCGATCAGCGGGCGGACTACTGCGGCCATCGTGATTCCTCGAGCGTTGGCTTCCGCTTTGAGCGCATCGTGATTGGCTACGGAAATGGGCACGCCGACCATCCGAACTTGGTTGGTTTCGGGATCAATCTCGCGAGGGCGGCTCATATCGTTCAATATTACACCGTTGCGATTCCGCGTGCGTCCCATCTCGGGAAGCGGCGGCTAAGGCCCCTGTGAGCCCCGGAGCGGGCTTTGGCGCGTCGGCGGGGGTGGGCACCACCGACAATCGGGCGTCAGCGGCGAAACCATCGTTTTGGCCGGGCGGCTTCGAGCGCTGGCGGGAGCTTCGCTATAACGGATCGGAGATCGTCGAGGCTCGTGCGGAGCAGCTCGGTTTCCATCTCGGCGAGTTCGGCGCGATGTGAGAGGCGCACGTTTTCGGCCCGGAGCAGCTCGAGCTCGGCGCTCGAGGTGGTGCCCGGCGGCGTGGTGGTGCTCGAGCTCGGTGCGTCGGGCGGCGATGGCGCGTGCAACTTGAGGCCAGCGGCGAGCAGCGAGGCAAGCGGAATCTGCCATTCGCCTTCAACCTTCGACGCGCCGGCGATCCTGCCATCGACGAGCATTCGGGCGATCGTGCGACGGCTCGCGCTGGTGGCGTGGGCAGCGCCGAGAATGTTGAACGTAGGGCGATCGTCCATCCGAGATCTTTCGTGGGCAGAGGCTATGACACGGAGGTGGGCGCTAGCGGGGGTGCCCACCGACTTTGGCACATCGTGTCGCACTGTTCACGGATCAGGCCAGCTCTTGGGCGTGGGCAGAGGCTATGACACGGAGGTGGGCGCTAGCGGGGGTGCCCACCGATAACGGATGGGCGGTGTCAGTCAAGGCGCCGTGCAACTCGTGCGGCACGGTAGGCGTCTCGGTAGGCGTCTCGGGCTTCGTCGTAGGCGGCGTAGGCGGCGGTCTCGGCTCGGTCGGCTTCGGCTCGGACGGCGTAGGCGGCTTCGGCGGCTTCGAAGGCTTCGTTGGCGGCTTCGTAGGCGGCGTGCATGACTTCGGCTTCGTCGGCTTCGAAGGCGGCGGCGGCGTAGGCGGCTTCGGTGGCGGCTTCGTAGGCTTCGTTGGCGGCTTCGGCGGCGTAGAAGGCTTCGTTGGCGGCTTCGTCGGCTTCGTGGGCGGCGACGAGGGCGGCGGCGACGAGGGCGTCAGCGGCGGCTATGGCGGCTTCGTTGGCGGCTTTGGCTTCGAGCACTATCGGGAGGTTCTCGATTACGGAGCGCATGTCAGCGAGGGCCTCGCGTTTGCGGCGCCATCTACGAAGCGGCCGAAACCTCATCCGGGCATCGCCAGAGCGTCGAGGGCAACGGAGGCACAGACGGCGCGCACCGTCCCAGCGTGCCAGGCACCACCTCGAGCGGTGGGGATCCCGTCGGCTACGAGCCCAGCGGCGATCGCACGAAGCGTCCGGCCATCGGCGCGCTCGGACGCGATACGAGCCCGGATCTCTGCGGGCAGCGTGACCGGGCCACCTAGGCGAACACCTCGCGCTTTCATGGCCTGGAGAGCGTCACTCGTGCGCTGGGAGATGATCCGGCGTTCCCACTGGGCCACCACGGCCGTGATGTTCGCCATCATTTCACCGGTGGGGGTGGTGGTGTCGATTGCGAGATCGAGCGTGACCACGGCCCAGCCACCGATTTTGGCGGCTTCGGTGATGCTCGCGAAGTCGAGGACGGAACGCGAGAGGCGATCGAGTTTGGCGACGATGAGCACGTCGGCCTCGTGGCGATCCATGCGATCGAGCACCTCGAGCAGCGCTGGGCGACGCATCGTCCCGCCGGAGCGGCCTTCGTCGGTGAGTTCGGCGACGAGATCCCAGCCACGGGCGGCGATGGCGCGTGTCACGGTGGCGCGCTGCGCGTCGAGCCCGTTACCCGATGCTGCTTGCTCGTCGGTGCTGACCCGGTAATAGGCGATCGTTCTCATGCCGACAGTGTACACGGTAGGACCGTACCGTATACGGATGGGTGGGCGAATCGGTGGGCAGAAACGGTGCGCCCATAGGGCTGAGGTGGGCGATGTCGCACGGTTTTCGCATTCGCCCAGCTCATCGGCCACGGCAGAGGGTGGGCGAATCGGTGGGCAGAAACGGTGCGCCCATAGGCGGCGATGGGCAGTCAGCGCTCGCCGTCGGCGCACAACTCGACTATCTGGGCGGCCTCAAGGAAGCGCCCGGCGAGGCGGTGTTCTGCCGGCGTTTTCGGTGGCAGCGTTTCGACGATGGCGCGGAGCTGGGCGGCGGCCAGGTGGAGATCGACGGTGGGCATCGGGGTACTTCCTTCTAATCGAGGGCGGGCGAGCCGGAATCGGCCCAGATCTCGTAGAGACACGCGCAGACGATGGTGCAGGGGTCGTGGAAGGTTTTAGAAAGAAAACGCATCGGGGTGTTGGGGTGCGAACGCGATGTGCGGCCGTTGGCGGTTTTCGTGCTCGAGGTGCTTTTGTCGGGCTTGTCGCCACGCTTCGAGCTCGGAGCGCTCGTAGAAGGTGCGGCGCCCGACGCGGTGGCGTGGCGGGCCTAGTCCGCGGTGGTGTTCGTGGTAGAGCGCGCTAAGGCTTCGGCGTTCTTCGGCGGCGCGTTGTTCGGTGGTGACGAGTTCGTTCATCGCGTTGGGGTCGTTTGCCTCATGCGGCCGTGCTTGCGGTGGTGGAGGCTGTGCGTTGGCCGGGCGTGGGGTCACCCTTGGCGGGGCGCCCCGGCTCGCACTCTCATGAGAGTTGTTGCTGCTCTCATTGAGAGCTGTGCAATCTGCTCTCTATCACCCACCCTCTCTAGGGGGTGAGAGTGAGAGCACCGGTGGTAGGACTCTCTCGCTCTCAAGCGGCACCTTCTTCGCGATAGACCGCGTACCGCGGCTGCTTGTCGGTGCCGACGTTGCACGCGAGGCCGTGCTTTACCAGCGTTGACCGATACCGGAAAAACGACGATTCGGCGATACCGGCCTCGACGCAAGCGTTCTTCCACACGTTGTTCGCTACACCGTCGGGGATGTCGATGGCGCGCAGCGCATCGAGCGCGGACTGGGTGCCGCGGGTCATCGTCGCCGACCGTACTGCGGGGACGAGCACGAACGATTCACCCACGCTGACGCGCTCGAACTCGATCGGCTCCGGCGGTTCGGCGTCGCGCATCTTCGTGCACCGCACCATCACCCGATTCTCCGAGCCGGTCACCTCGATCTCAACATCGACCGCGGCCCGCATCGCCGACGAACCGCGAGCTCCCTTCGAGGCATCCTTGCCGGAGTGGTGCACGACGATCACCGGAGCCTTGATGGCCTTGCGGATGCGGTCGAGTTCATAGATGACAAGTCCGACGTCGCGCGACGAGTTTTCCTCAATGCCGGCGGTCGCGCGAGCGAACGTGTCGACGAACACTGCGGACGGTGCGAGTCCTTCGGAGAACTTCGCCACCGCGGCCCCCCACTCGGGTTTGGACAAATCCAAGCTCGCGGTCGCCCAGTGCACGTCGCAGCCGGACGACGGATCGTCGGGCTTGTGATAGTCGTACCAGGCACGAACACGCTGCCCGATGCCCTGCACGCCTTCGCCGGCCCAGTAGACAACCGAACCGGCATTGTCGATCGGGTTCCCACCCCACGGCATCGCGTGCAGCATCGACAACGCCATGTCGATCGTGACGGACGATTTCCCGGCCCCTGACGGCCCGTAGACGAGCACCAGACTTTCGGCTGGTATCCATCGGTCCACGACAAAGTCGAGCCCACAGACGGCCCGTGCGAGGAGCGCGTCGGTGTTCATGGTCGACTCGCGGAACTGCTTGACGAAAGGCCATTCCTCGTCAGGGTCGAGCGGGTTCATCGCGCACCGGCCAAGGCGCGCGCGAGGAGACGGGCACGGAGTTCGGCGAGTTCGCTCATGCCGCCGCCTGCGCGTCGCCGGGACGCCAACCGAACGTGTACACCTCATCGAACGTGGCGATGGTGATGCCGTCGATGAAGAACGTGATCCCCACGAGCGTGGTGCAGCAGCAGATCGGCTGGGCCGGCTCACGCGATGCCAGATAGGTGAGTAGCGGGCTAGGGTCCGTGCGCTGCGGACAGGTAGCTGAGTTTGCGAGGACCGGGCTGCCACCCGGTTCTCGTCGCGTTTGGGCGGGCGACCGGGAACTCATGAGAGGTGTCGCGGCATGACGCAGTTCTGCTCGAGCCAGAGGTCGACGTCGGCTTTGCGGTACTTCACCGAGCGACCGACCTTGCAGTACGGCGGGCCTTCGCTGCGCCACCGCCACTGCTGGAGCGTTTTGACCGGTTTGTCGAGGTAGTTGGCGGTGTTCGTCTCGTTGTCGATGCTCTTCACTTGGTACGTCCCTTAGGTTCGCGCTCGCCTAGCGGTTCTTCTCTTGACACCTTGCCCGTAAGTCAGAGACAATGAAAGAATGACGCAGGAAACACAGCCAGGCGCGCCGACGACCCTTTCGTTCGTTGGCACCGCGACCATCACGCGCGGTTTGAGGAAGGAAACAAAGTCACGCGTGCCGTTGACGGTGAGGATCCTCTCCCCGAACGACGAGAGGATCGATTTCGTCGTGGACATCGATGCCAGGATCGCGTTGGCGTTCGATCGCACGTCCACCGAGTGGCTGCCGTTGTGGGCCTTCGGTGCCACCGACGCCGGAACCGTCGAACTGATCGGATTTCGTGTGGAGTGGCTAGGCGAATTGAGCGACGCGGAGGACCCTTTGACGGAACGCGTCATAGGGGTGATGCGTGAATGGAAGGTGCCGCGCGCATCGAGGGCGCTGCGCTCAAATGAGCTGCGGGTGATGGGTGCCAGCGGCGGGATGCTGAAAGAAGCACGACGGCGCCTCCGCCCCTACTGGCATTTCGCGTTCGGCGACGAGAACCGGTTCGTCGACTCCCCAGGTCGCGGGCCGTCAAAGCGGAGCGACAGGTGGTACGCCGAGAAAGCCGTGCGCTATGCGGAGTTGATCGAGTCCGGCGAACGATCCCCGCGAAAGGCACTCGCTGGCGAGAACCACGTCAACCAGTCGACTGTGCGTGGCTGGATCGACACGGCCCGCAAGAAGGGGCTGTGGTTGACCGAAGGCGCAGGCAAACGCGGGCAGGCCTCACCGCGAGCCTACGAACTAGTCGAAGGAGAAGACTGAGATGTCGATCGCGAAGCGACCCAGCGGCAAATGGCGTGCCCAGTTCCACGAATTCCCGGGCGGGCCACGCCGGACCAAGGTCTTTGACCGTAAGGGCGATGCGCAGCGGTGGCTCGACGAGCAGCGCGTCAACATCGCCCGTGGTGAGTACGTCGACCCCACACGGGCACGACAGACCACGTTCGACGCGCACGCCACCGCCTGGATGGCCGCGCAACCGTGGCGAGGGTCGACGCGCGACAAGACCGAGTCGATGTACCGGACCCACATTGAACCGAAATTCGGTGTGCGACCGATCGGGTCACTGCGTACAAGCGAGCTGCAGGCATGGGCGACCGGCCTGGGCGCGACACTCGCCCCGAGCACGGTGGAGGGCACCTATCGGCTGCTGTCGTCGATCCTGCGGGCAGCGGTAGCGGACCGGGTGATCGCACGCTCTCCCGCCGACGGCGTGCGACTTCCGCGACGGGAGGCCGAGATCAGGGTCCCCCTGAGCGTCGGCGAGGTCGTGGGGGTGGCCGAGAACATCGTGCCCGAGCTCGAGGTCGCGGTACTCGTCGCCGCGGCGACCGGCTTACGGCAGGGCGAACTCTTCGGAATCACCGAGGACCGTGTGCTTTGGCTGAAACGCGAGCTCGTCATCGATCGACAACTGGTCACGCCGTCGAAGGGCGCGCCGTTCTTCGGGCCGTGCAAGACCGCGCGGAGCACGCGCACGGTGCCCGTCACCGACGAGGTGCTGTCTCTGCTCGCGCAGCATCGCCAGCGTTTCGGCGCAGGCGATGCTGGCGTGGTCTTCCACCGTGACGGTGGACCCTGGGCGCGGAACCGTGCTGCGGCGCGCATCTCGGACGCCGCTACGAAAGCGAAGGTGGGCGTAACGGGGTGGCACGCACTTCGGCACCACACGGCGTCGGTGCTGATCGCTCAGGGGCTGGGCGTGACGGCGGTGGCCCGGATGCTCGGCCACTCCCCCGCCGAGTGCCTCGCCACCTATGCGCACTGGTGGCCGAACGAGGACGACCAGATCCGAAAAGCCATCGCGCGCACGTGGGCGACGTCAGCGGCCGCGGCCGTCTGCGACTGATCTGCGACTGCCCGAACTGCGGCACGGTATTTGCGCAGGTAGGGGCACTGCATTGCTCGCTACGGACAGTTCCCCGCCTACAGGCCGACTCACCGTCGCCTACCTGGGGATGAACCCGGGCTTCTGTGCCGACTGAGGACTCAATGGTCCTCGGGGTTCTCGCTGTTCAGGCGAAACACCAACTGTCGGAGCTATCGGGCCGTCGGCGGTCATCCCGGCGCGCCAAAGGCAGGTTGAGTCCGACGCCGGACGACGAGATGCCGCCTCGCGCCGACGTGTCGTTCGCAATGATCCCGAGCGATGCCAACCCAGACAAGGATCCGGCGCCGCACCACGGATTACGGTGTGACGATGGTCGCACCCCTCACGCTCGATTCCATCGATATCCACTCGACGGATCTCCTCGCCTCGCGCGGCTATCCCTGGGCCGACTGGGACCTCCTTCGGGCCGAGGCGCCGGTGCACTGGTACGAGCGGCCCGACATCGAGCCGTTCTGGGCCGTCACCCGCTACAGCGACATTCACTTCGTCGGGTCGAACGACAAGCTGTTCATCAACGGCGGCGCGCGGTTGCGGCTCGCGTCCACGCAGGACGACATCGAGATGTGGGAGCGCTACCGCATCCGCAACGAACGATTCGGTTGGGACGTCGACGAGGTGCCAGATCTCGTCTACATGGACAAGCCGCGCCATACGCAGTTCCGCAACCTCGCGGCACGCTCGTTCACCCCAAAGGCCATGCGCCAACTCGAGTCGCATCTGGCGCAGTACGCGACCCGGTTCGCCGCCGAGTTCACCCAGCGGCTCGAAGCCCACGGCGAAGCCGATCTCGTCGAGGACCTCGCAGTCAAGCTTCCCCTCGCCACCATCTGCGACCTCATGGGGTTACCAGCCGATGACTGGTCGCGAGTGCACGAGTACTTCGGCTTCTCGTTCAGCTCTCGTGAAGTGATGATGCGCGCCGCGCTGCCCGGAGAGAGCTACAACGAGTTGCGGCTGCGCAAGAGCGCCGAGCTCTACAACTATTGCCAGGCGATCGGCGATCGCGGCCGCACCGATAATGGCGGTGACCTCGTGAGTCGCGTGAGTACCGGCGAGGTCGACGGTTGCCCGCTCACCGATCAGCAACTCAACGGTTACACACTTCTGTTGCTCGCCGCGGGCAACGAAACCACGCGCAACGCGACCACCGGAGGCGTCATCGCCTTGCTCGAGCATCCCGAGCAACTCCAGCTGTTGTGCAGCAACCCGTCACTGGTCGACACCACAGCCGAGGAAATCCTGCGGTGGACATCGCCCGTGATCCAGTTCGCGCGCACGGCCACGGACGACGTCGAACTGGGCGGACAACTCATCCGAAAAGGCGACACCGTCGGCGTGTACTACCCGTCGGCCAATCGTGACGAGCGAGCGTTCGAGGATCCGTACCGCTTCGACGTGACACGCTCGCCGAACTACCACCAGGCGTTCGGCCATGGAGCCCACTTCTGTCTCGGAGCGAACCTCGCGCGGTGGGAGCTGCGGGCTGCATTGCGCGCGTTGCTCCCCGTGCTGCCTCGACTCGAGCTCGTCGGCGGACCCACCCGCTTCGGCCACTTGCACCTCGGCGCCATCCAACACCAGACCGTGCGGCTGCGCTGATCGCTCGTCAACGCAGTTGTTTACCGTTACGAAGTCGTTCGGAAACATGCCCGAAACATTTCCTCACGACAATCCCAGATCTCGTACAGACAGGGGACATCTGATGAGTTCGGGCGACTTGGCGTGGGTACTGGTGTCGGCCGCCCTCGTGCTGTTCATGACGCCAGGACTGGCCCTCTTCTACGGAGGCATGGACCGCAGGCGCAATGTCCTCAACATGCTGATGATGAACTTCTACTGCGTGTTGATCGTTCCCGTGCTCTGGTTCGTGGTCGGGTACTCACTGGCCCAGGGAGGTACGGGTGACTTCATCGGTAACTTCGACGCCGTGTTCTTGAAGAACATCGGCATCCTCGAGGACAACGGTGGACAGATCGCGACCATCGCCTTCTTGGGCATGTTCGCCGCGATCACCCCGGCGCTCATCTCGGGTGCCGTGGCCGACCGCATGAAGTTCTCCGCGTGGGCGATCTTCGTGCCGGCCTGGGTGCTGCTCGTGTTCGTGCCCGTGTTCAAGTGGGTCTACGGCGGCTGGCTCGGCGACCGTGGCTCGCTCGACTTCGCCGGCGGCACGGCCATCCACGTCAACGCAGGTATCGCCGCCCTGGCCGCGGTCATGGTGCTCGGCAAGCGCACCGGCTGGCCCCAGCACAACGAGCCGCCGCACTCCATGCCGCTCGTGATGATCGGCACCGGCATCTTGTGGTTCGGCTGGTTCGGCTTCAACGCCGGGTCGGCGCTCGGCGCCACCGGCCAGGCTGCGCAGGCGTTCATGAACACCTTCCTCGCCGCAGCCGCCGCGGGTCTTGCGTGGGTGGCCATCGAGCGCTTCCGCGATGGCAACGCAACCAACCTCGGCGCGGCGTCAGGCATCGTGGCCGGCCTGGTCGCGATCACGCCCGCCGCGGGGTTCGTATCGGGCCCGGCGCCGATCTTCATCGGTCTCATCGCCGGTTCGATCTGCTGCTACGCCGTGAAGATCAAGTCGAAGGCCGGCTACGACGACGCGCTCGACGTCGTCGGCGTGCACTTCGTCGGCGGTCTCGTCGGCTCGCTCACCATCGGCTTCTTCGCCAACCCCGAGTTCTTCGGACGCGAGTTCAAAGAAGGCCTCTTCTACGGCGGCGGACTCGGGCTGCTGGGCGAGCAGATCCTCGCCAACGGTGCGGCCATCGTGTGGTCGTTCGTCGTGACCTTCGCGATCATGATCGCCCTCAAGAAGACCATCGGCGTGCGGGTGTCGCCCGAGGTCGAAGAGAGCGGCCTCGACTACGCCGAGCACGGCGAGCGCTCGTACCACTGAGCCGCTCTCGGTCCGGGCCCCAACCTTGCCCGGGTACACGGGTGGGAGTATCGATCGCGCCCGACCACCGGCCTGCTTCCCGGCTCCCGTCCGCCGCAAAGATGCTCGTTCCGGATTTCTCGGGCACGGCATGCCACACGGAAGCCCCACGAGCCGACGGGACCGGATCTCCTCAGGGGCTATCACAGCCCGACGGGGCGGGCCACCGAGTCAATGTGTCGATGCCCGATCGGTAGGACGCGAAAACACAGACGGTGACAACTCTCCAATACAGTCGTCACGGTGACCCGACGCCGACTACGGATCCTGCAGACTTCCGACGTCCATCTCGGCCCACGCTCGCGTGAGCCGAACGGGCTGCTCCATCACGACGAGTGCATCTGCCCGATCGAAGTGCTCGGCCACCTCGCACATGAGCACGCGGTCGATGTGGTGATGATCGTCGGCGACTTGTTCGAACACGCGAGGGTCTCACACGAACTGGTCGCGAATACCTTCGAGCGGCTCGGCCGGATCGATGCGGAGATCGCGCTGCTGCCCGGCAATCACGACGTCTACGACGACACCAACGTCTACCGACGCCAGCGTGACTCCGTTGACACCTCGGGTGTTCGATTCTTCGACGACCCCGAGGGCCGCAGCCACGACTTCGCGGGCGGTGCACTACGCATATGGGCACGGGCCATGGACGATCACTCGCCGAAGTTCTCGCCGCTCGGTGCCGCACCAGCGCATCCCGGCGACCGCTGGTACGTCGCCGCCGCCCATGGCCACTTCGTCGAATCCACCGCCGACGACGCGCACCGTTCGTCGCGCATCACCCCCGCCGACATCGACGCCACCGACGC
>CAEZYR010000117.1_pt1 | contig 11406 bp, 9 predicted proteins | sample 7265551 | NCBI WGS metagenome assembly CAEZYR01 (sample SAMEA6813938, study PRJEB35770) | uncultured Acidimicrobiales bacterium | biome: Freshwater; feature: Freshwater reservoir; material: water | place: Czech Republic | collected 2017-04-14 | depth 30m m
CGCCGCCGAGCTCTCGCGCGTCACCATCGAGTTACGCGCCGAGATCAACGAGCTCGCGAGCAGTTGGGGCGACGACGTGATCGACCTCACCGTCATCAACGAGCACGGGACCGAGGCCGACCCCCAGATGTCGGTGGCGGTCCCCCATCGACGCGTCGACGATCTGGTCGCCGAGGCCCACGACGCGGCCGCACGGGTGCGCCCGCGTCGCACTGGTGGCTGGAAGCCGGTGCGCAGTAACACGCCGCCCTCGCACCACACCGACGGCTGAGTCGCTCGGTCGAACCGCCTGCGTTCAGGCGGCGATGGGCCGGCGCGTGGTGGTCGTGACCACCGCGCTCGCCGCCGGACCGCTCGACCCCAGGCCGCTCGGTGCGGTGCCGGGCGCAGTGCTCGTCAGGATCGATTTCATCTCGGTGAGCAGTGCATCGATCTCGGACTGCAGCTGTGCGTACTCGGCAAACTTGCCGGCACCAAAGGCCTTGTTCGCCGCATCGCGTTTCTGCGTGATCTGATCGAGGATGGTCGCGAGGCGCTGGCCACCCGAGGACGACACGCTGCCGCCGGTGGACGTACCCGTGGAATCAGACGCACCCGCGCCGCCACCGGTGCTGCCTGAGCCACTGCCCGCGCCAGTGCCGCTGCCCGTGCCGGACGGCGAGGTGCCGGACGGCGCGGTGCCACCAGTTACGACGTCTCCGACCCCGGTGCCCGGGAAGGCGAGGTTGAGGGCCGCGCCGAACGTGTCGGCCATGACCACCCGATCGGCCACCGAGACGATCACCTTTTGGATGACCGCGGCGGTGCGATCGTCCTCGGGTTGCACGTAGAGCGATCGGACGTACACGAGCGAGTTCCCGGCCGGAATGGCGACGAGATCGCCGTAATAGACCTTGGATCCTTGGCCGCGCGCGTTGAGTAGCGTGATGGCTTGCGAGACCTGGTCGGAGCTGGCGATGAGGTTCATCACGCCCGATGGGGCCCGCGGACTGCCGCCGGTGACGTTATAGACGACCAGCTTGCCGTAGTCGGCGAGGTCGCTCTTGCCCACCATGAATCCGGTCAGCAACGGCGTTCGGTTGTCGGCCGAGGCCGGGCTGAAGCTGCGGGTGATGACGAACGACTGCTTGTCCTCTCCCGGCAACTTGGTCTGCGTGTAGTAGGGCGCCATGCGCTGATTGCTCGACGTAGCCGCCGCCCCCGACGCGCCCGATGCTGCAGCGCCACCGCTGGTGCTCTGCGGCTCGGCGCCCGGGTCGCTCGCGACGTCCCACCGCTGGCTGTTCTCGAGCAACACCGTGGGATCGTCGACGTGGTAGCGACCCCACATAGCCGTCTGCACGTCGAACAGGTCGGTCGGATACCGCAGATGCTCCTGCAAGGTCTGCGGCATGGCGGCGAACGGCGTGAACAGCTTGGGGAACGCCTTCGTGTAGGACTCGAGCAAGGGATCCTTGCCGGGCATCGCATACAAGGTCACCTGGCCGTTGTAGGCGTCGACGACTGCCTTCACCGAGTTGCGAACGTAGTTGATCCCTCCGAGGTCATTCTTCGACATCACGCCGCCGACCCGTTGCGAGTAGGGGTACTTGTCGGTGGTGGTGTAACCGTCGATGACGTACACGATGCGGCCGTCGACGATGACGGGATACGGGTCGGAGTCGAACGTGAGGAACGGCGCAATTGCCTTGACTCGCTCGCGCACATCGCGCTTGAAGATGACCCGCGAGTCGCTCTTGATGAAGGAGGAGATGAGCGGATCGATGCTGCCGAAGCGCAACGCGAACGCGCCACGCCGGACGAGCGAGCCCATCGCGACGCCCGCCGACTCGCCGTTGCTTGTCTCGCCGAAGTTGGACGTGGTCGTCTCACCAGATCGCGAGTCGATACCGATCTCGTCGCGATTGGTGTTGATGATCGCGTAGCCGCCGAGGTTCTCGCCGAAGTAAACCTGCGAACGATTGATCGTGAGGTCGAGCTTGGGATTGACCTGCGGCGGAAGCCCGCTGACCAAGAAGTCGGGGAGGCCGCGCTCGACCTCGTCGGCGGGCGCGAGGACCACGCCGTCGCCGTGCGTATAGGCGAGGTGCGCGTTCTCCCAGCTCTGGATGTTGTTCTCGTTGAGCTCGCGCACGCCGATGACCACTTGCGTCTGTTTGCCGTCGATCGAGTAACGATCGAGATCGGGCACGCCGAACTTGTAGAAGTCCTTTACGCCCTGCAGCGCGGTCAGCGTGGACGCGACGCGAATCGGCGTGACGAGCCGGGTGTTCGCGAAGTTTTCGGCGGCGGCCTTCACCTCGGCGGCGGTGGGCTCGGCGTTGTACGAGAACTGCTTCTCCTCGATGTTGTCGATGCCATAGGCCGCGCGCGTCGCGGCGATGTTGCGCTCGACGTAGACGCGTTCTTTGGTCGACTGCGCCGGCTCGACGCGGAACCGTTGCACGAATGCCGGGTAGACGTTGCCCGCGGCAATCGCGCAGAACGCCCACAAGCCGACCGTGACCGCCGGTAGCTGCCAACCACGCCGGAAGATGTTCGTGATCAACAACCCGAACGACAACACGGAGATCAACAACAACAAATAGATCGCGGGTCGTTGAACGTTCACGTCGGTGTAGGTCGCGCCGTCGACCACCCCGCGATCGGAGAACACGAGCTCGTAGCGCTGGAGCCAGTAGTCGGCCGCCTTGACCAAGGCCAGCACGCCGAGCAAAAGCGACAGGTGCGCTTTGACCTGAGGGGTGACGTAGTCGCGCTCTACCTGCAGGCGGATGCCGCCGTTGAGGTAGTGCTGCACCGCGGTGATCAACAGGATCATGACGAACGAGAAGAACAACCAGTTCGTGAGGAACGTAAGGAACGGCAGCCTGAAGACGTAGAAACCGATGTCCTTGTGGAACAGCGGATCGACCTGATCGAAGTTCACCGGATGTGTGAAGAGCAACCATTCGTTCCACTGACTCGACACGCCGGCGCCCGAGATCAGCGCCAGTACCCCGGCCACGGCGACGCGGACGATGCGCGCCCGCCGATCGACGAAGAGATGCCACGCCTCGAGCAGATCCTCTTCGGGCCCTGCAGGCCGACGGGTCGGCGCGATGCGGTCGGCCACCAGGAGGTTTACCCAGCACAACACGAAGAAGACGGCGATGAAGATCAGGGCGAGCACGACGCGCGCACCGAGCACCTTGCGCCAGACCTCAGTGAGACCAAGCGATCGGAACCAGAGGAAGTCGGTGTAGAAGCCAGCGATCCCCTTCAAGGACATCGCTAACACCACGAGCGCGATCACGGCGACCAAACCGACGGTTCGCCCTCGACTACCGAACCTGCCGCGACGGCGCGCGTCTATGGGAATGGCCATACGGCCGATCCTACTGCTGCACGGGAACGAGCAGGCAGCGGCATCCGGCGTGCCCCGGCGGCCGGGTGGCGCCCGTCGGGAACGCGGTGCCCACCTCGATCGGACCCTCGAGTGCGTTGTCGTCGCAATCGGGGCTGCACCCGCGCACGGGGTCGACGGCCCAACGCACGAGGTGACCGGCGTGCGCCGCCTCGACCCCGGTGTTGAAGGACGCGAGCGCAATAGTGAACGCTGCGTCATCAACGTGCTGGCTCTTGATCTCGCGGTACGCCGTGCGCATGCGGTCGAGCACCTCGTCCTCAACCGCCTCGCCGGCGAGCGCCCGTTCGAGCAGCGCCCGCAACGGCGACACCAGTTCGTCGGCCACGCAGGCGTCGAGCGAGGCGAGGTCGGCACCATCGGCACCGGCCCCATCCGCAAAGAACGAAGCGCCCGCGCCGACGGCTGACAGGAGCTCGCCGCCGACGGCTGCGACATATCGACCGGCATGGGCATCGGCCGGCGGCATGACGTCTTCGTGATCGACGCGCCCGTGCGATCGGCGCACGAGGTCGAGCACGTCGTTCTGCTCATCGGCCAGGAGGCGCTTGATCTTGCGGGCTATCTGGAGCTGTAACGGTGCCAGTACGCGCTCGCGCTCCGCGAAACGCTCGGCGTCGTCCGCAAGAGCTGCGCCGAGCCTGTCACCCGAGATCGTGAACGGCTCGGGGGTAAACGGCTCGATGACCACCGGCTCGGGCTCGGCGGCGGGCGCAGCCTCGCGTTCGCCGTCGATGGCCGTTGGGAAGAGCGCAGACCGCAAGACCTCCTCGGCCCGCGCCACCTTCTCCTCGCGTGTACGCCGGATGCGGGCGAACAGATCGTCGACCGCGACGACCGGGGTGTCCAACGATTCGGGCTCCTCCGGCGCCGGCTCGGTCACCGGAGAGAACTCCGCCACGCGAGGCGAGCGAACCGTAGGCGGCGCGATCGCCTCGACCGCAGGTTCGACGGGTGGGGGGTCGCTGACCTCGGGCTCGGCGCGATGCGACCCCGGCTCCGGGGCTGCGTCCTCGCGGAACACTCGCACAACCTCGATCGCGTCGGGCGGCTCGAGGATGGGCACCGCCACTCGGGGTAACCCGGCATCGCGTCGGCTACGGGTGACCTCGGCGAGCATGATCCCGCGTGGTTCCGGCTCGGGCTCGACGGGCTCGGGCTCGACGGGCTCGACGGGCTCGGCCGGCTCGGCCGGATCGGTCGGATCGGCAGCAGCAGCGGCGACCTTTTCGGCGACGTCGGCGTCGATGTTGACCACCACCCGCTCGATCGCACCCAGGTCCGGATCGGCGCCGAGGAAGAACTCGGCTTCGGCTTCGTCCCACTCGCCGAAGAGCTCCACAGTCGGTTCGTTCTGCGTCGGCGGAGCACCGGCGTTGACCCAGTCAGCCGGTTCGTCATCGGTATCGGCCACGACGTCCGTGCCGGCCTCGGCCTCGACCTCGCCACGGGTCACGAGGGGCATGCCGGCGCGCGCCGCATCGTCGATCTCGCGCTCGATGCTCGCCGCGCTCGGGACCGGCTGCGAAGCGGCACGCTCGGCAGCGCGCCGCGCCGCCATCTGCGCGTGCGGCAATGCCTCGTCGAGGGTGCCCGACACGTCGTCGAGCAAACGACGGATCTGGGAGTACGACTCGGCCAACCGGTCGCGGCCGGCCCGCAGCTGTTCGAGCTGAGCTCGCATCGCGTGACGCTTCGCCGCAAGGTCCTCGAGCATGCGCTCTCGCACCAACTTGGCCTCGGCGATGATCGCGCGCCCCTCGGCGCGGGCGGCCGCGAGCTCGTTGTCGACCGCCGCATGGGCACCCGACCGGATCTCTGCCGCCTCGGCCTGTGCGGCTTCGATGATCTCGCGAGCTTGTTCGCCCGTGCGGGTCAGCTTGTCGGCGGCTGCGCCGCGAGCCGCCGCGAGGACGCGCGTGGTCTCCTCGCCCAGCAGCACGGTGGCCCGTTCCTCGTCGAACTCCGCCACCGGCGGCGCGTGTCCGCGGGCATCGACGATCACCGTCTGCAGTTCGGCCTCGCGCTCGCGGAGTCGCGCCAGCTCGCGCGCCAGGACCTTGAGGTACGCGCGCACCTGCATGGGATCGAACCCGCGACGCCGGGTGTCGAAATCGGCAGCGCCGATCGACTCGGGGTTGGATGGATCAGGGAGCCGAGGGATCGCCATTGGCGTCGATGTTACGGGTCGACCAGTGGCTCGCGGGTGCATGCTCCGCGGGCATCGGCCTCACTTCTTCGCAGCTGGGAGCGTGAGCGCGAGCGAGTTGGCGTTCCCGCCGATCGATGCGAGCGCGTCGAGTGCTTCTTTGAGGTTCGATATCGGGATGATGATGAGCTCGCCCGGGTTCTTCTTGGCCTCGGCCTCTAGCGATCGCGGAACGAGGAAGTACTTCGCGCCAGCACGTCGGGCCGCGACGACCTTCTGCGAGATCCCGCCGACCTCGCCCACCGAACCGTCAAGCTCAATGCTTCCGGTGACGGCGACGCGGTTGTTGCCGGTGAGGCTGCCGTCGGTCAACTCATCGATGATCGCCAAGGTGAACGCCAGGCCGGCCGAGTTGCCACCGACGTTGCCGGAGTCGATGTCGATCATGACCGGCAGGTTCTTCGCCTCACTCACGCGCTGCGAGGTGGTGATGCCCAAGAAGCCACCGGTCTTGCCGTCAGGTCGAGCACCGAGCGTGACCGTGACGTCATGCTTCTCCGACTCGTCGGCGCGTTGCACGCTGATCGTGACCGAGACCCCGACCGCCCGACCGGCGAGATTGGTGATGAGCTCTTGGGGCGTGTTGGTGGCGGTGCCGTCGACGGAGGTGATCACTTCGAGCTGCTCGAGCGAGCCGTCGGCCGCCGAGCCGCCCTCGATCGATTCGATTCGCACGCCGCTGTTCACGAAAGCCTGATAGCCGAGAGCGCTGAGCGCGACGAGCTCCGCGTTCGACTTCGCCCGCACCATGAGGTCTTTTGACTGCTGACGGGACTGCTGCGGCGTGCTGGTTCCGAAGTAGTCGCGCTCGCTCACGAGATCGATCGCGGTGTCGCGTGACTTGGTGAGCAACTCGAGCAGGCTCAGCCGGTTGACGCGCACGGTGAGGAACAAGATGTCGCCGTCGGGGGCGAAGGTCGGCGCACCGGTGACGGAGACGCGATCCTCGGCCGGCGACGCCGAGCCGGGTTCGATGGCGACCCACGGCACGGAGATCTGGGTGGCCACCGCGGCAAGCACGAGCACGGTGAAGATCAGCGTGAACCCGACCATGCCCATGGTGCGGGGCCAGCGACGCCCCGATCCAGCAGGACCGACGGGGGGCGGCGGGGGTTCGATCGTCGGATCTGACGGCGTGGAAGCCGGGGACGACCAAAGAGGATCAGGAGGTGGCGGTAGCATGTCGTCTCTCGTGTTCACTTTTGCTTCGATACCCGTCGTTCTCGCTACTGTCCTCGCAGCGATCTACTTCTCGTCGCGCGGTCGTTTCGGTGCTCAGCCTGCCATGCAACCGATACCCGTCGGCAGCGGTAAGGCCCGACCGGGTACGAAGTACCGGGTTTCCTCCCAGTTCTTCACGGCCACAATGAACTCCTCGTCGAGCAGCCCCGATCGCATACGCCGCCTTGTTCACGAAGCGCTCGGCATGCGTGCCCCGCAATCCGCCGAGTTCGGACGGGCCGCGCGCATCAGCCCGATTCGCCGCCTTCGCTCGGCACTGCTGCTCCCCGTGCTGCTCGTCGCGCTCGGTGTGGCCACCGCGGTGGCCATCGGCGTCGGCGTGTTCCTCGCCGGCTTCCTGCTCGAACAGGCCATCAAGTAGCTGTTCGGCGGCCCGGCACCCGCGCCGCTATGGTCGGGGGCGTGCCGGCCGCGCCTGAACATCACGCCACCGTCCGCCATCGGGCCGCGGTGCTCGCCGGTTACCAAGGTGACCCGATGTCGGCCCGCGAGGCCCTGCGCGATCCACACCCCCGCGTACGCGCTGCCGCTCTGGGTGCGCTGGCACGTTGTGATCAGCTCGACACGGCAACGATCCGCACCGCGCTCGCCGACGTCGACCCGGGCGTTCGCCGGCGAGCGATCACGTTGGCGATCGACCGCCCCGAGATCGACCTCGTCACGTGGTTGTCCGACCCTGACAACACCGTCATCGAGCAGGTCGCCTGGGCGTGTGGCGAACGACCGGCCGGCGCTGCTGCCGTAGATGCACTTACCCATCTGGTGTTCGAACACACCGAACCGCTCGTGCGCGAAGCCGCCGTGGCCGCGCTCGGCTCGCTGGGCGATGACCGCGGCCTCGACGCGATCCTGCACGCGTGCACCGATCGTGCGCCGGTGCGCCGCCGCGCGGTGCTGGCGTTGGCACCGTTCGACACGCCGGCGGTGCGCGAGATGCTGCGCACCGCGCGCAACGACCGCGACTGGCAGGTGCGCCAGAGCGCCGAGGACCTGGCGACGATCATGGCGATCGACGAGGACGACCACTGACAGGGTGCTGAACACGCCCTTGTAGGGGCGGCTCGGTCGGTCTCGGGCCTATCGGTGTCAGCGATCTCTCGCGACATACGTGTCAGCGATCTAATGAAAGCCAACACCTCCTGTGCGGTGGTTCACGCACCAACAAGCACCGCGGTCAGGCTGCCGCAAGGTCGTCGAGGGCAGTTCCTCGACGCGTTCGCAGATCCGTCGACATACGAGATGGCCGGCGTGTCGGGTGGTGCGCTCAACGAGGTCAACATCGCCGACTGCGGATCAGGGGTTCCGCCCAAACCCCACAGCCTTTTCGACTTCCGCGCCGAACGCGAACACCCTCAGCCGATTTTCAGCACCCTGCTAGCGGCGCGAGTCCATGAACATTGCGCGCAGCGAGTCGTAGGACTCGATGCAGTGACCGGCGCCGAGCACCACGCACTCAAGTGGCGTTTGGACGAGCTGCACCGGCACCTTGGTCTCATCCGCGATGCGTTGGCTCAAGCCGCGCAGCATGCTGCCGCCACCCACGAGGTTGATCCCTTGCACGATGAGATCCTGCGCGAGCTCCGGCGGTGCTTGCGCGAGGCAGGCCAGGACCGAGTCGACCATGGCCGTGACCGGTTCGGAGATCGCGATACGGATCTCATCGGGCGTGAGCACGACAGTTTTCGGAAGCCCGCTCATGAGCTCGCGGCCACGGACCTCGGCGCGAACCTCGTCATCGGTCGGCGCGGCAGAACCCAGCACGAGCTTGATCTCCTCGGCGGTGCGCTCGCCGATCGCGATGCCGTACGTGCGCCGGACGTAGCTCTGTATGGCTGCGTCGATGTCGAACGACCCGACACGCACTGCTTGCAGCGCAACGACGCCACCGAGCGAGATAAGTGCGGTCTCCGATGTGCCACCCCCGATGTCGACGACCATGTTGCCGACTGGTTCGTGGATGGGCAGGCCCGCACCGATCGCCGCGGCCATCGGCTGCTCGATGAGCTGTGCATCAGCCGCGCCAGCGCGACGCGCCGCTTCGGTGACCGCTCGACGCTCGACCGCCGTGATGGCCGACGGCACGCAGATCACGACGCGTGGCCGGTTGAAGCGGCTCACACCAACGCGCTGCAGCAGCATGCGGATCATGCGCTGCGTCACGTCGAAGTCGGTGATGGCACCCTTGCGCAGTGGACGCACCGCGACGATGTAACTGGGTGTGCGCCCGATCATCTGCCAGGCGTCGTGCCCCATGGCGAGCACATCGCCGGTCCGACTGTTGAGCGCGATGACGGAGGGCTCGTTCAGGACGATGCCCTCACCGCGGGCGTACACCAATGTGTTGGCCGTACCCAGATCGATGGCGAGGTCACGTGCCAGGAGGAGTCTCCCTCAAGGGGCGCGGATCGCGACGAGCGAACCCGGGCGTGTCGGGATCCGCGGGCTGCGCACCGGGACGCGACGCGGGCGGCTTGTGCGTGGCCGACAAGGCGCGCAAGGTCGCGCCGAAGTCGTTGTTCTCGGTTCGGCTGCGGCGCGGACGACCGTGCCACCACACTGCGGTGGTGCCGATCCCGCTGAGCCCTACTGCGATGAGCAGGAAAACGACGCTATTACTCATCGAGGCGAGCTCTCTGAGCGAAGGTCGCGAGATGCAGTCACGTCGGTGATGTGTTGCGGCTCGAGGCCCCAGCTCTCGCCGTTGCGCCATTGCTCGCGCTTCCAGATGGGCACGGTGGCCTTGAGCGTGTCGATGCAGAATCGCGCCGCCGTGAACGCCTCGTCCCGGTGTGGCGCGCTCACGACGACCACGACCGCCGACTCGGTGACCGCGACCGGACCGACGCGGTGAAGCATCGCTATGCGGCCAATGGTGGGCCAGCGCACGCGCGCTTCGTCGGCGATGACGGCCAGTCGAGCGAGAACGTGTTCCTCGTAGGCCTCGTACTCGAGCAGCGAGACGTCGGGACGACCCGCCGCGTGATCGCGAGCGGTGCCGTTGAACAGGACGAGTCCGCCACAACGCGGCTGTATCGCCCAGCACGACGCCGCGTCCACGGGCAACGGCGACTCCGAGACCCCGAGCCATGTGTCGGTCGGAGCGGGGGGAGGAACGAGGACCACACGGTCATCGTACGACCCCGGTGGGACACACCGTCCAAACGGCCACCATGGCGGCCCCGCGAAAGATCATGTCGTCCCGCTCGGTAGTGTCGTGTCCCGTGGGCGTAGAGGATGGCTTCGACGACGAGGTGTTGGACTGTCGGCCACCGCCAGCGCTCGACGATCGGCTGTGGCGCCACCCGGCCGAGATCGGACGCGCCACACCCACCCATGTCAGGGCGCCTCGGACGCCTTCCGGGTCACGTCGCAATCCCTGGGCACTCGGGTTCGTATCGGTCGTGGGCGGCGCAGTGCTGGCCGGTTCCCTGATGTTCACCGCAGGGGGCATCGGCGACGAGCCGCAACGGCTCGGCCTCCAACCGCTCGCAACCTTGGTGGGCAACCCCGAGGGTCGCAGTGGTGTGGGCATCGTCGGGATCGACGTCAACTCCGGCTCCGTGAAACGCCAGGGCAACGGCATGGTGCTCGAAGACGGCGTGCACGTCATGACCTCCTTGCAGCTCGTCCCGTCCGGCGCCGCTGGCGACACCGGCCCCGTTTCGGTTCGCATCATCGACACCAACGGGATCGCGCGCCAGGGTGCCGTGGTCGCCCGTGACGCGATGAACGATTTGGCCATTATCCGCACCGATGGCGCGCCGCTCACCCCGTGGGTCGCGACATCGCCGGCTTCCGTTGCCGTCGGCGACCCGGTCACCGCGCTTGGCGGAGGGCTCGGGACGGGCCTGCGCACGTGGCCGAACAGCGTCCGCAGCACCGGTGATGCCATGCGGAACGATCTCGTCGAAGTGGTCGGGCTCGTCTGGCTCACAGATCTGCTCCCCTCCGTGGCTGCGGGCTCGATCATCATCGACCGCAACGGTGGCTACCTCGGCATGTTGTCGGTCGATCTGAGCGCGAGGCAGGGCAGCTCGGGCTCGGTGCTGGAAGGGGCGATCGTGCCCGCCTCCCGCGTGCTGGCCGTCGCCGAGCAGTTCCTCACCACGGGCAAGATCTCACACGGCTGGCTGGGCGTCGAGGCGCCGCCGCCCGCCGACACCACCCGGCGCGTGTCACGTGACGCCGGGGCCACCGTCGGCCACGTAGTCGATGGCAGCCCGGCGGGCCTGGCCGGCGTGCGCCGCGGTGACGTGTTGCTGTCAGTGTGCGGCCACGAGGTCGACTCGATCGACGATGTGCTCACCGAGGTGCTAGCCACACTCCCCGGCACGATCTGCCCGCTGGTGATCTCCCGAACCGGCGAGCGGTGGAAGACCGCCGCAGTCATCGGCGAACGCGCCGCCTGAACAACACCCAGCCGATCGCTCCGACGATGGTGGCCACCAGACCGCCCGCAACACCGAGCGAGATCTGTTGACGGCGCCGGGCGTTCATCATCGCTAGCGGACCGGCTTCATGCGCGGCGACGAACGCTTCCTCATTCGAG
>CAEZYR010000123.1_pt1 | contig 10756 bp, 18 predicted proteins | sample 7265551 | NCBI WGS metagenome assembly CAEZYR01 (sample SAMEA6813938, study PRJEB35770) | uncultured Acidimicrobiales bacterium | biome: Freshwater; feature: Freshwater reservoir; material: water | place: Czech Republic | collected 2017-04-14 | depth 30m m
CCGAGCGCACGGAGCACACGCGGCGCTATCGAACTGCTCGCGCCGTTGGCGCAGTCGATGACGACGTACAACCCGTCGAAGGTCCGGCCTGCGATCGACGACTGCACGGCATCGACGTAGCGCTCGACCTCCGCCGCTCCGTCGCGCACCTGACCTACCCGGCGCTCACCCGACCGGCCGCGGCCGACCGCGTTGCCCGCGTTGCCCGCGTTGCCCGCGTTGCCCGCGTTGCCCGCGTTGCCCGCGTCGATCGCCGCTTGGACCGCGTCTTGTTGTGCGTCGGCCAGTTTTCGCCCGCCCGCGGCGAAAAGCTTCACCCCGTTGTCGTGGTACGGGTTGTGCGACGCGGACACCACTGCGCCCGGCGCGTCGTCGGCCGCCGCTAACCAGGCCACGGCAGGCGTGGGGGCCACGCCGAGGTCAACCACCTCTGCACCGTCGGCGGATAAGCCGGCGCACAACGCCTGTACGAGCGCGGGTCCCGACTCGCGCGTGTCTCGGGCGACGTAGAAGCGCGAGGCACCGAAAACGGCAGCGGCGGCCGCCCCGATGTCTTCGATATCGCGCTCGGAGAGCTCGTCGAAGGCCCGGCCACGGACGCCGTCGGTACCGAAACGCAAGTTCATGAAGGCCAGATCGGCCGCAGCCGTGCCGCCGTTCGCGGGCGCTCGAACACGTGCACCCGAGCCGGCGGCACCGAGGCGGACTAGCGCTTGCTGTACTGCGGGGCCTTGCGGGCCTTCTTCAGGCCGTACTTCTTGGATTCCTTTTCACGCGAATCGCGGGTGAGGAAGCCGGCCTTCTTCAGCGATGGGCGCAGCTCGGCGTCGAGGACGATGAGCGCCCGAGCAATGCCCATGCGCACTGCGCCGGCCTGGCCTGTGGGGCCCCCACCATGGAGCGTGATGTCGATGTCGTAGACCTCGGCGGTCTCGGTGAGCTTCATCGGTTCGAGCACCTGCATGCGGTGCGTGCGGGACGGAAAGTAATCATCCATCGCGCGACCGTTGACGATGACCTGACCCGAACCGGCGCGGACCCGCACCCGGGCGACGGCGCGCTTGCGGCGGCCGGTGGATTGCACGAGCGGCTTCGACATTTTAATCCTCAGGCCTTCGCCGCTTGGGCGTGTTCGATGGCGTACGGCAGGGGCATCTGCGCCGCATGGGGATGCGTCGGGCCCGCATAAACCTTGAGCTTGGTGAGCATCTGGCGACCGAGGCGATTCTTCGGGACCATGCCCCGGATCGTGCGCCGGACCGCTTCCTCGGGCTTGTTCCGCAGGAGATCAGCGTAGGTGCGGGATTTCAGGCCGCCCGGGTAACCGGAGTGGCGGTACACCATCTTGCGCTCGGCCTTGGCCGAGGTGAGGACCACCTTCTCGGCATTGATCACGATGACGTGATCGCCGGTGTCCATGTGCGGGGTATACGTCGGCTTGTGCTTGCCGCGCAAGAGGTTGGCGACTTCGGTCGAAAGCCGACCGAGCACCAGGCCTTCGGCGTCGACGACGTGCCAAGCGCGCTCGATCTCACTTGCTTTGGGTGAATACGTCGACACGAAGGATCGTTCCTCTTGCAGAAGACATGGGCGATCAGCGCGGATAGCGCCTCGCAGGCCAGTCGACCATGCTAAGGGCTTCCTTCGGCAACGGCAAACCCCTGAGTCGGGTTCGGCGGAAATCTCCGCCTGACCGGCCGCTCCCCACGTGGCTTCACACCGTCGTAGCGCACCTCCCACAAGGTGAGCCCTTGAGGAGGCGCCACTCGACAAGCGTTGGCCCGATCTCCGGAACGGAGGATGCCCAGCATCTCGCCCGCACGCCGACGACCGAGGCCCATCTCGATGACGGTGCCGGTTATCGAGCGCACCATCTGATGGCAGAACGCATTCGCGGCGATCTCGAATTCGAGCAAACCGTCGCCGAGTTCGCGCCACAGGGCGTGCCGCACGGTCCGATGCAACGACGCCGAGAACCCATCGGCCGCGATGGGCGGTCGTCGACAGAACGCCGCGAAGTCGTGCGTCCCGACGACCGGGTCGGTCGCCGTGCGGAGCGCGGCCAGATCCAAGGGCTGGGGGACGTGCCAGGCGAACCGCGCCCGGAACGGGTCGTGCACCGGGGTGTTCAAGACACGATATTTATAGACGCGCGACGTCGCAGAGAACCGTGCGTCGAAATCCGCCGGGACTTCGTCGATGGAGTGGATGGCGATCGACGGCCCGACCAACTTGTTCAACGACCGCCCGAGGGCGACCGGGTCGAACCCGTCCGTGCGCGTCGCAAAGCTGACGACCTGGCCCGCCGCATGCACCCCGCGATCGGTGCGGCCCGCGCCGGTGAGTTCGACCACATGACCGAGCACTCGTTCGAGGGCCTCGCGCAGGGTGCCCGCCACGCTGCGGACCCCGGGATTCTCGGCGTAGCCGTGAAACGGCGTGCCGTCATATGCGAGCACCATGCGGACGCGTATCGTCGGCTCGACGATACGCGCCGGTTCGGGATCGAAAAGTGTCACGGCCGGGGCCGCGGCTTCGCTAGACGAGCTCGATGCGGGCCATCGGCGCTTTGTCGCCCTGGCGTGGGCCCAGCTTCAAGATACGCGTGTAGCCGCCCGGACGTTCCGCATAGCGCGGACCGATCTCGTTGAAAAGCTTCGACGCCATCTCCTTGTCGCCGATGAACGCCACGACCTGACGGTGGTTGTGCAAACCACCCTTCTTGGCCTTGGTGATCATCTTCTCGGCGATCGGACGCAGTGCCTTGGCCTTGGCCTCGGTGGTCACGATGCCCTCGGCGGCCACGAGCGAGGCCACCAGGTTGGCCATCATGAGGCGCTGATGTTGGGCGCTCCCGCCGAATCGGCGGCCCTTTTTCGGTGTTGCCGGCATGGCGGATCAGTCCCTCGTGCGCAGCGACAGGCCGCGCTCGTCGAGCTTGGCGATGACCTCGTCGAGCGACTTCTGCCCGAAGTTGGTGATGGCCAGCAGGTCGTCGTCGGTCTTTTGGAGCAACTCGCCAATGGAGTTGATCTGGGCTCGCTTGAGGCAGTTGCGCGGGCGCTCCGACAGATCGAGATCCTCGATCGGCAGGTCGAGATCGGGCGAACCCGACGCCACGCCGGCCACTTCGCCGAGTTCGAGGCCCTGCGGTGAATCGCTCATCTCCTCGACGAGCTGCACCAGCGAACGCAGCGTCGCGCCAGCAGAGGCGAGCGCCTCACGCGGCGTGATCGAACCATCGGTCTCGATGTCGAGCACGAGCCGGTCGAAATCGGTGGACTGCTCGACCCGGGTGGGTTCGATCGTAAAGGCCACGCGGCGAACCGGCGAGAAGATCGAATCGACCGGGATCACGCCGATGATGCTCGACGTGTTGTTCCGCTCGGCGGAGACGTAACCCCGACCCCGACCGATCGTGATGTCGACCGCGATTCGACCCTTCGAGTTGAGGGTCGCAATTGCCTGCTCGGGGTTCAGCACCTCGATGTCGGCGTGCTGTTGGATGTGCGCCGCTGAAGCGACGGCTGGGCCCCGAACGTCGAGCCGCAGCGTGACGGGCTCGTCGCTGTGGCTACGGATAACGATGTCCTTGAGGTTGAGGATGACGTCGGTGACGTCCTCCGCGACCCCAGCGATGGTGTCGAACTCGTGCAGGGCGTCGTCGAATCGCACCTGGGTGATCGCAGCACCCGGGATAGACGACAAGAGTGTGCGACGTAGGGAATTGCCGATCGTATGACCGAAACCGGGTTCGAGAGGGCCGATGGCGAACCGTTGCCGGTTGCCTTCCGCCTCCCCGACCGCTTCGACCGTCGGACGCTGTATTACCAGCATTGTTTGCTCCTCGGAACTTCGAAGTCGACCCCCGGTGGCGGTCCGGGGTTGTTGCGTACTGTGTTGGGCGAGCGCTACTTGGAGTAGAGCTCGACGATCATCTGCTCGCGCACCGGCGTGTCGATGTGCTCACGCATCGGCAGGTCGCGAACGATGACGCGATGACCTTCGTCTTCGCGGTCGATCCAGGCAACGGTTGCCCGGTCGAGAACGTCCATGTTCCAGCGGACCACGACGATGTTGCGCGACTTCTCGCGCAATTCGACGACGTCACCTTTGCGCAGCCGGTAGCTCGGGATGTTGACCCGACGACCGTTGACGTTGATGTGGCCATGGCTGACGAGTTGCCGGGCCTGGGGCCTGGTGGCGCCCCAGCCCCCGCGGTACACGACGTTGTCGAGCCGAAGCTCGAGATAACGAAGCATGTTGAGACCGGTGACGCCATCGCGGCGGTTGGCCTCTTTGAAGATGTTGCGGAATTGGCGTTCGGTAAGGCCGTAGGTGAAGCGAGCCTTCTGCTTCTCCTGGAGCTGCAACAGGTACTCGGAGACGTTGCCCCGACGCCGGGTGCGGCCGTGCTCGCCCGGCGGGTACGGGCGCTTCTCAAGTACCTTGTTCTCGCCTTTGGTACCCCAGATGTTGGTGCCGAGGCGACGAGAGACTCGTGCTCGGGGACCGGTGTATCGCGACATGTGGTCAGACCCTCCGCCGCTTGGGGGGACGGCACCCGTTGTGCGGTGCCGGGGTGACGTCCTTGATGCCCGTCACCTCGATACCAGTGTTCTGGATCGAGCGGATGGCGGTTTCGCGCCCTGAGCCCGGACCCTTGACGACGACGTCGACCCGACGCACGCCGTGCTCCATCGCGCGGCGGGCACACTGCTCAGCTGCCATCTGCGCCGCGAAAGGGGTCGACTTACGCGACCCCTTGAATCCCACGTTGCCGGCCGAGGCCCACGCGAGCGTGTTGCCCTCTTGGTCGGTGATCGTGACGATCGTGTTGTTGAACGAGCTCTTGATATGCGCAACGCCGTAGCTGATGTTCTTGCGCTCTTTTTTGCGTGGACGACGACCGCCCGCTGCTGGCTTTGCCATTACTTGCGCACCGCTTTCTTCTTCCCGGCCACCGTCTTCTTCGGGCCCTTACGCGTGCGAGCATTCGTGTGCGTGCGCTGACCGCGCACCGGCAGACCACGGCGATGCCGGATGCCCTGGTAGCAACCGATCTCCATCTTGCGCTTGATGTCCTGCGTGACCTCGCGGCGCAGATCACCCTCGACCTGGAGGTTCTGGTCGATATAGACGCGCATCCGTCCGACTTCGTCGTCGGTCAGGTCGCGAACGCGAGTGTTGCGGTTGACATCGGTGCGGTCGCAGATCTGCTGCGCCGTGGTGCGGCCGATGCCAAAGATGTACGTGAGGGCGATCTCGACGCGCTTTTCGCGCGGGACGTCGACGCCGGAGATACGGGCCATGGTTCCTCTTTACCCTTGCCGCTGCTTGTGACGCGGGTTGTCACAGATCACGCGGACGCTGCCGTGCCGGCGGATTACGCGGCACTTCTCGCAGATTTTCTTGACGCTTGGACGGACCTTCATTTTTGGGCCTTGTCGTCGATGGACGGTTTTTACTTGTAGCGGTAGGTGATGCGACCTCGTTGGAGGTCGTACGGCGTCAGCTCGACTTGGACGCGATCACCCGGCAGGATCCGGATGTAGTGCATCCGCATCTTCCCGGAAATGTGGGCCAGCACTTTGTGACCATTCTCGAGTTCGACGCGGAACATGGCGTTCGGCAACGGCTCGACGACGGTCCCCTCGAGGACTATCGCGTCTTCTTTCGGCTTCGGCAGAACCGACCTCCTGGTACGAACGGATACGGGGACACGGCCAACTCACGCTCGGAAACGTGCGGTGAGCAGCGCCGGAAAGGCGTTAGCAGGGCGAAGGGCCGCGCATGCAGCGGCAGGCCCAGGGCCGACCGACCACATTAGCGGGAACAACCGCCACGTCCAACCCGACGCACAGATGGACGAGTTCATCGGCGGGCGTCGATGGCGGACACCAAGCGACCGAACACCTCTTCCTCAGAGCCGAGGCCGTCGACCTCGACCAACAGCCCTCGGGCGGCGAACCACTCGAGCAGGGGGGCGGTCTCCTTGACGTAGAGCGCAAGACGGCGCTCGATGGCCTCGGTGGTGTCATCGCCGCGCCCACGGAGAACCATGCGGCTCTTGACCACGGACACCGGCACCTCGAGGTTGATCGCAAGGTCGAGGCCGCCTACGCCGATCAGCTCCTCGAGTCGGTCAGCCTGGTTCGGCGTCCGTGGGAAGCCGTCGAGCAAGACGCCGCGAGCCAAAATGTCGTCCTGGCCCAGCCGCTCCCCGACGATGCCGTTGATGATGTCGTCGGAAACCAGGTTGCCGGCCTTCATGACGGCATCGGCCCGCTCGCCGAGCTGCGTGCCCTCGGTGATCGCCGCGCGGAGCATGTCGCCGGTCGACACGTGGACGGTGCCGTAATGCGCGACCAGCCGCGCGCACTGCGTGCCCTTTCCCGAGCCCTGACGGCCAAGGATGACGAGGCGAAGCGGTCGCGTCACTTCAAGAAGCCCTCGTAGTTGCGCATGGTCAACTGGCTGTCGATCTGCTTCATGGTCTCGAGCGCGACGCCTACGGCGATCAGCAACGAGGTGCCCACGAAACGGAAGCTGCCACCGCCTCTGCCGCTGTTGTTGGCGGTGACGCCGAGCACTTCACTGACGAACAGCGACGGCACGATTGCCACGGCCGCGATGAAGAGTGCGCCGGGCAGGGTGATGCGGTTGAGGATCCGCCCGAGGTAGCGCTCGGTCTGAGGGCCGGGCCGGATGCCGGGGATATACCCGCCCTGCTTGCGGATGGTATCGGCCTGCTTAACCGGGTCGAAGCTGATGGCAGTGTAGAAATACGCGAACCCGATGATCAGCAGGCCATAGAACACCAGATAGACCGGCTGGTCGGGCTGGGTCAGGTTGCCGTTGACCCACGACTGCAGCCCGTTCCAGGGCAGAGCGAGCGCGAGCAAGTTCGGGAGGTACAGCACGGAGCTGGCGAAGATGAGCGGGATGACGCCCGACTGGTTCACCTTCAGCGGGATGTACGTGCTCTGCCCGCCATATTGGCGCCGGCCGACCACTCGCTTCGCGAACTGCACGGGGATTCGCCGCTGGCCTTGCTCGACGAACACGATCGAGTACATCACCACGATCATCACGATCACGACAAGGCCGAGGACGAACCAGCCCTTCTCCGCCTGGATGGTGGAACCCTGCGCCGGGAAGCTGCTCACGATCGACGCGAAGATCAGCAACGACATGCCGTTGCCGATCCCACGCTGGGTGACGAGCTCGCCCATCCACATGAGCAGCGCCGTGCCACCGGCCAGCGCGAGCACCACGATCGACACCCGACCGGCGTTGAAGACCGGCAGAAGATCAGCAGTAGCACCGCCGGTGATGGCGTTGTTGTTGTGAAGTATGAAGGCGAAGCTCGTGCCCTGCACGATCGCGATGACGATGGTGAGATAGCGAGTCCACTGCGTGATCTTGCGCTGACCGACTGCGCCCTGTTCTTGCCACTGCTCGATCTTCGGCACGACGATGCCGAGGATCTGCATGATGATCGACGACGTGATGTACGGCATGATGCCGAGCGCGAAGATCGCCATCTGTGTGAGCGCGCCACCCGAGAACAGCTGCAGGACGCCGAGCACGCCGCCTTCATTCGCCTTGTCCTTGAAGCTCGACAGCTGCGACACGTCGATGCCCGGCGAGGGGATGTACGAGCCCAGCCGGTACAAGGCGACAACCATCAAGGTGAAGGCGATCTTCTTCCGCAGTTCGGCGACGCGGAATACGTTTAGGAAGCTATCGAGCACTGCGGTCTCCTCGAGCCGTCGGCGTGACGACGCCGGCCGACGCGAGCCGCCAGCGTTCGGGGTTCAGTTTGCAGAAGATCAGCGGTTCGCGTGCGCGTTGCCCTTGACCGGCGGGCGCCCGTTGCCGAACGGCGGAGGCAGTATCTCGATGGTGCCACCGGCACCGGTGATGGCCGCCTCAGCTGACTTCGAGAACTTGTGCGCCTTGACGTGCACAACCGTGCCGAGCTCGCCACGACCGAGGATCTTGACAAGCGAACCCTTGGAGACGAGGCCCTTGGCGTAGAGCGTCTCGGGGCTGATCTCGCTCATCTCGGAGATGGCAATCGTGTCAAGGTTGATGGCCTGGTACTCGACCCGGAACGGGTTGTTGAAGCCCTTGAGCTTCGGCACCCGCTGGGTGAGCGGCATCTGCCCGCCCTCGAAGTTGGGTCGAACCGTGTTGCGGGCCCGCTGACCCTTGGTGCCACGGCCCGCAGTCTTACCACCCTTGCCACCAATGCCGCGACCGACGCGCTTGGCTCTCTTCTTCGAGCCCGGAGGGGGCTTTAGATCGTGCAGTTTCATCGATCGAGCTCCTCGACCTTGATGAGATGGGGCACACGCGAGATCATGCCGCGAATCTCGGGACGGTCCGGAAGCGTGTTCGTCTTGCCGATGCGACCGAGTCCAAGCGCACGGAGGGTGCCGCGCTGCTTGGGCTTCGTGCCGATCGCCGATTTGACCTGGGTGACCTGGAGTTCAACCATCACGCGACCTCAGTGGGGACATGCGCGCCGCGTTCGCTTTCGAGGAACGCCTGCAACATGCCGGCGGGGACGAACTCCTCGGCCGACAAGCCACGCAGACGAGCGACATCGTCGGGACGCTTAAGCGCACGCAGCCCGGCAATCGTTGCCCGGGCGACGTTGATGTGGTTCGACGAGCCGAGCGACTTGCAGAGCACGTCATGAATGCCAGCCTCCTCGAGGATGGCCCGTGCCGCGCCACCGGCGATGACGCCGGTGCCGGGAGCCGCTGGCTTGAGAAGGACGCGACCGGCGCCCGTCTCCCCGACCACCGGATGGGTGATCGTGGATCCGGCCAACGCCACGCGGAACAGATTCTTCCGGGCCTCTTCCGTGCCCTTCTGAATCGCGAGGGGCACCTCCTTGGCCTTGCCATAGCCGAGCCCAACGCGTCCTGCGCCGTCGCCGATGACCACGAGCGCGGTGAACGAGAACCGGCGGCCACCCTTCACGACCTTGGCCACGCGGTTGATGTTGATGACTCGCGACTCACGAAGCGGCGCATCATTTGATGATGTCGACATCAGTACTCCCGTCTTCCGCTTCAGAACTCGAGGCCAGCGCCGCGGGCGGCGTCAGCCAGCGCCGCGACACGGCCGTGATAGAGGTTGCCGCCTCGGTCGAACACGACCTTGGTGATGCCGGCGGCCTTGGCCCGGTCGGCAACGAGTGCGCCAACCTTCTTGGCGCTGTCCGCGTTCCCGCTGCCGTCACGCAACGCAAGTTCCGTGGACGACGCAGCGACGAGGGTGCAGCCGGTGAGATCGTCGATCACCTGCACACTGATGTGCTTGTTCGAGCGGTACACCGCGAGGCGAGGACGCTCGGCCGTGCCGGCCACCTTCTTGCGGACTCGGCGGTGACGCCGGAGGCGCCCTTCGCGCCGTGCCTTCGCCTGATCGCTCATTTGGCAGCCTTCCCAGCTTTGCGGGCGACGTGTTCGCCCACGTACCGCACGCCCTTGCCCTTGTAGGGCTCCGGCTTACGGATAGAGCGGATGTTTGCGGCCACCTGGCCGACCATCTGCTTGTCGATACCGACAATTTCGATTCGCGTCGGCGACGGAACCACGAACTCGACACCTTCAGGGGCGTTGACCACCACCGGGTGGCTGAACCCGAGAGCGAGCTCGAGGGTCGACGGGTTCTTGGCTACAGCGCGATAGCCGACACCGACGATGTCGAGCTGCTTCTTGTAGCCCTCGGTGACGCCGACCACCATGTTATTGACGAGTGCTCGGGTCAGGCCATGGAAGGCCCGGTTCTGACGCTCGTCATCGGGGCGCTCCACGAGGAGGCTCCCCTCGTCCTGTCGGACGGTGATCTCACCCGGGATATCTCGGGCAAGCGAACCCTTGGGACCGGTCACCGCGACCGTGCGCCCATCGATGGTCACTGTTACGCCGTTCGGAACGACGATGGGTGCTTTACCAACACGCGACATCAGCTGCTCCTTACCAGACGTAGCAGAGGACTTCGCCGCCCATGCGACGCTTGCGCGCCTCACGGTCGGTCATCAGACCTCTACTGGTGGACACGATGGCCACGCCCAGCCCGCCCAAAACTCGCGGGATGCGCTCGGCCTTGGCATAGACACGAAGACCGGGTGTGGACACCCGGCGTAAACCCGAGATCACGCGTTGGCGCTCGGGCGAATACTTCATGTCGATCGTGAGTGTTCGACCGGGACGGCCGTCGGTCTCACTGATCTTGAAGCTCGCGATGTAGCCCTCTTTTTCGAGGAGCTTCGCAAGCGATTCTTTGAGGTTTGAACAGGGCATGGACACGTCGTCGTGCATCGCCGTATTGGCGTTGCGTATACGCGTCAGCATGTCCGCGATCGGATCGGTCATCGTCATGTCGCGCGCACCTCCCTACCAGCTGGCCTTGGTTACACCCGGGATCTCTCCCGCATGAACCAGCTCTCGCAGGCACACACGGCAGAGGCCGAACTTACGGAATACGGCACGAGGGCGGCCGCAGCGACGGCACCGCGTGTAGCCACGGACTTTGAACTTCGGCGTTTTCGCCTGCTTGTTCTTCAGCGCTGTCTTGGCCATTACTGCTGCCCCTCACGTCGGAACGGGAAGCCGAACGCGTCGAGCAGAGCCTTGCCGTGCGCGTTGGACTTTGCGGTGGTGACGATGGTGATGTCCATCCCGCGGGTGACGTCGATCTTGTCGTACTCGATCTCCGGGAAGATCGTTTGCTC
>CAEZYR010000136.1_pt1 | contig 9467 bp, 9 predicted proteins | sample 7265551 | NCBI WGS metagenome assembly CAEZYR01 (sample SAMEA6813938, study PRJEB35770) | uncultured Acidimicrobiales bacterium | biome: Freshwater; feature: Freshwater reservoir; material: water | place: Czech Republic | collected 2017-04-14 | depth 30m m
CACCGGAATAGGCCCACCGGTGCCGTGGATGTCGCTCGCGCCGCAGTCGTCGTCCTCGAGGCGGCGTAAGCAGCGCAGCATGTCGGTCCAGCCCCAACCCGGGTTCCCTGCGGCCTCCCACGCGTCCATGTCCTCGGGCAAGGGGCGCAGCGCAAGTCCGCCGTTGACCGCGGAACCACCGCCGAGTGCCTTGCCCTGGGGAAACGGAACGATTCGCGTGGGGTTGGCCTGCGCGCTGAACCCCCAGTCGCGTTGGGTGAGCGCGAAGGTCACGTTGGACAGCAGGTCGGCGTGCGCGTCCTTGCGGGCCGGGCCGGCTTCGAGCAGCAGTACCCGCCGCGAGGCGTCCTCGCTGAGGCGCGCGGCGAGCGTGGCCCCAGCCGCGCCGGCCCCCACGATCACGACATCAACACGATCCGTCACTTGTACCCCTTGGTCCGGAACTAGCAGTCAATGGTTAGCACCGCTGAGGATCTCAGCGCCTGGTTCACATCGCAAGCGGACTGCAGTCGAGCTTCGGCATCGGCTTCGCGCACGTCCCCCATGACGATCTGCTTCGTGGTCCTCGGCGAGGCCTACGAAGCAGTCGACGACGACTCGATCGACACCGCAGCTTTCCGCGCCTTCACTTTCGACAACGCCGTGCGGTTCTACGCTCACGCCACCAGCCCCCCAGTTCTTCGCCGGCACATCGGTGGCCGGCATAGCTCGGTAGAACAATTCGCACCGGCCTCGCGAACCCGAGCAACTCGACGCGGTGCGGCGGTGGTTCACATGGCAAACACCGGTACGTGGTGCACTATGGCGGCGCCTGTGGTTGAGGGTTCCCCGGAGGCAATGACGCCGCGACGAACCGGCGCTCCCGCCGATGGCGAACCTTTCGACATAGGGCGTGACACGACCAACCATCTGAGCTTCAGTCACGGTGTGCACTACTGCCCCGGCGCGCGCCTCCGCACCAAATGACCGACGGGTCGACGGAAGTCGGTCGAACAGCGACCGCGGGAGGCTCACCGGTACGCTCGCGTCTAGGCGACCGAGGGGACGTGCGATGGGTGACGTGCTGGTGCAAGGGGGGACTGTCGTCGATGGCTCCGGTAACGAGCCCTACGTCGCGGATGTGCGCATCCGCGACGGGGTGATCGTCGAGCTCGGGCCCGACCTCGACGCCGACGGCGAGACCGTGATCGATGCGCGTGGCGCGCTCGTCACGCCCGGCTTCATCGACAGCCACACCCACTACGACCTCGAGATGTTCTGGGATCCGACCTTCGATCCACTGCCCGCTTATGGCGTTACCACCACGATCATGGGCAACTGCGGTTTCGGCATCGCGCCGACCCGCCCCGACACCAAGGCCGACGTCGCCGACCTCCTGTGCTTCGTCGAGGAACTGCCGGTATCGCTCACCACGTCGATCGAGTGGGGTTGGGCGAAGTGGTCCGAGTACTTCCAGAGCGCGGCGCAGGTACCGGTGACGGTTACCCCGTTCGCGTTCATCGCACACAACGCGCTCCGGGCCAGCGTGCTCGGCCACGACGCATGGCAACGTGCGTCGACCGGCGATGAGATCGATGCCATCACCGCGCTGCTCGACGATGCGTTGCGCGCCGGTGCACTCGGACTCTCGAGCAACTGGTTCGACACCGACCGCAACGGTGCGCTCGTCCCGAGCCGCGTGAGCGACGACCGCGAACTCGATGCGCTCGTCGCAATTCTCGCCCGCTACCCCGGCGCGATCCTGCAGACAATCATCCGCGACACCACGCAGCGCCTGTACGTGCACCGCAAGGCCACGGCGGCCGGCGTGCCGGTGTTGTCACTCGGCGACGGCACCGGCGGTGGGCGCGACGACGGCATCGCCGGGGTGACCCACCTCGGCGGCGGTGGCGAACCGTCGATGCCGCGACTCGGTTTCGAGTCGAACATCGGCACCGCCGCCGTGCGCACGTGGCACGAGCTGATCAACGGCCCCGCCGACCGCAAGCTCGCGCTGCTCGCCGACGCTGCGTGGCGCGAACGCGCTCGTCACGATTGGGACAACCCGCTCGACGAGCAGAACTCCTTTCGAGCCGAACAGCTCCACGAGTTGATCCTGAGCGACCCCGACGACGGGCCCGGGCCGAAGGGCATCTCGCTCGCGCAGCTCGCCACGGCGAACGGGCAGCATCCATCCGATGCCCTCGCCGACTGGGTACTCGCCAACGGCGTGGCGTCGCGCTACACGAAGCTCAACGCAGGACGCATGAGCCGTGAAGACCGCGAGGATCAAGACCGCCGCTACTTCCGCCGCGACGACATGATCTTCGGCGGCACCGACGCCGGCGCGCACCTCAAGATGTTCTGCGGCGCCGGGTCGAACCTCTACTTGCTCACGCACTGGGTGCGCGAGATGCACGAACTCACCATCGAGCAAGCAGTCCACTTCCTCACCAAGCGCAGCACCGATTTCTTCTCGATCCACGATCGCGGGCTGCTCGCCGTGGGTCGACGCGGCGACGTGAACGTGTTCGCACTCGATGAAATCGAACTGCACGACCTCGAGCGCGCGTTCGACCTGCCTGAGGGTGACTACCGCTTCACGCGCCCGAGCGCCGGGTTCCGCGCCACGCTCGTGGGCGGCGTGCCCACCGTGCTCTCCGGCACGCCGACCGGCGCGCGTCCTACGGCGATGTCGGCGGCGCGTACGCACTGAGTGGATCAGCCTTCTTCGAACGCTTCCATCTTGTGAGGCATCTGGGCGTTCACGCCACCGTCGACGATGATCGTTTGCCCGGTGACGAACGCGCTCAGATCGGACACGAGGAAGAGCAGCGCGCCAGCGATGTCGCGTGACTCACCGTGGCGCTTGAGCGAGGTGTCGCGCGCGAGGTGGGACATGTCAGCGCCGCGGGCTTCGAACCCGGCGCGCACACGTGGCGTCGCGATGCCGTCGGGCGCGACCGCGTTGACGCGTATGCCGTAGCCGCCCCACTCCTGCGACATCGTGCGCACGATTGACATGACCGCGGCCTTCGCGGCGCCATACGCGCCGTGCAACGGAGCGGCGTAGATGCCACTGACCGACGCGACCATCGCGATGGCACCCGGGGTCTTGGCGGCGATCATCAGCCTTGCGGCAGCACGCGCCACATTGAGTTGCTGACCTACATTCAGCACGTGCTGCGCGTCCCAGGCGGCATCATCGGTATCGAGGATCGGCGCGAACGTCGCGGCGCCGACGATGTTGACCACGATGTCGAGCCCGCCCAACGCTTCATGCGCGGCATGCACCAGACCTTCGGCCGCGCCACGGTCGGTGACGTCGGCTGCGAATGCGAACGTCTTCGGACCAATCGCGGTGATCTCGTCGCGCACACCTTCGGCGCGGGTGAGGTCGATATCGGCCACGGCCACGTCGGCGCCGGCGAGCGCGAGATGGAGCGATGTCTCGCGGCCCATGCCGTACCCACCGCCCACGACGAGTGCCTTGCGTCCTTGGATTCCGAAGAGGTCTGCTGCGCTGGTCATGGCCGCATGGTCGTCGAAGAACCGGCGCCGCGCCACTCGACCCCGAATCCGCCGAGGAGCCCCGTGATGCACGCGTCTGCGACCTCGTCGACGTCGTACCGCCCGCGGGGCTTGAACCACCGCGCCACGGCAGCGGGTCAGGCCGCGGGCGTCCCGGCAAAGAAGTTCGGGTCGTTCGCCGTGAGCAGGCGGTGAGGGTTGGTCCACATGAAGGCTTCGAACTGCCCCTCGTCGAGCAGGCCGCGCTCGACCTGCTTCCACGCCGACGCGACGACGCGGTCGAGCCCGTCGACGTCCCAATGCCCCATGTCGGAGCTGAACGCTGCGCCGAGCTTGGCCCCGTAGGGCAGGAATGACGAGAACGCGGTGACCACGCTGCGATCATCGGACTCCGCGCCGAACACGAAGCCCTCGGCAAACTGCGCCACGAGGTCTTCCGCGTCGGTCGCGCCGGTGAGCCGGAACTCGTCGCGTTCGTAGAGCGGCGGCCCCGTCGGTGTCGCGAGGTTCTCGACCCCATCGCTCGGCATGCCGAACTTGTCGAGGAGATCGCGCAGCGAGTCGACATCGAGCGCAGACGGATCCGTGGCCCCGATGCCTTCGAGCGACCGACGCTCCCAGTGCTCGACCAGATCGCAGGCCATCGTCGCGCCCCACGCGACGCCGCTCTCGAGCAACCCCACGCGCAACGTCGGGAAGCGGTGCAGCACACCGCCGAACAGCAGGCTGCGGGCCAGCCCCGACATCATCGACGCGTGCAAGCCGAGGTGGTTCGCCACGAAGTTGCTGACCGAACGCGCATGCAACGAGTCCATGAGCAGACCGCCGTGAAACGTGACCGCGATGCCGAGGTCGATGCAGCGCTGCCACACCGGGTCGTAGTCGTAGGCGCTGTCGAGTCCGAATGTGTCGAGCCAGTGGGTCTGGCCGGGCCAACGACACGCCGCGGCCTCACGCACCGGTGACTCGATAGCGCGCACTACACCGTGCGGGAACGCCGCGACGCGTAAGCCGATCGCGTGCAGATGGTCGAGCTCGGCCAGGGCTTCATCGGGTGTGTGCATCGGCACCACACCCGACAGCCGCAAGCGATCTTCGTACGGACCGTACGCGGTTGCGAAGTAGTCGTTGAACCCCGTGCACAAACCGAGGCGGAGATCGTCGAGATCGACGCCGGCGATGCCAAAGCCGAGCGTGGGGTAGAGCACGGTGACGTCAATGCCCAGCTCATCCATGCGCTCGTGCAACAGCCCGGGGATCATGGCCGTGGCGCGATCGAGGGTGTTCTGCGTGGGCACACCCCACCAACCGTTGTTCGGCGCCCGCGACGGGCGACGGTCGTCGGTGCCACCACTCGGCGGAACGAACAGGCCTTGGAACTCGCCGGCGCGGTAGCGGGTGAACAGGTCGGCGCCGAGGCTCTCCCGCAAGTGCGGCAACAAGCTGGGCACATGTTCGATCACATGGCCGTCGATGTCGACGATGGGGTGGGTGACTTCGTCGCGGATCGATCGCGATGACCTGCGGGTACGCGTCGCGATGGGAGATGCGGTGTTCGCCATGCGCGAATCCTCGCAGAAACCCGGCCACGTTCAAGGATCATGGCCCGGGAACGACCACCGCGATGGTCAAGGCCCATCCACCCGACTCCTGGTGGAACCCCAAGCCGAGTCGGCACCCACCGTCACGTTCAGGGATGTCGAAGGTGTAGATCGCGGACTCCGCGCCCGCCGACAACGAGCACCAACGGCATGAAGGCGCCCGATCCGAGGCTGCCCTTCGGCAGCAGCCGCGAATTCGTCAACATCAAGCCGGTTGTGGTGTCCTGAGCACCATGCGAATCGGATTGATCACCGACACGCACATGCCGGCGTCGTGCAAACGACTGTGGGATGAGGTGCATGTTGCGTTCGCCGACGTCGACCTGATCTGGCACGGCGGCGACATCGTGTGGGCCTCGGTGCTCGATGAGCTGGAACAGATCGCGCCGACCTTCGCAGCGAAGGGCAACAACGACAACGGCTGGCACGACCCACGCCTCAAGCAGACCCAGTGGCTCGAGGTCGACGGCTATCGCCTCGCGATGGTGCACGACATGGAACCCGAGCACGAGCCGATCGAACTGCTGCGCAAGACCTACCTCGGTAACCGGCATGCCGACGTCATGGTCACCGGCCACACCCACTTCGAACGGATGGACTTTCGGGAGGGGGTGCTGCAGATCAATACCGGCAGCGCGGTGCACCCGCACCTGTACTCCACGCGCCTCGGCACGGTGGGCATCGTCGAGGTCGATTCGGCGGGCATTCGGGCCGACATCATCCGCCTCGGCGAGACCGAAGGCCTGCGAAACCCCGGCGTGGCCTACACCTTCGACGGCGACCAGGTGCGCTGCCTCGGCGACGGCACCTCGCTCAACGCCTAACGACGCTGCGCGCGCCGCTTCGGACGACGGCGTCCGACGTCCGTTGGTACTGTGGCCCTATGGCAACAGCGGTTCCGTTCGATGTCGAGCCGCTGACCGCGTCGTTCGGTGCGGTGCTGCGCGGGCTCGACCTCACGCAGCAGGCGAGCGACGCCGACTACGCCGCACTTCAGAACTCGGTGGTGCAGCATGGTGTCGTCGTGTTGCGCGACCAACAACTCAACGACGAGCAACAGCTCGCGCTCGGCCGTCGATGGGGTGCGCTGCACGTGTACCCGGTGTTCCGTTTGGCCGGCCAAGACGTCCCGCTCGAATGGGTCGAGGACACCGAGAAGAGCCCTCCCAAGGCCACTCGCTGGCACACCGATCTGCCATGGGAACCTCGCCCGCCGAAGTTCGGGATGCTGTCGGCAAAGGTCGTGCCCGACGTAGGCGGCGACACCGTGTGGGCCGACACCGCAGGCGCGTTCGACGCGCTGTCGCCCGTCATGCAACAGCTCGTCTCCGGACTGCGCGTGCTGCACAAGGTCGAGGCCGACGGCATGAAGCGTCTCGTCTCGCTCGTCGACGAAGAAGCGGGCAACGCGTTCCGCCGCGAGTACGCGCACGGCGTCGAGCATCCGTTGGTGCGACGCAACCCCGACAGCGGTCGCCTCAGCCTGTTCCTCGCCGGCTACTGGATGGACCGCATCGTGGGCATGTCGGCCGACGAGAGCACGTCGCTGCTCCACTTCTTGATGGAGCACGCTACGCAGCCCCGCTTCCAATGCCGCTGGCGTTGGTCGGTGGATGACCTCGTGATCTGGGACGAACGTCGCACGATGCACATGGCGCTCCCCGACCACTACCCCCGGCACCGCAAGCTGCGGCGCTGCACCGTCGAAGGAGAAGTGCCCCTCAGCATCAGCTGAGTACCGCATCTCCTCACCCTCATCCGCCCTGGAGACGTTCGATCTGGCGGCGGTCGCGCTTGGTCGGCCGCCCGGCACCTCGGTCGCGCCGCAGCAGGGGTTCTGCGCCCACGACCACGAGCGGGCTGTGATCGACGAAGCACGTCACCGCGATGGGTGCGCCGACCCGTTTGTTGATCACCTGCACCACTTCGACGATGCGCTCGCGCTTCGCAATGCGCGCCTCGATGCGATCGCCTACCTTCACCGCGGTCGCGGCCTTTGCCCTGGCGCCGTTGACCATGACGCGCTCGGAGCGGCACAGGTCAGTCGCGACGGAACGCGTGGGGGTGAGCCGCACCGACCAAAGCCAAACGTCGATCCGCACACCGTCCACGGCGCCACTTTCGCGCAATGACCCCCATCGGCGCGTATCGTCTCGCACTGATGACCGCCGTCCAGACCGAGTGCAAGTCGATGCGACGGGCGTGGACCGTGCTCGCGGCGGTGGGATTCACCAACTTCCAGATGGCCATGACGCTCTCGATGGCATTCGTGATATTTCCGGATCTCGAACGCGACTTCCCAGGCGCGTCGTCGGCCACGCTGTCGTGGGCGGTCAACATCTTCACCATCGTCGGCGCGTCCACGTTGGTGCTCGGCGCGGCGCTCGCCAAGCGGTGGGGCGACAAGCTCGCGCTGCTCACCGGCACCGGCCTCTTCACCGCGTCGTCCATCGCCGCGGCGTTGTCGCCCGGCGTGGCACTGCTTATCGGATGCCGAACCGGCCAAGCACTCGGCTCGTCGTTGATCATCCCGAGCGGCGCGGCGCTCCTCTACCGCGAGTTCCCCATCGCGAAGCGTGGCGTCGCCGTCACGGCGCAGATGACGATCGGCGCGCTCGGCGCAGCGGCCGGGCCATCGCTCGGCGGTTTCCTGATCAATGCCGGCAGCTGGCGTTGGGCGTTCTGGATCAACCTGCCGCTCGGACTTGTCGCGTTCACCGTCGTCGCGTTGACCGTCAAAGACGTTCCGGCCCGATCCACCGCGCGCCTGCCCGACGCCGCGAGCTCGGTGCTGCTCACCGCGGGCGTCGGCCTCGCCGTGCTGGCCCTTGTGCAATCAACCGCCTGGGGATGGGCCGATCCGCGCACATTCGCGTCGCTCGTCGGGGGAATCGTGCTGCTCGTGGTGGTCGTACGGCGTTCCGTGCACCACCCGCGGCCGCTGCTCGAACTCGCGCTTTTGCACAACACGCGATTCCGCATGGGCAACACCGCGCTGTCGCTCCTGTCGGCCAGCGTCTTCGGCTTCTTGCTGACAGGCGTGCTGTTCCTCACCGACGTGTGGGACTACTCGATCCAACGCGCCGGACTGCTCACCACTCCGCTGTTCGCGTCGACCGCAGTGATGTCGGTGGTGTCCAACCGCATCGCGGTGCGAGTCGGCCTCCGCTCAGTGCTGTTGTGTGGGGGCGCGCTGTGGGCCACGGGCACGTTGTGGTTGGCGTTCGCCCTGGGACCGAAGCCCTCCCCCGGCAGCTGGCTCGTCGGCACCTTCACCCTCGGGGCCGGGTCGGGGATGCTGTGGGGCTCGATGCTCGTAGTGAGCCTGGACACGCTGCCCACCGACGCGCTGGCCGCGGCCACCAGCCTCAGCCAGACGATGCAAAATATCGGCAGCACCATCGGCGTCGCATTCATGATCACCATGCTCGGTGCGACTGCCGTGGGCGAAGTCGGCCGCTTCCCCGAAATGTGGATCTGCTCCGCCATCGCCACGTTCGTCGCCGCCTCGATCTGCGCTGCAGCAGCCGCCGACCGGTCAGCCTCCGTGTCTCGTCCACGCCAGCGCTCGACCAGGTAAGAAGTCCCGCGCGACATCGCGAGGCTCGCGGCCAGTACCGCCACGCCGGGACCGTTCCGTTGCCCCCGCAACGCGTCACAACCCCTACAATTTCGCGGTGCCCGTACCACCGGACGACGAGTACTTCCGTCACCTCGACACCCAGCTCACGGCCGTCATCCGACTCGCGCGCCACCCCCGCCTCACCGAGCGCATGGGTGCCGGCACCGCAGGCGATAGCCGGTTGTACCTCCTGTTGAACCTCCTGCACGATCGCGGACCCACCCGCGCGGCCGACCTCCTCGAGGCCGTCGCCGTCGATCAGTCCACGCTGAGCCGCCAGCTGGCTGCGTTGGTCGAACGAGGCCTCGTGCAGCGAGACACCGATCCCACGGACGGGCGCGCCGCTCGCATCGTCGTCACCGCACTCGGCGACAAGACCATCAGCAGCGCCCGCGCGGCCTGGCAGGAGACCCTCGCCGACCTCATGGCCGAGTGGTCGCCCGAGGATCGCGTCGCGTTGCTCCGGCTGCTGGGCAAGCTCTCTGGCGACCTCGCGCCGGTCGTCTACCAAGGCGATATCGAGAGCTGACACGGACCTGACACCCTTGCTGCGCTCAGGTCGACGAGTCGTACAGCACCTGTTTCCGTCCGCCATCTCCGCGACAGACGCTCGAGAACATCCCCGTGCCGAACGGCGCGCGGTGCCTGGTCGCCGGGTATCGATCTCCTGCGCGACTGCAAGGGCATCTACCGGGCTCTCGAGGACAACATCCGAAACCCGATCGGAGAGCGCG
>CAEZYR010000140.1_pt1 | contig 9303 bp, 8 predicted proteins | sample 7265551 | NCBI WGS metagenome assembly CAEZYR01 (sample SAMEA6813938, study PRJEB35770) | uncultured Acidimicrobiales bacterium | biome: Freshwater; feature: Freshwater reservoir; material: water | place: Czech Republic | collected 2017-04-14 | depth 30m m
GCCAGGCGCGCACCGGGGACGACACCGAGCACGGCGCACCCCGGCTCACGATCGTGTGCACAATCCGCGAAGCGGCAGTTCGCCGAGAACTCGATCACGTCGGAGAACACGCGGTCGAGCGCGGCCTCGTCGGCCCAGACGCCGACCGATCGGATTCCCGGCGTGTCGACGAGCGCGCCGGCGCCTGGAAGCAGGATCAGTTCACGCGCCACCGTGGTGTGGCGACCCTTCGAATCGCGGGCCCGCACTTCTTTGGTGGCGAGGCGCTCGTGACCGAGCAACAGGTTCACGAGCGTCGACTTCCCCGCGCCTGACGCGCCAACCAGCGCGCACGTGGTGCGGGGCGCGACGAGTTGCAGCACCGCGTCGATACCAAAATCATCGACCCGGCTGGTGGCCAGCACCGGCACACCGGGCGAGGTGGCCTCGACCACGAGCGTGATCTCGCGCAACAACTCGGTGCGATCTGCCTTGGTGAGTATGACCACGGGTTGTGCGCCGCTGTCCCACGCGAGCACGAGGAATCGTTCGAGGCGCCCGGGCGGAAGCGGCCGGTCGAGACCATGCACGAACGCGACGACGTCAACATTGGCGACGAGCACCTGATCGACGATCTGCTCGGAAGGATCGCGACGGGCGAGCGTGTGACGACGCGGCAGCACCCGGACGATGGCCACCTTGTCGTCGGGGCCCGGCTCGACCACGACCCAATCGCCGGTGGCCGGCGCTATCGCACCCTGCGAACGCGTGGAATCGGAGATCGCACGGACGACGCCGTCGGACGTGACCACATCGCACTCACCGCGATCGACACGCGTGATGCGACCACAGCGCGCCGAGTCGTCGGCGGACGCAGCCCATGCGGCGTCCCATCCATACGCCGAGAGATCGATCAACGACACATGCGTTGCGCGCCGGGGGTCGCGTCCAAGTTCATGCCCCCAATCCTAGGGGGCCATTTCGGAGGGGCTGAAGGAGTTTTGAAGCGTCGTGCGAGAGAGCTGTCGTGTACTGAGCACATCGACAGCGCCGCACCACCTACCACCTCCGCTAGACCAGCTGTTGCTGAGCCCGATCACCCGGCACCCCCCACCGCCACAACCGCAGGTTTCGAAGGACCGAGGTACACCTCGGTCCTTCGCCGTTTTGGCCCTGCGCACACCTGAACGCGGGTTGCGAGGTCAGTGGTTGAGCACGTGCTTGTAGGCGCGGACGTCGGCCATGACCTGCGCTGCATCACCGGCATCGGTCCAGGGCGCGCCCTCGCACTCGCGATACACGCGGTGCACGTTCGCGGCGAGACGGAACGGTTCGTTCCACTGCGCGTAGGGGCCGAGCTCGATTCGCGCACACGCGTCGAGCACCGACCGGCCCGCCGCATGATGCGCGGCGGCCTCACGTTGCACGTACTCGAGGTACTCGCGCATGCCCCGCACACCGTCAACACCGCACACCGGCCCGTGCCCCGGCACGACGTGCTCTGGGACGAGCCCTTCGATCCGCGCCAACGCGGCGATCCACCGATCGGTCGAACCCTCCCACCCAATGGGCGTGCAGCGATGGAAGAAGACATCGCCGGCGAAGACGATGCCCTCCTCGGGGAGGTGCACCACGAGGTCGCCCTCGGTGTGCGCTGGGCCCACGTAAAGGATGTCGGCCCGGATGCCGTCGAGGTCGAGCGTGAGGTCGCCGTCGATGATGTGGTTCGGTGGCGTCAGCGAGATGTCGCGGAAATCGAACGGCGAGAACTCGTGTTGCAGATCGCGCAGGTGCTCCGGCGGATCGACCATGGTGCGGATCGTCTCGGCCGCAGCCGGCTGGAACATCGCGAACCGCTCGGCGCACCCGCGGTGACCAATGATCTCGGCTCCGTCGAACAGTTGGTTCCCCCAGCAGTGGTCGCCGTTGTGGTGTGTGTTCACGAGGCGCGCCGCGGGCTCCGGGTGCACGCTCGCGTACAAGTTGATCATCTTGCGGGTGAGCGGCAGGTCGTAGAGGGTGTCGATCACGAACCCGCCGCCGCTCGCGACGAAGCCTGAGTTGGACCATCCGAGGCCACGATCTTCTTGCTCGCACGCGTACGTGCGGTCCCCCAGCTGCACCAGCTCCATAGCCGACGATCCTACGACCTGTGCCTGCACCGCTCCGAGACAATTGTTTCTCTCCATGTAACCCGCGAACAGGCGCACGGCACCTAGCGTCAGAATCACCAGGTCGAGCGCGGCGTCGATTGGAACCATGACAAACACCACAGAATCTCCTGTGCCCCCGAACCACGACGGCGCGACGCCGGCCGCTCCAGCGATCGCGGTCCCGTCCTGGGTGGGCGCCCTCACCGGAGTCATCGCCGCTGGCGTCGCGCTCGCCATCGGCGAACTCATCTCGGGGTTCACCGCGACGGTGCCATCGCTCGTGATCGCAGTCGGCGAACTGTTCGTCGACAAGGCCCCGGGCGCGGTTGTGGAATCGGGCATCCAGGCCGCAGGCACGAACGACAAGCCGATTCTCCTTTTCACGATCGTCATCGCCTCCCTCCTCGTCGGTGCGCTGATCGGCCGCGAGGCCCTCACGAACCGCCGACGATCCGACATCGGCTTCTTGGCGTTCGGTCTGTTCGGTGCGTGGGCCGCACAACGCAACCCTTTCTCGTCCACGGGTTGGGCAATCGTGGCTGCGCTCGCCGCTGCGGCGGCCGGCGCGCTCACCGTCCGCGTGGCCCTCGGCATCGCGTCGATACCACAGGTGTCGACCGACGTCGACGGCGTTGCTCCCGCGGATTCGTTCCCTGCCCGACGAGCATTCCTCGGGCTCACCGGCGCCGCCGCCGTGGCGGCAGTCGGCGTATCGACCCTCGGACGGTCGTTACGCAACGACCGTTCGGTTGAGGCGGTGCGCCAACAGGTGTCGTTGCCCCCGGCCGGCGGCGCCACCGCGAGCGGCGCAATCGCAACGACCGGTGTCGTAGCGAAGGCTACTCCCGCGGCGGCACTCGACGCCGTGCCCAGCATCTCGTCCTACATCACCCCGTCGAAGACCTTCTATCGCATCGACAACGCGCTCGTGGTTCCTCAGGTCGACCCGAAGAAGTGGAAGCTCGCGATCGGCGGGCTCGTCGACAGGCCGCTCGAGCTCACCTACGACGACATCCTCGCGATGGATCTGGTCGAAAAGACCGTCACCCTCTCGTGCGTGTCCAACCCCGTCGGCGACAAGTACGTCGGCAACGCGGTGTGGCGCGGCGTACCGCTCACCACGCTGCTCGAACGCGCAGGAGTGCAGCCGGCGGGCAAGCAGATCGTCGGCATCTCGGTCGATGACTTCGACGCATCGTTCCCGACCGAGTTGGCCTACGACGGTCGCACGGCGCTGCTCGCCGTGGGCATGAACGGCGAACCCCTCCCGGTCATCCACGGGTTCCCCGCTCGACTCGTGGTCGCCGGGCTCTACGGCTACGTATCGGCAGTGAAGTGGCTACAGGAGATCCGCCTCGTCGACGACGACTACGAGGCGTACTGGATCCCGCGCGGATGGTCGAAACTCGGTCCGATCAAGACGCAGTCGCGCATCGACGTCCCGCGCTCATCGAAGGTAGCGGCCGGCAACATCGCGATCGGTGGCGTCGCGTGGGCGCCCGGCAAGGGCATCGCCAAGGTCGAGGTGCAGATCGACAACGGCGAATGGCAGAGCTGCACCGTGGGCGGAGCGACCAGCGATGAGACCTGGGTTCAGTGGAAGCTCGACTGGGACGCCAAGCCCGGCAAGCACACCATCCGGGTTCGCGCCACCGATAAGACCGGGTACACGCAGGGCGCGAAGCAGGTCGCTCCGGAACCCAACGGCGCCGAGGGTCAACACGCGGTGTCGGTGACCGTGGCCTGACACGTTCCTCCTGACACCTCGCGACGCGGGCTCATCGCGAGGTGTCAGAGACCGAGGGCATCGTTCGTGCGCGCCAACTCGTCGGGGTCAGCGCTCGTCGGCACGAGGAACAACTCGTCGGCACCCGCGTCCACCACGTTCTCGATCGCGGCGCGCAGCGCCTCGGGGGTGAACAGCGTGACCGAGGAGGCTGCCCACTTGCCCACATCCTCGCCGAAGATCCTCATGTAGTCGTAGGCATACTGACGCAGCCGAGTCTCGGCATCGGGGCCGAGCGCGTACCAGAAGCTCGTCGACAGGTGCGGCGGCTCAGTTCGACCTGCGTCGACCCACGCGGCCTTGACCATGTCGAACGGCGCGGCGATCGCGTCACGATTGCCGTCGAGCGTGAAGGCGCCGTCGACGCCGATGGCCCAACGAGCGGCACGAGCGATGGACTTCGGGCCCATCGACCCGCCAACCAACGGCGGGCCACCTGCTTGCACCGGCGGGGGCCCGACCGGCTCCGCGCCTTCGAACGGTGGCTCGCCGGCCCAGATACGCCGCATCGTGGCCACCTGCTCGTCCATGCGCGCCCAGCGTCGAGCGTAGTTTCCGTTGATCGCCCGGTAGTCGTGCTCGCGCCCACCGACGCCGACGCCGACCGTGAGGCGCCCGTCGCAGAGGCGGTCGACCGACGCCAGTTGCTTCGCCACTTCGACCGCGTCGTGGGCCGGCAGGATCACGATCGTGGTCCACAGTCGGACCCGCTCGGTGAGCGCCGCCGCGGCGGCCAGCTGCACGATCATCGAGTGGGCGGGGTACGTGATCCGTTCGGGCACGGCAAGGCTCGCGTACGACCCCGCGTCAATCCCGGCGCACCAGGCGAGCACCTCGGCGCGGCCATGGGGAATCATCGTAGGCAAGGTCATCGAGATGTCCATGCCGCGAATCCTCCCACGCGAAGCGCGTACGCTCCGCTGCATGAAGCGCGCTGCGATCCTCGACGACTACCAGCAGGTGTGGTCCACCTATGCCGACTGGTCCGTGCTCGACGGCCGGGTGGCGGTCACCTCCTTCGCCGACCACCTCTTCGACGAGGCTCAGCTCGCGGAAAGGCTGGCCGATTTCGAGATCGTCATCGCGATGCGCGAGCGCACACCCTTCCCTGCGTCCCTGCTCGATCAGCTGCCGAAGCTCGAGCTGTTGGTGACCACGGGGCCATTCAACGCGGTCATCGACGTCGACCACGCGGCATCGCGCGGTGTGGTGATGTGCGGCACCGGTGGCGCTATCTTCAACACGAGCGAGCTCACCTGGGCGCTCATCCTCGCCTGTGCCCGCAACGTGCCCGCCGAAGACCGCAACATCAAGAACGGCGGTTGGATGACCACCGTCGGCAGCGATCTCTTCGGCCGCACTCTCGGGCTGTGCGGTGCCGGGCGACTCGGTGGCATCGTGGGCAACGTCGGCAAGGCGTTCGGCATGAAGCTCATCGCATGGAGCACCAACCTCACCGACGAGCGCGCCGCCGAGATCGGTGCGGTCAAGGTCGACAAGCAGACCCTCTTTCGCGAGGCCGACGTAGTCACCATCCATCAGGTGCTGAGCGAACGCACGCGGCACCTCGTCGGCGCAACTGAGCTCGCGCTCATGAAGTCGACCGCGATCCTCGTGAACACCTCGCGCGGTCCGATCGTGGACGAGCTCGCCTTGGCCGACGCCCTTCGTGCACGGTCGATCCGCGGTGCCGGCATCGACGTGTACGGGATCGAACCCCTCGCCGCCGATCACCCATTCCGCAGTCTCGACAACATCGTGACCACGCCCCACCTGGGCTACGTCACCGAGGGTTGTTACGAGATCTTCTACCGCGAGATCGTCGAAGACATCGCCGCGTGGCTCGACGGCTCGCCACTTCGCCTCATCGAGCCCGCACCGAAATAGCGGCGACGCGAACGCGCGCTCAGGGACGAGCGAACACCGACGCGGCGTCGACCAGATCGCGTGCGATATCGGCCGCCGAGGCGTCGCCGCGGGCGGTGAACGCGAAGTCGGTGGCGTCGATGCGGTCACCCATGAGCAGACACAACTCGCGCGCCGAAGCGTTTAAGACGACCTCGACACCACTTGCCGTTCCGGTGCCGAGCGGCATCGTCCACGTGCCGCCACCCGCACCCGACAGGTTCACCGAGACAACGGCATCTCGTGGTCGCGAGGTCACGACGAGCGTCTGCGGTAGCAGTTCGATCGCGAGATCGCTGAGCAGCTTGAGGTGTTCACCCGACGGATCGAGCGAGGCGCGGTTGGTGGCGCGCCGTATGTCGTTCGCGTGGATCCACGTCTCGAACGCACGGTCGACGATGGTCTTTCCGCGGGGCACCACCAGGCCGAACCAGTCGACGGGTGCGTCGCACACCTCGAGGCCATGGCGGAGCCGCAACACGCTCGCCCGCCAGAGCGTGCGCGTCGCCTCGGGTTCGAGACCGCAGGCCGCAGCGAGTGCGCTCTCGGTTGCGTCGAGGATCTCGATCATGGTCACCGGACGATCGGTGCGACGCGTGAGGCGTTCGATGAGCACATCGTGCACCGCGACCAGGTGGGCGACAACGCCCTGCACCGACCAACCGAACACCACCGGCGACGCCCAGGCATCATCGTCGAGCGTCTCGAGATCGGCCTCGAGGGCATCGCTCACCTCGACGAGGAGGCCGGCCGGCGTGCCGCGCTCTGCGACCGGCATGCACGAGTGACGCACGACACAAACCGGCCGTTCACTCAGTGGGTCGAGTTCCACAGCCATCGATGATCACGCTAACCCTGCCCCGTGATCCGGGTTCCGCCGATGCGAGGGTTGGAACCCAAGCGCAATCAACGTGAAGCGTTCGGAACGTTCCCGACCGCAAATCGCAATGAAACGCGTCACGACTCGGGAGTTTTCACCTGCTCACGGACAGGCTCTCGGGCGGGGAAAACTTGAGGGAGATGGGCGAGTCGAGCTCGAACGGCGAGTGCAGACCGAGTTCGTCGCCGATCTCGCGAAGCGCGGGCAGGACCTCGTTGCCGAGCAGCTCGATGCAGCGCAGCGAATCGACGTGCGACACGTTGCCGTCATTGCCCCACAACATGAGGATGCTGGGACGGCACGTCTCGAGCACCACACGCAACTGCTCGACCACGTGTTCAGGCGTGCCGGCCACGATCTCGTGCGTCGCGATCTGATCCTCATAGGACGCAGCCCGCGAGGTGAACACGCCGGCGTTGGCGAACTTGGCGTAGTCGAGCCGCCGGGCCTCGGAGCCGTAGCCCGGCGGATTCACCCAGTAGGGATAGCCGAGACCGGTGAACTGGCCCTGCATCCACATGAACTGCCGGGCACCCTCCTCGGCCTTCTCCATGGTGTCGGCCACATGCACGCGCAAGAGGTAGCCGCGATTCTCGGGTCCGGGTTCGTAACCCGCCTCGCGCGCTGCGTCGTCGTAGGTCTGCCAGAGCTGACCGGTGAGGTGCAGGGGCGTATTGAGCGAGATGTACGGATAGCGATGACGCGCCGCCCATTGGATGGTCTCGTTGCTCAGCACGCCCGGCACCCAGATACGCGGGTGCGGGGTCTGCAGCGGACGCGCCCACGGGTTGATCACGCGGTATTGGAAGTGCTCGCCTTCCCACGAGAACGGGCCATCCTCCGTCATGATCTTGATGAGGAGGTCGTGCGCCTCTTCGAACCGCTCGCGGTTGTAGGCCGGGTTTGCGTTGAGCGCGAGCGCTTCCTGGCCGGCGCCGCGCACGATGCCCGAGATGAGCCGACCCTTGCTGATCATGTCGATCATCGCGATGTCTTCGGCGAACGCCAACGGGCTGTCGTACATCGGCAGCGGGTTGCCGAGCTGAACGATCTTGGCGTTCTTCGTCATGGCCGCGAGGATGCTCGCCCAGACCGTGATGCGGGGCTGCATGCAGTAGGGCGCGTTGTGGTGCTCGTTGACCATGATGCCGTCGAAACCGACTTCGTCGGCCAGCATGTACTCGGCGAGTCGCTCGTTGTAGAGCCGACTGCCCTCGACCGGATCGAAGTGCTTGTTCGAGAACAACAGCGACGTGTACCCGGCCTTGCGCCCTTCCTCGTCAGGGTAGGAGCTCATCGGTTGCTCGGTGAAGTAGCTGAGGAACATCGATTCGACCTTTCAGCGAGCAACGAGCGTGTTGACGACGGCGGCAAGGGCATCGGGCCGCTCGAGTGCCACGGCGTTGCCGCAGCCGTGGATGGTCTCGAGCGTGGCGCCGGGTATGTGCTCGACGAACTGGTCGGCACATGAACGTGGCATCACGTGATCACGCTCGCCCCACACCACGACGGTGGGAGCGGCAACGTCCGCGAGCATCGGCGCGAGTCGGCGGTTGTACATGTAGGGCTTCCACGCGACACGAGCCACCATCTCGCGGTTGAAGTCCCACGCGAGGAGGCGCTCATCGGTGAGCCCGTCCGTGAAGAACGCGTCGTATGCGGCATCGCCGGAGAAGCACTGACGTGCGTAGCCGCTGTGCGAGACGAGCATCATGTCCGTGATCTGACCATCGGTCGGCAGCATGCCGGCCGAGCCGACGAGCGTGAGTCGGCTCACCAACTCGGGAACGAACGCCGCGAGCTCTGCGGCGATCCAGCCGCCGAACTCACTTCCCACGAGCGACACCGGACCACCGACGACCTTGCGGATGTAGCCGCCGATCAACGTGGCGACGTCGCGCACGTCGCGCGCCCACGACGGACGGGGGGCACCGTTGAATCCCGGCAGGTCGAGCGCGTGCACGGTGTGGTTCGCCGCGAGCAGGTCGTGGATCGCGTGCCATCGGCGATCGGCGATCGAATGGTCGAGCACTACGAGCGGTGGACCCTGACCCGCGCTCGTGGCCCGAACAACACAGCCCGCAACGGTCGCCGTGAGCTCACGACCCCGTGTTGCCTCGCTCATATCGGTACCCCCTCACGCGCACCCTATACGCCTAGCATTCGCCGAGTCGTACCCTGCTCCATCCATGGCGCGCAAAAGAAACCGCGCCTCCACGAGGGGAACACCCATGAGTCTTCCCACAGTCGAACGGCTCGAAGCGTGCATGCGAAGCACGCAGTCGTTGCTGGCCGATCTCGACGCGGCCGACTGGTCGGTACCGTCGTTGTGCCCCGGCTGGACCGTGCGCGACGGCCGGGTCCAGCTGCGAGGCGACATCACGCTCGCCGAGCGGCTTGCCTCCAACTTGCGGTTCACGCGATGACGACGCTTCCGATCACCGAGCCGGTCGCAATCGTCACGGGTGGCGCCGTGGGAATCGGCGCGGCTATCGCGTCACGCCTCGCCCACGACGGCCATGCCATCGCGATTGCCGACATCGATGCCGCCAACGCCGAGGCCCGGGCACGCGCACTGCGCGACGCGGGCCACGCAGCGC
>CAEZYR010000145.1_pt1 | contig 9100 bp, 9 predicted proteins | sample 7265551 | NCBI WGS metagenome assembly CAEZYR01 (sample SAMEA6813938, study PRJEB35770) | uncultured Acidimicrobiales bacterium | biome: Freshwater; feature: Freshwater reservoir; material: water | place: Czech Republic | collected 2017-04-14 | depth 30m m
GCGCGAGATCTTCCGCCGAGTGCGCAAGGCTCGGGAAGAGCACCTCGTAGGCACCGGGCGCGAGCGCCACGCCTCGCGTGAGCAACTCGTGGAAGACCTTCGGGTAGATGCCGTTGCGGGCCAGCACGTCGGCTTCGTCGAAGTTGGTGGGCGCGGTGTCACCGAAGAACACGCCGACGAGCGGACCGACTCGTGGCACGACCGCAGCGAGTCCTTCTGAGGCGAACGCTTCTCTCATGCCAGTTGCGAGTCGGTCGGCGATCGCGTCGAGCGACTCGTAGGCGCCGACGTCGAGCAGCGCCAGTGCGGCGAGCCCCGCCGCGGTCGCAAGTGGGTTGCCTGACAGCGTGCCCGCTTGGTACACACCACCGAGCGGCGCCAGGTGACTCATGAGGGCGCGGCTCGCGCCGAACGCACCGACGTTCAGCCCGCCGCCGATCACCTTGCCGAAGCACCAAAGGTCGGGCTGCACGCCCGACCACGTCGTGGCCCCACCGACCCCGAGGCGGAACCCGGTGATCACCTCGTCGAACAGCAAAAGCGCGCCGACCCGGTCGCAGGCCTCGCGGAGACCTTGCAAGAACCCGGGCGCCGGAGCCACGAGCCCCATGTTGGCCGCGACGGGTTCGACGCACACGACCGCGACCGACTCGTCGAGCTCGGGCACCACGTTGTACGGGGCAACGACGGTATCGGCCACTGCGCCGGCGGTGACGCCGTCGCAGCCCGACAGCCCCTGGTTGGCCACACCGCTGCCCCCCGCGGCGAGCAGCGCGTCGCTGTGGCCGTGGTAGCAACCGGCGAACTTCACGATCGTGTCGCGTCCGGTCGCGCCGCGAGCGAGCCGCACTGCGGTCATCGTCGCCTCGGTGCCAGACGATACGAGGCGCACCATCTCGAGCCCCGGTACGCGTCCGGCCAACGCTTCGGCCAGCTCGACCTCGCGCAACGTGGGCGCACCGAACGTGGTGCCATCGAGCGCGGCGGCGCGGATGGCCTCGATCACCTTTGGATGGGCGTGGCCGAGGATGGACGCGCCATAGCTCTGCACATAGTCGATGTACCGCGTGCCTTCGATATCCCACACGTGGGCACCCGCGCCGCGGGCAACAAAGTAAGGCTCGCCCCCAACCGACCGAAACGCGCGCACGGGCGAGTTCACCCCGCCGGGGATGACGGCCTGCGCCCGCGAGAACAGCTGATGGTTCGTGGTCGTGGTCACAGCAGCTCCGCGAGCTCTCGGGCGAAATAGGTGAGGATCAGGTCGGCACCGGCTCGCTTGACTGCGGTGAGCTGTTCGAGTGCGACCGCCGGGCCATCGATCCAACCCCGTTCCGCGGCGGCCTTGACCATCGCGTACTCCCCCGACACGTGATACGCCGCGATCGGCCGGTCGATCTCGGCGCGGGCCCGCGAGATGATGTCGAGGTAGCTCAGCGCCGGCTTCACCATGACGATGTCGGCACCCTCGGCGATGTCGAGGCGGATCTCCTCGAGGGCCTCGCGTGCATTCGCGTAGTCCTGTTGGTAACCCTTGCGGTCGCCGCCGCCCGTGATGGTGACGTCGACCGCGTCACGGAACGGCCCGTAGAGCGCCGACGCATACTTGGCCGAATACGCCATGATCGGCAGGTGCTCGAACCCCGAGCCGTCGAGCGCGGCGCGGATGGCCCCGACCTGTCCGTCCATCATTCCTGAGGGCGCAATGATGTCGGCGCCCGCGGCAGCCTGGGCAACGGCAATGCGAGCGTACAGCTCGAGGGTGGCGTCGTTGTCGACGCTGCCATGGCCGTCAAGCACGCCGCAGTGACCGTGGTCTGTGTACTCATCGACGCATAGATCGGCGACGAACGCGAGATCGTCGCCGAAGTCGTCGCGAAGATCTCGGAGCGCCATCTGCACGATGCCGTCGGGATCCCACGCGCCAGAGCCGTTCGCGTCCTTTGCGGCGGGGACGCCGAACAGGATGACCCCGGGTATGCCGAGGTCGCGCAACTGCCGCACCTCGTCGCGCAACGATGATCGAGTGTGCTGCATCACACCCGGCAGCGACGCGATCGGTTGCGGCTCGTCGATGCCCTCGCGCACGAAAAGTGGGGCGATGAGGTCGTCGGTGCGCAAACGTGTCTCGGCCACCATGCGCCGCAGGGTGGCCGTTCGCCGTAGCCGGCGCGGACGGTGTTGGGGAAAGCTCACGCGCGGAGTCTACGAACTGAAGTAGGCCGCCAGGGCGTCGACCAGCCCGTCGATGGTGTGCGGATCGGCCTCGACCGTGACATCGACGCCACGTTCACGGGCGGCCGCGGCGGTCACGGGACCGATGCACGCGACAACCGGGGCGACAGCATCGCGTCCCGCCGCGTCGAGGAACCCCGTGACCGTCGATGCCGAGGTGAACGCAATGGCGTCGGCCGTGCGCGCGCGAGCGATCGCATCGGCGGCGACGGGTACCGCGACGCTGCGATACGCGACGACTGCGTCGACGCGCCATCCTTTCGCCCGCAGACCTTCGGCCACCACGTCGCGCGCCGCTGCAGCTTGGGCCACGAGCACGCGGCGCGTGGGCGGCCTGGCCGGCGCGACCGGGAACGCGTCGACGAGGCCCTCGGCCACGAACCGTTCGGGCACCAGCGCGGCCCGTAGCCCATAGGTCGAGAGGCGCGCCGCCGTGCCACTGCCCACCACCGCAATCGGCACGTCGTCGACGGCGTCGTTGCCGCGGGCCGCCGCGAACGCGTCGACGCCGTTGGGCGACGTGAGCACGATCCAGTCGTAGCGGGCGCGGTGAGCGACCGCCTCGCGCAGCTCGGCACCGCCGTCGGCCGGTGCGTCGATCGCCAGCACGGCGACCTCGACCACCGTGGCCCCGCGTGCCACGAGCGCGGCGTGAAGCGTGGCGCTCTGCGCCTTCGCGCGCGTGATGACGACAGTTCGACCCGACAGCGACACGCAAGCAGCGTAGAAGCCTCAGCGGTCGAGCATCGACGCACCGCCGCGTGCCACGAGCGCTCGCGCGACGGAACGGCCGACGGTCGGGCCGTCCGTTCCCTGTTGCGTGTCGCGCAGCAGGACGCTCGCGTCGCGCGATGCGAGCATGCCTCGCACCGTGAGCAGGTCGCCCATCACCGTGGCGTGCGCACCGGCCGGAAGATCACAGTCGCCGCCGAGCTCGTCGAGGAAAGCCCGCTCGGCATCGACCACCGCTCGGGTGGCTGCGTGCTCGATGGAGCGGAGCGCGGCCTGGCGTTCATGGTCGCCGGTACGGCATTCGACGGCCAGCGCGCCCTGGCCGACCTGGGGCAGCATCGTTTCGATGTCGAGGATGTCGACGACGTCGGGTTCGAGACCGAGGCGATCGAGACCGGCCTTCGCCATCAGGATCGCATCGAATTCCGCGAGGCGCGAGAGCCTCGTGATGATGTTGCCCCGCAGGCCCGAAAAACGAAGATCGGGACGGAGCGCGGCCAGTTGGACGCGCCGTCGGATGGACCCCGTGGCCACGTGGGAACCGGGAGCGAGGTCGGCCAGCCGGACGCCGATCAACACATCGCGCGGATCCGCTCGTTCGGGCACGGCCGCGATCACAAGACCCGGCGGCGTGATCGCCGGTAGGTCCTTCGCCGAGTGCACGGCGATGTCCGCGCGACCATCGAGCACCGCAGCTTGGATCTCCTTGACGAAGACTCCCTTGCCGCCCATCGCGTCGATCGGGATGTCCAGGCGGCGGTCGGCGGCGGTCTCGACGATGACAAGCTCGGTGTGACGATGCCCGTGCGCTCGCAAGAGCGCAGCGACATGTTCGGCCTGCCACCGGGCGAGGGCGCTACCTCGGGTGGCGATGCGGAACTCCACGTCAGAGGTCGAACAGGTCGCGGAGCGCGTCAGCGAGACGCTCACCGCGTGCGTTGCCCGAGGCATCCTTCAACCGGATGGTTGGGGCGTGCAGCAACTTGGCGACGATGCCGCGCGTGACCGCTTCGACCGCGGCGCGCTCGGACGCGGTGAGATCGGCGAGACGGGCGCGCTGACGTTCGAGCTCGCTGAGCCGCACTGCTTCGCCTCGGTCGTGCAGCGCACCGATGAGCGGGGCAACTTCGCGGGCCGAGCTCTGCGAGACGTACCGGGCCACCTCGGCGTCGACGATCTGCACGACCGCCGCCACTTCGCGGCGTCGTTCGAGCATGCCGGCCTCGGCGAACTCGGTGAGATCGTTCATATCGAGCAGGGTGACGCCGTCGAGCGCCGCGGCGGCGGGGTCGACGTCGCGCGGGACAGCGATGTCGACGATGAGCAGCGGCCGCGGGCCGCGGGCCGCCATGACCGCGGCGACGTCGGCGGTCTCGACGATCATCGACGACGCTCCCGTGGAGGTGAGCAGCACATCGGCTGCGGCGAGCTCCGACGGCAGGTCGGCGAGACGCGCCGCCCGACCCTGCACCCGGTTGGCCAGCTCGACGCCGTTCTCGAAGGTCCGATTGACGACGACGATCTCGCGCACCCCGGCGGCGGCCAGCGACACGGCCATGCCTTCGCCCATCTCACCGGCGCCGAGCACGAGCACGTTGCGGCCATCGAGGGTGCCGAGGTGCTGGGCGGCCATGGCCACCGCAGCCTGCGACACCGACGTGATGTGGTGGCTGATGGTGGTCTCGGTGCGGGCCCGCTTCCCCACTTCGATGGCGTGGCGGAAAAGACGGTTGATGGAAGCGCCCGCGGTGTCCTCGGCCTGAGCAACCTCCCAGGCGCGGCGCACCTGGCCGAGTACCTCGCTCTCGCCAATGACCGCGGAATCGAGCCCGCTCGCCACCGTGAACAGATGCTGGGCCGCGTCGGCGTCGTAGTGCGCGTAGAGGTGCTCGGAGAACTCCTCGGGGAGCAAGTGGCACAGCTCGGCGAGCGAGTCGCGCACGTCCTGGTAGGCGCCGTGGAAGCGTTCGGCGAAGGCGTACACCTCGGTGCGGTTACAGGTGGACAGCACCACTGCCTCGCTGAGGTGCGGGCGGGCGACGAGCGCGTGCAGGGCTTTCGGCAGATCGGACTCACCGAGCGTCATGCGCTCAAGCAGGTCGAGCGGCACGGACTTGTGGTTGAGTCCGATGGCTACAAGGGACACGCTGTCTCCTTCGACGCGCGACGGCCACTTGACGAACAGTGAAGCACACGCGCGAGCGCAAGCATTCCCGACCGGACCCCCGGATGACAACTCACCCCGTGGTTCACGACGCCCTCGGCTGGACGTCGACGCGTTCGCGCTGCTGGTAGAAGCTGAGGATCTGGAGCTCGGTCGCGAGGTCGACCTTGCGCAGCGGCACATCGTCGGGCACCGAGATGACGGTAGGCGCGAAGTTCAAAATGGAGCGGACGCCTGCGGCGACGAGCCGATCGGCCACTTCTTGGGCGGCCTGGGCCGGCGTGGCGATGATGCCGACGGCGATGGCCCGTTCAGCGACCGCGGTCGCGAGGTCGTCGATCGACTCGACGAACAGATCACCGATGGGCTGACCGAGCTTGGCCGGGTCGGCGTCGACGAGCGCGACGATGGGGAACCCGCGCTCTTGGAATCCGCCGTAGTTGGCGAGGGCTTGGCCGAGGTTGCCGAGCCCGACGATGACGACAGGGGACTCGGTGGTGAGACCAAGCTTGCGTTCGATCTCGAAGACGAGGAACTGGACGTCGTAGCCCACCCCGCGGGTGCCGTAGCTCCCGAGGTAGCTGAGGTCCTTGCGCACCTTGGCCGCATTGACGCCGGCCATCTCGGCCAGCTGCTCGGACGACACAGTGGCCACCCGCCGGCCTGCGAGGTCGAGAAGGCTGCGCCGGTAGAGCGGCAGACGAGCAACGGTGGCATCGGGTATGCGGCTTCGAGCACCTGCCATGAGGCGAACCTACGCACTTCGTGCACAAATGCACAATCAGGGGTGTGTGCCGCACGACATGAGTCCAATGAACGCTGGACGGCGAGTGAACTCGCAGGAACAGGCGGGGCTCGTATCCTGCAGGCGATGGAGCAGCAGAGCGCGATGGCTGCGGCGGCAACGCTCGTTGCGCTGGCCTTTGCCGCGGCGACCGCAGAACGGTGGCTCGACCGCCGTCGGGCCCAGGAACTGGCCTGGTCGGTCGCGCTGGTGCTGTTTGCGATCGCGGCGGGTGCGGCGTGGTGGGGCGCGTCGTTCGGGTGGACCAGCGGTTCCTTCCGGGTGTTCTACGCGTTCGGTGCGGTGATCAACGTGCCGGTGCTCGCCCTCGGCACGTGGTATCTGCTGGCCCGACCGCCGGCGGCCCGCGCCGCGGCGTTCGTGACCACTGTGGTGGTCGCCTTCGGGGGCGGCGTGGTGTTCGCGGCGCCGTTCCGCTCACCGGTGCCGAGCGAATCGCTTCCGCAGGGTTCCGACGTGTTCGGTGCGCTCCCCCGCGTGTTCGCCGCCACGGCGTCGGCGATCGGCGCGACGGCGCTGCTGGGCGGCGCCCTGTGGAGCGCGGCGCGGCTGCTGCGGGTGCGCGATGCCACGGCCCGGCGCCTCGCCACGGCGAACGGCCTGATCGCCGCGGGCACGCTCGTGCTGTCGGCGGGCGGGTTGTTGAACTCGGTGCTCGCCGAGATGGAAGGGTTCGCGGTGACCCTGGTGGTCGGAATCTTGTTGCTGTTCGCCGGGTTCTTGATCACCGCACCGCGCCCGACCGGGACCCGCCCGTTCAGTCCGGTAGTCGAAACTCCCGGCGGATCACCTTTCCCGTGAGCTCGTGCAGCGGCGCATCGACCATGCGGACATGGGCCGCGCACAGATAACGATCGGTGGTCAAAAAGATCACTCAAGGCGTACGTTGCGAGCGTCGATGACCGCATGTGCCTCTTCTTCCGCTCCGCCCGGCGTCCAGCGCCCGATCACCCCTGATCCTCGCCGCGACGGTCGTCGTCGCCCTGCTCGCACTGTTCGCCATGGTGGCGACACCGGTGCAGGCCACCCCAGAGAACCCCGCCGACGACGAGACCGCCTTCGTGGCCTCGTTGAACGCGACACGAGCGAAGGGCGGCCTGGCGCCGCTCACCGTCGATGGCGAATTGCGGTCGCTCGCTCGAGACTGGGCCGCGCAGATGGCCGCCGCAGGCCGCATCTCGCACGCCAACCCCATCAGTGCCGGTGTCACCTCGGACTGGTTGAAGCTGGGCGAGAACGTGGGCACCGGCGGCAACGTCGCCTTGATCATGAACGCGTTCATCGCGAGCCCAGGCCACTACGCCAACATCATGGATCCGGGGTTCACCCGGGTCGGCGTGGGCGCGGTGTGGGTGGGCAACGCCCTCTACACCGTGCACCGCTTCATGAAGGTGGCTGGCGGGCAGGCGTCGCCCCCACCGGCGCAGGACCCGCCACCTGCGGTCACCCAGCCTCCCGCGGCCGAGCCGCCGACACCGGGAACGCCCGAACCGACCGCGCCCAAAGCCGGCGGTGGCGGCAGTACTGGTGGGGTCGGCGCGGCCCGCCAGGGCGGTCCACCGACCACCACGAGCACACCCCCACCGTTGCCGCCATCGGCGTCGGCGACGCGCGTGGCGTCCGTGCTGGCCGCGTTGCGCGCCACGTCCGCCTGAGGATCGCCCACATCGACGCGATGCTCGCGCCGCTCTTCCTCATCGTGCGGGACACGACCCGGTTCACCCGCGACCGCCTCACGGCCTCGGTGCAGCTACTTCGCCAGGAAGAACAACTGCAACGCGCCGGCGAACAAGATGGCCAGCAGCAATATGCCGACCGCGACGGTGGTCCCCATCCTCATCGCGCACCTCGTGACCGCGGGAGCAGTTGGATCGGCGTGCCTTCGCGTGATTCGTCGCCCGGCTCGAACTTCTCGATGATCACCTGTGCGCCAGCATGCACGCCGAGTTCGAGGGCGGCCGAGCCGCGGTCGACGCACAACGAGATCAGCCCGTACGAGTCGACGACAAGGCCGACCTCGCCGACGCGCACACCGGTGTAGCTCGCGGCGCGCACGGCGACACGCGGTCGGCCGTTCACGATGATGCGGACGCGTTCGCCGAACGAATCGAGGTCGTCGGCCGCGATGTTGAGCTGCACGTTGCCGTAGCGGTCGATCCACAGCGACTCGCAGACGAGCGCGTCGTTCTCGTACCGGCTGAGCGGGAAGATGCCCGGCGTCAACGTGTGCGGGTCGATGGCCTGGCCGAGCTCGTCGAGCGACACGCCATCGCAGAGGTGCGCGGCGATCGGTGCGAACACGTCGCGTCCGGCGAACGTCGCGCCGGGCGCCGGCAGGTGGTACTCGGTGTTGGTCAACTCGTAGGCCGCGGTGGCCCCGCCGACCATGGCCACCGCCGACGCGAAGAGCCCGTTGTCGGGACCGACGAGCACCGACGCACCGTCGCCCACTTCGATGGCTACCGCACGCCGGGCCGTTCCCACGCCCGGGTCGACGATGCCGAGCACGACGCCCGGGCAGAGGTAGGCCGCGCTCCGCGCGAGCGCTAGCCCACCGGCACGCACATCGTGCGGTGCCACGGCGTGGGTGATGTCGATGACGGCGACGTCGGGGGCGATCGAACGGATCACCGACTTGACGATCCCGACGAACTCGTCGTCGTTCCCGTAGTCGGACAGGAACGAAATGGTGTCGTAGCGCAGCGTCACGTGGACAACCCTTCTCCGCTGATCGACACCCTACCCAGTTCGCGCGAACGCGCCGTAGCGGCCAACACGACGTCGGTCACGATGGCACCGAAGCCGGCTGCGTCGAACACCGCGAGCCCTGCGGCGGTGGTGCCGCCGGGCGACGTGACGTTGCGCCGGAGCACCTCGGGCGGGTCCGCGGACGCGGCGAGCAGCGTCGACGCGCCGAGGAGCGTCTGCTCGGTGAGGCGCACGCTCACGTCAGCGGGAAGGCCGGCGGCGACACCGGCCGCGATCAGGGCCTCGGCAAGGAGGAACACGTACGCCGGACCGGATCCGGACAGGCCGGTCACCGCGTCGAGCAACGCCTCGTCGAGTACCTCGACCGTGCCCACCGACGACAGGATCGCTTCGGCCCACGCTCGGTCGTCGGGGCCGGCGTGGGTGCCTCCCGCTATCGCGGCCGCGCCGAGGCC
>CAEZYR010000155.1_pt1 | contig 8231 bp, 6 predicted proteins | sample 7265551 | NCBI WGS metagenome assembly CAEZYR01 (sample SAMEA6813938, study PRJEB35770) | uncultured Acidimicrobiales bacterium | biome: Freshwater; feature: Freshwater reservoir; material: water | place: Czech Republic | collected 2017-04-14 | depth 30m m
GCACACGCCGCTCGAGTTCGTGACACACGAGCAAACCCGATGCCGCAGCTTCTTCGCCACGCTCGACATCGGCGCAACCGGCGACGCACCGTTCGCCTCGGCCCCTTACAAGCTCTCGCGAACTCCTGCGTCGATTCGGCGGCCGGCGCCCGATGGCGCAAGCTCCGCCACCTTCGATCATCCACGCCCGGTCGACACCGTGGCTCGCGTAGCTGCGCCGCTGCGTCGGGCTCGGCCCGGCGGGGACGACCGCTCGTTGCTGCTCGACGGGCTCCGCGTGATCGAGTTCGGCATGGCGGCCGTGGTGCCCGAGATGTGCGGTGTGCTGTCCGAACTCGGCGCCGAGGTCATCAAGGTCGAGTCGATCACTCACCCCGACGTATTGCGCAGCTCCACCGGCGGCGAGATCAACAAGGCCTTCACCTTCAACGCCGAGAGTCGGGGACGCGCAAGTGTGGCGATCGATCTCACGACCGACGAAGGCCGTGACCTCGCTCATGCGCTCTGCGCGTCCGCTGACATCGTGGCCGAGAACTACCGCGGCGCGGTTCTCGATCGCGCGGGTCTCGGTTACGACGACATACGCGCGGTGAACCCGTCGGTGATCTATGTCGCGTCGCAGGGCTACGGCCGGGGTGGTCCGTACGCGGAGATGCCCGCGTACGGACCACTCAACGCAGGCTTCGCCGGGCTCGTGCACTTGTGGAGCGATCGCGACGGTCCGTTCCCCTGCGGCACCTCGCTGAACCACCCCGACCACATCGCCGGCAAGATGCTCGCGGTGGCACTGCTGGCCGCGCTGGCCCACCGCGACCGCACCGGCGAGGGCCAGCTGATCGACATGGCCCAGACCGAAGCTGCGGCGTACCTCATCGGCGAGGTGTACCTCGACGCTCACGACGACGCCCGTGCCGCCTACCCGGGCGCCGTCGTCGACCCGCATCCGGTGCGGGGGAACGAATCGGCGACGTGCGCTCCGCACGGCGTCTACCCCGCGGCCGGTGACGATCGCTGGATCGCCATCGCCGTCGCCGATGACACCGCCTGGCTCGGGCTCGAGACGGCACTCGGCTGGGAACACGACGCGTCGCTCAACGGCGTCGCAGCACGCCTCGACATCGCCGAGTCGCTCGGCGCGCGGCTGCGCGCCTGGACCATCGGGCGCGACGCCGAGACTGCCGCGACGCTTCTGCAGGCCCATGGTGTTTCGGCGATGCCGGTGATGGGCCCCGATGACCATCACGCCGATCCGCACCTGCTCGAGCGCGGGTTCATCGTCACGCTCCAGCATCCGGAGATAGGCGTCGAACACCACGTCGGGAATCCGGTGCGGATGTCGCGCACCGTCCAACGCATCGCGGCAGCCGCACCGTGCCTAGGCGCGGACACCCATCGGGTGCTCGACGAGGTACTGGGCATCGACGCCGACGCGGTCGACGATCTGATCGCTCGAGGGGTTTGTCGCTGAACCGCTCGTGTCGAACCCGACCCCTCTGCTGCGAAACAAGCGATAGCGGTCAGTAGCCCTAGGGGCCGGTCGCGCCGGTCGTTCCCGTCGCCCCCGACGCGGTGACCGCACCGGTCCCGCCACTCGCCCCGCTCGGGCCGCTCGCACTCGCGGTGGTCGGCGCCGCGGGGAGCTTGACGAGTGCCTTGAAGTCGTCAGCGCCAACCGGCTCGTGCGTGAGCGATGCGTCGCCTTTGGGTACGTCGATCGTGAGGTTCACTTGCGTGAACTGCACGCGCAGCACGTCGGGCCGGTCGGTCAGCGTCAGCGTGATCTGGCCGATCGCGAGCGCCTGGTCGGAGCGAGGAATGTCACTAAACGAACGTGCGAGGTCGACCTGCGCCAGGGCGCCGTTCGCACGCACGGATGACACAACGGTGGACGAGCCGAGCGCGCTGCGGAACTGGGCTGCGATCTCGACGGAGGTTGGCCCGAGCGAGAGGGCCTCTACCGCAGCCGACAACGTAGGCACGCCGACCGACGTGCGTACGACCTCGTACAACTTTCCACTTTGCACGAAGAACAGTCGATACGACGTCAACGGAGCGAGCGTCGTCGAGGTGCCACCGACCGTGGTGGTCGGCTGGAACGAGCGATCAAGGATCCCCGCGGGCACCTCGCCCGAGCTGAACACGTGAGCTTTCGACTCCGCACCGACGCCGCACGCCGCGACCGTTAGGGCGCAGACGACCGCCAGACCGAGCACCGGCTGCCATGACCTCACGCTCATGCGTCATCTCGAGCTGGCAGACGAAGGATGAACACGCTCCCATTGGGCAAGTTCGGTTCCACGCGCACGGTTCCTCCGTGGAGGCGGGCATGTTCGGCGACGAGCGCCAACCCGAGGCCGGTGCCGCGCGAGCCGCTGTGGCGCGTGCCCGAACCTCGCCAAAAACGTTCGAAGATCACCAAACGTTCCGTCTCGCGGATGCCCGCGCCTTCGTCGATGAGTGCGATCTCGACGTAGTCAGATCCACTGTCGATGGTGACGCTTCGCAATCCACCCGCGTGCACTCGCGCGTTCTCGATCAGGTTCACCAACATGCGTTCGACGCGGCGCTTGTCGATGAGCAACGGGCCTCGGGGTACGCAGGCCACGCGCACCGGTGCGCAATCGACCGCTCCAACGGTATCGCGCACGAACGACTCGAGGTCGACGGGCTCGAGGGACAGCGTGTTCGCCCCGGCGTCGTAGCGCGAGATCTCGAGCAGATCGAGTACGAGCCGCTCGAAGTAGGAGATCTGGTTTTCGAGCACGTCGATCGCCGCCCGCGTCCGCGGTGGCACGTCCTCCTCCCGCGACCGCAGCACCTGCACCGCCGTTGCGAGTGCGGTGAGCGGCGTGCGGAGCTCGTGGCTGACGTCGGAGCTGAACCGCGCCTCGCGCTCGATACGCCCTTGCAACGCGTCGGCCATGGAGTTGAACGACTCGACCAGCGGTTCGAGGTCGCGGTCACCGTCGGCGCGCAACCGCGTGTCGAGTGCACCGCTGGCGATGTGGCTGCTCGCTCGTGACACGTATTGCAACGGGCTCAGCACCAACCGGCTCGCGTGCCAACCACCCAACGCGCCGAGTGCGGTAGTAACGAGGCTGGCCACGAGCAGCGCTGTGGCCAACGCACGCAAGGTGTCCTCGAGCTCGCGCATGGAGAACGACTCGAAGTACAACGTGCCCGACGGAGTTAGGGGTGTCCCGACCACGACCTGCGTCACCCCACCGATGGTCACGCGTTGCCGAGACGCCGCGCCCGACTCGACGGCCTGCCTCACCGACTCGGGCAGCGAGCCCGGTCCTCCGCCGACGGTGGACGCATACCAGGTGCCCTCGACGCGGATGAGCACCCGCGAGCCAGGCTCCTGCGGGAGCTGCGCGAGGAGGCGGCTCGGGTCGACCTCCTCGACGGTCAACGCATCGTTGGCCAGCCGTGCGTTGACGAACGCCTGGCGGGTCACCAGGCCCTCGCGTTGGTCGACGAGGAACTGGCGCGCCAGGTGATACGTCAACAACGACAACACGGCCGTGAGCGTGAGGCCGGCAAGGCTGAACATCACGACGATGCGCGCGCGAAGGCCAACCAGCCGCCGACGCTTTGCATGCCCGTCCATCAGCGCCTCAGCGTGGTGCCATCTTGTAGCCGAACCCGCGCACCGTGAGGATGAGGGTGGGGTTCGACGGGTCGGGCTCGAGCTTGGTGCGGATTCGACTCACGTGGGAATCGACCAGTCGGCCGTCGCCGAGGTAGTCGTAGCCCCACACCCGCGACAACAACATGTCGCGGGTCATCACCTGCCCGGGGTTCTGGGCGAGGTCGATGAGCAGGAGGTACTCGGTCTTCGTGAGATCGACCGGCTCGCCGCCGCGTAGCACTACCCCTTCGGTCGGGCGGATCTCGACCTCGCCGTAGTGGAACGACGTGGGCTCGGCTGCTGCGTGCAGCGCGCGTCGCAGGATCGCGCGCACGCGGGCCAGGAGCTCACGGGGCACGAACGGCTTCGTGATGTAATCATCGGCGCCCAACTCCAGCGCGGCGACCACGTCGTGCGTGTCGATCTGCGCGGTCACCACGATGATCGGCACCGGATTCGTGGCCCGGACGATGCGCACGAGGTCGAGGCCGCTCAGCCCGGGGAGCTTCAGATCGACGAGCAGCAGATCGGGACGGTCGCTCTCGACCCGTTCGAGCGCCCGCTCCGCGTCTCCGGCTTCGAAGACCCGATAGTTCTCGTCCTCGAGCAACAGCCGCAGCATCGACCGCACATCGGGGTCGTCTTCGACAAGGAGAACACTGGTCGACACCGCGAGATCCTTACATTGTCCGGAGTCCGCCGCACGCGCCGTCCAAAAACACAGAACGACAACATGGACGGGACAATCCGGCCATGTACGAGAGGCACGATGAGGAAGCCTCATTGAGGCCCTCCCGTGGTAGCGCCGGCTCAGATGACTGGGTACACGAATCTGGGCCGGCGCTTGGGGGCTTTGCCCCGAGCGCCGAGCAAGCCTGACGGCCGTCGGGGGTACGTACTGTTACGGTCGGCCACTCGCTGGTCCCACGGATGGGCGTTGCCCCATTCGTGTGGGGATCGTCGGGTCGCGCATCGCCCGCGTACCACAACACGACGGCGCTGATCTACGACCTCACGCCGGGCGCAACCCTGGGTCGCTGATTCCCGCAGGCCGGGCAAGGTCGACGACGACGCGGCCGATCGTCGCTCGTTGCTCCATCCGCTCGAGCGCCACGGGAAGCTCGGAGAACGCGACGACCTCGCCGACCACCGGAGCGATGGCTCCGTCATCGAGCAGACCGACGAGCCGTGCGTGGAGTTCGTCGGCGGTTCGTCGCGGTGTGATATTGAAGCCAGTCGCCGCGCGGACCGCCGATGCGTGCGACGAGTAACTGAGCATCACGCCACCCATCGAGAAATTCCCGAAGCACAGCGAGCGCGGCGCGACCGTCGCGATCTCCTCGGCCTCGATACCCGAGGCGAACCCGACGATGAGGTACAGGCCGTTGTGGGCCACGCAGCGCAGCGAGCGCTCCCCCACTTCGCCACCCACGCCGTCGAACACGAGGTCGACCCCCACGCCGTTGGTGGCGTCGCGTACGGCATCGACGAAGTCGACGTCGCGGTAGTCGATGGCGAACGCGGCGCCGAACTCGAGACAGCGCGCCACCTTCTCAGGCCCGCCGGCCGTGGCAATCACCCGTGCACCAGCGGCAGCGGCGAGTTGCACCGCCGCGGAGCCGACGCCGCCGGCGCCGGCGTGGACGAGCACGGTCTGGCCGGCCGACAGACGCCCCCGCAGAAACAAGCCGAGCGACGCGAGGTGGAACGGGAAGAAGAAGGCGGCGGCGTGGACGTCGTCGAGGCACGCGGGGGCATCGAAGGTCATGTCGGCCGACACGAGTGCCGCCTCGGCGTGCGCACCGAACGCGCCGACCGCCGTGCTGACCACGCGCCGACCGAGCCATGCGTCGAGTCCCGGTCCGGCCGCTTCGACGATTCCCACCAGTTCCATGCCGAGCGTGTAGGGCAGAGGCGGGTTCACCGTGAGGTAACGCCCTCGACAGCCGTCGACCTCGTTGTAGTTGAGCACCGTGGCCGAGTTGCGGACCAGCAGCTCACCGGCACCCGGTTCCGGCGTCTCGATTTCGTCGAGCCGGAGCGCGTCGGTCGGTCGGCCGTGCTGCACCACTCGCCATGCCAACATCTCGCCCCCTGTATGTGCCCAAGCGAATCGTAGGCTCCGCGAGGATCCGCGCCAGGGAAGGGGCTGTCAGACCTTTTGTGTCTCCGGGAGCGATGGGTATGCACCCCGTGATGGATCTCCTTGCCTACGCTCGGCCGATGGCCGTCAACCGCAGTCGCAAGGCCAGGAGTGCCCGCAAGCGCAAGCGCCGGATGGACCGCGTCGATCACGACCTCACCGACCAGCAATGGATCGCGGTCAAGACCGCGTGGGGAGGCTGCGCGTATTGCGGTGCGGTCGACGGGCCGCTGCAGCGGGATTGCGTCTTGCCGATCTCACGCGGCGGGCGATACACCCTCGAGAACATCACGCCCGCCTGCAGCTCGTGCAACGCGAGCAAGTGCAACGACGAGGTCACCGGCTGGCTCCGCCGCAAGCGCCTCGATGAGCGCTCGTTTCTGTTGCGCCACATCGAGATCAGCGCGGCGCTCGCGCTGCAGTTCCCGGCCATGCCGTGAGCCGAGCCACCGCGAGCGATCACGGTTGACCGCACTGGCGAGCGGATGGTACGAAACCCTGGTCACGGCGAGTTTCGCTCGCCGGCCGAGAGGGGTACCCATGTCCGCTGAAGCCACCACCCGCTCACGCCGAGGTATCTCAATCTTTCGAGCCGAGGACGCCACTCCCCTGCTCGAGACCGACTTCATGACCATGCCCGGCAGGGCCTTGACCGCTGGGCATTCCGAGATGAACCAGGACTCGGCCCCGGGGACAGACGTGCGCGTGGCCGTGCGCCAAACTCCCGCCGAGGGGGGCTTCAGCATCCTCCACGTGTGGTTCAAGGCCGACTACCCCGTGCCGCGCCACACCCACGACGCCGACTGCATGTACTACGTCGTATCGGGCAGCGCGATCATGGGGTCCCAGACGCTGCGCACCGGCGACGGGTTCTTCATCCCGGCGGGCGCACCGTACGGTTACAACGCCGGACCCGAGGGCGTCGAGCTGCTCGAGATCCGCCATGGCGTGACGCAGTTCGACATCCAATTCCTCGAGACGAATGCTGGTCGATCGGCCGCCCGGGCCGACACGATCGCCGCCCGCAGCGAGGAGTGGAAGGCCGACATGGTCAGCCCGACCCTCGCGGCGAACCGGGCCGCCGCTGCCGCGTCAGCGACCTGATGCGCTGCGCTGAGGTCGCGCCTATACGAGGTTTGCGCCCAGCGGGCTGCGAGTCGAATCGGTTCGTTGATGTTGCGCGGTGGCCGTGGCTGGCGAGCTGTCCGATCTGGATCTACTCGATGACGACGATCCGTTCAGTCGCCGAGAACCCGGTCTCCGTCGGAGGTCGCGTCACGTACATCTGAGCGAGTTGCCGATGCGACGAGGCGCTGTTCGCGAACAACGAGCGCTGGCGCGACCGCCTCGAGCCATGAGGCCCGACGGGACCCGGCTGGGTCGATCCCCCGGGGCGACGCCTCCCGCTCATGCTGGAGGTGCATGTCGTACGCCGCGACTGCGCCAGCATCGAAGTACTTCGGCTTCTTGGTGTGGCGGCCATCACCACCCGCGTTGACGCTGCAGGCCGGTCGTTCGGCGGTGAGTTCATTGCGGGCGAGCGTCCCGGTCTCCCACATCACTTCGTCGGCGCGGGTCGCGAACCAGTAGACCGGCGCGTTCACGGTCTGCCCGTCGTCGCCGTCGGGGTGGGTGACCGCGCGGGCGATCACCGGGAAGCGCCGACGCACGGTGCGGTGACTCAGGAAGTCCGAGGCTCCGCTGACGGTGACTCGTCGGAGCGACGAGTGGTCGTCCGAAACGACGAGGGAGGCGTGACGGTTCGTCCACAGCTTCGCGGCGTGGCCGTGGATCGCGTTGCCGGGGTAGTACGGGATGAGGATGTAGACCCGTCCCCGGCGCCGCTCCACGTAGGCAGCATGCCCGATCTGTCCGTTGCGGGGGGAGGCACCCGGGACGCCGTCGGCGGCGACGGTCGCCTGCAGCGTCTCGAACTGCTCGGCGAAGAGCCGGTCGAGCGGGGGTCGCGGGGCGTCTGCGCCGTCGGCACTGCCGCTCGGATCATCGTGCGGCCGTTTCGTGAAGAGGTTCTGCGAGCACTGCGTGAACACCTCGGCGGTTCTGCCGACGAGGTAGTAGAGCGCGACACCCTTCGCTGCGGCAGCGTCCCGGTGGTCTGCGAGGTCGGCCGGATCGAGGCCGTACTCCTCAACCAGCCGATCGGGCCCCACGCCCTCGACTCCGAACAGCGTGAGGTGTAGGCCCATCGCGTCCGGGTCGTAAGGGTGCACCGCGAGCAGCGCAAGGGATCTACAGCGCAGCGCAGCATCGACGAGCTCGCAAGCGCCGCCCACGTTGCTGCGCTCGCGACTGGCCCCGACCCCGGCCTCGCTCTCGACCGGAACACCGGCCGCGAGCGTCGCCAGGTGGCGGGGCATCGATCCACCGTGTTCGATCCAGTCGCCGATCGCCTGCTCGTCATCGCCGCTGTGCGAGTAAGGCACGAGCACGGCA
>CAEZYR010000157.1_pt1 | contig 8216 bp, 7 predicted proteins | sample 7265551 | NCBI WGS metagenome assembly CAEZYR01 (sample SAMEA6813938, study PRJEB35770) | uncultured Acidimicrobiales bacterium | biome: Freshwater; feature: Freshwater reservoir; material: water | place: Czech Republic | collected 2017-04-14 | depth 30m m
AACTCCACCGAATGGTTGGTGTGGGCCCTGCAGATCATCACGGGCAGCTACGAGCAGCCGGGCGGCTTGTGGTTCCATCCCGGCTTTCTCCGATGCTTCGATCGCCGCAACCTCCGACCGAGTGGCCCCGACCTCGTACGTTGGCCCGGTCCGCCGAGTCGGCCCGACTTGCCAGGTTTCTACGGCGAGTACCCGTGTGCAGCCATGGTCGATGAGATCGAGTCCGGCAACCTTCGCGCGCTCATCGTCATCGGCGGCAACCCCGCGAGTTCGCTGCCCGACACACCCCGAGTCGCTGCAGCGCTCGCAAGCCTCGACGTCTTGGCCGTGGCCGATGTCGTGCACAGCGACACGGCGAAGTTCGCCACGCACGTGCTGCCGTGCGCCGGCCAACTCGAACGGGCCGACGTGCCCGACTACGTCGACCAGTACTACCCCGTCGTCGCTAGTCAGCACACGGTCGCAGTCGTCGCCCCGGGGGCCGATCGCAAGCCGCTTTGGTGGATCGCCGCGCGACTCGGCGAGCACCTCGGCCATCGGCTGCTCCCCAATGACCTCGCGCTCGACGAGGTCACCGACGACATCCTGCTCGACGCATACTCCGGACGCGGTCGCCTTCCTCTCGACACCTTGCGCGAGGCACCGACCGCCGTGATCGCCGAGGGTCCAGTGCGCGGTTGGGTGCACGAACGCGTCCTGCCCGAGGGCCGCTGGCGGCTCGCGCCGCGTGCGCTGATCGACGACCTCGCACGCGTCGCGACCACCACACGTCGGGCCGCACGGTCGAGCAGTCCCGACGACGAGCTCGTGCTCATCCCACGCCGTCTGCTGCGCACGTTGAACTCGCAGCTGCGCGACACGCAGGCCCGTGGCGGACGCCTCGAGGTGGCCACGGTCCTGCTGCACCCGACCGACGCGCGGGCACGAGGAATCAGCCACGGCGATCGCGTCCGCGTGCACTCGGCCACCGGCGAGGTGTTCGCGTCCGCGTCGGTCGATGCCTCGATCCGCGAAGGAGTGGTGTCACTGCCGCACGGCTTCGCCGAGCCGGCGGTGGGCCGGCTCACGAGCGGCGCGGTCGACACCGATCCGATGACCGGCATGGTCCGTTTGTCCGGCCTGCACGTGCGAGTGACACCGGCTCCGACAGGTGTATCCACTCCGTCCTCGTGATGCCCGGCGACGGAACCAGACCGTCCGAGCCGAGGGTGAGGCGATGGTCGCAGTTGGTGGATACGAGATCTGCGGCCGCGGCGTGGCCGCACCGCTGGCCGTAGCACCGCAAAGCCGCAGGGCGGTCAGCGCGAATTTCCCGCTACGGTGCCGCAGGCCCATGTCGCTCCGATACCTCCTCCAGGCGTTCGCCACCGTCTTTCCGGCGGAACTGCCCGACAAGACGATGATGGCCACGATCGTGCTCGTCGCTCGCTACCGCCGCCCCGGATGGGTTTGGGCCGGTGCCGCGAGCGCGTTCACCGTTCACGTGATCGTTGCAGTCGCCGCCGGGAGCGCTATCAGTCTGCTGCCCGACCAAGTGGTGAAGATCGTGGTGGCCGCGCTCTTCGTCGTCGGGGCCATTGCGCTGTTCCGCGCCGCGCGCTCTGCGCAGGCCGACGAGAACCTGGCCGACGCGTCGGATCCGGTATCGGCAACCGCGCGGGCCACCTACCTCGGCAGCTTCGGCCTGATCATCCTCGCCGAGTGGGGGGACCTCACGCAGCTGGCCACCGCCAGCCTCGCCGCAAACAGCGGCGCACCGTTCTCGACGGGCGTCGGCGCGCTCATCGCGCTGGCGTGCGTCGCCGGGATCGCCGCAACGTTCGGCCGCCAGCTCGTGGCCCGCGTCCCGATCCACCGCGTGAACTACCTCGGCGCAGCCGTGTTCGCAGGGCTTGCCGTATGGACCCTCATCGAGCTCGTCTGATTCGGCCTGAGTTTGACGTGTTCCCGTTGGGTTGGTTTTTTCAGGCCGCTCGGGCCTGATTGAGACCGCGGCAGTGGGCTGCTTCGACCTCCGCCGGTGTGCAGTCGGCGAGATCGCCGACGACGAACGCTTCGCCACGCCGCTGGGCCGCGTGCAGCACAACGTGGCCCTCGTGGCCGCGCTTGATGCGATCGTCGGCTCGCAACCGCTCGCCCACTGGGTCGAGCGCTTCCAGATTCTCCGCACCGCGTGGGCCATCGTCCAGACCGCGCGCGAGGTGCGCGACGACCCGCAGGTGCTCGCCAACGGCTATCTCGCCACCGTCGACACGCCGCTCGACCTCGTGACCTCGCCGGTGCAGTTCGACGAGCGGCCGCCGGTGCTGCGCGGCGCGCCCGAGCACGGCGCGCACACCGAGGAGGTGCTGCTCGAGCTGGGGCGCACCTGGGACGACATCTCTGCGCTGCACGACGCGGGGCGATCGGCTGACGCGGCCGTGCGCCGCGCGGCGTGCGTCAGCGGAGCGTGCGGCGCATCGCGGTGCTGATGAGGTCGACCACCCCGGACAGCAACAGCAGTGCGATGACCGTGGCGAGCATGCCGCTGTAGTCGAAGGCGGCGCGTTGTTGTTCGAGCAGTCGGCCGAGGCCGCCGGCCCCGACCACGCCGACGATGACCGTCTCTCGCAGCGCGACCTCCCATCGGTAGAGCGCGTACGCGGCCATGCGCGGCGCGGTCTGGGGCAACGTGGCGTAGGCGAAGACCGCCACGGTCGGTGCGCCCAGCGCGGCGAGCGCGCGCCCCGATCGGTCGTCCAGGTTCTCGATCACCTCGGCGCACAGCCGGCCGAGGATCCCGAAGTTGTAGATGCCGAGCGCGACGGCACCGGGCAGCGGGCCGGGGTACATCACGAACAGGACGAGGAGGGCCCACACCGGTGGTGGCACCGCGCGCGTGAACACCAGCACCGTGCGCGCGACCAGCGAGGCCGCGCGCCGAATCGGTGTGCGACCGCCCCGCGCGGCGACGAACGCGATCGCGATCGCGATCGCGGATGCGAACACGAGCGCGAGCAGCGACATCTGAAAGGTGTCGACGGCGCGTTCGACGAGACCCCACCATCCGTCACGCGGCGCGGTGGGCCACCACGAGCGCTCGACGAGCTCGACGACCAGAGCGCGGGTCGAGGACGACACGAGCCGGCCGAAGTCGGGGCGGAGGTGGGCGATGCTCGCAGCCACGAGCGCGAGCCCGAGTAGGGCCGACCGGCGCACTCGTCGGGCCGTGCCGCGGCGGCGCAGCCGCGACCCCCACCAGTCGGCGACGGCGCTGATGATGACCAGCGCGTAGATCGCCGTCCACATCTCGCGGTACGCGAGGGCCTGGAAACTGAGCGACAACCGGAACCCGATGCCGCCCGCCCCGATCATGCCGAGGATCACCGCGGAGCGGATCGAGCACTCGAAGCGGTAGAACGCGTACGACACGAGGTCGGGGAGCGCGGCGGGCAGCACGCCGTATGCCAACGCCGACGTGCGCCCGGCCCCGGCGGCGCGGAGGGCGTCGTAGGCGTCGCCGGCGGTCTCGTCGAGGATCTCGGCGTAGACCTTCGCGGTGATCGCACCGAACGGGATGGCGATAGCGAGGATACCCACGAGCGGGTCGCGGCCGAGAACGTTGACGAGATAGAGACCCCACACGGCCTCGTGGATGCCCCGGGGAACCGACCAGAGCCCGCGGGACGCGAGCCATCCGGCGCGCCGGCGGACGTCGCGGCGGTCGGGGCGCCGCGATCGCCACCACGTCTCGCTGATCATCACGGCGCCCGCGAGCCCAATGAGCACCGAGAGCGCCGTGCCGAGCACGGCGAACGCGATGGTGGTGCGCGCGTCGTGCCCGATGGTCGACACGAACGACGACGACAGGTCGGGGTGCACGGCTGCCGCCCAGAAGCGGCGCTGCAGCTCCCACCCGCCGGGGTTGACGAGCGCGCGGCGCCCGACGCCGGCGTCCCACAGGGACCACAGCACGGCGAACAGGAGGAGCACGGACCACGTGCGCGCCCGGCGGATCCCCCACGGCCGACGCGCGCCCGTCCCGCGGTCGCGGTCCGGCGCCCCACCGGCCTCGCGGTCGGTAAGCGTGGTGAGCGCGTCGGCGCGACTCACCGGTCGATCCGGTAGAGCGCGTGCCCCATCGCGTCGGTGACGTCGGCGGCCGGCGCATCGAACACCACGCGGCCGGCGCGCAGACCGATCAGACGATCGCACCGCCGGCGCGCGAGGTCAAAGTCGTGCAGGCTCACGACCAGCGTGCGCGTGCGACCGGCCACCACGTCGCAGAGCAGGTCCATGACCTCCTCGGCCCGCGCCGGGTCGAGGCTCGCCACCGGCTCGTCGGCGAGGACCAGTTCGGGATCCTGCACGAGCAACCGGGCAAGCGCGACGCGCTGCTGCTCGCCCCCGGAGAGCCGGTCGGTGCGCTCGCCGAGCTTGTCGGCGATGCCGAGCCGGTCGAGCGCGGCTCGCGCCGCATCGACCTCGCGCGGTCGCACGAGCGACCACAGTGCGCGCCGGCGGGTCCACCGGCCGAGATGGCCGGCGTTGACGTTGTGCACCACGCGCAGCGGGCCGACCAGGTGCAGGTGCTGGTGCACCGTGCCGACCCGGCGGCAGGCCGCACGCGCGTCGGCCGCACCGGTGGGCACCCGATCGGCGCCGAAGGTCGCGACGGTGCCGGAGGTAGGCGTGACGCTCCGGTCGGCGAGCCGCAGGAACGTCGTCTTCCCGGCGCCGCTCGGCCCGACGAGCGCCACGCGCTCGCCGGGCCCGATCGCGACGTCGACGTCGACGAGTGCCATGTGATCGCCGAAGCGGACCCCCACGTGGTGCAGCGCGAGGATCGACGTCATCAGTTGATGAGCTTCAGCTTGCGGCCGATCGACTCGATCTCCTTGTAGTTCTCGACCTTGGTCTCGATGAACTTCTTCGAGCCGTAGCCGTCGAGCACCTTCGCCTGATCGGCGTTCGCGTAGTCGAGCCCGAGGATCGCCGCCTTGATCTTGTCGGTGAACCCGGCACCGAAGCGCTCGTTGGTCTTCGGGCCCGCGATCCAGTGGTAGTCGCGGTAGGAAGGCGTCACAAGGATCTCGACCAGCTTGGTCGTGTCGATGGTGCCGGCCTTCTTGCGCGCGTTCCACACCTGGAGGTTGAGCGCACCGCCATCGAACGTGCCGGCCTGCACGAGGTCGATCGTCTTGTCGTGCGAACCGGAGTACCCCGGTGCCGCGGCGAAGTCCTTCTCGTTCGACAGGCCCGCCTGGTCGAGGAAGTACTCGGGCATGAGGCGCCCCGACGTCGACGACTCGCTGCCGAACGTGAAGCGCTTGCCCTTGAACACGGCGAGCCCCTTCACGTCGGTGACCGGGGCGATGCCCGCCGACGCGTTTGCGATGAACACCGACTGGAACGCGTCGTCGATGTCGCGCTGGGCGATGAGCGTGGCGTTCGGGGTCTGCAGGCGGGCCTGCACGCCGGTGAGGCCGCCGTAGAACACGAGGTCGAGGTCGCCGGTCTTGAAGAGGCTGACCGACGCCGCGTAGTCCGTGACGGGGACGTACTGGACCGGCACGCCGAGCTTCGCGCTCAGGTAGGTGGCCATCGCGCCGTCGCGCACGGCGAGCTTCTGCGGATCCTGATCGGGGATGGCGCTGATCTTCAGGGTGCGGCCCGACGTGGGTGCGGTGGACGCGGACGCGCCCGATGCGGTGCTGCCGGTCGGTGCGGCGGTGGACGTGGTGGAGTCGCCGTCGTCACCGCACGCACCGGCGAGCAGGGCGAGGGCAGCGAGCGCGGTGACGAGGACGAGGGTGGGGCGCAGGCGCGCCGAACGGAACTTCATGAGCGGTGCCTCCAAAGGCGATGTCGTGACGGAAATGGCCGCCGCGCCAACGCTCATCCGGCCAGAGACCGGGTGGACCGACGGGCGGCGGGGGATGCGCCCGACCGGGCGCGGGCAAAGCCGGCTCAGCGGCGCGCGGGTGCAAGCATCCGGTCCCCCTCCCTTGTTCGGTCCACCCGGCACGCTAACCACGTGCGACCGCCCCATGCGTCATACATGTGTCGCCGGCGGGCGGGCGGCTTGCCAAGGGGCCCGAAAACGCCATCAGCTCAGGACCGATAAGGCCCTGAGCTGCGGTTTCTCGAGTGGGCCGTGAGGGATTCGAACCCACGACCCCTTGCGCGTCATGCAAGTGCTCTGCCAACTGAGCTAACGGCCCGAGAGAGGGAAAGGTTAGCAGCGTCGACGCGACGCCCCCAACACCTCTGGGGTCGAATCGCGGCTCGCGGCCGGTCGGCCGGGGCAGGCCGGACCATCGGCTGCGACCACGTCGTCGCACTAGAGTTTGCGCACGCGCCGCCCCGGGGGGACTCGTCGAGTTCGCGGGGCGAAGGGGGTGCTCATGGCACACAAGATCTCGGTGCTGTTACCCGAGACGCGCTCAGTCGACAACGTGGTTGCCCTCGCGTACGCAGGTACCCAGACCGAGCGCATAACCCTCGGCCTCGCCGTCCGCAGGTCATGGCCCAACAGGCCGCCACGGCGAACGCTATGTGCAGCGGGCGTTTCCGCTTGGGCCTCGGCCCCTCGCACGCGCTCGCGCAGCGCATCGACGAGTACTACGCCGCTGGCGCCGACGAGGTCATCATCTCCCCCATGGGCACCAACGACACACGACGCGACGACTGCCTCCGCGTACTCGCCGACATCGCAAAGGGATAACGCAGTGAGCCACACCGTCCGAGACAACACCGACTATGTGAGCGCTGTACTCGCACACATCACTACGACGGAGTACGAGAGCAACGCCGACGCGACGAAGGTCATCCGGGAACCCGCGTGACGAACGACGCGATTCGCCCGGAGCAGGACCACCCGCACGTCGCCGAGATCCTCGCCTACTTCGACACGCTCTCGAACTGGGGTCGCTGGGGCGGAGAAGATCGTCTCGGCACGCTCAACTACGTGACGCCCGATGTCACGGTGGCTGCGGCGAGCGAGATCCGTGACGGCGGGTCGGTGTCGTGTGCCTGGGACATCGACGGCGCCGACGATCTGCACGGCCCGTCACATCGTTACATGATCAACACCGGCCAGGGCCTCGGCGACGACAACCGCGTGCCGCAGAAGCATCGGCGGGCCAACGATCGCAGCGCCGGCGCGGCTGAGTACGTCGGGTTCGCGTTCCACGGCATGAACATGACCCACATCGACGCGCTGTCGCACATCTTCTGGGACAAGGCGATGTACAACGGGCTGCCCGCCGAACACGTCACCGCGCACGCTGGCGCGGTGTCGCTCGCAATCACCGACGCGGCCGCGGGCATCACGTCGCGAGGCGTACTGCTCGATATCCCACCCGTGGTGGGCGTCGAGTGGCTCGACCCAGGGTTCGGGGTCACCCCCGAGCTTCTCGAGGCGGCCGAGGAACGCCAGGGCGTCACCGTGCGACCTGGAGACATCGTGTTCCTCCGCGTGGGCTACTCGAAGCGGAAGCGGGCCGAGGGCCCACGGCCCATGAACCTCGGTCAGGCCGGTTGGCACGCCACGGCGCTCCCATGGCTCCACAAACGTCAAGTCGCGGTCATCGGCAATGACGGCGGTCAGGACGCCATGCCGTCGGGCTATCACCGCGACGGCCTCGCCATGCCCATACACGCGATCGGCATCACGGCGATGGGTCTGTGGCTACTCGACAACCTCGACCTCGAGCCGCTCGCCGACGCGTGCACTGTCCGCAATCGGTGGTCCTTTTTCATGCATCTCGCGCCGCTTCGTCTGAGCGGCGCCACCGGCTCACCCCTCAACCCCGTCGCGATCTTCTGAGCACCGGCGACGCTCAGACCCGCGCCGAGCGTGCGACCTCCACAGACGTCAACGAACCGTCACCTCGCGCGCGGAGCCACCCCATGTTTCGGCGCGTAGCGTGGGGTCCGAACCGCTAAAGGACCTTCCACTCCTGCCGATCTTGCGAGGTAGCTCCCATCGCCACGATCGAGATGACATGACGTGCACTCCTGAATCATCACAACTTCAAGGGCATGGCGCGGCCCTTGAGTTCTTGTGCTCAGGTCGGCACCGGTCGAGAAAAGTATCGTCGGGCGTTCCCGTTTCCCCGATGCAGCAAGCGAGGTCGTGATGGTCGACAACGCCGCCCTCCCCGCTGGTTCACCGTGGCGCTGCGCCTTCATCGGTGACGAGTCGTTGGCCGCCCAGTGCGCCGAGATCGCCC
>CAEZYR010000162.1_pt1 | contig 7984 bp, 8 predicted proteins | sample 7265551 | NCBI WGS metagenome assembly CAEZYR01 (sample SAMEA6813938, study PRJEB35770) | uncultured Acidimicrobiales bacterium | biome: Freshwater; feature: Freshwater reservoir; material: water | place: Czech Republic | collected 2017-04-14 | depth 30m m
ATGAACGGGGTGCGGTTGTTCTCGGTTGGCGGCGCGACGGCGCCGCTCGACCATCCCGACATGCGCGCGATCACCGCCGAGGCGGCCGAGCTTGGGGTGCCGGTGGTGCTCCTGGCCGTCGCAGGACAGCTCCTGTCGGTGCGGCCCCTCGTGGACGCGTTTCCGTCGGTGCCGTTCGTGCTCGACCATTGCGGCTTCGCCGACCTGGGTGGCGTTGAGTCGTTCCCAGGCGCAGGCGATCTCTTCGCCTTGGCCGATCTGGCGAACCTCTCGTGCAAGGTCTCGTCGATCACCTTGCAGGCGACCGCGCATCCACCCGCCTTGTGGGCCGCACTTGTCTCGCGCTTCGGATCCGATCGCCTGATGTGGGGCTCGGACTTCCCCCATACGAATCAACCCGACTACGCGGGTCTGGTCGATCTCGCGAAGCGCACGACCGAAGGCCTCGACCCGGGGGCCCGAGCCGACGTGCTCGGCGCGACGGCAAGGCGGCTGTGGCCGGCGGTCGGGTGATGTCGTCCCAGAGAGAACCGTTAGGACGCTGACCAGCGAACAGGCCCGGGCCAGGTTGACATCGTTCGCTCCGCTGGTCAGCATGCTCGCGGTGCCGGCTCGACCCGTGAACCAACCGACTCGTGGCCCAGGTCGCGAGAAGGACCGTACCGCCGAGGGTGCAACGTCCCGGTTCGGTCCTGCAGCGCCGCCGATGGTGCGGGCATCGGCGCGCGATGACGCCGATGCAATCGAGGCGTGCTTCGCCGCTGGGTGGACAGATGGGCTGCCGGTGGTTCCGCCCGAGGAGCATGTCGTCGCGCGTTTTCTCGAAGCCGTGGGCTGGGACCCGAGCGAGATCGTGCTCTACGAGCCGGTTCGGGGCGCTGCGGTGCATGCAGGCGCGATCGTCGTCAATGCCGTCATGGCGGGGTGCCGGCCCACGTATCTGCCAGTGGTACGGGCAGCCATCCGCGCGATGGCGCATCCAGATTTCGAGGTGCACCCGGCGACGAGCAGCACGGGCGGCCCTGGTCCCGTACTCGTCGTCAATGGCCCGATCCGCAATGAGCTCGGTCTGAACTCAGGGACGAATGTGTTCGGCCCGGGCAACCGCGCAAACGCGGCGATAGGGCGTGCGGTGCGGCTCGTGCTGTGGAACTGCATGGGCGCTCGCACGGGCGAGCTCGACAACGCCACCCAGGGGTGGTTCGGCAAATACACCGCGTGTTTTGCCGAGCGCGAGGAGACGAGCCCGTTCGAGCCGTTCCATGTGCGCCGCGGGTTCCAGGCCGAGGTCAGCTGCGTGACGGTGCTTGCCGCAGAATCGCCCCATACGGTGCTCACCGCGAGTGGAGTCGGTGCGGAAGCGGTGCTCTTGACCGCAAGCGATGTGCTCGGATCATTGGGCAGCCACAGCGACGGACAAGGCTTCTTGGTGCTCTGTCCCGAGCACGCGCAGATTCTCGTACGGGCGGGCTGGACGATCCGGTCTTTGCAGGAGCACCTGTTCCATGCGAGCCGTCGAACAATCGCCGAGCTCAAGCGCAGCGGCAAGCTCGAGGGATGCATCGAACCGTCCGACGAGATCGCGAGCCGGCCTCGCGGACGAACCCCCGACGACATCCTTGTCGTGCACGCGGGCGGCGACGCGGGGGCGGTATCGGCGTGGATACCCACGTGGGCGCGTGGTCGTGGCAGCGTTGCGGTCACCGCACCGATCGATGAGCGAGACGGCGCGCCCGTGGGGTCTACCCCGGGCCCCGGCAACGCACCCGGGTTGGGCGATGGGAGGCCACGATGAATGACCCGCCCGCCACCACGAACGCGACAACGCGCGACGTGTGGCTGGTGCCGCCGACGGGCTGGGGGAGCACTACGACGCGGGGTGCGGCGAAGCGGCTCGACACGGTCGACGGCATCACACTCGGCTTGCTCTCCAACGGCAAGGCGAACGGCGTCGAGTTGCTCGACCGCGTTGCAGATGAGCTTGCGGCCCATCTCGGTATCGGCCGCATCATCCGCCACACCAAGCCGCACCCGAGCCTGCCGGCATCCGACGAGGTGATGACGATGTTCGCCGAGCGGGCACACGCGGTGCTCATAGCAGTGGGCGATTGAGGTTCGTGTAGCTCATGCAGTGTGCATGACGGCATCCAACTCGAACGGCGTGGCGTTCCCACGGGCGTGATCCTCACCGAGCCATTCGTCGGTGCCGGCCGTGCGATGGCGTCGCTCGACGGTCGCGCCGACTACACCTTCGTCACGCTCCCACATCCCACCGCTGAGCTGCGCGGCGATGAGGTCGTCGCGTCGGCGAAAACCGTCGCGCCGAAGCTCCTGGCGATCCTCCTCGGTCGGCCCGCGTGATCAACGGTCATGTGGTGCGGCCCGCCGAAACACACCCTGCGCTCGGTCGATGACTCGTTGCTGCTACGAGCAGGCACGACGCGAGTGTGATCGAAATCCCACGCGAAGCTTCCGGAGCAACGCCCCGAGAGGCGTTGTGTCGGTGTTCGTCCTGGTGAGAGCGGGTGACGGGAATCGAACCCGCATAGCCTGCTTGGAAGGCAGGGACTCTAGCCATTGAGCTACACCCGCAGGGTGGCGGCGGACCTCCGGGCCCTCGACAGCGGCACCACTCTAGAGGCTCGCGCACCCCATGATGGCGGTGTGGATCCTGAACCAGGGCTGACCGCTCAGCCGGAGCGACTGGCGGTGCGGGTCATTCCGTGCTCCCGCCGGAACGAGGCGGCCGGTGAGCGCGCCGGGCGGCTCATCGTGCGAGTCACGGCGGCACCAGTCGACGGGCGGGCCAACGACGCCGTGCGCGAGGTCGTCGCCGCCCACCTCGGCGTTCGCGTGCCTGCGGTGACGATCATCCAGGGCGAACGGAGCCGGGACAAGCTGCTCGAGATTCGACGTTGACCTGAGTGGCCCGGGCCGGGTGGCTACGGTCGGGCGCCGATACACTCATCGAACTGTGAAGAGCTCAGTCGAAGTCCTCGAGAACAACAAGGTCAAGGTCAACGTCGAGGTCGACGAGGCCGAATTCGAGCGCGAGGTCGATGCGGCCTTCAAGCGCATCGCCAAGGAGGTCCGCCTGCCGGGCTTCCGGCCGGGGAAGGCGCCACGGCGCCTGCTCGAAGCGCGGCTTGGCATCGCGGCAGGGCGCGAGGAGGCGATCCGCGAGTCCTTGCCCTCCTATTACACGCGTGCGGTGATCGAGCACGATGTCGACGTCATCGCCCCGCCCGAGATCGACATCACCGCCGGTCGCGACAGCGGCGCCGTGGTCTTCGATGCCGTCGTGATGGTGCGACCGCGCATCATCCTCGGCGGCTATCGCGGGTTGCGCATCGAGATCCCGGCCCCGTACGCCACCGACGACGATGTGCAGCAGTACCTCGACCGGCTGCGCAACCAGTTTGCCGAACTCGTCGTGGTCGAGCGCGAAGCCGCCGACGGCGACCACGTCACCATCGACATCGCCGGCACGCTGGGCGGCGAGTCCGTGGCCGGGCTCACCGCCGAGGACTACCTGTACGAGGTCGGCTCGGGTGCGGTCGTCGCCGAGATAGACGAGAACCTGCGGGGCGCCCAGGCGGGCGACGTCAAGGAGTTCAGGGCGGCACACCCCGACCCCGACGAAAAAGAAGAACTGGTCTTCACGCTCACGGTCAAAGAGGTGAAGGAGAAGGTCCTGCCCGAGGTCGACGACGAGTTCGCCACGCAGGCATCCGAGTTCACGACCGCCGCCGAGCTGCGCGACGACATCAACACCCGCCTGAGTGGTGTCAAGAAGTCCCAGGCCAAGGTCGCCCTTCGCTCCAAGACCCAAGAGGAGCTGGCCAAGCTCGTCGATGAGGACGTCCCGCAGGCCATGGTGGCCAACGAGATGCAGTCCCGCATCGAGGATCTCTCGAGCCGCCTGCAGGCTCAGGGAATCAGCCTCGAGCAGTACATCCAGATGATGGGCCGCACCCCCGAGGACGTGAGCGAGGAGCTGCGGGTCGGCGCGACCGAATCGGTCAAGGTCGACCTGGCGTTGCGGGCCCTCGCCGAGGCGGAAGCGCTCGAGGTCGCCGACGCGGAGATCGACGAAGAGCTGAGCGTATTCGCCACCCAGGTCAAGCAGGACCTCGATACCGTGCGCACGAGGTTCCGCGATAGCGGGCAGCTCTCGGGGCTACGCTCCACGTTGCAGAAGAACAAGGCGTTGCAGTGGCTGCTTGAACAAGTCGAGGTCGTTGACGAGAGCGGTGCCGCAATCGATAGCGCTGCACTGCTCGCCGACGATCCCGTGCCCGAATCGCCCGCCATCACCGATAGCGAGAGCACCGAGACCGACGCCGGCACGCCCGACGACGCGTCCTGACCGGAAGGCATTGAGTGAGCATCGAGAGTGTGCGTAACTACATGGTCCCCATGGTGGTCGAGCAGACCAACCGCGGCGAGCGTGCGTTCGATCTGTACTCGAAGTTGCTGAAGGAACACATCATCTTCCTCGGCACGCCGATCGACGACACGATCGCGAACCTGGTGTGTGCGCAGCTCCTGCACCTCGAGTCGGAGAACCCCGACAAGGACATCAACATCTACATCAACTCGCCGGGCGGCGACATCAACGCGTTGTTCGCCATCTACGACACGATGTGTTACATCAAGCCCGACATAACCACCATCTGCTTCGGCCAGGCCGCATCGGCCGCCGCAGTGCTGTTGGCGGCGGGCACCAAAGGCAAGCGCCTCGCGCTGCCGCACGCCCGCATCCTCCTCCACCAGCCGTACGCCCAGGCTGGCGGCCAGGCCACCGACATCGAGCTGGCGGCCAAGGAGATCTTGCGGCTTCGCACCGAGCTCGAGGGCATCATCGCCGGGCACACCGGGCAGTCGGTGGAGCGAATCCACAAGGACACCGACCGTGACTTCGTGATGACCGCCGCCGAGGCAAAGGCCTACGGCATCATCGACGAGGTCATCGAAGTTCGCAACTTCGTCGACAATTCTGGCCCCATAACCGCGGTCAGCTAAGTCGACCACCGAACAGCATCACAGACAGAGGTAACGACGTGGCGAAGTTCGGCGACGGAGGCGAGCTCCTCAAGTGCTCGTTTTGCGGCAAGTCGCAGAAGCAGGTCAAGAAGCTCATCGCGGGCCCCGGCGTGTACATCTGCGATGAGTGCATCGACCTGTGTAACGAGATCATCGAGGAAGAGTTCTCCGAGTCGACAGAGGTTTCCTTCGGCGATCTCCCGAAGCCTCGGGAGATCTTCGAGTTCCTGAACGACTACGTCGTCGGGCAGGACCTCGCGAAGAAGATCCTCTCGGTCGCGGTGTACAACCACTACAAGCGCGTGCAGGTCGGCTCGAGCCGAGACAACGAGGTCGAGCTCGCCAAGTCGAACATCTTGCTGATCGGGCCCACCGGCTGTGGCAAGACGCACCTCGCGCAAACGCTGGCCCGCCTCTTGAACGTGCCGTTCGCAATCGCGGACGCCACGGCTCTCACGGAGGCCGGCTACGTGGGCGAGGACGTCGAGAACATCCTCCTCAAGCTCATCCAGGCTGCCGACTACGACGTCAAGAAGGCCGAAACCGGCATCATCTACATCGACGAGATCGACAAGATCGCCCGAAAGAGCGAGAACCCCTCGATCACGCGCGACGTCTCGGGCGAAGGCGTGCAGCAGGCGCTCCTGAAGATTCTCGAGGGCACCACGGCCTCGGTTCCTCCGCAGGGCGGCCGCAAGCACCCGCACCAAGAGTTCATCCAGATCGACACCACGAACATCTTGTTCATCTGCGGCGGCGCCTTCGCCGGCATCGAGAACATCATCGAGGCCCGCGCCGGTGGTCGCGGCGTCGGCTTCGGGGCCGACATACGCCGCCCCAACGAGAAGGATCTCGGCGCGATCTATGCCGACATCCTCCCCGAGGACCTCATGAAGTTCGGCCTGATCCCCGAGTTCATCGGCCGTCTGCCGGTGGTGGGCACCGTGTCGAACCTCGACCGCGGGGCGCTCATCAAGATCCTCACCGAGCCGAAGAACGCGCTGGTCAAGCAGTACAAGAAGTTCTTCGAGCTCGAAAACACCGAGCTCGATTTCACCTCCGATGCGCTCGACTCCATCGCTGACCAAGCGCTATTGCGCGGTACCGGTGCACGTGGGTTGCGGGCCATCCTCGAAGAGGTGTTGCTCAACACCATGTACGACCTGCCCAGTCGCGACGACGTGGCCCGGGTGGTCATCGATCGCGACGTGGTGCTCGAGAAGGTCAATCCCACGCTCGTGCCGCGCACCGAAGCCCCCGCGCAACGGCCGCGCCGCGCCGCGTCGTGAGCCTTCGCCGGCCGGCGCCGTTCTTGTCGTGAGCTACGACCGAGCGCTGCGGCACCTCGATCGACACGTCAATCTCGAAGCGAAGGCCGGCCGTTGGGAAGGTCTGTCGCTCGATCGCATCCGTGCGCTGACCAATGTCATGGGCGACCCCCACCTTGCGTACCCGGTCATCCACGTCACGGGTACCAATGGCAAGGGCTCGACCACCTTGATGATCACCGAGCTGTTGAAGGCTCGGGGTCTGCACGTGGGTACGTACACCAGCCCCCACCTCGAGCGCGTGAACGAACGCATCCGCCTCGATGGCGAGCCGCTCGACGATGACGCGTTCGGCCTCGCGGTGAACCAGGTGGCCGCGGTCGAATCGCTGGTCGACGGCACGCTTTCGTACTTCGAGGTGCTCACCGCTGCCGCGTTCGGTTGCTTTGCCGAGCACGCAGTCGACGTCGCCGTCGTCGAGGTCGGGCTGCTCGGCCGGTGGGATGCCACGAACGTGGTCGACGCCGAGGTCGCCGTAGTTACGAACATCGGGCGCGACCACACCGACGGCCGCGGCGACTGGCGCCGGGCCATCGCCGAGGAGAAGTCCGGCATCATCAAGCCCAACTCCACGTTGGTGTTGGGCGAGATTTCTCGCGAGCTTCGCGATGTCTTCCTCGCCGAGCCGTCGGCTGGGGTGTTCGAGCGAGGCGTGCACTTCGACCTCACGGCGAACCGCGTTGCAGTCGGCGGTCGCGCCGCAGAGCTGCAAGGCCCCCACGGACGATATGACGACGTGTTCATCGCGTTGCACGGAGCGCACCAGGCCGACAACGCGGTTATTGCGTTGGCGGCCACCGAAGCCTTCTTCGCGTCGGCCCTCGAGGATGACGTCGTGCGCGAGGCGTTCGCCGCGGTGAAGGTGCCGGGTCGGTTCGAGATCCTTCGTCGCCATCCGTTGGTGGTGCTCGACGCGGCCCACAATCCCGACGGCGCGCTGGTGGCCACCGAGACGCTCGACGAAGACTTCGGCGTCGGTCGGCGGCGGCTCTTGGTGTTCGGCCTGCTGCAGGGCCGCGACATCGGCGAAATGCTCGACGCGCTGGGGGCGGATCGCGCCGATGTCGTCATCGTGTGCGAAGCCGACTGGCCTCGGCGCATCCCGGCCGAGGACATAGCGGCAGTCGCCGCGGAACGCGGCATCGTGGTCGAGATCGTCCGACCCATCGAAGATGCCGTGCAACGGGCCATCGCCCTGGCGGACCCCGACGATGTCGTGCTCGTCACCGGGTCGAACTATGTCATCGGCCCGGCGCGCCGGGCCTTGCTCGAATCGCAAGCGGAGCGTCGCTCGAATCGTTGACCGCCGCTCGAGTCAGGACGGTGCGCCGGGTGTCGATCTGCTCGATTGAGTCGATACCCTCCGGCCGCATGGATCGCACGTTCATCATCTGCAAGCCCGATTCCGTCGAACGGGGCCTCCTCGGCGAGGTTCTCGCCCGCTTCGAGCGTAAGGGACTCCGGATCGTGGCCGGGGAGCTGCGCTCGCTCGACACGGCCACCCTCGACCAGCACTACGCCGAGCACGTCGGCAAGGGCTTCTATGCCGACCTCGTGGCCTTCATGAGCCGGAGCCCGGCCTTCGTCGCGGTGCTCGAAGGACCTCAGGA
>CAEZYR010000163.1_pt1 | contig 7924 bp, 9 predicted proteins | sample 7265551 | NCBI WGS metagenome assembly CAEZYR01 (sample SAMEA6813938, study PRJEB35770) | uncultured Acidimicrobiales bacterium | biome: Freshwater; feature: Freshwater reservoir; material: water | place: Czech Republic | collected 2017-04-14 | depth 30m m
CTACGTGCGCCGCGGCCTTTCCCAATATCTCTTGTGAGGTTCCCATGAAGCAGATCCGCCACTGGATCGGCGGCGATTACCACTCCGGTGCGTCAGGCCGTAGCGGCATCGTCTTCAACCCCGCCAGCGGCGTTCAGTCGGGCTCACTCGACCTTGCGTCTGTCGACGACGTCGTCTTTGGCGTCGCAGCTGCCAAGGGCGCACCACCGGGCTGGCGGTCCACCTCGCTCGCGCGCCGCAGCGAGATCATGTTCACGCTGCGCGAGTTCGTCGACCGTCACCGCACCGACATCGCGAAGCTATTCACGCGGAGCACGGCAAGGTGCTGAGCGACGCGCTTGGCGAGGTGGCCCGCGGGCTCGAGAACATCGAGTTCGCGTGTGAAATCCCTCACCTGCCGAAGGGTGGGTCCAGCGAGCAGGTCTCGGGTGGCGTCGACCTGCAGATGGCCGCCGATGCGGCGGTCTCCTCGGCGTTCGGTTCCGCCGGCGAACGATGCATGGCCATCTCGGTCGTAGTCGCAGTCGATGGCGTGGGCGATGCATTGGTCGATGCATTTATCGATGCGATCTCGAGCCGCATGCCCGACATCGCCGTCGGCCCGGGCAACGTGCCCGGCAACGAGATGGGTCCGGTCATACGCCGCAATCATTGCGACCGTGTTGCGGGCTACGTCGGCATGGTCGGCACCACCCGCTGGTCCGACCCGGCAACGTCGGGAGTCGATCTCGGCTTCCCACAGAATAATTGAGAGACTCGTTCATGGAATTCGGCGTCGTACTTCAGACCAATCCGCCTGCCTCGAAGGTCGTCGAGCTCGCGCGCCTCGCCGAGCTCGAGGGCTTCGAGTACGTGTGGACCTTCGACTCGCACATCTTGTGGCAGGAGCCCTACGTCATTCACTCGGCGATCCTGGCGGCCACTCGCAGGGTGATCGTCGGGCCCATGGTCACCAACCCGGCCACGCGCGACTGGACCGTCACGGCGTCAGTGTTCGCGACGCTGAACGAGATGTACGGCAACCGCACCGTGTGTGGCATCGGCCGCGGCGACTCCGCAGTGCGCGTCACGAACGGTCGGCCGACCACCCTCGCCACCATGCGCGACTGCATCGACGTGGTGCGCAACCTCGCGAACAGCCGAGCCGCCGAATACAACGGCGCGACCCTGCAGTTCCCCTGGAGCGTCGGCAGCGAGCTCGAGGTGTGGGTCGCGGCCTACGGCCCGAAGGCACTGGCCCTGGCCGGCGAGGTCGGTGACGGATTCATCCTGCAGCTGGCCGACCCGGATATCACGGCGTGGAGCATCAAGGTCGTGCGCGCCGCAGCGGAGGCCGCCGGCCGCGATCCCGATTCGCTCACCATCTGCGTCGCCGCGCCCGCCTACGTGAGCGACGACCTCGTACATGCACGTGAACAATGCCGCTGGTTCGGCGGCATGGTCGGCAACCACGTCGCAGACATCGTCAGTCGCTATGGCGACGAGGGCGCCAACATCCCTGCGGCACTCACCGACTACATCAAAGGCCGTGAGGGCTACGACTACAACGAACACGGTCGCGCCGGCAACACCCACGCCCAGTTCGTGCCCGACGCAATCGTCGATCGATTCTGCTTGCTCGGGCCACCCGAGGCGCACGTCGCACGGCTGAAGGAGCTGCAGGAGCTCGGCGTCGACCAGTTCGCGATCTATCTCCAGCACGACGCGAAGGAACAGACGCTCGCGGCATACGGCAACCACGTCATCCCAGCGCTGCGCGCCCACACCGCGGCGCGCAGCTGACGCCGTGCGCGCTCGCCGGGTTGCGATGTTCGTGCTGTCGCTAGTGCTCGCCGCGGCGATGTGGGAGCTGTACAAGGCCGTTGGGCCCGAGACCGGGGGCAAGGTGCTCGGCATGCGGGTCCTCCCGAAGGCCGAAGACCGCGCGATGCCCCACGTGTGGGAGATGTTCCAGCGATTCGGGCGCGCCGAGGTGCGCAGCTCGAAGGACACCGTGCTCGAGGCCGTCGTGTCGGGCGCGTGGTACTCGTTCCGCATCGCGCTCGCCGGGCTCGCGCTCGGCACTGCGGTCGGGTTCGGCCTCGCCGTGCTCATGGCCCGCTTTCGTGTGGTCGAGCGCGGGCTGCTCCCCTGGCTTGTGGTGTCCCAGACCGTGCCCCTGATCGCGCTCGCGCCGCTCGTCGCGAGCTGGGGCGGCAAGCTGCACATCGGCGGGTTCACCTGGCAGCGATGGATGTCGGCTTCCATCATCGCGGCCTTCCTTGCGTTCTTCCCCATGGCCGTCGGTGCGTTGCGCGGTCTCAGCTCACCGCCACCCGCCGCGCTCGAACTCATGGACAGCTACGCCGCGCCATGGCGGTCCACGCTCTTCAAGCTGCGGATCCCGGCCGCGCTCCCCTATCTTGTACCGGCCTTCCGGCTCGCCGCGAACGCCGCGGTGGCCGGCACGGTCATCGCCGAGATCTCGGCCGGTGTCCGCGGAGGCATCGGGCGGCTCATCCTCGAGTACATGCGCGAGGCCACCGGCGATCCGGCCAAGGTCTACACCGCGGTCTTCGGCGCGGCGGCCGTCGGCCTGCTCATGGCCGGACTCGTCGCCGTGGTCGAGATGACCGCCACGCGCCACCTGCGCAAGGAAGAGTTCGCGTGACCGAGATCGCGGTCCCGACGGGTCAGGTCGGCGCGGCCGCTGCCGCCGTCGAGGCGCGGGGCGCCGCGATGACGTTCAACGCTGGGCGCCCCAACGAAGTCATCGCCCTCGCGCCGATCGACCTCACCGTCGCGCCGGGCGAGCTTGTGTCGCTCATCGGCCCGTCGGGCTGCGGAAAGTCCACGCTGCTACGACTCATCGCCAACCTGCTCGAACCGACGGACGGTTCGTTGCTGATCAACGGCAAACCCGCATCGCAGGCCCGACTCGACGGCGACTACGGCATGGCCTTCCAACAGGCCGGCCTCTTCGATTGGCGAACGGTGTCCCGCAACATCGAGCTCCCGCTCGAGATCAAGGGCTGGGATCGCACACGCCGTCGAGCGAGGGCACTCGAGATGCTCGAGCTCGTGCGGTTGTGCGACTTCGCCGACCACCATCCGTGGGAGCTGTCGGGCGGCATGCAACAGCGTGTCGCGATCGCTCGCGCGCTCTCGTTCGAACCGAAGCTGCTGCTCATGGACGAGCCGTTCGGCGCGCTCGATGAGATGACACGCGAACACATGCAGACCGAACTCGGTCGCATCCGTGCCGCCACCGGCGCAGCGGTCATCTTCGTCACGCACTCGATTCCCGAGGCGGTCTTCCTCTCCGATCGGGTCGCGGTCATGTCAGCTCGTCCCGGACGTATCGAGGCCGTCATCGACGTCGCGCTCGGCGAGCGCACCGAGCTCACGCGCGGAGACCCGCTCTTCTTCAAGCACGTCACCGAGGTACGCGAGGCGTTGCGGGCCGGCCATGGCGTCGGCGGCGGAATGGAAGATCGGTGACCCGCCAACGCATACTCGCCATGTTCTGGCCGGTGCTGTTCGGCGCGGTGTTCCTGGGCCTTTGGGAGACGTTCGTCGTCACGCGCGATATCAAGCCCTACCTGTTGCCCAAGCCCAGCGCGATCTGGGGGCAGTTCCACGGCAACTTCACACTCATCCGCAACTCGACCCGCGTCACGGCAACCAACGCGTTCATCGGCTTGTTCCTGGGAGTCGCGGGTGGCGCGCTCGTGGCCCTCGTCGCGAACCGCTTCCGCCTTCTGCGTGAGCTGGTCATGCCGCTCGCGATTTCGGTGGCCGCGGTACCGATCATCGTGCTCGTAGCGATCTTCAACAACCTGTTTTCGATCACCAGCGAGGTGCCGCGCCGCCTTATGGTCACGCTCATCGTGTTCTTCGTCGTGTTCCTGAACGTGTCGAAGGGGCTCACGCAATCCGACCCGACACAGCTCGAGCTGATGCGCAGCTATGGCGCGTCGCAATCCACCATCATCCGCAAGGTACGCGTCCCCAATGCGCTCGCATATCTATTCATCGCACTGCGCCAAGTCGCCCCGCTGGCCGTGGTAACCGCCTTCGTTTCCGAGTACTTCGGCGGTACTCAGGATGGACTCGGCGCACGCATCACACAATCGATCGCGTCGTCGCGCGATGCCGCCGGCTGGGCATACGTGTTGGCGGCGTGCATCCTCGGTCTCGTCTTCTTCGGCGTGGCCATCGCGATCGAATGCGCTGCCGCGCCGCGGCGCTCGCGGCAGCTGTCCTGATCTCGGCAGAGAAAACAACCATGGAAGGCAGTGCGATGAGGGGACGGAAGTGGATCCGAGCCGTTGCGGCCGGTGCCGCGTTGACGCTGCTCGCGGTGGCATGCGGCGACGATGGAGGCAGCACTGCGAGCGGTGACAGCTCAAGCGGTTTGCTCACCAAGGTGAAACTGCAGCTGCAGTGGGTGACGCAGGCGCAATTCGCGGGTTACTTCGCGGCGGTCGAGCAGGGCTACTACAAGGAACAGGGTCTCGACGTCTCCATCCTCGAGGCCGCAGTCGACACCGTACCGGCGAAGGTGCTCGCCGACGGCGGCGCCGACTTCGCTGTGTCGTGGGTGCCGAAGGCGTTGCAGACCCGCGAGGCCGGCGCCGACGTCGTGCAGATCGCTCAGGTGTTCCAGAAGTCGGGCACCCGTCAGGTGTCGTTCAAGGACAAGAACATCACCACACCCACGGCGTTCAAAGGCAAGAAGGTCGGCAACTGGGGCTTCGGCAACGAGTACGAAGTCTTCGCGGCGATCACCAAGGCGGGCCTCGACCCGGCGAAGGACGTCACGAGCGTCCAGCAGCAGTTCGACATGGTCGCGATGCTCGCGGGCGAGATCGACGCCGCCGAGGCCATGACCTACAACGAGTACGCACAGGTGCTCGAGGCCAAGAACCCGAAGACCGGCAAGCTGTACACCCCCCAAGACTTCAACGTCGTCGACTACAACACCGAAGGCGTGGCGATGTTGCAGGACGCCCTCTGGGCCAACGGCAAGAAGCTGGCCAACGACAAGACGTACCAGGAAACCACCACCAAGTTCCTCACTGCCTCGCTCGAAGGCTGGATCTACTGCCGTGACAACGCGCAAGCCTGTGCCGACCTCGTGGTCGCAAAGGGCTCGAAGCTCGGCAAGAGCCATCAGCTGTGGCAGATGAACGAGGTCAACAAACTGATCTGGCCGTCCACGACAGGCATCGGCGCCATCGACAAGACGGCGTACGACCAGACGGTAAAGATCGCCCAGGGCACCAAGAACCTCGAGGGCAAGACCGTCCTCTCCAAGACTCCTGACGCGGCGGCACTCAACACCACCTACGTCACCAAAGCCATCGCCGCGCTCGAAGCCAAGAAGCTCGATACCAAGGGCGTGGCATTCAAGCCGATCACCGTGACCCTCGCCGAAGGCGGCCAGTAGGCCCCGAGGCCGCTTTTGGGTCGCCAAACGCGCGCTCTGACGTGCGGGGCGCGACCCAGAAGATCAACGAACGCTTTTGGGTCGCCAAACGCGCGCTCTGACGTGCGGGGCACGACCCAGAACATGCGGTGCACCGCACCTAGCCTGGGAGCGTCGCGCTACGGGAGGCGCGACGCTCCCAGGGGGTTGTCATGTCTTCACGAAGCGCACGCGACATCCGCGCATCGCTCGGCCATCCGGTGATCGACGCCGACGGCCACACCATCGAGGTCACACCCGTTCTGCTCGACTACCTCGACGAGGTTGGCGGGCCGGCGATCGTCGACGCGTACCGCCGGTTCCCGGTGAAGCGACAGTTCCGTCTCGACGAGAACGACCCCTACCACACCACCGATTCGGGCTCGTGGGTGTGGCCCACGCGCAACACGCTCGATCGCGCCACCGCGACGCTGCCGAAGCTCTACGCGGAGCGCCAGGAAGAGTTCGGGATCGACTACTCGATCGTGTACCCGAGCGAGGGGCTGTTCGGTCCACAGATCGGCGACGACGACCTGCGCCTCGCCGCGTGCCGGGCCTACAACCTCTACATCGCCGACTCCTTCCGCCCCTACGCCGATCAGCTCACGCCGGCCGCCGTGATCCCGTGCCACACGCCCGCCGAGGCAGTAACCGAGCTGCGCCACGCGGTCGGCGAGCTCGGCCTTAAGGCGGTGGTGCTGCGGTCGTTCGTGAAGCGCCCGGCCACCGCGACGCGCCCCGAACGGCTCGACTTCCTCGCGCTCGGCAGCGACCACGACTACGACCCGGTGTGGGCGGCCTGCGCCGAACTCGGGGTGGCCGCGACATTCCACAGCAGCGCCACCTACGGCGGCCGCAACCAGATCCCGAACTACAGCTACAACCACATCGGCGTGCTCGCCGCGGGCGGCGAGGCCATCGCCAAAGCGTTGTTCATGGGCGGGGTCACGAAGCGCTTTCCACAGTGCAACTTCGCGTTCCTCGAAGGCGGCGTGGGGTGGGCGGTCAATCTCTACGGCGACCTGCTCGGCCATTGGGAACGGCGCAGCGCCGGCCGCATCGACGCGTACGACCCAGCCAACCTCGACCAGGACCTATTCCTAGGCCTGCTCGAGGAGTACGGCGATGAACGCGTGCAAGGTCACCTCGGAGGCATGCGCGACATCTTCACCCGCGCCCAACCCACCGTCGATCAGACCGACAACTTCTCTGCCGTGCCGATGAACGATCCACGCGAGATGCTCGACCTGTTCGTCGCGCCGTTCTGGTTCGGGTGCGAAGCCGACGACCCGATGAACCCCCACGCGTTCAACCGCGCTGCAAACCCGTTCGGCGCCGCGATGCAAGCGGTCCTTGGTTCCGACAACGCGCACTGGGACGTCACCGACATGAACAAGGTCCTTGGCGAGGCCTACGAGATGGTCGAGAAGGGCCTGCTCGCCGAGGCCGACTTCGAGGCGTTCGTGTTCACGAACCCGGTTGCGCTGCACGCAGGCATGAACCCGTCGTTCTTCGAGGGCACGGCGGTCGAGCACGCGGTGGCCGCGGTCGTCGTACCTGCGCGTGCCTGACATGGTCGACGCGAGCGTTCGCGCCCACGTCGTGTTGGTATTCACCACCGCACACGACGAGGCCGTGGTCGCGCACGAGATGCGCAACCACGAGGCGCTGCGCGAGGTCGCCGTGCGACGCCTGGCGCGGAGCGAGCCGGCGGCCGGCCACGAGATCCCGGTCGTGGCGGTCACCGATGTCGAGGCGGTCTGGTTCGTGCCCGCCCACGACCCACTCGTCTTCGAGCGGCTCCAGTTGTTCGCGACGTTCGGCATCGAAGTCCACCTCGTCGACACCATCGAACGATGGCCCGTGCCGGTCGATCACGATGCATCGTCACCCCGCCGCCTGGCCTTCGTAAGCCGACTGGCCGCCATCGACCGAGCAACGTTCCGAGCCCGCTGGGATGTGCACGCCGGGCTCGCGCGCGTCCACCAGCAATCGATCGCCGCGTATACGCAACACTTGATCATCGACAGCTGGGGCGTCACGCCCCGATCGTTCGATGGCATCGCCGAGTTCGCGTACCTCACCCACCTCGATGGCACCACACCTCCCCGCTACGACTCCGACGAGGGACGCGACATACTCATCGCCGACATCGCGGGCCTGCTTGCGCCAGGCGGCTCACGCAGCGTGTGGGTGCGCAGCGCCTGACACCCTCGTTCCGCTCATGGCCGACAGGAACCAGACATCGGCTCTGGCTCGTCGGATGATCATGCGCGTTCGAAGACTGATCGGGCTTCTCACGGCCGCGCACGTCCTGGCCACGTTCGCTCCACCGACGATGAGGTGACCACCGACCGACAGCTGGGTCCAACCCATCGCCGGTGCCCCGGCGAGCACAGTGCCAAGTAGGTCGACCGACTCGACAGTGAACGCCATGTGGTTGAGGCCAGGCCGCAGGTGGCTGCAGAGCATGCC
>CAEZYR010000177.1_pt1 | contig 6966 bp, 5 predicted proteins | sample 7265551 | NCBI WGS metagenome assembly CAEZYR01 (sample SAMEA6813938, study PRJEB35770) | uncultured Acidimicrobiales bacterium | biome: Freshwater; feature: Freshwater reservoir; material: water | place: Czech Republic | collected 2017-04-14 | depth 30m m
CCGAAGGCGCCCTCGTTATTCTCGGGTCGGACGCCCGAAGGCGCCCTCGTTATTCTCGGGTCGGACGCCCGAAGGCGCCCTCGTTATTCTCGGGTCGGACGCCCGAAGGCGCCCTCCTTATTCACCCCATGCGGCCGAACAACCGCCGCGCGTTCGTACCAAGGAACTTGGTCTTCTGCGAATCGGTGAGATCGGTGCGCGCCACGAGGTCGGGTATGGCGTCGAGATTGGCGTCGTAGTGCGGGTAGTCCGACGCGTAGACGAGGTGATCCTCGCCGAGCGCAGACGCGGCCGCCGGCAGCAGTGCTTCGTCGACCTCGAAGCTCACGAAACATCGGCCTCCGGTGACGTGCTCACTCGGCCGGGCCTTGAGACGCGGCACGGTGTAGGCCAACTTCTCCGCGTGCGAATCCATGCGTTCCATCCAGTACGGCACCCACGTGCACCCCGACTCGAGATGGGCAAAGCGCAGCGTGGGGAACAGCTCGTAGATGCCACCACCGATGATCGAGGCCATCGCCCGCATCTGCTGCCACGGATGACCCGTCATGTGCAACAGGAAGTAGTTGTCGGTGAGCTCGGCCCGGGCGGGCGCGTACGGCGGGCGATCAGTACCCGAGTGCACGCACACCGCAAGGTCGTTCTCCTCGCAGGCGCGATAGATCGGATGGAAATCCGGGTGGTCGGGCAACTTGTCGGGCAACGTAAGACACGACGTGATGCCCACGCACCACGGCTCCTTCGCGACGCGTTCGATCTCGGCCACGGCGAGGGCGATGTCGTGGTGCGGTATCACCGCGACGCCGAAGAACTGGCCGGGCTGCGCCGCGCAGAACTCGGCGACCCAACGGTTGTAGCCGCGTGCGACCGCGGCCTCGTACGCGGGTTCGCGAATCGACACGACCGAGGTCAGCTGCGTGGGGAACCACACCGCCTCATCGATGCCCATCTCGGTGAGATCCTCGCGAGTGACCTGTGGATCGTTACCCGCGCCGGCGCGCATCTGCGCGTGGAACCCGCTGGTGGTACCGAAGATCTGAAACGTCTGGTCGAGATTGTCCGCGACGTCGGAGGTGCCCAACAGCCGGCGCCCCGTGCGCTCGAAACCTTGTGCCAGGTCGTTATAGGGAATATCAACCGGCGACATGTGACCCCCGCCCGTGTTTTGCCGGCGCCACTCGATCAACCGGCCGAGACGCTCGCGATACGGCTCGTCGACATACGACAGGATGCGTGTGCCACTGTCGGCCACGTGGCCGTCGGCATCGACGACGTGAAAGCCGTACTTACCCATGGTTTCTCCCCTTCAATCCGGCCCCCACCGTACTTCCCTGCAAAATCTGTTGGCTGAAGCAGCTTTACGGTGTGTGGGGTACCGAATTTCAGCGAGGGGTACGCTACGGAGATATCCAGCGGAGGGGGCCGACCATGGCGGAACAGACGATCGAGCGGGCCGACGACTATCGGGTGGCGTTCACCCGCATGTCCGACGGCACGTCCGAGGAACTCAACCACATCATCGAGCAGGCCAACGAGCACCTGCACGGGCACCTGGTGAACAACCTGCTCGGCTCGCTACAGGGATTGGCCGGGCCCACCCTCGGGTACCGGGTCGACCGCCTCGAGCACTCCCTGCAGACCGCGACACGCGCGCACCGCGACGGTGCCCGCATCGACATGGTCGTCGCCGCACTGTTCCACGATGTGGGCGACATGCTCGCGCCGGCCAACCACAGCGAGCTCGCGGCGGCCATCCTCGAGCCGTACCTCGACGAAGAGTGCACGTGGGTTGTGCGCCACCACGGCGTGTTCCAGGGCTACCACTACTGGGACAAGATCGGCCTCGACAAGAACACGCGTGATCGCTACCGCGACAGCCCGTTCTTCGATGCCGCCGCGCACTTCTGTGGTGCCTGGGACCAAGAGGCCTTCGACCCCTCGTACGACACCCTGCCCCTGTCGTTCTTCGAACCGATGGCACGCGAGGTCTTCGCCCGCCCGGCCACCGGTTTCAAGACCGACTGAATCGCGTTCGTCGACGGTCTCGGGTCATCCGAGCGCGTCGCGAAACGCGGCCAGGTCCGCGCAGAACAACGCCGGTTGTTCGAACGCCGCGAAGTGGCCACCGCGCGGTTGGTCGGCCCAGTGCACGATGTCGTAGCGACGCTCGGCCCACGCACGCGGGGTCTGCAACAGCTCGTACGGATACACCGCGTGTCCGGTGGGCACACCGACACGGCCGGTCCATGGCGACGTGGCGCTGCTGCCCGCGCGGGCCGACTCGCAGTAGAGCCGGGCCGCAGAGGTCGCCGTGCCGGTGAGCCAGTAGAGCATGAGGTTGTCGAGCAGTCGGTCGATCCGAATCGGCATGCCGTCGCGTCGATCGGTCCACGCGTGGAACTTCTCGAGGATCCAGCCCGCAAGCCCAACGGGCGAATCCTCGAGACCCACCCCCAACGCGTCGGGTCGCGTGCTCTGCAACGCCATGTAGCCCGTGCCGTGGGCGATGCGGCCGATCGCCGCAGTGAACCGCTCGCGCTCCGAATCGGTCAGCAAGGACATCGGATCGTCCATCTCGGGACCGGGCATCGCGAACAACATGTTGACGTGGATTGCGAGCACCTGATCGGCGTGGGCCTCCCCCAGGCGACGCGTGACGAGCGCGCCCCAATCGCCACCCTGAGCGACGAATCGTGGGTAGCCGAGCTGCGCCATCGTGTCGGCCACCGCCGCGGCGACGGCATGCGTGTCGACACCGCGACGATGCGTCGGCCCCGAGAACCCGTAGCCCGGCATGGAAACCACCACCACGTGCCACCGTTGCCGCAGCGTCTCGATGCAGTCGAGGAACTCGACGATGGAACCGGGCCAGCCGTGGGTGAGCACGAGTGGTGTCGCGTTCGGGTCATCCGCGCGGGCATGGAGCACGTGCAACTTCTCGCCGGCGGCGTGCACTAGGTGCTGGGGCCACTGGTTGATCTCGGCCTCGGTACGGCGCCAGTCGTAGCGATTCAGCCAATGGTCGACATAGCCCTGGAGTGTCTCGAGATCCATGCCCTGCGCCCACGGCGCAGCAGGTGACGATTCGGGCCACCGCACCCGACCAAGCCGTAGTCGCAGTTCGTCGAGTTGGGCTTCGGGCACCGCGATCGTGAACGAGTCCATCGTCACACCCTACGATTGGATTATGCACGATCTCCTGATCACCAAGGGCACCATCGTCGATGGCCGCGGCGGCGAGCCCTTCGTTGGCGACGTTGCCATCACCCGCGGCCGCATCGCCGGCGTCGGCGCGCCCGGCTCGCAGGGGACGGAGGCGCACGAGGTCATCGACGCGACCGGCTTGCTGGTCACCCCGGGCTTCGTCGACATCCACTCGCACTACGACGGTCAGGTCACCTGGGACCCGTACCTCACACCCTCGTGCTTCCACGGTGTCACCACAGTGGTCATGGGGAATTGCGGCGTCGGCTTCGCGCCGGTCGCGCCTGACAAGCGCCAGTGGCTCAGCGAGCTCATGGAAGGCGTCGAGGACATCCCCGGCACGGCACTGGCCGCGGGCATGCGGTGGGGTTGGGAGACCTTCCCCGAGTACCTCGACTTCATCGACTCGACCCCATACGTCATGGACGTGGGGACGCAGATCGCGCACGCCCCGGTGCGGGCATACGTGATGGGCGAGCGCGGCGCGCAGAATGAGAACGCCACCGCCGAGGACATCGAGCGCATGGCGGCGATCGTAAAGGAAGCCATCGCCGCGGGCGCGCTCGGGTTCAGTACTTCGCGCACCATGTTGCACCACGCACTCGACGGCACGCCCGTGCCCGGAACGTTCGCCACGGAGGCCGAACTGTTCGGCATCGGCAACGCGCTTCGCGAACTCGGGACCGGGTTGTTCGAGGTCTCTCCGGCGGGTGTCGCGGGCGAGGACGACGAGTCGCTGCCCGACGAAGTCGCGTGGATGCACAGGCTCTCGAAGGCGATCGGTCGCCCGGTCACGTTCGGCATGACCCAGGGCAACGGCGACACCATGCTCTACCGCCGGATCCTCGAGGCCACGAGCGCTGCCGCGGCCGACGGCGCGTCGGTCGTCGCACAGGTGGCCGGCCGCGCTTCGGGCCTGCTCTTCGGCATGGACACCACGTATCACCCCTTCAAGGGCCGACCCGCGTGGGACTCACTGGCATCGCTCACCGCCGCGCAGAAGCATGAGCGCATGCACGACCCCGATGTTCGTGCCGCGATCCTGGCCGAACGCCCGGCCAACGTGACGATGAGCCTGCTCGAGCGCATGGCCGACCGCATCTGGCCCATGACCGATGATCTCGACTACGAGCCGCCCCTCGAGACCAGTGTCGGCGCGATCGCCGCCGCCGCCGGCCGCGACACCGGAGAGGTGCTCTACGACCTCATCCTCGGCCGGCCCGCCGCGGCGCTTTTCATGATCCCGGTGAACAACTACGCGCACAATACCTTCGATGCCCTGCACGAGATGATCACCCATCCGCATGCGGTGCTCGGCCTGGCCGACGGTGGGGCGCACGTGGCGATCATCTGCGACGCGTCCATTCCCACCACCATGCTCACGCACTGGACGCGCGACCGCACCCGCGGCCCGAAGCTCCCGCTGGCGTTCGTGGTCAAACGCCAGACGCACGACACCGCCGAGCTTTACGGGCTCCTCGACCGCGGGGTGCTCGCCGCCGGCTTCAAGGCCGACATCAACGTGATCGACTACGAGAATCTCCGAATGCGCATGCCCGAGATGGCCTTCGATCTCCCCGGCGGCGCTCGTCGGCTCGTGCAGAAAGCCGACGGCTACGTCGCCACAATCGTGAGCGGCACCGTGGTCTCACGCAATGGCGAGCTCACGGGTGAGCTCCCGGGGCGCGTGCTGCGCGGCGCACGACCCCAACCCGCGGCCTGACCCTCAGCCCCTCATCAGGGCGCCGCGGTTGATTCGCTCGGTCACGAACCGCAAATCGGCCGTCCACTTCGAACCGAACACCGACATGTTTGCGCGCGTTACAAGATCGGTCGAGGCCGCCAGCGAGCATCACCGCTGGCGTTGGCGCATCGTGGTCCGCGGCGAATGGTGGTCCGCGGCGCGGGGTCCGCGGCGGCGCTGACGGCAGCAGGCACCGCAGGTTCTGATTTTCGACAAGAGAGCGATCTCGCGCTGCTGCACGCGGCCAACATCGTGATGCTGGCGATGATCGGGTGTGTGCGGTCACTCAACCTGAAGCTCGATGCCCCGGCCCACGGGTGCTCCGGATCGAACCGGTCACGGGCCGACCCACAGCCGCGCCGCCTGCGGCTCAGAGGGTCGACAGATAGAACGCGAGCGCGGCGCGGGCGACCTGTTCGAGGGCGTCGCCGGTATATGGGGTGAAGTGGTGCCCCTCGACCATCTCGAGGTGCTTTGGTTCGGGTGAGCGGTCGAACGCCGCAACCGCTACCGCTGTCGACGCGACCGTGTCGTGGGTCGCGATGACGAACAGCGTCGGCGCGCGAAGATGCGAGACCGCGACCCCCGGGTCGAAGGCTGGCTCGGTGCCGAATGCGGCGCGCAGCCACACTTCGTTCTGCCAGCCGGATCCAGGTCGCCGGCCCACGTCGAGGAACCACTCGCTCGATTCGGGTTGGCTCAAGAACACGCGAATACTCGCGGGCGCGCCGGGCTCGTTCACCACGGCGAGCGGGCCCATAGGCGGCGCCATGGAATCGGCCGGGCCGGCGCCACTCAGGTCGCACAGCGCCTCGCGCAACGCCGAGAACTTCGCATCGACCAGAGCGACATCGCTGTAGTCGGCATCCAAACCGGCGAACGGCACGTTCGCCACGACGGCCCGTACGCGATCGTCGATGGCCCCAAGGACCAGTGCGGCGCCGCCGCTGAAGCTCGAACCCCAGATCCCGATGCGGTCACGGTTGACCTCGGGCCGCGCGGCGAGCCATCCGATGGCGTAGCGGTAGTCGCGCGCCTGGGTCCACGGATTGATCACCTGCCGCGGCTCACCGTCGCTCGCGCCGAACCCGCGATGGTCATAGACCAGCACCGCGAGCCCACCCGCACAGAACGCCGACGCGTAGGCGTCGAGTGCCATCTCCTTCGTGGCCGAGAAGCCGTGCGCCATGACCACACCCGCCACCGGTGACGACGCGGTCGCACCATCCGGGAGGTAGAGCCAGCCCCGGAGGATGACTCCTCCGTGACCCTCGAACTCGATGTCGCTCCGCACCAGATCCCCCGCTCGTCACGCCCCCGACCGGCGCTTTTTCTTCCAGCTCCTAAGGGTACGGTTGCGCGGTTCCGATGATCGAGGTGTGAGTACCGTCGTTTCCTCAGACCGACGACCCGGCATTCGACGGCTCCTGTGCGCGATCGCGGCCCTGTCGGCGCTCGCCGCGTGTACCGGCGGGAATCGCGATGTCGACGGCGCCCTGGAGGCGGCGCGGCAGACCGATGCACTCGTCGAGACCACGCCGGCCGAGACCACCACGACCACCCCGGCGTCGACCACCTCGGCGTCGACCACCTCGGCGCTCGCCGTTCCGACCATCGCCGCGGTTGCGGCGCCACCAGAGATACAACGCGCTCCCTCGACCACGAGCATCGCGTCGCTCAGCACAGGAACAAAGGCACCCACCGGCAGCTCCCCAGCCAACGGCAGCCCTACGCCCGCGCCCGCGAATCCTCCCCCCGCGTCGGCACCTCGTCCGGCGAACGGGTGGCCGACGTCGCTCGGTGGCTGCACGCTCTTCCCGCGCAGCAGCTACTGGTACGCCAACGTGTCGACGCTGCCGGTGGACCCGAGCTCCGCGGCGTACATCGCGAGCATCGGCGCGAGCAGCGGACTCAAAGCCGACTTCGGTAGCGGCCTGTGGGACGGCGGCCCGATCGGCATCCCCTACGTCGTGGTCCCCGCCGGCCAGCCCAAGGTGCCCGTCACGTTCGGTTACGAC
>CAEZYR010000187.1_pt1 | contig 6274 bp, 4 predicted proteins | sample 7265551 | NCBI WGS metagenome assembly CAEZYR01 (sample SAMEA6813938, study PRJEB35770) | uncultured Acidimicrobiales bacterium | biome: Freshwater; feature: Freshwater reservoir; material: water | place: Czech Republic | collected 2017-04-14 | depth 30m m
ATCATCGCACTCGGGTTCGGAAGCCAGGCGTTCGGCGAGTACATCTCGGGCTACCTGATCGAGAAGTCGCTCAGCGTCGACAACGTCTTCGTGTGGGCCATCCTCTTCTCGGCCATGGCCATCCCGCTGAAGTTCCAGCACCGGGTGCTTTTCTGGGGCATCTTCGGGGCACTCGCCCTGCGCTTCATCTTCATCTTCGCGGGCGCCGCGCTCATCCAGGCCGCCTGGTGGCTGCTCGTCGTGTTCGGTGCGTTCCTCGTCTACACCGGCCTGAAGATCATCCGCCACCGCGACGACGAGGGCGGCAGCGCAAAAACCACCGGCCTCGGCTTGCTCAAACGGCTGATGCCGGTGAGCGACGAGCTCGACGGGCACAAGTTCATCACCCGGGTGAACGCCAAGCGGGCCGCCACCCCGCTGCTCGCGGCGCTCGTCGTGGTCGAAATCACCGACGTGATCTTCGCCCTCGACTCGGTGCCAGCGGTGCTTGCGGTGTCGAACGAGCAGTACCTGCTGTTCGCATCGAACGCGTTCGCGATCCTGGGCCTCCGAGCGATGTACTTCTTGCTCGCCAACGCCCGCAACCGATTCCACTACCTGTCCCACGCGCTCGGCGGAATCCTGATCTTCGTCGGCCTCAAGATGACCTTCAGCCATTGGTTCCACGTCAACACCTACCTGTCACTTGGCTTGATCCTGCTGATGCTCGCGCTGGCCGTCGTGTTCAGCGAACGAAAGGCCCGCCAGCTCGGGCTGACCGGCGAGACGTTCGCGAAGACCCACGACCACTCGTGACCCAAGATCGCGAGCCACGTCGCTGAGGTGCACCCTCAGGACCCATGCGGCAGCGTTCGCCAATGCGCCTCGGCTGGCACACCTGAGCTGTTCGCAACCATCGACAGCATCGTGTAGTGACCCACGACGAAAACGATCTCGAGCTTTGCGGCATCGTCATGGTCGTGATCGAGCGAGAGCCAGGTGAGGTCGCGGATGCTGCCCTCGTCGTGCAGCTCGTCGGCGGCCTGCAACAACGCCCGGTCGCGAGGCGACCAGGACGAATCGCTCGGGCCGACGCCGACCGCGTCGAGCTCGTCGCTGCGCAGACCGGCGCGCGTCGGCGCGCTGTCGGCGTGCACGCCCCACTCGAACGATGAGTGCATTCGAACCGCAGTGCGCAACGCAAGGAGCGCGTTGTCGCGCGGCGCGAGCACACCGTGCAGGGCGATCGCCTTGGCCCACACGAGGTAGGGCGCGAGCAGGGTCGGGTGGTGGGCGATCACCCCCGGGAGATGTACTGGTCGGGTCGAGCCACCGGTCGCCACGACACCGCCGAGCTCGGCTCGCGTCGCGTCGCTCCACTCGTCGGGCTGTTGCGCGGCGATACGCAACGGTCGGTCGTCCACGTCTGCTTCTCCTGTCGCGGGCGCCCCGAGTAGGCTCCATGCACAGCGCATCCTCGCAGCATTGGTCGGGGGACGACCTGCTCGAGATGCAAGGGGAGAGCTTCCATGAGCAACGGCGTCGTCATCTCGGCCGATTCGCACGTGATGGAGCCGGCCGACCTGTGGACTGGTCGGCTACCGGCCGCACTACGCGACCAGGCTCCCGAGGTCCGCAAGAACGACGACCGCCCCGGCTACTCGTTCCATGCCCCCGGGCTCCCACCGTCGCAGGTATCGGGCGCCTGGGGCGCAGGCCGCAGCGGCGACGATCTGAAGCAGCACCTCGAGAACGCCGGGTACGAATCCGCTCGGCCGTCGGGATGGGACCCGGCTGAACGACTGAAGGACCAGGACGTCGACGGCGTACAGGCCGAAGTGCTCTACGGCACGCTGGGCATGCGGCTCTACCGCATGCCCGACGGTGATCTGCAGCGGGCGTTCTTCAAGGTCTACAACGATTGGCTGGCCGAGTTCTGCGCCTACTCCCCGAACCGCCTCCATGGCCTCGGGCTCATCTCGCTCTGGGATGTCGACAAGGGAGTGCAAGAGCTCGAGCGGTGCGCGGCACTCGGCCTCAAGGGCGCCATGATCTGGGGCTACCCGCCAGCCGACATGCCCTACTACCACGAGCGGTACGACGCGTTGTGGGCCGCCGCGCAACACCTGAAGCTCCCACTGTCGCTGCACATCGTCACCGGCATGGGCGATGAGAGCCGGGTCGACTTCACCGCCGCAGCGGTTCGCTACATGCACATGATCCACGAGGTTCAGCGGTCCGTGAGCCAGCTCGTTCTCGGTGGTGTCCTCGAACGCTTCCCCGGCCTAGAGATAGTTGGGGCCGAGTGCGACATCGCCTGGCTCCCCCATTGGATGCAGCGCATGGACCACGCGAACGCGAAGTTCGGCGCCCTCATGGATGTCAAGCTCTCCATGCTCCCCAGCGACTACGTTCGCCGCCAGGTGTGGGTCACGTTCATGGACGACGCCGTGGGTGCGAGCAACCTCGAGGCCATCGGGCCCGAGACGTTCATGTGGGGGTCCGACTTCCCCCACACCGATTCGACGTGGCCCAACTCGCAGGCCGTGCTCGACAAGAACCTCGCTGGCGTCTCCGAATGGGTCACGCGCAAGGTGCTGCACGACAACGCCGCTGCGCTCTATCACATCAATCTCTGACCAATCGTGGGGATGATCGGTCAACGGGTCCGACGCGTCGAGGATCGAGCGCTGCTCACCGGCGAGGCCCGCTACACAGGCGACCTCGATTGCGATGCGCTCGACACCGCGTTCGTGCGCGCCACGTCCGCCCACGCACGCATCCGCTCGATCGGCACGGCGGCTGCGGCACAGGCGCCGGGAGTCGTCGGCGTGTACACCGCGGCGCACTTCGGCGACGTGCACGGGACCATCCCGCTACCGGTTCCGCCGATGCTCATCCGGCCGCTCATGGCCACCGACCGTGTCCGCTTCTGCGGCGAGGTCGTCGTGGTTGTCGTCGCGACGAGCCTTGCCGCGGCGGTCGACGCAGCCGAGCTCGTCGTGGTTGATTACGAGCCACTCGGTGTCGTCGTCGACGCGCACGCGGCGCTCGAGCCGGGGGCAGCGATCCTGTTCGACGACTACCCCACCAACGTCGCGCTCACCGTCGACGTGGATCAGGCCGCCGCAGCGGAGTCCGTCGCCGCGTTCGAGAACGCGACGCTCATCGTCGAACTCGACATGCACAATCAGCGGGTGGCGGTCATGCCCCTCGAGACGAACGCGGTGTTGGCCATCCCAGGCCCTGATGTGCTCACGGTCCACGTCTCGACGCAGACACCGCACGCGGTGCGCGACGCCATCGCCGAGTTGTGTGGACTCGACCATGCGCAACTGCGGGTGATCGCCCGCTGGGTGGGTGGTGGATTCGGAGCGAAGTCCATGGCCGAGGTCGAGTACGTCCTCGTGGCCAGGCTGGCGTTGCTACTAAAGCGCCCAGTGCGATGGCACCAGACCCGCTCGGAGAACCTGCAGTCGGTGCACGGGCGGGCCCAGGACCAGACGGTGCGCGTCGCAGTCGACGCGCACGGGACCATGACCGCGCTGCACGCCGATCTGTTGTCCGACAACGGCGCCTACCCAGGCATGAACCACTTCCTCGCCGGCCTCACCGCGCGCATGCTTGCCGGGCCCTATCGCATCGCCACCGTCACCAGCGCGATTCGCTCGGTGGCCACGAACACCGCACCGGTGCTCGGGTACCGGGGTGCCGGCCGACCTGAGGCCACCTCCCTGATCGAGCGGGTAGTCGACGTAATTGCCGCCGAGTTGGCGATCGATCCGGTCGAGCTACGACGACGGAACCTGCTCTCGAGCGACTCGTTCCCATACGCCGCGCCCACCGGCGCGATCTACGACGTGGGCGACTACCACCGCGCGCTCGACATGGTGCTCGCGCTCGGTCGCTACGACCACCTCCGTGCCGAGCAAGCAGCACGCCGGGCCGCAGGTACACGCCTGCTCCTCGGCATCGGCGTGAGCACCTATGTCGAGGTCACCGCCGGCGCAGGCCCGACCGAGTTCGCCGACGTCGAGGTGCACGACGACGGCGCAGTCACGGTGAAGGTCGGCACCTTCGGTCATGGGCAGGGCCATCGCACCACCTACGCCCAGATCGCCTCCGACATCCTCGACATCGAGTTCGACGCCGTGCGGGTCGTCGACGGCGACACCGCCCTCGTCGCACGCGGGTACGGGACGTACGGCTCGCGCTCGATGCAGGTCGGCGGCTCGGCGGTGCACGCGGCATGCACGGCGGTCGTTCAGCAGGCCCGTGCTCTCGCGGCCGACGCACTCGAAGCTTCGACCGGAGACATCGTGTTGCACGACGGTGTCTTCGCCGTCGCCGGTGTGCCGGCGCGTTCGGTGAGCTGGATCGATCTCGCCCGACTTGCCCCCCGCTCCTCGGTGGTCGCAAGCAACGGCGAGCGCGCCGGGCTGCTCGCCACCATCGACTGGGAGCGGCCCGCCTCGACGTATCCCTTCGGCGCCCACCTGGCCGTCGTCGAGATCGACGCCGAAACCGGCCACGTCGTGCTGATCGACCATTTCGCGATCGACGATTGCGGCACCGTGCTGAACCCGATGATCGTCGAGGGTCAGGTGCACGGGGGCATTGCCCAGGGCGCGGCGCAGGCGTTGTACGAGGCAGTCGTGTACGACGACGCCGGCAACGTCACGACCTCGAGCTTGGCGGACTACACAATGATCAGCGCGGCGGAGCTTCCCAGCTTCACCTTGGCCTCGTGCGAGACGCCGACGCCCGTCAACCCACTCGGCGCCAAGGGCATCGGCGAATCGGGCACCATCGGAGCGACGCCCGCCGTGCACAACGCAGTCATCGATGCGATGGCCCACCTCGGGGTGCGCCACCTCGACATGCCGTGCACCCCCGAGCGCGTCTGGCGAGCGATACACGGAGCGCACCTCGGGGTGAAGGTCAACCGCCCGTGATCCGAGACGCACACAACGAGAACATCACGCACATTGGTTCGGCCGTGTTCGCCATGCCCCCCGGTACGGTGCCCGATGGCTACATAGGCCAAGGTCTCTTCGCCTGAGCCACACTCGTCGCAACAGCGATGGCCACATCGGGCGGATCGCGGGTGGAGGATCCATGGGAGTCACGCACACACGGGCCTACCGAGGCAGCACGCTCCTCGAGGAGGGGTTCGAGGTGTCTCGAGTTTCCGATTACCTCGCCCAGGACGACGTGCTCGTGTGGGTCGACTTCTGTTCACCCGAGAAGAAGCAGATCGAAGAGCTGGGCGAGGAGCTCGGGCTGCACGAACTCGCGATCGACGATGCCCTGAGCGAACATCAACGCCCCAAGGTCGACTACTACGAGAGTCACGCGTACCTCTCCTGCCACGCCGTCACCGTGAACGCCGAGACCGGCGACCTCGAGCGGACGGAGATCAACGCGTTCATCAATAATCGCTGGTTGATCACGGTGCGCAAGGACGCCCGGTTCCCCATCGAGCCGATCATCCATCGGTGGGACCGGTCACCGAACCTCGTGGCCGAAGGTGTCGGATTCCTGCTCTACGCGGTGCTCGACGTCGTGATCGACAGCTACTTCGACACCGTCGAACTCTTCGACGAGTACTACGACACGGTGAGCGAAGGCCTGTTCAGCGACACGCCACTCGATCCAGCGCAACAGCGACACTGGTTCCAGATGCGTCGATCACTCGTGCAGTTCCATCGCCTGGTCGTGCCGATGCGTGAAGCCGTGAGTGGCCTAATGCGCCGCGAGAACGACGTGGTCGGTCCGCGTCTCTATCCGTACTTCCAGGACATCTACGACCACATCCTGCGCGTGTCGGAGTCCACCGATGCACTCCGTGACCTCGTGGCCACCATCGTCGAGACCAACCTCAGCCTTCGCGACTTCCGCCAGAACCAGGTGATGAAGAAGGTCACCAGCTGGGCGGCCATCGTCGCCGTGCCCACGCTCATCACGGGGTACTACGGGATGAACGTGCCGTACCCGGGCTCGGGCCAGCAATGGGGCACGCTCACCGCAGTGGGCCTGGTAGTTGTGCTGTCGGCGTTCTTGTACGTGTTGTTCCGCCGACGCGAGTGGCTCTGACCGCGCGTCGTCGCGCCGCGCTCCCCTCGCTCAGTCGCGCTGTGTCCCCACACGAAGATCGCGGAACGGCACGTCGCGGTCGACCTGCGGCTCGCGGGGCAGGCCGAGGAGGCGTTCGCCGATCACGTTGCGCTGGATCTGCTCGCTGCCCCCTTGGATTCCGTGCGCCGGTGCGATGGTGATGGTGTCCGCGATGTCG
>CAEZYR010000198.1_pt1 | contig 5860 bp, 7 predicted proteins | sample 7265551 | NCBI WGS metagenome assembly CAEZYR01 (sample SAMEA6813938, study PRJEB35770) | uncultured Acidimicrobiales bacterium | biome: Freshwater; feature: Freshwater reservoir; material: water | place: Czech Republic | collected 2017-04-14 | depth 30m m
CCGTGAACGCGATCATCTGGTACTGCCCGATGAGCATCGGCAGTTCGATGAGCTGACCTTCGTCGAGCTCGGCTGCGAGCGCCGCCCACGTGGGCTCACTGATACCGGCGTGCGCGCGCAGTTCGTCGACCGCGCGCAACAACGCGGCCTCGCGCGCCGACCAACCGGCCGCGCCCGCCCCTTCGAGGATGCGTGCCAGATCGTCGGCATCGAAAAGGTCGTGGGTGAGCGCGACGTGCTGGCCCCACTCGTAATGCGAGCCGACCACCACCGCGGTGCGCAGGATCAGCAGCTCGCGCTCGCGTCGGTCGAACGCGGAGTCGAGCAGCAACTTCGAGGCCATGGGCAACCACGCCTCGTAGAGCTCGGGGTGACGCACGAGGGTGAGCACCAGGTTCGGCACCGTCGTGAACTCGTCGGAGATGGCGCCGACCAAGCGTCGCTGCACGTCGTCGAGCTCGTCGAGGCCAAGTACAGGGACGCGTGGCGCGATCGGCCGGTAGGTCGCATCGGGATCGGTCGCATCTTGTTCGCTCACCGGGCCGAAACTAGCGCGTAGCCCAACGCGCCGAGCCGGCGACCAAGCTCAGCGGAAGCGTTGCGGCTGCGGGCCGTCTTCGGTGTCGTAGATGATGTTGCCCACGCCCGCGAGCGACGCGAAGACTTCGACGGTCGTGCAACCCTCGTCGCCAGCAGTGTGCGGACCGTAGAACTCGTTGGCCGGCGAAACCATGATGTCGCCCGGCACGAGTACGCGATCGCCAACATCGAGCGCTCCTTGCACGACGACCTCGAAGCGTGCGACGGGATGCGCGTGACGCACGAGCACGCCGTTCGGCGGGATGCGCAGAACGGCTGCGACCGGTGAGCGTTCGTCGTCGTGCGGGCCGAGGATGAAGTGCACGATGTCCATGTCGAACTCGCGCGCCGCGGCCTGCACTGGCTTGAGGAAGTCGGGCTCGAGGTCCCAGAACGTAGGATCGGTCGGACTGTGGAACGGCATGTGATCCTCCACGATTCACGCGTGTGCACGCACCGCTGATTCTCGTCTATGGCGACGCCGCCCGCTGATCTGGGAGGGCGCGTACACACCAACAGACGGACAACTTCGAAGGTGTGCATCCTCGACAGTATGAAGGGGCTCCTCGGAGGTCGGAGGTCCGAGGCCACGCAGGGTGTCGACAAGGTCGCCGGTGCCCGCGCGACACCAGCGTTCAAATGTGGCTGAACGCCCGCTGTAGTACCGTCCGCGCATGTCAGGACAACCTCTGGTCGTAATGACAAAGGTCAACAAGACCTTCGGCCACAATCACGTCCTGCGCGACATCGACCTCACGGTTGATCGTGGCGAAGTGGTCGTGGTGTTAGGACCGTCGGGGTCGGGTAAGAGCACCCTATGCCGCTGTATCAACCGCCTCGAGCACATCGATTCCGGCTCGATAACGGTCGATGGGAAGCCGTTGCCTGAAGAAGGACGCGAGCTCGCCAAACTGCGCGCCGATGTCGGCATGGTGTTCCAACAGTTCAACCTCTTCGCGCACAAGACCGTGCTGGCCAACGTGGCCATGGGCCCCATCCACACGCGCGGCGTGAGCAGGTCGGCGGCCAACGCTGCTGCCGCCGAGCTGCTTGAACGCGTCGGTCTCTCCGACAAGGCCGACGCCTATCCCGCGCAGCTGTCGGGCGGCCAACAACAGCGCGTCGCCATCGCACGTGCGCTGGCCATGAACCCAAAGATCATGCTGTTCGACGAGCCCACATCGGCGCTCGATCCCGAGATGATCAACGAAGTCGTCGCTGTCATGCGCGAGCTCGCCGAGCAAGGAACCACCATGATCGTCATCACGCACGAAATAGGATTTGCGCGTTCGGCCGCCAACCGCGTCGTCTTCATGGACGAGGGACGCATCGTCGAGACGGGCGTACCGGCGGAGTTCTTCAGTCGACCACAGACCGAGCGGGCTACCGAATTCCTATCGAAGATCCTTTCTCACTGATCAACCGACTTGAGGCATGTGTATGAAAACTCGCTGGTTCAGAAGGTTCTTGTTACCCGTGCTCGCGATCGCGATGGTGGCCGCATCATGCGGTGACGATGGCGGATCCACATCGACCACCCCGGCCACCACGGTTGCCGGCCCGCCCCAGTTCGCGGTCGGTACCACCATGGCCACCATCCAGGCCCGGGGCAAGATGATCCTCGGCACCAAGTTCGATCAGCCGCTCTTCGGTTTGAAGAACCCCACCAACAACCAGGTCGAGGGCTTCGATGTCGAGATCGGCAAAATCATTGCACGGGCCATCTTCGGCGCCGACGGGGCGAGCAAAATCGACTACCAGGAGACCACCTCCAAGGTGCGTGAGGATGCGGTGAAGGACGGCAAGGTCGACATCGTCGTCGCCACGTACACGATCAACGACGCACGCAAGCAGATCATCGACTTCGCCGGGCCGTACTACGTCGCGGGCCAGGACATCCTGGTGAAGAAGACGAACACCACGATCACCGGTGTCGAGTCTCTCGCTGGCAAGAAGGTCTGCACCGTGCAGGGCTCCACGTCGCTGACCAACATCCAGGCGAAGGCACCGCAGGCCGACGTGTCGATCACCTTCGACAAGTACTCGCTGTGCGTCGAAGCGCTGAAGGACGGCCGGGTCGATGCGGTCACGACCGACAACATCATCCTGCTCGGCTTCATCAATGATGACCCCACGAACCTCAAGCTCGTGAACAAGCCGTTCACCACCGAGCCCTACGGCATCGGCGTGAAGAAGGGCGACACCGCGTTCCGCGCCTTCGTCAACGACACGCTCGAGAAGGCCTACGCCGATGGCAGTTGGAAGAAGGCTTGGGATGCCACCGCTGGCAAGACCGGTCAGGCTGCCCCGACCCCGCCGCCCGTCAACCGGTACGCCTGAGCCGGTAGCCAAGACCGGCTGTTCGAATCGTGGGCGTGCTCTTCGACAACCTTGATGTCTTCTGGGCGGGCTTGCGTACGACCGCGGCCTTGACGGGGCTGTCCTTCATGCTGGCGTTGCTCATCGGCGTCGTTCTCGCCGCATGTCGCGTCAGTCCCGTGCGGCCGTTGCGGGCCGCCGCGATGTTCTACGTCGAGACCTTGCGCAACATGCCACTCACCGTGCACATGCTGCTCGCGTTCTTCGGCTGGCCGAAACTCGGGTTTCGCTACAGCCCGTTTGTCACTGCGGTGATCGTGCTCGCCTATTACACGGGCGCGTTCGTCGGCGAGACCATCCGCGCCGGCATCAACACCGTCGGTCGCGGGCAGGTCGAAGCCGCCCGCTCCATCGGGCTCGGGTTCGGCAAGCAGTTGCGCCTGGTGGTGCTGCCTCAGGCGGTGCGCTCGGTGGTCGCGCCGCTCGGTTCGTTGCTGTCGGCGCTCGTGCGCAACTCCGCGGTGGCCTACACCATTGCGGTGCTCGACATCATGGGCCGCTCCGATCGACTCATCACCACCACGGCGAAACCGCTCGAGGTGCTCATCGGAGCGGCGCTTACGTACTACGTGCTCACCATCCCGATTGCGTTCGGCATCAACGCGGTCGACCGACGCCAACGGATCATCCGATGAGCGAAATCGTGCTCGGGGATGACCTCGGCCCGCGCGGTCAACGTCGAGTGCTCATCGCGACCATCGTGTCGGGCATCGCCATGGCGCTCGCCGCCGTGTGGATGGTGAAGCGCTTCGGCGACCGGGGCCAACTCGAGTGGAAGCTTTGGAAGAGCGTCTTCACCGGGTCGACCTTTCGATACTTGTTGACGGGCCTGCGCAACACGCTGACCGTCTCACTCGTGGCCATGGCACTCGCGTTGGCGCTAGGTGCGCTCGGTGGTTTCGGCCGCCTCGACAGCAACCGTGTCGTGCGCGGCATCTCCATTGCGATCATCGAACTGTTCCGTGCCACGCCGCTCGTGCTGTTGATCTACTTCGCCGGCGTCGCCGTGCCGCGCTACGCCTTCGACCTCAGCTCGTATTGGTACCTGGTGATCGCACTCGCGCTGTACAACGGGTCTGTCATCGCCGAGGTCTTCCGCGCCGGTATACGAGCGCTCGGCGCGGGGCAGATGGAAGCGGGCCTGGCGATCGGCCTCACCCAGAAGCAAACCTTGCGCCTCGTACTCTTTCCCCAAGCCGTGCGCACGATGGTGCCGGCGATCATCAACCAACTCGTCACGCTGCTCAAGGACTCGTCGCTGGGTGCGCTTGTGTTGCTGCCGGCGGTCGACGACCTGTTGCGTCGCGGCCGCCAGATCGGTGAGTTCAACCGCAATCCGCTTCAGGCTCTGTTGATCACGGGCCTCGTGTACGTGCTCATCAACTTTGTGTTGTCGAGCATTGCTCGGCGCATCGAGACGCGTCAGTCACGCCGCCAGATCGCCCATGCCGATCGCATGTGGACCGCCGCCCAGCTCGATGCCGCCTGACCCGCCGCGCCGCTGGGCCGTTGCGCCGGGTTGGTTGACACGCGGAGCGGGCACCTCCTGCGCATGGACAAACGTGGGGTTCGGATCGCGCGTGTCCGTGACCGTGCCGAGTGATGAGTTATGCACCGCAGGGGTGCACAAGTCGACGCTCGGTCCGGTGCGCTGCTTTGACGCGCACCGGGCCCGCTACGTTCGGGGCCCATGAGAGGCGCGACCCGCATCGTGATCGTGGCCGTGGTGCTCGGCGAAGGTGGGCCCGTGCACCTCGCCGTCGTCGGTCAGTTGCTCGACACCGGCGCGGATCCGAACCTCGTCGATCGAGACGGCCACACGCCGCTGCGCAATGCCGAAGAGCGCAACCACCCCGCGATCGCCGAGCACATTCGGCGCGCCGGCGGGCGCCGCTGACGGTCGAGCTGGCTGATCGAGACCGGTTGAGGTCCAAGTGCCCTGCCCGTGTCGAGCGGGCTCACGTACCGTCGCCATTGGTGGCGCGCGATCGCAAGGGGGCTTCATGGGCGAAGCGAGAACGTTCCTCAGGGCGATCGGCGCGGTGGTCGGCGCAGCGCTCCTGCTCGCGAGCTCGGGGTGCTCCGGCGACGATGGCGCGACCACGCCAGCCTCGTCCACCGTCTCGAGTATCGCGGTGGTGTCGACCACCGCTCTGTCGGCCACCGCTGAACGCTGCCACTGGCTACCGTCTTGCCAGGCGAACCGGTGGAGGCGTGTGGTGGCAGACGAGACGATGCTGGCAACGTGGCAGGAACAAGCCGATCCGGCGCACACCGCGCTGGTGATGGTCGACCTGCAGAACGATTTCGGGCACCTCGACGGATGGGTCGCGCAGCAGCAGGTGCCGGGGTTCCTCGGCGACACCGGCATCTCGGCGGTGCTCGACCGGTCGCATGAGCTGCTCGACGCAGCACGCGAGGCGGACGCGTTGCGCATCTTCGTGCGCATGCTCGGCGACGAGCGCTACCTGTCGGGTCCGTGGAAGGCGCTGTACGGTCGCAACCACGGCCACGTGCGCCCGCCGTGTGTGTACGAAGGCACCTGGGGCGCCGACTGGGTCGAAGGCTTGGGTCCCGATGGCAGCGAGCGCGAGCTCATCATCGACAAGTACCGCTACAGCGCGTTCATCGGCACGCGACTCGATCTGGTCCTCCGCTCGCATGGGGTGCGCACGTTGTTGATCTGTGGAGTCGCCACGAGCGGGTGCGTTGAGTCGACGATCCGCGACGGCTTCATGCTCGACTACTACACGGTCATCGCCGGCGATGCGTGTGGCGACTACGAGTCGGCTCGCCACCAGGCGACGTTGTCGAAGATGAGCCTGTCGTTCGGCACGGTGATCGACACCAAAGAGCTCGTTCACCATTGGACGTGAGCGGCTCGGTCGCGCTCCGCGACCGA
>CAEZYR010000209.1_pt1 | contig 5036 bp, 8 predicted proteins | sample 7265551 | NCBI WGS metagenome assembly CAEZYR01 (sample SAMEA6813938, study PRJEB35770) | uncultured Acidimicrobiales bacterium | biome: Freshwater; feature: Freshwater reservoir; material: water | place: Czech Republic | collected 2017-04-14 | depth 30m m
CGTGGCTCTTCGTCGTCGTAAGCCCACGAGCCCCGGGCGCCGATTCCAGATGGTCTCCGATTTTGCGGAGATCACCACGGATCGCCCCGAGAAGTCGCTCCTGGTCAAGAAGTTCAACACCGGTGGCCGGAACAACCACGGCCGTAAGACCGCTCGCCACAAGGGCGGTGGCCACAAGCAGCAGTACCGCATCATCGACTTCAAGCGGAACAAAGACGGCGTGCCGGCCAAGGTCGCGACCATTGAGTACGACCCGAACCGCACCTGTCGCATCGCATTGCTCCACTACCTCGACGGCGAGAAGCGCTACATCCTGGCGCCGGCCGGTCTCGAGGTCGGTCACATGGTGCAGTCCGGCCAGGGCGCGGACATCCGCCCTGGTAATGCGCTTCCGCTCCGCTACATCCCGGTCGGCACCATCGTGCACAACGTCGAGCTCCACGTAGGTGGCGGCGGCAAGATGGCCCGTAGCGCCGGCTCCGCCGTGCAGCTCGTGGCCAAGGAGGGCGATTTCGCCACCTTGCGGCTGCCGAGCACCGAGATGCGCCGCGTCCCGATCGATTGCCGCGGCACGGTGGGCACGGTAGGCAACAGCGAGCACGAGCTCATCAAGATCGGTAAGGCCGGACGCAACCGCTGGAAGGGCATTCGCCCCCAGACTCGTGGTGTGGCCATGAACCCCGTCGATCACCCCCACGGTGGTGGCGAAGGCAAGACCTCGGGTGGTCGTCACCCGGTGTCGCCGTGGGGCAAGCCGGAAGGTCGCACCCGTGACAAGAACAAAGAATCGCAGAAGCTCATCGTGCGGCGCCGCCGCACGCGTGGAGCACGGAGGTAATCGGTCGTGCCCAGGAGTCTGAAAAAAGGTCCGTTCGTCGACGACCATCTGTTGAAGAAGGTCGACGACCTCAACGCAGCGAGCGAAAAGCGCGTCATCAAGACGTGGTCCCGTCGCTCGACCATCATCCCCGAGATGCTCGGCCACACCATCGCCGTCCACGACGGCCGCAAGCACGTACCGGTGTACGTGAGCGAATCCATGGTCGGTCACAAGCTCGGCGAGTTCGCCCCTACCCGCACGTTCAGGTTCCATGCGGGTCAGGAACGAGGAGCAAAGCGCTAATGGCTTTTGGTGACAAGACCAACGAGCGTCCAGGTACGCGGGCGTCGGTAAAGAACGCGCACGTCTCGGCCTACAAGGCGCGTGAGGTGCTCGACCTGATCCGCAACCAGCCGTACGGCAAGGCCAGCGAGATCCTCGAGTTCACCGACCGAGCCGTTGCGGTCATCGTCCGCAAGTGCCTCGACTCGGCCGTGGCCAACGCAGAGCACAACGACGACATCCCCGCAGAGGAACTCTTCGTGTCGGCGTGCTACGCCGACGAGGGCCCCACGATGAAGCGGTTCCGCCCCCGGGCCCGCGGCAGCGCGAGCCGCATCCGCAAGCGCACATGCCACATCACGGTCATCGTCAGCCGGTTCACGCCGGCTCAGCTGACCGATCTCCGGGCACGCGAGACGCAGTCGGGTCGCGCAGGGTCCCGCACGGGCACTGCTGCTGCCGAGACGCGCCGCCGTCGGGTGACCGCCAGCCGCGAGCTGGCCGCGAGCCGTGCCGCAGAAGAAGAAGCGCAAGACCACGAGGGTCACGACCACGAGGGTCACGACCACGAGGGTCACGACCACGAGGGTCACGACCACGGCGACGAAGCGGCTGACGATGCCGGGTCGCACGGCGCGGGCCGCGCCGAGCCGCTCGAGGATGGTTCAGGTCCCGAAGGCTTCGACATCAAGGGCGATTCCGAAACGATGCTCTATCACGTGCCGGACAGCCGCTACTACGAGGCCACAAAGGCCGAGGTTTACTTCGCGACGGTCGAGGACGCCGAACGCGCTGGGTTTGCGGCGCCCGGATCCGGCGACTCCGAGGAAGAGGGCGAGTAATGGGGCAGAAGGTCAATCCCTACGGGTTCCGCCTAGGCGTGACCACCGACTGGAAGTCGCGCTGGTTCGCCGATCGCAAGGAATATGCGGACTACGTCATCGAGGACTGGAAGATCCGCAGCTACATCCAGACTCAGTTGCCGCACGCCGCGATCAGCCGGATTGAGGTCGAGCGCACGCGCGACCGACTCCGCATCGATGTTCACACTGCGCGACCGGGCATTGTGATTGGTCGTCGTGGCGCTGAGGCCGATCGCCTGCGCGGTGGGCTCACCAAGATCACGGGCAACAACAAGGTCCAGCTCAACATCCAAGAGATCAAGCAGCCCGAGCTCGATGCTGCGCTGATCGCGCAGGGTGTCGCCGATCAGCTCGCCGGACGGATCGCCTTCCGCCGTGCCATGAAGCGCGCCGTGCAGAACGCGCAGAAGGCGGGCGCCCTCGGCATCCGCGTCCAGTGCTCCGGTCGCCTTGGCGGCGCCGAGATGAGCCGCACCGAGTGGTACCGCGAGGGTCGTGTGCCGTTGCACACGCTTCGCGCCGACATCGACTACGGCTTCCGTGAGGCCAAGACGACCTACGGCCGCATCGGCGTGAAGGTCTGGATCTACAAGGGTGACATCCTGCCCTACAAGGCCGCCGTCGAAGACAACATCACTCGCGAAGCCGCCATTGCCGCCGGTGATCCCACCGGCGGAAGCCGTCCGCGCGTCGTATCGTCCGCCGCGGCCCGACGCAAGCCGGCCGTGGACACAGTCGAAGTGGCCGCCGAGGACGTCGAGGTCGACGTGACCCCGCTCCTCAAAGAGGCGGACCCCGAGTTCGAGAAGCTCCTCGCTGAGGAAGAGGAGATCGAGCGCTCGACACGTGAGCACCACGAGACCCCCCACTTCCGGATGGGTGACGACTGATGTTGATGCCACGAAAGGTCGCGCACCGCAAGCACCAGCGCGGCCGCATGAAGGGGATGGCGAAGGGCGGCACGGACGTCACGTTCGGCGACTACGGCATTCAGGCCCTCGAGCCAGGCTGGCTAACCGCCCGCCAGATCGAAGCGGCTCGTATCGCAATGACCCGCCATATTCGCCGCGGCGGGAAGGTGTGGATCAACATCTTCCCCGACAAGCCGGTGACCCAGAAGCCCGCCGAAACCCGCATGGGCTCGGGCAAGGGCAACCCCGAGAAGTGGGTCGCGGTCGTCCGTCCCGGGCGCATCCTTTTCGAACTGTCCTACAGCGATCCGGTGGTGGCTCGTGCCGCCATCGAGCGGGCCATTCAAAAGCTCCCGATCAAGGCCCGGTTCATCGCTCGCGAGGAGGGCTTCTGAGATGGCCAACACCAAAGCCACCGAACTTTCGAGCATGTCCGACGACGAAGTCCGCGAGCAGCTGGACCATGCGAAGGATGCGCTGTTCAAGCTGCGCTTCCAGCGTGCGGTCGGCCAGCTCGAGAACCATGCGTCGATCAAGAAGACCAAGCGCGATGTTGCCCGGGTGATGACCGAGATCCGAGCTCGTGAAATCGTCGCAGCCGAGTCCCTCGCCGAGGGGAGTAACCGATGAGCACCGAAACCGAAGCCGAGTCGACGCCTCGCCCGAACGACCGCAAGGTTCGTGAAGGCCTGGTCGTGTCGACCAAAATGGACAAGACGGCAATCGTCGCGACGACCGACCGCGTCCGTCACCGCCGTTACGCGAAGACGATGCAGCGCACCACCAAGCTGTACGTGCACGATGACCAGAACGATCTTCAGGTCGGCGACCGGGTGCGTGTCCAAGAGACGCGTCCGCTGTCGAAGCTGAAGCGCTGGCGCCTCGTCGATGTTCTCGAGAGGGCGAAGTAGCCATGATCCAACAAGAGTCGCGCCTTCGCGTCGCCGACAACTCTGGTGCGAAAGAGGTTCTCTGCATCAAGGTGTTGGGTGGCACGCGTCGCCGTTATGCATCGATCGGCGACATCTTTGTCGCCACCGTGAAGGATGCCATCCCGGGCGCTGCGGTCAAGAAGGGTGACGTCGTGAAGTGCGTCGTCGTCCGCACGAAGAAGGAGAAGCGCCGTCCCGACGGTAGCTACATCCGCTTCGACGAGAACGCTGCGGTACTCATCAAGGACGACCAGACGCCGCGTGGCACGCGCATCTTCGGCCCGGTGGGCCGGGAGCTCCGTGACAAGCGCTTCATGCGCATCGTGTCGCTCGCGCCGGAGGTGCTGTGAGATGAGAATCAAGAAGGGTGATCGCGTGCGCGTGCTCACCGGCAAGGACCGCGGCAAGGAAGGCCTCGTGGTGACCGCTCTGCCGGCTACCCGCAAGGTCATCGTCGAGGGCGTCAACACCGCCCGCAAGCATCAAAAGCGCACCCGCGCCACGATGGACGCCGGCCTGCTCAACGTCGACATGCCCATCCCGGTGGCCAACGTCGCGGTGATCAGCCCCCAGGACGGCAAGCCGACGCGTGTTGGCTACCGGATCGACGCTGACGGAACCAAGGTTCGCATCTGCAAGCGCACCGGAGCGGAGATCTGATGGCCGCGGCAACAACCACCATCCCGCGGATGCGGGCGCTCTACGAAGACACGCTCAAAGCGCAGCTCAAAGAGTCGCTCGGTCTGGGCAACATCATGGAAGTCCCGAAGCTCGAGAAGATCGTTATTAGCATGGGTGTCGGGGCCGCGGTGCAACAGCCCAGCCTGCTCGACAATGCCGTGCGCGATCTGACCATCATCGCCGGCCAGAAGCCGGTCGTGACCCGGGCCAAGAAGTCAATCGCCGGATTCAAACTCCGTGAAGGCAACGCGATCGGCTGCAAGGTCACGCTTCGCGGCACCCTGATGTACGAGTTCCTCGATCGTCTGATCTCCCTTGCGGTTCCTCGCATTCGAGACTTTCGCGGACTTCCGCCGAAGGCCTTCGACGGCCACGGCAACTACACCTTTGGCGTCAGCGAGCAAACGATCTTCCCGGAGATCGAGTACGACAAGATCGACGTCACCCGCGGGATGGACATCACCATCGTCACCACCGCAAAGTCCAACGCGCACGGCAAGGCTCTGCTCGACGCGTTCGGCTTCCCGTTCCGACGTGAGGGGCAGCA
>CAEZYR010000226.1_pt1 | contig 4489 bp, 4 predicted proteins | sample 7265551 | NCBI WGS metagenome assembly CAEZYR01 (sample SAMEA6813938, study PRJEB35770) | uncultured Acidimicrobiales bacterium | biome: Freshwater; feature: Freshwater reservoir; material: water | place: Czech Republic | collected 2017-04-14 | depth 30m m
ACACGCATTGGATCCCGAATTTACGTGGCTTCACGGCGAAGTTCTTCGAGGAGAACTACCCCGGATGGGACCTGCCGGGCTTCATGACGATGTTCCGAACCGCCGGTATTCTGCTGAACGACGGGGTGGGTTCACCTCACGGAGGTCGCTGCCATTGGCAGCTGAAGTGCCTGCACTTCCAGAGCGTCTTGACGTTCGCGGTCGAGTGGGACGAAAGCGTCACCGCCGACGACGGCCGATTCTACTTCTCCGGTCGGCCCGACGAGTCAGGCATCGGCGCATTCACCCTTCCAGCCGGCCCACAGACCGACATTGCCGCCCTGGCACGCAGAGCCTTCGAGCTGCTCACCTCGACCAATGCTCAGGGCGTAGGCGAGGCGGGCTCGTCAGGTTCGACCGATGCCTCGTAGTCCGTACGGCGGCACTTGTGGTCGCTGCGCCAACGCGGGAACTGGCGTTTCGAGTCCACCGCGGACCACATGCCGTCGTCGAGTTGCGTTGAACGAAGGTGTCGATTCTTGCGAGTCGTCGACACGCTGGCCAATTGCCGGCAGTCGTCGGGCTCCACCTCAGCGTCCGCCTATGCCTCGATCCACCGATGTGTTGGGTGTGAGGTAGGTCGCGTATCCGCGTGAAAGGCCTTGGCCTGGGACGATTGTGGTTCCTACGCCAGATCGTTCGGCAGAACCATTCGTCAGATCCGCTACGAGCACGCCTCGGTCGCCGGCGTCGCCCGCCAGCTCGGCACGACGTGGAACGGCAGTGTTGCGTTGTTCGAACTCGTGGCGTCGACGAGCCCGATCCGCGCAGAAGTCAGATGCAGGTTGCGAGTTCGAACGCCGCAACACTGCCCAATGCGCTGCGCGGCGTGCACCACCAAACCATCCTCCGCCAGCTCGGCCTCATCCCCATCAACCGCGTCGCCGCTGCAAAGGCATCAGCGAAGAAGCCGCGCCGGGACGCGAAGGAACAGCGCGTCGAGAAGACCGTGTTCGTGGAGTCGAAGGAACTCGCGCGTACCGGCAGGCCCTCTGTCCGCGTCGATCTCTACGCGCGAGCAGGCAGCATCGGCATCGGCACCCTCACCGCCGACGGCGAGCTCCACTTCACGCCACTCCCCCGCGTCCGCACCCACCGCAACCCCAGCAAGAACGGCTACCGCTGGTACAACGACTACCGACTCCCTGACCACCTCGGCGCCGGCACCGTCACCGTCCGCCTCCACAACAACGACGACGACACCGCCCGCAAGTTCAACCGCACCGAGAACGTGCGGCCCATCGCACCCGACGACCCCGGCTTCGCCGAGCTCTTCCGTCGACGCAACGACGCCGAGTCGATCAACCGGGCCCTCGAGGACACCCTCTGGCTCCGACGAGCCCACAGCCTCGGCCGTAGCCGGCAGCTGATGAACATGATCGGCTACGCCCTCATGGTCAACGCGCTCGCCGCAGCACGCCACCGACCACCCCAGGCCATCGCCGCCTGAAGTCGGTTCCACCAGGCCGAACAGTCAACGAGACGCGTGCGAGGCAGAACTCGGCCACGGCCTGAGGGAACTCGGGGCTCGCGACGGAGCCGTCAGAGCCCGCACGTGAGCCGGGCCGGAGCGGCCGAACCTTCCGCTAGCATTCCGCCCGCAACAAAGTTGGCGTCGCCCGGGGTTTTCTCCCAGGTTTTCTCCAACCCCCGCCCTCGTAGCTCAGGGGATAGAGCATCGGCTTCCGGAGCCGTGAGCGCGCGTTCGAATCGCGCCGAGGGCACCAGCCAAGATGCGCCCCGGCCTGGACATTTCTCCTGTTCGGGGCGTTGTCGTTTCCGCCACGGTCCACCGCCCTCTGTCACTGCTGGCCGCTCGCCACGGTACGGAGAGCGCCGTATATGCCCTTCCACCCCACCGCGTCACCGACGTCAGGACCGCCTGCGCTCTCGACGTGGATCGCCGAGAGGCGGTCAGCGATGTCGGAGGGGCCTGTGCCCTAGCCCTTACCGAAGCCATGGCCGTCGTACGACGAGCGCGCCCACGCAAGCAGGCACACGTAGCGGGCGCCGGTGTCACGCGCGTGCAAGCGGGGCACCGATGATCTGGAGTTGACCCGCTTCGGTGGACACGGGTTGTTGTGAGTCAGGCAGCTCGGCTGGCAGCGAAGGGCTCGGCCGGGGTGCGGTGTCTGAGGCGTGCTTGGTGGCGTTGCCGGTTGTAGAAGACCTCCAACGACCAGACACGACGACTGAATGACGCATTCCTCGTCGCTCAGGCCGTTGTGGGCGCCGTCGCTGCGGCGGCGTTGTCCGCGAGCCACCGTGGCTGTCAGCAGCGCGGCGCATCGGCTACGCCTGCCCCGTGCCGTACGCTCGCATTGGTGCGGGGCGCCGTGGCGGCACGCCCAGGTGCCTGCGTGGGCCTGGAGCGCCTGGCCCGGCTCTGCATGCGGGTCGGTCGGCGGCGTGTCTCGCCGGGGCGCTTGCGGGGCGTGTCACGTCCGCCGGATCAGGCGAAGGTGGCCGTGACCTTCTTCGCCGCGGTCATCGACACGTTGCGTGTGCAGGACCAACAGATCGCCGCCGGAGCGCTATGGGTCAGGCAGAGGGATCGAGCACCAAGTATCCGTCGATGCGTCGGATCGCTCCATCAGACGGATCGGGCGGTAAAGCGTGGCCGAGATCGCGGGAGCGCACCTCGCCGATCCACTGGTCGTGCTGGTACTCGTGATTGATCAGGGCGGTCAGCAGGTGGCTGCCGACGATGATCATCTGTTCGGGTGCGCCGACCTGGCGGGTAGCGATCGCGCCGAGACGGGCGTGCACGCGTTCGGCGACGGTGGTGCGGAACGCACGCAGCTGTTCGACGTTCGGGAGGTCGCCACGACGCGGTTCGGGTACCGCCGAGTCCATCACGGCGTCGAAGGCCGGGTCCGGGCTCGGCTCGGCCGCGGTCAGGTTGCGGATCATGAAGTGGGCGACGTGCGCCTGGTGACCGAGGTGCCAGCCGACGGCGCTCGACGCCTCGTGCGGGCGCCAAGCGATCTCGTCGGCGGAGAGGTCGAGCCACAACTCGTCGGTGAACGCGCGGGCAACGTCGTAGTGGTGGAGCAGTTCGGCGATCGTCTTCATACAGATGTTCCTCCGGGAGTTGGCTCGACGGTCGTGCGCTTCAACACTTCGAGGCGTGGGCTCGTTACGTCAGGATTGCCCGGGCCGCGCGTTCGGCGGCTTCGAGCGCTCCTTCGATGTGACCCGGGTGGCTTCTGGACGTCTCGGTCGATGCCCAGTGAAGCCGCCCGTGCAATGCCGGGTGCTGGTATACCGAGTGACCGAAGAGCGTGAAGTCTCGGCTTGCCGCAACGGCGGCGCCGGCATCCGGATGCGGTGGCACGGTCCAGACCTCAGCGTTCCAGTTCTGCACGACCAGCTCGCCCGGGCGGGCGGCACGTGGGCCGAACATTCGGACAAGTTGCTCGCGGACGCGGTCGCCGAGATCGAGTTCGACGGACGGCGCTGGGGCGAACCCGAACAGCGCCGCCGGCCGCCCGTCGGCCCCGCTCATGTCGTGGATCTCGCGCAGCGGCCCGACGCGGCTCACCCCGGCCCCCGCGAGCCCTTCGGAGCGCCAGAACGGCTCGTCGTAGACGGCAACGACCTTCACCGTGTCACCCATCCACACCGGTGTCGCAGTGGCGATCCGCCGCAACTCGGCCGGCAGGTCACCGGCCAGCCGGATAGCCGCCATGGCCAAGGCAGGGGGTAACGCCAACACGACATGGTCGGCGCGCCACGTTCGTCCGTCGGCGGTGGTCACGACGAGCGCGTCACCATCGACCTCGCCGCGCCCGACGGCCTCGACGACGCAGCCGAGCTCCACGGTGCCCTCGGGCAGCACGGCAGCGAGCTCGTCGGTCAACCGAGCCGCGCCACCGTCGAAGCGAACGGCGGGGACATCGACGAGGTTGCCGCGCAACCGCTGCACCCCCCGATGATCCTCGTACATCGTGTCACCCTCGAGGTACTGGGCGAACGTCGAGATGCCGAACCGCTGCACCATCGCCCGGGTGCGCTCCTCACCGCCCCAGAACCAGGTGGCACCCAGATCGAGGGATGCGCCCTCCCGCAGCAGGCGACCACCCGTACGGCCCCGCGCCTCGAGCACCGTCACTCGTCGACGGCCTCGCACGACGGCGTCGGCGACCGCCAGCCCACTCACCCCGGCACCGACGACGAGCACGTCCGTTTCGAATCGCATGGCGCAGGTCAACCCCTGGTGTCGGGTGGCAAGCAAGTTGTCAACGCAGAGCAGCGGCTTCGCCTCGTCGTGGCACGCATGTTGTCACGCCATCGGCAAGTGAGTTGTCAGGCAGCTCGCCCGCTCTCACCCCGGAGGATTACTGACCCGGGGGGTATCCGGCCGCGCCTGCGACCCTTGGTCGGACACTTCGAATGCCTGCCCCCGTCGCTGGTCTCGATCACGGTGCTGGAGCGCCCGCGCGACGAC
>CAEZYR010000255.1_pt1 | contig 3287 bp, 4 predicted proteins | sample 7265551 | NCBI WGS metagenome assembly CAEZYR01 (sample SAMEA6813938, study PRJEB35770) | uncultured Acidimicrobiales bacterium | biome: Freshwater; feature: Freshwater reservoir; material: water | place: Czech Republic | collected 2017-04-14 | depth 30m m
CAACAACGGTCTCGCGTCGCTCTCGTTCGTCGTACCCAATGTTCCGATCGGCGACTATGTGATCAAAGTCTCCGGCACCGGCCAGGACGGCGTCGCGATGGTCATGTCGGTGACACTCGCCGTGGTGGCGCCCCGGACATCCGTCGCACCGGCAAGCCGCGGCGGCATCTTGGCTTTCACGGGCACCGACGTGGGATCGCTCATTCGCACCGCGCTCGTGATCGTGGCGGTGGGCGTCGCCCTGCTCCTGTCCACTCGGCGTGGACGGCGACTGGTCCGTGTAGCACACTGATCACCACGTCACATCTCAGTGCACGTCGTGTTTGGAGTCGCGTGAAACGTAAAGCGATACTCGGAATAGTACTAATCATTGGGTCTTTGTTGATGCTCGTCGCGCCCGCATCATCCAACGTCATTCCGGGCGATCCGCGGGTGGGCTCGCGGGCCGTCACGAAGCAGTGGTGTTTCGTGGGAACGGTCACCTTCGCGATCTTCGCCAACGGGGTGTACGTGGTGGTCGGCACCGCGGTCGCCGACCCCAACAGTTCGCCCAACAAGGGCACGGCAACCCTCGAGTTCACCGTGCCCGACGTGACGCCGGGCACCTACCTCATGATCGGCTCGGGCACCGGCTGCGACGAGAAGCCCTCCCAAGTCGGCGTCGACTTCACGATCCGCGAACGCCTGGGCGGCAACTACCCGCCGGTCGGTTGTCAGGCCAGTCTCAGCAGCGCAAGCGCGTCACCGGGAGAATCGGTCGACGTACAGGCGCTGTGCTTCAAAGGTGAGGTCCAGTTCTTCTTCGGGCCGTCCGACCTCGACCTCGGCCGGGTCCAGGCCAACAACAACGGTCTCGCGTCGCTCTCGTTCGTCGTACCCAATGTTCCGATCGGCGACTATGTGATCAAAGTCTCCGGCACCGGCCAGGACGGCGTCGCGATGGTCATGTCGGTGACACTCGCCGTGGTGGCCCCGACCCCAACCGACCGAACCATCGTGCCTCCGGTCTCCGTCGCGCCGGCAAGCCGCGGCGGCATCTTGGCTTTCACGGGCACCGACGTGGGATCGCTCATTCGCACCGCGCTCGTGATCGTGGCGGTGGGCGTCGCCCTGCTCCTGTCCACTCGGTCTGGATGGCGACTGCTCCGCGTCGCACGCTGATCACCGCGTCGCATCCCAATTGGCTCCATAGTGGGCCAGCGCGAAGCTAGGGGCTTCGCGTCGAACGGGGAGCAGTGCCATGGGGATGCCCACGAACATCGGGATCATCGACACGATGATGGGGACGCGCGCCGGCGCCACCGCCAAGGAGCAGAACTACGCGTTCCTGCGCCAGGGCCAGCTCAAAGACGCCGACTCGAAGAACATGAACTTCCCGGCGCAGTACATGTTCAAGGATGTCCCGTTCTCCGACCAGTCCCGCGCCGCGAGCGGCCCGGTCGACGAGCCCGCACAGGGTGCTGATCTACTCCTGCCGCAGATGGACAAGTGGGGCGTCGAACGCGCGATGGTCGGCGTGTCCCCCGCCAACGTCATCGCCCAGAAGACCCTGGCCGATCACCCCGATCGCTTCTTCGGCGCCTACGAGTTCGACCCCAACAAGGGCATGGAAGAGATCCGGGCGCTCGTGCACATGTATGAGGTGTACGGAATCAAAGCCGCCACCGCGTTCCCCGCTGGCTACCTGCCCCAGGTGCCCATCAACGACAAAAAGATGTACCCCTTCTACGCGAAGTGCGTGGAACTCGACATCCCCGTGTTCGTGTGCTCGGGCATCCCCGGCCCGCGCGTGCCGTTCGCGCCGCAGCACGTCGAGCGCATCGACGAGGTCTGCTACGACTTCCCCGAACTCCGCTTCGTCACCCGGCACGGCTGCGAGCCGTGGACCGCGCTCGCAGTGAAGCTCATGCTGAAGTGGCCGAACCTCTACTACTCGACGTCCGCGTTCGCGCCGAAGCACTACCCCGCTGACATCATCAACTACGCGAACACTCGCGGCGCCGACAAGATCATTTACGCCGGCTACTTCCCGATGGGCCTGTCGCTCGACCGCATCATGGACGACATGCCCAACGTCGGGTTCAAGGACGAGGTGTGGCCCAAGTTCCTGCGCGAGAACGCCGTGCGGGTGCTCAAGCTGTGACGTGAGCGCGAAGCAACGGTGCCGGTAGCATCGCGCTCACGCACGTTTCTCGAGACCTGGGGGCACCATGACGATCACGAGCGCCGAAGGCACCGAAGCCATTCACAAGGCTGCCGACGATCTGCCCTGGGCGGAGATGGGCGGCGGCAACAAGCTGCGCCTGCTCCAGGTGAACGAGCGCGAAGGCCTCTGGATCATCGAGAACATCTTCATGGCCGGATTCGCCGTGCAGCAGCACCGCCACACTGGGCCCGTGTGGGGCTACACCGTGTCGGGCGCGTGGAAGTACAAGGAGTACGACTACGTCAACCGTGCCGGGTCGTTCCTCTATGAACCCGCGGGTTCCATCCACACGCTCACGTGTATCGAGGACAACACGCAGGTCTGGTTCCACATGTACGGCTGCAACCTCAACCTCGACGACAGCGGCAACATCACCTCGGTCAGCGACGGCGCCGGCACCCTCCAGGCGTACCTCGCCATGTGCGAGGCCCAAGGCCTCGGCGTCCCCAACGTCATCATCAACTGACCACGCAGCTCAGAAAATGCGTCCCACCGGGGGCTCGTCGTAACAGATGAACTCGACGAGGTTTCCGTCGGGATCGCGCAGGTAGACGCTGACGCCGTTCGCCGTGCCCGCGGCGCGGCCGCCGACGCGATCGACAGGGCCTTTGATGGGCTCGATGCCCGCGCCGTCGAGCATCGTGGTCAACGCCGCGAACGTGCCCGACCACACGAAGCACAGATCGCCACAGCCCGGCACGGCCGATGGCCCGCGCAGGTTGGCCACGAACCCTTCGGGGTGCACGTTGATCTTGTTGTCGCCACAGGCGATCGAAAAGATCGGCGAACGCCCTTCGCGCCAATCGGTCTCGTCGGGGCTAGTGAACCCGACCGCCTTGTAGAACGCGAGAAACCGCTCGCCGTTCGCAGTGGGCAGCGCGATGTGGTCGATGCCCGAGACGCTCACGAGAACGCCGGGCCGAACCCGTAGAGCTCGCGGCAGTTGTCGGCCGTGATCTTGCGGCAGTCGGCCAGGGGAAGCGACGCGAACGACTCGGCGATCGAGGCTCGCGACTCGGGGAACGTGCTGTCGGCGTGCGGGAAGTCGCTGGCCCACATCACGTTGTCGGCACCGAGCAGA